>WBZM01002233.1_pt1 | contig 16911 bp, 16 predicted proteins | sample 5204271 | NCBI WGS metagenome assembly WBZM01 (sample SAMN12344346, study PRJNA552823) | activated sludge metagenome | biome: Activated sludge suspended growth; feature: Nitrification reactor; material: Wastewater; isolation source: activated sludge from nitrification reactor of wastewater...
TGGCGACGACATCGAGGACTGGATCGCCGCGGCGCGAACGCTCGTGGACGAATTGTCCGGGCAATGCGACCTGGGCGGAGATTCGGCCCGACACCGGATTCAGCGCCGGCAGGTCTCGATCGAGATCGAACGATTCCTGCGCCGCGAGGCGGAACGGGAAACCGCTTTCAGGCCGGTCGATCTGGAGCGGATGTTCGGCTTCGAAAGGGAGGATTCGCTGCCGCCGCTCGAGTTCGACGGCTGGAAACTGAGGGGGAAGATCGACCGGATCGACCAGGACGCCACCGGACGGGGGATCGTCTTCGACTACAAGTCAGGCTCGTCTTCCTACAAGTCGCGGGCCGAACTGAAACGCGAAGGCAAGGTCCAGCTCCCGCTCTACCTTCGGGCCCTCGAAGTGCTCTGGGACCTGGACCCTGCGGCCGGACTCTACGTGCCGATCTTCGCCGCGAAGCACCAGCCGCGAGGACTGGTTTCCGAAGCGGCAAGCCCCGACCTGAAGGATCTGAATCCGGTTTCGAAGGACTTCGTGGAAGATCTGCCGGAGGAGATCCAGCAGGATGTCGAACAGGCTGCCGAAGCCGCCTGGAAGATTCTCCACGGCCAGATCGCGCACGATCCGACCGAGTGCATCAATCACTTCTCGCATGCGGGAGTTCCCGACTGGAACCCCGACGTCGAAGAGAACTTCACCGGAGCGACCTTTCGATGGCCCTGACTTCGGAACAGAAAACGGCGATCGACTGCGACGACCGGGACATCCTGCTGCAGGCCGGTGCCGGTTCGGGCAAGACGAGCACGACCGTAAATCGTTACGAGCGGCTGCTGACCGGAGTTCGGACCGATGGCAGGACTTCCGAGGTTCTGGAGCCGTCGGCGATCCTGGTCTTCACCTTCACCGACAAGGCCGCGGGGGAGCTTCGGGAGCGCATTCGCCGCCTCAGGGAATCGGGCGGCCGTGAATTTTCGATGGGTTCGATCTGGGTCGGGACCTTTCACTCGATCTGTGCCCGCATCCTCCGGGCACATCCGGTCGCCGCCGGGGTCGATCCGGCTTTCGACGTGATCGATGACGTGGTCGCCGCAAGGCTCAAGGAGTCCGCATACGAGGCGGGGCTTGAGCAGACTTGCGAGGTGGAAGGGGCGATCGAGCTGCTCTCCCGCTTCAATCAGAACACCCTCAAGTGGGGGATTCAGGCCGCCTACGAACGGCTGCGGGCGGCCGGGGAGTTCGATCCCAGGCTTCCGGACCCGCCGGAACCCCGTCCGCTGGAGACGATTCAACTGGAGGTCCTGAAAGTGGCTCTCCGCGCGAGGGGCGATTCGAGCCTCACCGCGTCATACAAGACGAAAATCGGGAACCTGATCGATTACCTCGAAGCGACCGACCCGCCTGACTTCTGTTTCGACGGGCTCGACGGGGTGGATTTCTACAAGACGAGGTCCAAGAAGATTCCCGAGCTCTGTGATGCCTTCCGGGAGGCCAAGACGGAACTGCTCACCCGCGAGCTTGGCCCGCAGTACTGGGATCTCCTCTCGAACCTGCTTTCCAACTACGGCACCGCCTACGACCGGGCCAAGGACCGGCGCGGGGGGCTCGATTTCGAGGACCTACAGCTCAAGACTCTCGATCTGCTCCTTAGGCGCGAGGTGATCGCGGATTCCTACCGCGAGCAGTTCGCCGAGATCATGGTCGACGAGTTCCAGGACACGAACCGCCTGCAGATGGATCTGATCGACAAGCTCCGTGGCGAAGAGACGACCCTGTTCACGGTCGGCGACGAGATGCAGGCGATTTACGGATTCCGCTATGCCGACGTCGAGCTCTACCGGCAGCGGCGTGCCGGCATCTCGTTCCGGCTTCCCGCCGATGCCGAACGCCGCGCGGCCGGTGAGCGGGACCGGGTCACTTTCGAGGTCACGACTCTCCCGCTGAGCGCAAACTTCCGCTCCCAGGCCCCGGTGATCGGTGCGGTCAACGAGCTCGGCAACCAGTTCGAATCACTAATCGAGGGCATCAGGACCGACGATGAACCGGGCGGAGAGACCGGTGGCACCCGCCACGAGTTCGAGCATCTCAGGGTCGGCTGGTCACCGCCGGAGCCGGGCTCCGGGCCGGCCCCGCCCCCCGAACCGAAGGTCGAGATCCTTCTGACCAAAGCCAAGGCCTGGCAGCAGGTTGATCTCGGACCGCTCTCACCGGCGCCGACCGGAGACCAGTACATGACCGAGAGCCGCGGGCAGCACGAAGCCGAAGCGCTGGCCCTGGCCCGTCACATTCGCAAGGCCGTAGACGACGGGATACCGCCCGGCGACATCGTCGTTCTGCTCAGGACCAAGACGAGAATGTGGCTCTTCGAAGCCGCGCTCAAGCAGGCCGGACTGAGGCCCTACGTGGTCGGGGGCACGGGTTTCTGGGAGACCCGCGAAGGCATTGACATGAGGGCGTTGCTGGCGACCGTCGCGAACCCGCTCGATGACGAGGCGCTGGCCGGCGCTTTGGCCGGTCCGGCCTGCGGGCTCAGCCCGAGTGCACTCTGGTTGCTCGGCAGCCGTCGCGATCACGATCAGCCGCTCTGGCCGCTGGTCTCGAACCTGGCGGACAAGCCGGATCCGGAGATCTCCGAGGAAGACAACCGGCGGGCCGGCGAGTTCGTGGCGACCATCCGGCGCCTTCGCGCGAAGCTGGCGGGCTTGCCGCTTTCAGCCGTGGTCCAGACCGCGGTTTCGGAAACCGGCTACGACCTCGTCAATCTGATGCGGGATCCGTCTGGTTCCGGACTGGCCAACATCCGGCGGGTGGCCGAGATCGCCAGCGAGTTCGAAGCGACAGAGGGCAGGGATCTGCGGGGGCTGATCGAGTGGATCGACGACAGCGCGCGACTGGACTCGGAGCAGGCGGTGGCAACCGAAGACGAAGAGTCGGACGTGGTACGCCTGATGACGATCCACAAGTCGAAGGGTCTTGAGTTCCCGATGGTTTGCGTCGCCGACCTCGGTCTGGCCTCGAAGGCCGATTCCGAAAACGTGATCTGGATCTCGCCACGGAACGACGATCCGGGCAAGTTCGAGGTCGGACTGCGACTGCCCGAACCGGGAGGACCCGGGCTTGATCTGTTCGCCTGGCAAACGCTTAAGGATCAAGCCAGGACAGACAAGACCGACGAAGAACTGCGGATCCTCCACGTCGCCATGACCAGAGCCGAGAGCCGGCTCGTGTTGAGCGGCGTCACCGACTTCGAGAAGATCCCTGACCCGACCGAAGCCAACCCTTTTGCGACCCGCCTGACCCAGGCCTACGGGGTCGAAGACTTCCCGGGCACCATCCCTGTGCCGGCCCCGGATTTCCTGGTCGCACCGGCTGAAACCCCCGCGATCTCGATCGAGGTGATTCTGAACCGGCCGGACGATGCCGGGGATCTGGCCGAAGTGACCAGTCCGGAAAGCCTGAACCGGGCAGATGCGTCTACCGGCGAGCCGCCAATTGGCCGGCCGGTATCTCCCGGTTTTCCGGAAGTCCCGCTCTCCTACTCCGCCCTTGCCTCCTACCGGGAGTGTCCCGCCCGGTTCTTCGCCACCAGGGTGCTGAAGCTGGACGAACCGGAACGCCGGCACGGCGACGCGAAGCAACCGCTGGATCCGGAAATGGAGATCCGCAAGGAGATCGATGCCACCTCATTCGGGGTGGCGGTGCACGAGCTGCTGGAACTGCTGCCCGCACGCCGCTGGATCAGGCCGGCCGATGCCGAAATCGACTCGAGACTGGAGGCGAACGGGGTTCCGGGAGCAGATGCCGGCGACCTGGCCCGGGAGATGCTCGACGGGTTTCTTGCTTCCGAACTCGCCGGGGAAATCAAGGGCAGAAGGGCCGAGGTTGAAACCGGTCTGCTGGTCGAGGTCGGGGGCGTCATGGTCCGCGGCTTTGCCGATCTCCTCGTCCGCGACCCGGTCAAACCCCTGATCCTCGACTACAAGACAAACCAGCTCGAGGAGACCTCGATCCAGGAGTTGATGTCGAAGTACGACCTCCAGCGGGACCTTTACGCGTTGGCAGTGTCGAAGGCCGCCGGTGTCGAAGAACTGGAAACCGCGTTCGTCTTTCTGCGAGCGCCGGATCAGCCGGTGCGCGACCACTACGACTCAAAGCGTCTCTCGGAAGCCGAGAATTCGATCGCCGGTCTCATCGACGACATCGTGGCCGGCCGGTACCTGGGCGGACCGGACGCGGGAAGACAACCCTGCGGCGATTGCTGGGCCTGCGAAACCCTCGGAGTTCAGAAGGGGACGTCGGGCTGATCCGGGGGTGGCGGAGCCTCGTGCTCCGGCTCGGGCGGCCCGGCCGGTTCGGGGACCGGTGGCTCCGAGCCGCCATTTCCGGGGCCGGTCAGGGAGCTGGCGAGGTCCTCTAGCTTGAGTTCCTTGAGGCCCTGGTCGACGGCGGCGAGTTCTCCGGCGCAGTACTCGATCAGGCCTTTGGCTTCCTCACAGAGTTCGAGGGTTTCGCGGAGCTGGGCGTCGCCCGAGTCGAGGCGCTGGATGATCTCGTCGAGCCGCGCGGTGGCCGACTCGTAGCTGTGCTCGGGCGCTTCGGGCGTTTCTTCACTCACCTTCGTCCAGTCCTTCCATCCTGATCTGCTCGAACTCCTGCTCGACTTCATTCTGGCGCGACCGGCGGCGTCTCGTGTCGCCGACCACGGCATCGACCGCGTCGTCGGCGAAACGAATCCTGACCTGGCCGGCCCGACGGGCTCCGCTGGAATCGACTACCGGATCTCCCTTGCGGTCCTCGACCCGGGCATAACCCCGCTCGAGGGTCCTTTGTGGATCGTGGGCCCGGAGCGCGACCCGCTCGGTCTCGAGCTTCCTCCCGGCGAATCCGAGCCGGCCCAGGACCCTGGCCTGGAGCGCGCCGGGCCGGGCCCCGTTCCGGGTACCAGCGGCCTCGATCAGGCGGTTGGTCCGGGAAGCCGCCGGGAGCAGGCACTGATCAAGCACCCGCTGGGCCGAGCCTCGACGGCCTTGAATCCCGCGGTCGGCGGCGGCCCGGATTTCCCTCGTCTTCTGGTTCAGCTTTCCGCGCTCGTTGCGGATCGCCCGCCCCGGACCGGCCGCCATCGCCGCGAGCGGGGCAATCCGGTCGCGCACCGCTGCCTGGCTGACCCGGCGAGTGGTACCCGCCGCCCGGGCCAGGCTTGCGCGGGCGGCCGGGATGTCGATCCCGACCACGGCTTCGGCCGCATGGGTCGGGGTTGAGGCCCGAACCGCCGCCACGTCGTCGAGCAGGGTCACGTCCCGTTCGTGACCCACCGCGGAAATGACCGGCACCGCGAGCATCACGACCGTGCGGCAGAGATCCTCGTCGCAGAAGGCCCAGAGGTCAGTCAGGCTGCCGCCGCCCCGGCAGACGACGATCGAGTCCACATCCGCGAAAGCGGCCATGTCACTGAGGATCCTCGTGATCTGCGGAGCCGCCTTGCGGTCCTGGACCGGGGCAAAGCCCCAGACCACCTCGCCCTTCCAGCCGCGACGCTCGAGGCCGACCATCAGATCCTGCCGGGCTGCCCCACCTTCCGCGGTGATCACCCCGATCCGCCGGGGCAGCAACCTGCGCGGCAGGTTCTTCTGCGGCTCGGTCAGCCCTTCCGCCTGGAACTGTTTGCGAAGCGCCGCAAGACGGGCGATCAGGTCCCCCTCCCCGAACGGACGGATGTCGATGGCCCGGAAACTGAAGGAAGGCGAAGCGTTCTTGCCTCCCTCGTAATAATCGGGCGCGCCGGTCACGACTACCTGCGAACCGACCTTGACGGTTCCCGCTGGCAGGCCGAGGGCGTCGAACTCCCGCTTCCACATCGTTCCCGGCACCCCGCCGCGTTCGTCGCGCAGCTCGAAATAGATCTGGACCCGTGACTGGCTGAAGTTCGTGATTTCGCCGAGGATCGTCGCTTCGGGGAGGCGCTTCAGGTCCTGCTTCAGCTGGCGGGCATAGTCGCCGACCGGGGTCGGCGCGGCATCCTCTGCCGCCGCAGGGTTGCCCGGTTCCGGAAGCTCTTCGCTCATCGCTCCAGCATGACACCGACCGCCGACGGGCCTCTGTGACGGATCGGCACAGGATCGTGCTTTTGGCTTGAAACAGGGGAAAACCCGAAGATGCCGACGGTAAATATGACTATTACGACCAGTTGACTCGACATTCTCTCCGGACCCGTGCTACCTTGCCCGTCGTTATTTGAGTTTGTAGGTAAAGAAAGTAACCACATCAACAAGGGGGGAATCCCGAATGAGTTTCAGCAGTTCCAAGAAGACCCGGCGCAGCATTCAGGCGCTTCTCGTCCTGGCTCTCGTAGCCTTCGGCGCGATCATCGCCGGTTGCGGCAGCAGCGACGGCGACAGTGGCAGCAAGGTCCAGCTGGTCGCCTACTCCACCCCCCAGACCGCCTACGAAGAAGGTCTCGAGCCGGCTTTCAACGAGACACCCGAAGGTGACGGTGTCGAATTCTCGAACTCGTTCGGAGCTTCCGGCGACCAGAGCCGAGCCGTCGAAGCCGGCCAGCCCGCCGGGTACGTCAACTTCGCGCTCGAGACCGACGTGACCCGTCTGGTTGATGCCGGCCTCGTCTCGAAGGACTGGCAGAACAACAAGTACAAGGGCATCGTGACCAACTCGGTCGTCTCGATCGTGACCCGTCCCGGCAACCCGGAAGGCATCGAGTCCTTCCAGGACATCATCGACAAGGACGTAAGTGTCGTGACCCCGAACCCGTTCACCTCCGGTGGCGCCCGCTGGAACATCATGGCCATCTACGGTGCCGCCCTGCATGAGGGCAAGAGCGAGCAGGAAGCCCTTGACACCGTCAAGCAGGTCCTCTCGCAGGCCGAAGTCCAGCCGGCCAGCGCCCGTGACGCCCTCCAGGCCTTCGTCGGCGGCGCCGGTGACGTCCTGATCTCCTACGAGAACGAGGCGATCGCCGCGCAGAACGCCGGCGAGGACGTGGACTACGTGATTCCGGATTCGACGATCCTGATCGAGCAGCCGGCCGCAGTCACGGTCGATGCCCCGAAGTCCGCGACCGACTTCCTCAACTATCTCTGGAGCGATGCCGGCCAGAAGATCTGGGCCGAGCAGGGTTACCGCCCGGTCAACAAGAGCCTGGTTGACGAGTCCGTCTACCCGACCCCGAAGGACGAGTTCACGATCGCCGAGTTCGGTGGCTGGGACAAGGTCGCCGACGAGTTCTTCGACGACAAGACCGGCTCGATCGCCGAGATCGAGAAGGAACTGGGAGTTTCCACTGAAGGCTGAATCCACAGCCGTAGCGGCACCTCGACCCCGGGCGGGCCTGCGCCTGCCCGGGGTTGAAACCGCCTTGACCAAGGGCCTGGTCGTCACCTACCTGAGCCTGATCGTGCTGATCCCGCTGGCGGCGATTGCGGCCAAGGCTTTCTCGGCGGGTCCGGCCGAGTTCTGGGACGCGATCAGGCAGCCGCAGGCGATCGCCGCCCTGAAGCTGACCGCGATCTGCTCCCTGATCGTCGTGGCGATCAACGCGGTGATGGGCACCCTGATCGCCTGGGTCCTGGTCCGGGACGAGTTCCCCGGCAAGAGCATCGTCAACTCGATGATCGACCTGCCCTTCGCCCTGCCGACCATCGTCGCCAGCCTCACCCTGCTCACGCTCTACGGCAATGACAGCTTCCTCGGGATTCACGCCGCCTACACAAAGTTCGCGGTGATCATCGCCCTGCTCTTCGTGACCCTTCCCTTCGTGGTGCGGGCCGTCCAGCCGCTGCTGCTGTCCCTTGACCGTGACATGGAGTCCGCCGCCGAATCGCTTGGCGCCGGCAAGGTCCGCATCTTCACGCAGATCATCTTCCCCAACCTGTTGCCCGGCATCGCCGCCGGCGTCGCACTCGCCTTTGCCCGCGCGCTCGGTGAATTCGGCGCCCTCGTGCTGATCTCGGGCAATGTGCCCTACAAGACCGAGGTCGCCTCGGTCTTCATCCGTGGCCAGATCGAATCCGACCAGGTGGTCGGTGCGGCCGCCGTCTCGGTCGTGCTCCTGGTCTTCTCGATGTGCATGCTGGCCTTCGTCAACCTGATCCAGAAATGGGGTCTGCGTCATGACCGCTAGTGGCCGACTCTCCAAATACGGGCTCCGGTTCGTCGCGCTCTTCTACCTGACCGCTCTGCTGCTGCTGCCGATCGGCGTGGCCCTGGTCAAGACCTTCGAGGACGGGATCGGTGAAGTGATCAAACAGATCACGGAGCCGGACGCGATCCACGCCCTGAAGATGTCGCTGCTCACGGTGATCATCGCGGTGCCGCTCAACACGGTCTTCGGCATCGCCGCCGCCCATGTGGTCGTGCGGACGAAATTCCGGTTCAAATGGGCGATAAATGCGCTGATCGACATGCCCTTTGCCGTCTCGCCGGTGGTCATCGGCCTCGCCCTGGTCCTCGTCTACGGGACCGGCGGCTGGTTCGGTGCCGACCTGGCCGCGATGGGCATCCAGGTCATCTTCTCCACCCCGGGAATAGTCATGGCGGTGATCTTCGTTTCGCTGCCGTTCGTGGCTCGCGAAGTAATCCCGGTGATGCAGGAAATCGGGACCGACCAGGAAACCGCCGCCGAGACGCTTGGCGCCAGCCCCTGGCAGACCTTCCGCAAGATCACCCTGCCCGCGATCCGCTGGGGCGTGACCTACGGAATCGTGCTGACCACAGCCCGCGCCCTGGGCGAGTTCGGCGCGGTGACGGTCGTCTCCGGAAACATCTCCGGCGAAACCCAGACCCTGCCGCTTTACGTATCCAAACAGTTCGAAACCTTCAACTCAGTGGGCGCCTATTCGGCTTCGTTGATCCTCGCCGTCCTTGCGCTGGGCACCCTGCTTTCAATGAACCTGCTACGCCGCCGAGAGGACCAAGATGACTGAAATCACTGACCACCTCAACCCGGAAAGTCACGGCATCGAGGTCCGGGAAGTCAACAAGGAGTTCGGTGACTTCCAGGCCCTCAAGGACGTCAACCTGATCGTCCCCGACGGATCGATGACCGCGCTCCTCGGACCTTCCGGTTCGGGCAAGTCAACCCTGCTTCGCACCATCGCCGGGCTTGAAGTGCCGACCAGCGGCCAGGTGTTCATCGGCGGCGAGGATCAGGCGAGGAAACCGGTCCGGACCCGCAACGTCGGTTTCGTCTTCCAGCACTACGCCGCGTTCAAGCACATGACGGTGTTCGACAACATCGCTTTCGGCCTCAAGGTCCGCAAGTGGGACAAGCAGAAGACCCGCGACCGGGTCAACGAGCTGATCGATCTGGTCCAGCTGACCGGCCTCGCGAAGCGTTACCCCTCGCAGCTCTCCGGCGGCCAGCGCCAGCGCATGGCCCTGGCCCGGGCGCTCGCGGTCGAACCTTCGGTGCTGCTGCTCGACGAGCCCTTCGGCGCGCTTGACGCCAAGGTCCGCAAGGACCTGCGCCAGTGGCTGCGCCGCCTCCACGACGAGGTCCACGTGACCACGATCTTCGTCACCCACGACCAGGAAGAGGCGATGGACATCGCCGAACAGATCGTGGTCATGAACAACGGCCAGATCGAACAGACCGGCTCCGCCACCGACCTCTACGACCGGCCCGAGAACGAGTTCGTGATGGGCTTCGTCGGCGAGGTCAACAGCCTCGGCGGCCGGTTGGTCCGCCCCCATGACACCGAGATCCTGCCGGAACCGACAGAGGACACGACCGAGGTTGAAATCGACCGGGTGGTGCGGCTGGGCTTCTCCGGCCGGGTCGAGATGCTCACGGTTCCGGACAAAAAGGAGGTCTGGGCGCAGCTGACCCGCTCCGAGCTGGAGACCCTCAGCCTCGAAGCAGGGACGAGGGCTTACGTCAGGCCACGGGCCGAAGCGGTGACCAAGGAAGACACGGGCGCGCTCGAGGAAGCGCTCAGGGAAGAGAGTCCTGCCACCGACACGCCCATTCCCGCAGAGCCAGCACTGCCGGTCTGAGCCCTTCCCCCATCTCGGTGAGGCTGTAGGTCACCTTCACCTGGGGGCCATCTTCGACCTCGCGGGTCATCAGGCCCGCGTCCTCGAGCTCGCGCAGGCGCTGGGAGAGCAGCCGGTCCGAAAGCCCGGGGATCGAACGCTTCAGTTCCGCGAACCGCAGGGGCCCGTCATCCAGGGCCCAGATGATCGCGCCACTCCAGCGCTTGCCGATCAGTTCGATGCCCGCGTGAAAATGGGGGCAAACTTCGGTCAGGGCCGGTCGGGTGGTACGGCCGTCGGCCGTTTGCCAGGTATCGGTTGAACCGGTCACCGTTCTTTCACTTTAGCGGAGCCGGAATGTGGGAAAATCCGGATTTCGACCGACGGGAGGAGATACCCGCCTACGCGCAAGGTCCGGTGTCGACTTCCTTGCCGCTGACTTTTTTGCTGATGTCGGCAAGGACCCGGTTCGGGATTGCCAGCCCGCCCTGCGGCCCTTCCGTGGTTGCGGCGAACACCGTGCCCAGCACCTGCCCCCGGGAATCAACCAGCGGCCCGCCCGAGTTGCCGTGCCGGACGTTGCCTCTGAGGGCCAGCATCGAACGCTCGAATGAACCGGAGCCATAGGAGTCCTGGCCAATCAGGATGCGGGTCTCGCCGGCCCGGGCCGGGGTGATCGTCAGCGGGCCATCGTTCGGGTATCCGATCACCGCCGCCGCGGTGCCACGGCGAGCCCGGGCGAGAGCCGGCAGCGCCGGGAGGTCGACGTCCGCATGCAGGATCGCGATGTCGTTGCGGGTGTTGAAGGCGATCGGCGTGGCGGACGCGCTCTGCCCGTCATTGGTCTGGATCGTCGTGTCGTCCTGGCCTGCCACCACGTGGGCATTGGTCACGAAAGTGTCGGGTCCGACCGCCCACCCGGAACCCATGACGCCAAAGCCGTTGCAGGTGCCGGAGACCTTGACCACTGATTCGGCCGCCTTCTGCACCGCTGCCTTGCTGCCGGTGCCCTGGTCCGGTTTGGCGATCTCACCGGTCGAAGCGGCGATCCGGGGGAAGGGATCGATCCGGTGGAGGGCCTGCATCAAAGGCCCCGACGGGGGCATCACGTCGTTGACGGCACCGACCAGGAGTGACTTCTGGACGTCCCGACGCAGGCCGTCCGAACTCGGGTAGTAGACGGCGACCGCAGCCAGGACCCAGACGATGCCCAGCCCGACGGCAGCGATCAGAACCGCCCCGCCAATCCCGTCGATCACTTCCCAGAATGGATGGCTGACCGTGGAATCCCGTACCCGCTCGCCGAGCGTGACCGAGAGGGCCAGGGTTATGGAACCGACGAAGATCGCCCCGACCAGCGCGGCCAGTGGCGCGTAGGGCGAGTTCGAGCCATGGTCGAGAAAGACCGGGGCCAGCCGGGATCCCAGGATGGCCCCGACCGCGAGTCCGGCCAGTCCCAGCGCACCGACGATCAACCCTTGACGGAAACCCCAGAGGGCAAGCAGGAAGGTGAAGGCGGCGATGCCCCAGTCCAGCGCTGTCACCCGGCCAATTTAGCCCCCGGGCGGCACCGATGGTCAGCCGCAACATCTAACCACCGGCGACCCCGGTATTTTTCAGCCCAGATGGGGCGTCCTCCTTCACGCCAGGAACGGCAAAAACGACTCAAGACGAGGGCTTTGCCTCTGGTCGGAGTCGCGCTGATCTCTTTCATCGTCGGAATGGTCAAGGGATGCCCCGGCAGCCCCAACCGTGATGCCGCCGAGCAGTACGTCGAGTACTGGGCCGAAGGCAATTACGTCGCGATGTACGACATGCTCAGCACCAAGTCCCGGGAAGGGATCACCCAGGAGCGATTCATCGCCAGGTACGGGGAAGCTTCGGCCGAGGCGACGATCGAGAGCATCGAACAAAGCGATGCCGAAGGCGATGAAACCAACGCCGAAATCCCGATGGAAGTGGACACTCTCGCTTTCGGGACAATCGACCAGTCGCTCAAGGTCACCTTCGGTTCGGACGGAATCGCCTGGCAGAACAGCCTGCTCTTCCCCGGGCTCGAACTGAACGAAGAGCTGACCAGGGTCACCAAGCTGCCCGGCCGGGCGAAGATCCTCGCCGAAGACGGGCAGGTGATGGCCGAGGGTCCGGTCGACGCCCGCGAGCATCCGCTCGGAGACTCGATGATCGACGTGACCGGGGTCACCGGACCGCCCGACCAGGAAGAGGGCCCGGATTTGACCAGCCTCGCCCTCGGTTACGAACCCGGCGAGGACACCGGCATCAGCGGGCTTGAACTCGCTTACAACGCGCGGCTCACCGGCACCCCCGGGGGCACCCTGTTCGCCAAGCCGATCGAGGGTGGAACCGATGGCCAGGGGCGCGAGCTCGGCAGCGGCACCCCGGCCCCGGCCAAACCGCTGAAGACCACGATCGACCCGGATCTGCAGGAGTCGGCGGTGGCAAACCTCGGCGGGGTCTCCGGCGGCGTGACGGTGCTCGACGCGAAGAAGGGCTTCATCAAGGCTCTGGCCGGTTCCGCCTATTCGGTGCTGCAGCCGCCCGGATCGACGATGAAGATGGTCACCGCCACCGCGGCCCTGGAAACGGGGGCCGCGACCATGGATTCCTCATACGACTACGTGACTGAGGCCCCGGCCGACGGGCGCATGATCCAGAACGCCCACGGGGAGGTCTGCGGCGGCACCTTCACCGAGGCTTTCGCCAAGTCCTGCAATTCGGTCTTCGCCCCCCTGGCCGAGCAGATCGGCCCCGAACAGTTCACCCGGACCGCGGAGCTCTACGGCTTCAACCGGCCCCCGCAGGTCTGGAATGACGAGGGTCTGGCCGCGGTCAATCCGCCGACTCCCACCCTGCCGGAAGCCGATGACTACGACAGCGACCTCGGCGTCTCCGGGATCGGGCAGGGCCGGGTTCAGGCCACGCCCCTGCTGATGGCAAGCGTCGCCCAGGCGATCTCCAACAAGGGAATTTCCCTGCCCACCCCGATAACCACCGAAGCGGACCTGCAGCCGGAAATGAAGCCGGTCCGGGTGACCAGCCAGAAGGTTGCCTCCCAGGTCGCCGACCTGATGGTTGCCGTGGTCACCTCGGGAACCGGCATCGCCGCCGCCATTCCCGAAGCCCAGGTGGCCGGCAAGACCGGCACCGCCGAAGTGGGACCGAGCGGCGAGGTGGACGCGAACGGTGATGACATCCTGATCGAGGACGCCTGGTTCGCCGGTTTTGCCCCCTCCGACAAGCCGCAGCTCGCAATCTGCGTCAACGTCCTCGACGCCTCCGGTGACGGCGGCACGGTCGCCGCCCCGATCGCCGCCGCCATCCTCTCCGACGGCCTTTAGTCCTCTCGCGACAAGGGACCCCGCGAGATCCCACTTTGTGCCACATACCGGCACAAACCGGGCACTCGACGGCTCCGCCCCAGACCGGGCACTCGACGCCTCCGCCCCAGACCGGCCCCCGGTGGGTCGGTTTTCCCTCACCTGCCCCGGAAATCCGACCCACCACCTGGCGCGGGACCGGTCCGCAACGGTTCGTGGGTCGGATTTCCGGTCCAGACGCCCGTTATCCGACCCACCTGGGTGGAACCGGGCAGGCGACGGGGGAACTTCAGGTGACCCGGAGTTCCGTGGTACCTCCAAAGCCGGGTCCAGGCCCCGTTTTCGGGAGGTGGGTATGGATTTCGTCTATATAGGCGAAATCCATACCCACCTCCCGGGGTTCGGGTGGGGAACCGGTCGAGATCGGAGTTGGGTGCGCTATCCGGCAAGAAACGAGATCTCGAAGGATGCCGGGCCCTGCCGCCGCGCTGGGCTCTTGGCGCTGCGGGGCCCTTGGCGCTGCGGGGCCCCCGGCGCTGCGGGGCCCCCGGCGCTGCGGGGTCTTGGCGTTGCCCGGGGGGATGGGCGCTGCGGGGAGTTTTATTCGGGTTGGGCCGGGGTTCCGAAGAAGACTGCGGCGAGGGAAGTGACGGCGCCGATCGTGAGGAGTACTCCTCCGGGGGCCGGCAGCCAGAAGGCCAGGCCGTAGCCGATCAGGGTGGCCAGGGCGGCGAGGGCGAGGACCGACCACCACTCGGCCATGACCGGGCCCGGCTGGCGACCGGCCGGGGCGGCGAGGACGACTCCGATGATCAGAATCGCGACGCCGATTCCGGCGATCACGTCAGAAAACGGTCCCAGCAGGGCCAGGGCTGCTCCGAGCCCGGCCGCAATCTGACCGGCCAGCGCCGGGCCGTGGTCCGCCAGCCTGAGGTGGCCGGGACCGTCTGACACCTAGAGGTCGAGGTCGAAGGTGGCGGGGCCGTCTTCGCCGTCGATCGTCAGCTCGACCGGCCGTTGTTCGGCCGACTCGCGATCAATCAGGAAGAGCAGCATCGAGGCACCGATCGGTCCGACCTGGGCGGTCGAATCAACCTGCGGGATGTTGTCGTGGGGCTCGACGGTTGCGCCGGGCTGAAGGGCGTAGACGCTCTTGCTCGGGATGTTCTCGTACTTGCGACCGGCGGTCGTCTCGATCTGGAAGCTGTCCGGAATCGTCTGGGGATCGTCACTGTCGTTGTGAACGTGGACGAAGACCCCGATGTACATCTGGTCAGGACCCGGGGCCGGCTTGCCGACCAGGTACTGCGAATCCTCGATGTCGTTCCTGTTCAGCGGCCGGGTGAAGAGCACGTTGTACTGCAGCGGCCCGAGCTCGACGATTTCACCTTCGGCGAGACCCTCCTTCTCCTCATGGCTGGCACCGCAAGCGGCGAGCGCGAGCCCGGAGATAGCGACTACGAGGGCCAGGACGAGGCCACGAAACAGGTTGCTCTTCGAAAGTCTTTCCATCGGTGCGGGAGTTTATTCGGCCTTATCCGGACGTGCTGAGCGGTTCCTAGGCGACACCGGTCGCGTGTCGGTTGCCGCCGGCGACCGGAACCTCGACCTTCTCCCTGCGAGCCGACTCGATCGCCTCCCGAAGTCGCTTGCCGACCTTGTCCAGACGGCGCCTGTGCCAGCCCGCGCCGCCGGTCAGGCGGTTGTGAACCCGGGAGAATCCGGCCGGCACGATCCAGAAGGTGATCCGCACCCGGGTTACCCCGGTTGAGATCTCTTCCATCTCCCACTCGGTGCCGGTCACGTTGCGGTTGTAGCTGCCGGTGGACCCGCGTTCGGAAATCCGCCGGGGGGCTTCGGTCGCGGTGATCGCCGAATCGGCCCAGGCCTTCTTGCGCTTGAACTGCCAGCGGGCGCCAGCGCCGATGCCCCGCGAATCCAGCCGCAGGAGCCGAAAGTTCTCGACCGAGTCGCCGTAAAGAAACGGGCGGGTATCGAAGTCCAGGAGGTAGTCGAAGATCTCTTCGCGCGGCGCGTCGATGTCGACTTCAGTGAATACGGGACCCATCGATCCGGATTCTACGACCTGCGTGCCGATGCGTGCCCGACCGGCGATAGGGTGTGCCGGTGTCCACGACGATCGCGATCCTTTCCCAAAAGGGAGGAACCGGGAAGACCACGTTGACGCGGTCGCTCTCCGAGGGCCTGCGCCGGGCGGGACTTTCCGTTCTCGCGATCGATGCCGACCCCCAGGGAAACCTTTCCGAGTACTTCGGGATCCCGGCCGATGCCTTCCCCACCCTCGGTGAAGTGCTGGCCGGCCGGGAACGGGCGGTCGATGCGATTCACACCGGCCCCGGCGGCGGCGAGGTGATCCCCGCCAACCTCGGCCTGGCCGAGGCCGAACTGATGTTGGCCGGCAAGATCGGGCGCGAACTCACCCTGCGTAACGCCCTGCGGGAGCCGAAACGGCGTTTTGACGTGATCCTGATCGACTGCCCGCCGACCCTGGGCCTGCTCACCGTGAACGCCCTGGTCGCGTCGGACAAGGCGATCCTCTCGACCCAGGCCGAGCATTTCTCCGAGCAGGGGGCCGAGCAGGCGATGGAGGTGATCGGCCTGGCCCGGGAGAACCTGAATCCGGAGCTCGAGTTGCTCGGGCTGCTGCTCAACATCGCCGACATGCGGACCAATCACGCCCGCAGCACCCTGGAGACCATGCGCGAGCAATTCGGGGACCTCGTCTTTGACACGGTAATCCGGCGTTCGATCGTCTATCCCGAATCAGCCCGGGCAGCCAAGCCGATCTTCGATTACCGCAAGCGAAAGTCACTCGACTACGCGGCCCTGACGGTCGAAGTGCTCGAGCGGCTCGACTACCCGGCAGCGCTGGCCGAGGCCAGAAAGCACTTCGAAGAGCTCGCGGCCTAGCCGGGGTCGAGAGGCTCCTAGCCCGGACCGAGGATCGCGGACCAGACGAGCCCGACCGATACCGCGATGAAGGAAGAGGTGGCGATCAGGCGGAAGAGCACCTTCTTCTCGTTTGCGGGATTGAACGCCCCCGGCAAAAAGAGCAGCGGGTTCACGATCGTCCCGTAGATGAGCAGCCCGACCAGCAGCGGCGGCGGATCGTCGAGCACGGAGCCGAGCGCGATGAGGATCAGGCCCATCAGCACGTAGTCGAGGTGAATCTGGAGCACCGCCCGTGGCTGTTTCAGGCCGATCCGGTGAAGCAGGTCCGGTCGCTGGCTCCTGACCACGACCGCCCAGCCGAGCAGGCCACCGACCGCGAGTTCGATCAGGCCGATCCGGACGAGCAGGTCCATCTCAGAGCTCGGGGACGTCGGCGCCGAGGGGGCTGAAGCCGACCCGCCTTACCTCGGCCCAGCCTTCGCAACGCTCCCTCAACTGCTCGACCACTCCCCCGGTTTCCTGCCAGTTGGTCCAGACCAGGACGGTGGGTCCGGCCCCGGAGATCGTCGCGCCGATCGCCCCGATCTCGCCGGCCACTTCGACGATCTCCATCGATTTCGGGAAGAGGTGGCGGCGCCGTTCCTGGTGGAGCCGGTCGTGGAGCCCCATTCCGATCAG
>WBZM01002234.1_pt1 | contig 16910 bp, 11 predicted proteins | sample 5204271 | NCBI WGS metagenome assembly WBZM01 (sample SAMN12344346, study PRJNA552823) | activated sludge metagenome | biome: Activated sludge suspended growth; feature: Nitrification reactor; material: Wastewater; isolation source: activated sludge from nitrification reactor of wastewater...
ACATCAACCGGTTGGCCAGCTCGATGCGCGGCATCTCGAGGGAGAAGAAGAGCACCGGCTTGCCGGAGGTCTCCGCGGCGGAGCTCGTGAGGTTGAGCACGAGGCTGGTCTTGCCCATCGCGGGGCGCGCCGCGATGATGATGAGCTGGCCGCCGTGGAGGCCCGAGGTGAGGGTGTCGAGGTCGCGGAAGCCCGTCTCGGTGCCGGTGATGCGGGCGCCGCGGACGAGGGTGTTCTCGATGCGCTCGAAGGCCTCGATGATCACCTGCTCGAGCGGGATGAGCGTGCTCTTCGAGCGCTTCTGCGCCACCTCGAAGACGCGCGACGCCGCGTGGTCGAGAAACTGGTCGGCCGTCCCGTGCTCGCCGTAGCCGCGGGCGACGATCTCGTGGGCCACCTCGATCATGCGGCGCACGCCGGCCTGGTCGGACACGATGCGCGCGTGCGACTCGATGTGGGCGATCGTCGGGATCGTGTCGGTGAGCTCGCCGAGGTACTGCGCGCCGCCCACGGTGTTGAGGCGCTCGCGCGACCGGAGCTCCGCGGCGAGGGTCACGATGTCGATCGGCTCTCGGCGCGCGGAGATGGCCTGGACGGCCTCGTAGATGACCGCGTGGGCGGGGTGGTAGAAGTCCGCCGGGGTGACGATCGACTCGACCGTCGACATGGCGGCGTTGTCGAGCAGGATGCCGCCGAGGACGGCGCGCTCGGCCTCGAGGTCGTGCGGGGGGACGCGGCCGTGGGCGGCGGCCGTGGCGGAGAGCTGCGAGGCGGCCTGGAGCAGCGCGTCGCGGGCGGAGTTGGGGTCTCGGCGGTCTCGGTTGGGGAAGCCCATGGCGTCGGGTACTGAACGCATGGCACGGACCCGCCGCGCTTGTAAACAAAACGGCAGATGCGCCCCCGCCGGGCGATTTCACGCCCCCGCTACTTGACGCTGATGTGCCCGCCGGCGCGGAGCTGCGTCTCGAAGCGCACCGGGTTGCGACCGCCGTTCTTCCCCGCGAGCTGCGCGGTGATCTGGAACTTGAGCACCAGCGACTCGTCGTCGCGCACGTGCTGGACGACGACGTTCTTCATCCGCGGCTCGTACTGGAGGAGCGTCTGGCGGATCGAGCGCTGGAGCGTCTGGATCGCCTCGGGGAAGTTGTGCACGAGGTCGGTGAAGTCGACCACGCCGAAGTCCGACGCCGAGGGCGACTCGCCGGCGCGCGTGTTGAGCAGCGCGCGCAGGTGGTTGACGATCGACTCGAGCTCGTTGACCGGCCGCGCCTCCTGCGCGCTCGCGGCGGAGAGGCGGCTCAGGATCCCACGCGCTGCCACTGGCTCATGCTCCGCGCCCGGGGGACACGCGCCGGGCGGTTTCTTCTATCGGCCCGCGCGACGCGGTGTCAAGGCGAGAACGCGCGCCCCGCGCCCGACGTCCGCGGGCCGTCGGGCGAACGTCGGCGGCGCGCGGCGATCCGTCGGAGCTCTTGCGGGGGCGCCGGTGCAGCCTCGTTGAACTGTTGATTCGCCGAACGCGCTTGTGCGACGATGCTCCGTGGCCTCCGACGCCCTCGCCGACGACGCACGATGCATGACGCAGCGCGCGCGCGGCGGCGGGAGTTTGAAGGGGTAGAGGTCGATCGACGTGTTCACACTGAAGGTACAGCACGGCATCCGGCGGGTGCTCCTCTGTCTGGCGCTGGTCGCCCCGGTGGTGGCGCAGTGCAGCAGCTCGCAGCAGCAGCCGACGACGCCGCAGGGCGGCACCTGCGCGCTCCCGCAGAACATCCAGATGGTGCTGCGCGGCGGCGAGCGGCTCAACCCCAACGACCAGGGGCAGGCGCTGCCCGTGGAGGTGCGGGTCTACCAGCTCAAGGCCTCGGCGAAGATGGAGGAGTCGGAGTTCGACGCCATCTGGCGCACCGACCACGACACGCTCGGGCCCGACATGGTGAAGGTCGACGTGTTGTACCTCTACCCCGGGCAGCGCATCCGCCGCGCCTTCCGGCGCGAGGACGGCGTCACCCACGTGGTGGCGGTCGCGATCTTCCGGCACCCGTCGGGGCAGTCGTGGCGGACGATCTACGAGCTGCCGCCGGCCCCCGCCGACGCCGAGTGCGCGGCGCGCCGCGGCGAGGACGCGGGCCCCGGCGGCGACCCCCGCTACTACTTCTACCTCGACGAGTACTACATCGAGGCGCAGGGCGACGACCCGGGGGAGGACCCGTCCGACGGCGGGCGTTTGCCGGGGCGGCTCCCGGGCATCCCGAGCGCGCCGCAGGCCCCGTCGGTGCCGACGCTGCCGCAGACCCCGCAGGTGCCGCAGGTCCCGCAGGTGCCGCAGGCCCCGTCGCTGCCGAGCGCGCCGCAGGCCCCGTCGCTCCCGAGCGCCCCGAGCGCCCCGTCCGCGCCCTCCCTCCCCCGGCTCAAGGGCGGCACCGAAGGTCACGCATGAAGGTACCCCAGCGCGTCATCTGGTCCGAGGGGATGTTCATGTCCCCGCAGCACCTGCAGCAGCTCGACCGCTACCACGAGGGCTTCATCGAGGCCCGGCTGGCGGCGCTCGTGCCCTACGACTGGGGCGTGGTCGCGCTCGAGCTCGACGAGCGCGCGCTCGTGGCGGGCCAGGTGCGCATCCAGCGCTTCGAGGGCGTGCTGCCCGACGGGCTCCCGCTGGCCTTCGACGGGACGCACCCGGAGGTGCCGGCGATCCGCCCGGTGGAGGGGCACTTCAAGCCGACGCAGCAGTTCCTCGAGGTGTACCTCGCGGTGCCGTCCGAGCGCGAGGGGGCGCCGGCGATCGCGAGCGCGGGGACGCCGACGGCGGGGCTGCGCTTCTTCACCTCGGCGCGCGTGGTGGTCGACGCCGCGGGCGGGGCCAACGGCGGCGCCGCGGACGTGACCGTGGCCTTCGCGCAGCGGCACGTCACGGTGCTCTTCGGCAGCGAGTCGCGCGACGACTTCGAGGCGATGAAGGTCGCGGAGATCTACCGCGACGCCTCGGGCGCCCTCGCGGTGCGGCAGGAGTACATCCCCCCGATCCGCCGCATCGGCGCGTCGCCGTGGCTGATGAAGCGCCTCCAGCAGCTCCTGTCGCTGATGGCCTCGACGCGGCGCTCCCTGGCGGAGAATCAGCGGCAGCGCAACGACGCCCTCATCGAGGTGCGCGAGGGGGACGTCACGTCCTTCCTCAAGTTCTACACGGTCAACGCCTTCCTGCCGGTGGTCAACCACCTCATCGAGCGCGCCGACACGTCGCCGGAGGACGCCTACCTCCTGCTGTCGCAGTTCGCCGGGCAGCTCGGGTCGTTCCTCATCAACGCCGACCCGACGAAGCTCCCGAAGTTCTACTACACCGACCTGGCGACCACGTTCGGCGAGCTCATCTCGGAGATCATCCGGCTGCTCAACCACTTCGACCCGAAGCGCTACGTCCCGGTGCCGCTCGAGAGCCGCGAGGACGGGCTGCACTTCGGCCGCCTCGACGACGAGCGCCTCACCCGCGGGACGCAGTACGTCCTCGCGCTGCGCACCAACGTGCCCGAGCAGCAGGCCGCGCAGCACGTCCCCGCGATCTCGAAGATCGCGTCGTGGGGCAACATCGCCGACATCGTCGCCTCCGCCCTCCCGGGCGTGCCCATCCAGATCAACTACCGCCCGCCCAACGAGATCCCGGCGAAGGCGGGCACGCTTTACTTCATGCTGCAGCAGACGGGGCAGTACTGGCTCAACGTGGAGAGCGAGCGGACGATCGCGATCTACCTCCCGCCCCCGTACGACCCGTCGTCCATCAAGATCGAACTCCTCGCGATCCCGCGGGCCACGGGGGCCGCGCAGTAGCGCCGCACACCTCTAGGAAACAAGCGGTATGGACCGAATCGACGAGCTCACCGCGGACTGCTTCAACTTCCTGATCCAGCTCCGCCGGACCGACCCCAACGCGCAGCCCCCGCCCGAGACCGTGCAGCAGCGCATGCGCTCGCTCATCGAGAACATGCAGCGCCGCGGGCTCGACATGAATCTCTCGCGCGAGGACATCCTGGAGATCTCCTACGCCATCGTCGCCCTCGCCGACGAGGTGGCCGTGTACTACGGCTCGCAGAACCTCCGGCAGTTCTGGCTCTCGCGCCCCCTCCAGCTCTCGCTCTTCCAGACCAACGTGGCGGGCGACCAGTTCTACGACCGCCTCGCGGCGCTCCGGCAGGACCCGCGGCGCGTCGAGGTGGTGCGCGTCTACTACATGTGCCTGGTGCTCGGCTTCCAGGGCAAGTACCGCGTGCAGGGCGGCGAGGCGCCCCTCCAGGCGGAGATCGACCGGCTGGCGGGTGACCTCGGCAAGGCCAACCTCTTCGGCCCCGAGCAGCTCTCGCAGCACGGCGAGCGGCCGCCGGGCGAGGCCGTCTCCGGCACCCGCGCGGCGCTCCCGATCGTCGGGCTCGCGGTCGGCGCGGTGGTGATCGCGCTGGTCTTCTACGTGGCGCTCCGCGTCTCGCTGAGCAACGAGGTGTCGTCCGTCCTCGACCGCATCGCCCAGCTCGTGGGCCCGCAGAGCTGACGGCAGGGGAGGGAGTTCGGCCGTGCTGAAGTACATCATCGCAGTCATCGTGATCGCCCTCGCGTGGGCGATCTGCTTCGTGATCCCGCTCCCCTGGATCGTCGCCATCGCCGCGACGGGCCTCGTCCTCCTGGTGCTGCTCGCGATCTTCCTCTACCGCCGCTACAAGGCCCTCAAGGCCGCGCGGGAGATCGAGAAGGCCCTCAACGCGCAGGCCGAGGAGCAGGCGCGGGCGGCGCGGCCCGAGCAGCAGGCCGAGGTCCGCGCGATGCAGGCCGAGGTCAACCGGGCCATCACCGCGCTCAAGAACTCGAAGCTCGGGGGCAAGGGCGGGGCGGAGGCCCTCTACGCGCTGCCCTGGTACGTGATCGTCGGGCCGCCGGGCTCGGGCAAGACCACCGCGCTGCGCAACTCGGGCGTGCCCTTCCCGTACATGAGCGCGCAGACGGGCGGCGGCATCCGGGGCGTCGGCGGCACGCGCAACTGCGAGTGGTGGCTCTCCAACGAGGGCGTGCTGCTCGACACCGCCGGCCGCTACATGACCGAGGACGACGACCGCGACGAGTGGCTGTCCTTCCTCGACCTGGTGAAGAAGAACCGCCCGCTCAAGCCGCTCAACGGGATCATCGTGGCGGTGAACGTGGCCGAGCTCGGCGCGTCGCGCGAGCAGCAGGTGGAGGCGACGGCCCGCCGCGTGCGCGAGCGCGTCGACGAGGTGCAGGCGCGGCTCCAGCTCACGCTGCCGGTGTACGTGCTCTTCACCAAGTGCGACCTGGTGCAGGGGTTCACGGAGTTCTTCGACGACCTGCGCAAGAGCGAGCGCGGGCAGATCTGGGGCTTCACGGTGCCCCTGGCGCGGCCCAACGAGGCGGCCCCGAGCGCCTTCTTCGGCGAGCGCTTCGAGGAGATGACCCGCACCGTCGAGGCCCGCTCGCTCAAGCGCATCTCGCAGGAGCCCGGGCTCGCGCGCCGCGAAGCCATCTACCAGTTTCCCCAGCAGTTCGCGTCGCTCAAGCAGAACCTCGGGGACTTCCTCGACGCGCTCTTCGCGGGCAACGTCTACCAGGCGGCGCCGCTCCTCCGCGGGGTGTACTTCACCTCGGGCACGCAGGAGGGCCGGCCGATCGACCAGCTCGCCGAGAAGCTCCGCGCGAGCTTCGGGCTCCCCGCCGCGCCCGCCCCCGCCGCCCCCCCCGCGCAGGAGCAGAAGAGCTACTTCCTCCGCGACGTGTTCGCGAAGGTGATCTTCCCCGACCAGCACATCGCCGCGCTCAGCGCCGAGGAGCGCAAGCGCCTCGACCGGCGGAAGTACTACTTCGCCGCGGGCGCCTTCGGCATGGCCGCGCTGCTCTCCATCATCCCGGCCAACGCCTACATGGAGAACCGCGCGCTCGCCCAGCGCTGCGACGACGCCGCCACGCTGATCGCGCGGCGCGTGCGGCAGGCCGGCGCGAGCCCGATGACCCTGGCCGAGCTCCAGCCCCTGCGCAACGTCGTCTCCGAGCTCAAGGGCTACGAGGACGGGCACCCGCCGGTCGCGATGACCTTCGGGATGTACCAGGGCTCGGCGCTCTACCCGAAGATGTCGCAGCTCTTCGCCACGGCGATGCAGCGGCAGATCGTGCAGCCGCTCTACAACCTCGACGTGCGCGACATGCAGGCCTTCGTGCAGCGCACGGGCGACGGGGTGGCCTCGTCGGCGGAGCGCTCGGAGTACTACAACCGCCTGAAGCTCCACCTGGTGCTCTCGAAGCAGAAGGACGCGAACGAGCCGGCGATCGAGGGCGAGCTCGCGACCTTCACCGCCGACCAGCTCGCCGGCGAGTGGGCGGCGCGGGTGGGCCAGGGCGCGCCCCTCGACGACGCGACGCGGGCGGCGATGCGGCAGAACGCTGCCCTCTTCACGGCGCTCCTGGCGCGCGACCCGCAGCTCCTGATCGCGCGGCAGACGCCGGTGGTGTCGTCGGTGCGGCAGGTGCTCAACCGCACGTCGAGCATCGACATCGCGCTCAACGACATCGTCGCGTCGGTCGACGCGGCCAACGACATGACGCTGTCGCGCGCGCTCAACCGCACGCCGGACCCCTACCTCTACCAGGTGGGCGCGCCGGAGGCGCAGCGCGTCCGCGGGGCCTTCACCCGCTACGGCTGGGAGAATTTCGTCCGCGAGCGGCTCAACCGCACGCCCGAGACCATCGCGGGCGACGCCTGGGTGCTCGGGCAGGCGCCGACGACGGTCGACCGCCAGCGGCAGATCCTGGAGACGCTCGTCCAGGTGCGGTCGCAGTACTTCAGCGCGTACATCGCGGAGTGGCGCGCCTTCCTCGGGTCGATCCGGGTGCGCGAGCCGGCCGACGCGGGCCGGGCCCTGGTGATGCTCCAGTGGCTCACCCAGGGCGGCACCCCCGTCTACGAGTACCTGATGCGCACGGTGGCGGAGAACATCAACCTCCCCGACCCCGACACCGCGTCGTCCAACGCGGCGGGCCGCTCGCTGCTCCGCTCGATCGAGCGCGAGGTGAACAACCGGCTCAACCGCACGCGCACCGGGCAGGCGATCAACCAGGCGACGCGGGCCGGCGTCGGCGCGCGGCAGGGTGGCGACGCCTTCACCACCTTCGTGCACCTCGAGGACGTGGCGCGCGACCCGCTGCTCTACGGCCTCGTCGAGTTCGGCGTGCCGCCGACGCCCGCGCAGCCGGCGCAGCAGCCGGGGCAGCCCCCGCCCCCGCCCCCGCCGCCGCCGGGCCCGACGTCGCTGCGCGAGTACCAGGAGCAGCTCGCCTTCGTGCGCGACGCGCTCCAGACGTACCAGGACAACCCGCGGAGCGCGTCGCAGCCGCTGCTCCAGAAGGTCTCCGAGGCGCAGACGCGCGTCGCGGCGCTGATCAACGCGGCGCGGGTCGACTCGCGGCCGGTGCTCAACAACCTGCTGCCGCCGCCGATCCAGTTCACGGCGCAGCGGACGCTCGGGGCGCTCGGCGGGGCGGGCAACGACCGCTGGTGCGCGGCGGTGTGGACGCCCTTCCAGCGGACGCTCTTCGACCACTACCCCTACAACCCCAACGGGTCGGACGCGGCGATCGCCGACGTGGCGCAGTTCTACTCCGACCCGCAGGGCTCGCTCTGGGCCTTCTACACCGAGGTGCTCGCCAACGACGTGCCGCGCTCGGGCGGGGAGTTCGACTTCACCCAGCGCCTCGCGGAGAGCACCGGGAGCGTGTACCGGCCGGAGCTGGTGGAGTTCCTCGCGCGGTCGCAGGACATCACCACGGTGCTCTTCCCGCCGCCGTCGCAGCGCCCGCCGCCCCCTGGCCCGGGCCAGCAGGGTGGCGGCGCTGGCAACGGCCCGTCTGTAGACTTCGAAGTGCGCGTCCGCCCGACGCCCACCATCGCCGAGACCACCTTCACGGTCGACGGCGAGGAGCTGCGGTACACCAACGGCCCGGAGCAGTGGCACCGCTTCCACTGGCCGGGCGGCGGCGAGCAGCGCGGCGCGAAGATCCGCGCGCGCGGCCTCAACGGCATCGACGAGACCATCGAGCAGGACGGCGAGTGGGGCATCTTCCGCCTCTTCGAACTCGGCCAGGTCCGCGGCAGCGCCAACGGCCGCATCTTCTCGGTCACCTGGCACCTGCGCGACCAGAACATCGCCGTCGGCGTCGACGTGCGCCCGGCCCGCAGCGAGAACCCCTTCTTCGGCGTGCCGCGCCGCGAGGCCGGCGCCGACCGGTACCTCTCGCCCTTCCGCGCCAACAACGTCAACGCCCCCTCCCCCATCGCGCGCAGCGCCCGCCCGTGCTCCTCCGCGGGGCTCCCGGGCTCGTCGACCCCGCGCCGCCACCGCCGCCGCCACGCGGAGTGAGCGCGCGGTGACCTTCGCCGGCGCCGCCCCCCGTGACGCCGTCGGGATCTACGGCAAGATCCCGGCGCAGGGCGATTTCGTCCGCATCAACGCCTCCGACCCCGCCGCGCAGGCGCTCGACCTCTGGGTGCAGGAGTCGCTCGAGGCCCTCGCCCGCGCCGGCGCCGAGCTCCCCGCGGAGCCGGTGTACTTCTTCCACCAGGGGGCCGCGCCGCACGGCCCCGCCCTCGTCGGCGCCATGCTCCGCTCGCGCGACCGCGTCGGCCGCGTGTACCCCGTGGTGGCCTTCGCGCGCGTCGACCCCGCGCTCGTCGCCGCCAGCGTCGCGCTCGTCCCCACCGCGTGGAGCCTCTTCCTCCAGGACGCCGCGCGCCTCGCCTACGACCTCGACCGCGTCGACGCCGCCCTCCTCGCCGCGCGCGCCCGCTCGCTCCGCGCCCCCTCCCCCGCCGAGGCCCAGAGCGCCGTGGCGGTCGGCGCCCAGGTGCTCCAGCGCACCGCCGCCGGCGAGGTGCTCCACCGCCTCTTCGTCGACGCCTCCGCCGGCCGCCACTACTACGCCGTCAAGACCTGCCTCGACGCCTGCGACACCACCCGCTCGCGCCCGCCGCGCGCGCCCATCGTCCTCGACTGCCCCATCGCCAGCGACGTCGACCAGTTCACCTGGGTCGAGCTCTGCCGGCGACGTCTGGCGGGCGCCCCGGTGCTCCCGACCTTCGTGTGGGTCGAGGGCGCGGCGCCGCGGCTCCTGCTCTCGCTCGGGCCCGCCACCGGCGCGGTGCTGCGGTTCCTCGCGCGGCCCGACGACCCGTCGACCCAGCGCTGGCCGCTCCTCACCGCGCGCCCCGACGCGATCGAGATCGCCCGCAACGGCCTCGCCCCGCACCACCGCCAGGCGCTCGAGTCGGGCGGCGCGCCGCTCGAAGTGTTCCTCAGCGCCCTCGCGCGGTAGCGGTCTCCTCCCGGCTCAAAAATCGACCGGCCCCCTGCGCGGACGCGTGAATCGCGGCGCCACGTTCGCGCAACCATGACACCGAGGTCAGGGAGGCGCCGCCGCGCCCACACCTCGGAGGAGGCTGTCGTTCGCCATGGGCACGCGCATCGTCGCCCCGTGCTGGGCCATGGTCGCGCTCTGCGCTTCGGCCGCAGGGTGCGCGCTCACCGTCACCGGCATCGATCAGGAGCGCGAGACCGCGCCGGCCGTGCAGGCCGCGCCGCGCTGCGCCGCCGCGTCGTTCACGCTCGCGCGCCGCGACGCCGAGGTGCTCTTCGTCGTCGACCGCTCGGGCTCGATGTCCACCGCCATCGCCACCGACGCCACCGGCGCCACCTCCCGCTGGGACGCCCTGCGCGGCGCCCTCGCCGACGCCCTCCCGCGCTACCAGACGGCCCTCACCGCGGGCCTCGCGCTCTTCCCGAGCGGGGCGGCGTCGTGCGATGTCCGCGACGACGGGCTCGTCGAGGTCGCCCCCGCGCGCGGCAGCGCCGCCGACGTGCTCCGCGCCCTCTCCCGCACCGCGCCGGGCGGCAGCACGCCCACCGGCGCCGCGGTGCTCGCCGGCGCGCGCTACCTCCTGCGCCGCGCCTCGGCCAACGTCTCGCGGACGATCGTGCTCGCCACCGACGGCGCCCCCACCTGCACGGCCGGCGGCGGCGACAACGGGGTGACCGACGCCGTCAACGCGATCGCGACGGCCCGCGCGATGGGCGTGAGCACCTACGTCATCGGCATCTCGATGCCCGGCGAGGCCGAGCTCATGAACGCCCTCGACCGCATGGCCGTCGCCGGCGGCCACCCCCTCCCGGGATCGGTTCGCCACTACGCCATCCACGACCCCGGCGCGCTCGCGCGGGCCTTCATGGACGTCCCCCGCTCCATCTCCGAGTGCACCTGGTTTGCCTCCACCGCCGCGCCCGCCGAGGGCGAGGTCACGCTCCGCGCGGGCGGCGCCGTCGTCCCGCACGACCCCGCGCGCCGCGACGGCTGGGCGTGGAGCGACCCCGCCCGCGGCCAGGTGACCCTCTACGGCCCCGCGTGCGCGAGGCTCTCGGGCCACACACTCGCCCTCGAAGGCGCCGTCACCTGCACGGCCCGGTAGCCATCCCGCGCGGGCCCGTCGCACAATGCCCGCGTGACCGAGGCCCCCACCCTGCGGCCCTACCAGCGCGAGGCCGTCGACGCCGTGCTCGCCGCCCGACGTCGCGGCGTGCGGCGGATGCTCGTGTGCCTGCCCACCGGCGCGGGCAAGACGGTGGTGTTCGCCCAGCTCGCCCGCCTCGCGAAGCGCCCGGTGCTCGTCCTCGCCCACCGCGAGGAGCTGCTCGCCCAGGCCCGCGACAAGCTCGTCCGCGCGCTCGGCCCTGACGCCCGCGTCGACGTCGAGCAGGGCCCGCGCCGCGCCGACGCCGACGCGCGGGTCGCGGTGTGCTCGATCCGCTCGCTGCGCCCCGACCGCCTCGCCCGGCTGATGGCGGGCAGGGCCCCCGGGCTGGTGATCTACGACGAGTGCCACCACGCCGCGGCCGAGGACAACCTCCGCGTCCTCCGCGCGCTCGGGTGCTTCGATGCGGGCTGGGAGGGGACGCTCGTCGGCTTCACCGCCACCACGTCACGCGGCGACGGGCAGGGCCTCGACGCGGTGTTCGAAGAGATCGTGTGCGCCCGCACGCTCCCGGAGATGATCGCCGACGGGTACCTCGTCCCGCTGCGCGGCTTCCGCGTGGCGACGGGCGCCGACCTCACGCGCATCACGGGCCGCGGCGCCGATCTCCCCGAGGAGGAGCTCGCCGAGGCCGTCGACATCGAGGAGCGAAACGCCCTCGTCGCCCGCACCATTCAAGAGCTCGCGCGCGACCGGCGCACCATCGCGTTCTGCGTGACGGTGGCCCACGCGCAGCACCTCCGGCGCTCGCTCAACGCGGTGGGCGTGCGGGCGGGCGTCGTCCACGGGATGATGGACGGCGACGACCGGGCGCGCGTGCTGGCGGACTTCGCGGCGGGCAAGCTCCGCGCGCTCTGCAACGTGGCGGTGCTGACCGAGGGCTTCGACGACCCGGGCGTGTCGTGCGTGGCGATGGCGCGGCCCACCCGCTCCGAGGGCCTCTACGCGCAGTGCGTCGGGCGCGGCACGCGGCTCGCGGAGGGCAAGCGCGACTGCCTCGTCCTCGATTTCTGCGACGTGTCGTCGCTGAGCCTCGTCACGCTCCCGTCGCTCTTCGGGATGCCGCGCGAGCTCGACCTGGAGGGACGCGACGCGGGCGAGGCGAAGCGGACGTTCGACCAGATCGCCTTCGACCACCCGGCGTTCGAAGCCGAGGCGGGGGCGATCACGCTCGGGGAGATCCAGGCGCGGGCTGCCGCCTTCGACCCGCTCACCCAGTCGATCGACGCGGAGGTGCGGGCCATCTCGCGGCTCGCGTGGGCGTCGCTCGGCAAGGCCGGCGTGGCGTTGCATTTCGAGAAGGCGCCGGGGCGCGTCGTCGAGGTGCTGGTGCTCGCGCGCGGCGGGCGCGGCAAGCGCTGGGAGGTGAGGCTCGACGGCGCGGCGATGGAGCGATTCTCCACGCTGGAGGAGGCCGTCGCCGCGGTGGACTACGAGGTCGAGCGGCGCGGCCGTCACGCGGCGCTCTCGGCGCTGCCGGGCGCGGCGTGGCGGGCGCAGCGGGTGTCGCCGGAGCGCGCGGCGGCGGTGGCGCGGACGCGGCTGCGCGTGGGCGGCGCGGTGACGCTCGCCGACGCGCTCGTGCTGGAGGCGTGGGCGCGCGTCCGGAAGGGGTGACGCGGTGATCACGCCGTGGGAGACGCCCGCGCTCGACGGGCTCGCGGTGTGGGACGCGCCAGACGTCCGGGCGCTCGCGGCGTCGCCGGACGGGCGCTCGCTCTGGGGGGCGCTCTTCGACCGGGTCGTGTGCTGGGAGGTGCCCTCGGGGCGCGTGCGGGCGACGGTCCCCGCGGAGGGCGCGTCGTGCCTCGTGGTCGGGGACGGCGTGGTGGTGACCGGCGGGCCGCGGCGCATCCGTTGGACCCGCGACGCGTCGGGGTGGCGCCCGCCCGCGCCGGAGCCGATGGGGGGAACCCAGGTGCTCGCGCTCGCCCTCCCCGCCGAGGCCACGCTCTCGTCGGGCCTCCGCAAGGGGTCGTACTGGGGCGCGAACCCGCGACGGATGGAGACGGCGTTCGAGTTCGTGGACGCGGCGATGCGCGACGACGGGTCGGCGACCGCGGCGCTCGGTCAGCGGCCGGGCAACGACGACCGCCTCGTCGTGTTCGACGCGAACGGCGAGGAGGTGTCCCGGGTTTCGCTCGGCCCGCGCATGGGCGTGCTCGCGTGGGCGGGCGACGACGTCCTCGTGGGCGGCGCACGCGGCCTCGTGCGGTACAACCCGCGGCGGCGCCGGGTGGTGTGGTCGCGGCCTTCCCTCACGCCCTTCGCGCTGGCGTCGTCGCGCGACGGGGCCGTGGCCGTGGCGCTCGTGGCGCGCGAGGGCGGCGTGGAGGCGACCTTCCTGCGCGCGGCAGACGGGGCGACGCTGGGGGCGTGGGCCTTCACGCGGGCGGGGCTGCGGTGGGGGCGCGACGGGGACCTCCGCGCGGTCGACGCCGGGGCGACCCTCGACGCGAAGGTGCGCCGCGGGGCGGCGCTGGCGGTCGCGCCGGACGGGTCGTGGTGCGCGCTCGCGTGCGAGCAGGGCGTGGCCGTGCTTGGGGCGGACGGGGCGGTCGTGGCGGCGCCGCGGCGGGGCTTCGGCGCCGTGCGCGCGGCTGAGTGGACGCCCGACGGGCGCGTCGTCGTGGCGTACAGCAACGCGCCCTCGCTCCACGTGGTGCGCCCCGGCGCGGGCGACGTCGACCTCGCGTTCGAACACGACGGCGAGTCGACCTACGAGCTCTACCCCTCGCCCGACGGGCGCGCCGTCGCGGTGCACGCGAAGGGGGCGGGCGACCACGGCCTGCGCGTCCACGACCTCCGCGATGGGGCGCCCGTCGAGCTCCGCGCCGAGGGGCTCTCGCACGTCGAGTGGGTCGAGTGGGCGGACGCGGGCGACGCGCTCTGGGTCGCCTGCTGGTGGCAGGGCCCCACGAACGGGTTCACGTTCGAGCTCTGGCGCGTGAGCCTGACGGCGGGCGACGCGCGGCGCGTCTGGGCGCGGGAGGGGGAGGCGCGGTGGCGCGGGTGGTTCCGCGCGCTCCACCGCGTGGGCCCGGCGCTCTACGCGGCGCTCCCGTGGGCGTGCCTCGACCTCGACCCCGCGACCGGCGCGGTGCTCCGCGAGCGGCCGTGGCCGTCGCCACCGTTCTGCCTGCTCGACGGCGACCGCGCGCTGAGCGAGCTGGGGCGCGTCGTCCCCGTGCCGTCGCCCGCCGCGCCGCGGCCCGGGTTCGACTCCGGCGAGCTCGGGCACGTCCGCGCGGTCTCCCCGTCGCGCGCGTGGGCGCTGCTGTTCACGCCCCGCCGCCCCAACGCGAACGACCCCGCGGGCCGCGGCACGCTCGTCGCGCGCGCCACGGAGGGCGGGGCGCACCTCGCCCACTTCGAAGTGCCCAACGGCTGGCGCGCCCGCCTGCGCCGCGACGGCGCCGCGCTCGCGGCGATCGACGGCGGCGCGCTGCGGCTCTACCGCGTCGACGCCGACGCGCTGGACGCGGCGGCGCGGGCGGCGGGCGGCTGACGTCGTTCGAGCGCCGGACACGCGCGCGAGATTTCACCCGCGGGGCGCGCGTCCGCGGTGGCTGACACACCGCGCGACGTGCGACATGGGGGGTGCACGCGCGACGGCGCGGCAGAGGGAGACTCCCACCCATGATGAAGGCGATGAAGAACAGCGAGATGATCGGGCTCTCGGCGGCGCTCCTCGATGAGAAACGGCACCGACCGGTGTTCCTGTCGATCCCGCTGCTGGCGGCGTTGCTCACCGAGGTCGAGGCCGCCCACGCGGGGCTGCTGGTGGCGGCGCCGCCGCCCGACGCCGCGGCGGAGGCGGCCGCGCGCGAGCTCGCCGAGCTCAACGCGGAGGGGCGCGCCGCCGACCGCACGCACGACCGCAAGTCGCTCGGCCTCCACGGCGCGCTCGACGCGGCCGTCCGCCTCGCCGACGACCCCGACGACGCCGTGCGCCTCGCCGGCGTGCGCGACGCGCTCTTCCCCGACGGCACCGCGATGGTCAACGCCACCTGGGTCGCCGAGGCCGGCAACGCCGAGCGCATGGAGGCCCGGCTCGCCGACGCGGACGTGTGGCGCGCGCTCGAGGCGATGACGCTGCGGCCGGGCGTGACGCTGCTCGACGAGGCGCGCGCCTGCGTCGCGGCGGGCCGCGTGCTCGGGCGCGTCGAGTCGCGCAAGGCCGCGCTCCACGCCGGCTCCGCCGCGTCGGGCGTCCCCCGCGCGGGCTCCGTCGCCGCGCGCAACGAGTGGATCCAGACGATGAACCTCGTCCTCGCCACCGCGAACCGCCTCGAGGGCGAGCAGGCCGAGCGCTTCGCCCCCGCGCTGCGCGAGATCCAGCGGGTGGAGGCGAAGTCCGACGCGCGCGGCGCCCGCACCGACGCCGCCGACGACGAGGGCGTGGCCCCGGTCGACGGCCAGCCCGCCAACGACGGCAACGCCCCCGAGCCGCTCGCCCCGACGGGCTGACCGCCCCCGCGCCGCGGCGCCCCCATCGCCCCTTGCGCCGCGCGGGCGCCCGCGCCTACCTACCGCACGCCCGCATGTGCACGATCGTGATGATGGTGAGCGCCCACCCCTCGTGGCCCCTCGTGGTGGCGGCGAACCGCGACGAGTTCTACGCCCGCGCCGCCGCGCCGCCCGACGTGCTCGACGCGGGCCCGCCGCGCGTCGTGGGCGGCCGCGACCGCGCGCGCTCGGGGACGTGGATGGGCGCCACCGCCGCGGGCTTCTTCGCCGGCGTCACCAACCAGCGGACCGGCCGCCCCGCGGACGCGTCGCTCCGCTCGCGCGGCGAGGTGGTGCTCGAGGTGCTCCGGCGCGGCGACCCCGACGCGGCGGAGTCGTGGCTCCGCGGGCTCGACGGCGCGGCCTTCAACGCCTTCAACCTCGCCTTCGGGCGCGCGGGGGACGTCCGCGTCGCCTACGTCCGCCCCGAGGCCCCGCAGGTGGAGGTCGAACGCCTCGGGCCCGGCGTCCACACGCTCGCCAACGACCGCCTCGGCTCACCGCACTTCCCCAAGGCCGCCCGCGCCACCGCCCGCGCCGCGCGCGCCACCGACGCGTCCTGGGAGCCCACGGCCGCGGCCCTCACCGCGCTCCTGGCCGACCACGACGCGCCGTCCGACGAGCCGCTGCCGCCGTCGCCGCCCGGGTCGCTGATGCCCGCGATCCTGCTGCGGCGCCTCCAGGCGCTCTGCGTCCACACGCCGCTCTACGGCACCGTCTCGAGCACGATGATGGCGCTCGGGGAGGGGCACGTCGCGCGCTACGCCTACGCCGACGGCCCGCCCTGCACGGCCCCCTTCCGAGACGTCACGGCGCACTTCGCGCGGTAGCGCGGCGCCCGAACCGCGTGGACGTTCGGCCTCGCGCTCGCGTAGCGTCGATCCCGGCGCGTCGCTCGCCGCGCCGTCGCCCCTTCGAAGGAGCCCGCTGCATGCATCGCTGGACGAAACTCCTCGCGCTCGCGCTCACCCTCCTGGCGTGCTCGTCGCACGACAGCGCCGCCCCCGGCGCGCAGGGCGACCGCCCCAACGGCGCGCCCTGTTCCGACGCCGCGCAGTGCGTGAGCAGCGTGTGCAACGTCGGCGCCTGTCAGTCGAACCCCAACGGAACGGGCCTCGTCAACGGCGCGGCGTGCGGGTCGGCGGGCGAGTGCGCGAGCGGGTTCTGCGTGGCGGGCGCGTGCCAGTCGACGGCGGCGGGCGCGGGGCGCGGCAACGGGCTCGCGTGCACGAGCGCGTCGGACTGCGCGAGCGGCTACTGCGCGGCGGGCGCGTGCCAGACGAGCGGCGGGCGCTCGGGGCGGGCCAACGGCGCCGCGTGCGCCAACGCGGTCGACTGCGCGAGCGGCGTGTGCGAGGGCGGCGCGTGCCAGCGGCGCCCGGGCGCGATGGGCCGCGTCGACGGCGCGATGTGCGGATCGGCCGCGGAGTGCGCGAGCGGGTCGTGCGTCGACGGCGCGTGCCGCGCACAGGGAAGCCCGGGCACCGGCCGCGACAACGGCGCGGCGTGCGGCGCGGCGTCGGAGTGCCGGAGCGGGTTCTGCGTGCTCGGCGTCTGCCAGCCCTCGGCCACGGGCACCGGCCGCGGCAACGGGACGGCCTGCGCGGGCCCCGGCGACTGCGCGAGCGGGTACTGCGTCGCGGGCGTCTGCCAGCCCTCCGCCATGGGCACGGGCCGCGGCAACGGCGCGTCGTGCGGCGCGGCGGCCGAGTGCGCCAGCGCGATCTGCACGGCCGGCGTCTGCCAGCCCACGCTCACGGGCACGGGACGCGGCAACGGGACGGCCTGCACGGCCCCCGGCGACTGCGCGAGCGGCTACTGCGTCGCGGGCGTC
>WBZM01002082.1_pt1 | contig 16907 bp, 15 predicted proteins | sample 5204271 | NCBI WGS metagenome assembly WBZM01 (sample SAMN12344346, study PRJNA552823) | activated sludge metagenome | biome: Activated sludge suspended growth; feature: Nitrification reactor; material: Wastewater; isolation source: activated sludge from nitrification reactor of wastewater...
AACCGGTCCGCCGAGCTGCGCATCCGAACCTGATGGGCCACGAGGGCCTTCCGGTGCCGCCGGACATGAGCCGCGAGCGACCGGCCGTACAGGTCGCGGTACCTCTTCGAGCGATGCCAAAACCGGGGAGACAGAGCAGGGCCACCCCATCCAATGACTGAGGCCAAGAGCACCCACTCGGGTCGTGTGGATCGGTGAAGAAGCCAGACAGTGAGCGAAAGAAGGATCACCCAGAGGGCGCCGAGGTGGATGAGCGAGTTGACGTACCTCGCCCCTCTCGCCGCATAGATGCGCTCGGTGTGCCGGTAGACCCGTGAGCCCACACATGCGGCTGCCAGAAGGCACTCGGCCGCCAGAAGGACCGCCAAGTCGCGGGCCCCAGGCGCACCACCCGTCAAGGGCTGCCAGACGCACCACACGACCGCCACAGCGAGGCTCGTGCACAATCCAACCGGCCAGCTCCACCGCCACACCGCGCGAAGTGTCTGCACCGCGAGGACCCGCCATCCGGGTGTCTCCCCAGGTCTCGGCAGGGACACACCCTCAGCAACTGCCTCCCGCGAAAGCTTGGCCAGCCGGACCTCCACGGCCCGCCTCGCGAGCTCGTTGCGCCACGTTGGCGAGTCCAACAGTGCCGCCATGGACCCCATGAGGACCGCGACCGCACTGATGACGACCTTGTTCGGCAGGGTGTCCAGGGTCCAGGGCAGCAAAGCCAGGGCAAGCCAGGCAAGGACCGATCCCGTGAAGGCAGCAATCGCCACGAAGTCCCCCACCACCGCCGCCTGAGCTGCGGTTCGGGCACCTGCAGGCGATCTGTCGCGGTCCATTGCCGCCGCGATGAACATCGTCGCAACGACACCAGCCATTCCCAGGGTCCAGCCGGTGAGGTCGTCGGCCTTTCCGACAAAGCCGGTCGGCATCTCACGCAGGAGGCTTCCGACGCCCTGGACGGTCAGTGGAGCGGGTGGTGGCGAGGCCAGGATGAGCCCGAAGAAGAGGATGAAGGCGGCCATCACGATGCTCGCGATGGGTCCCATCAGGCCACTGCGCGCGAATTCCCCAGACAACCGGCCCCGTTCCTCGATGTCGGCGGCCTCAGCGAAGGCCGACAGGGCGGGGTCCTTCTCTATCGTCGAATCGGTTGGAGCTTCCGTGGACTTGCACCACCACCTCATCTTCATGAGGACAGCGGACCCCGAAACGTGCATGCCTGCAACCGGAACGGTTGCCCGGACGCGGATCAGCTCGGTTTGCGCAGGCGGGCGATCTGGCGGGTGCGGGCTTGCTCGGCGAGGGAGTCATCGAGAGGCTCGGGCTCGAAGGGGCGCCCGGTGGCCAGCTCGGCAGCAGCGGCGATGAGAGCATCGGCGACGGCCGGGTTGGCGGGAAGGATCGGGCCATGCAGGTAGGACCCGATCACGTTGTGGGTGCGGGCACCCTCGGTGCCGTCGGTGCCATTGTTGCCATGACCGACGACGACCCGGCCGAATGGGGCTTGGCCAGCGCCGAGAACCGTTGCACCGGAGTGGTTTTCGAACCCAACCACCTGGCCGAACTCCGTGTCCAGGACGATCCCGCCGATCATTCGGGTGGACTGCCCGCGAGTCGTCACGTCGAGGATGCCCAACCCGGGCAGCTCGACACCGTCGTGGGTGATGAAGGCGTGCCCGAGCATCTGATACATCCCACAGATCATCACCATCGGCACCCCGTCAGCGGCCAGTCCGCGCAGCCGATCGGCATTGACCTCCAGGTCGTCCTGCACCCGCGACTGCCCGGAATCCTGCCCGCCGCCGCCCATCAGCAGATGCGCCTGCTCGGGCCACGGCATACCGGGGTGGTGGTCGTGCACGACGCAGTCGTAGCCGTGGCGCCGGATCCGCGCCGCCAGGCAGCGGGTGTTGCCCAAGTCGCCGTAGATCGACATCTCCCGGGGATAGAGGTGCACGAGGGTGATCTGGCCCTTCGCGGTCACGACGCGTCCTCCCCGATATCCGGCAGGTCGTAGCGCGCGGCGAGCATCCGGCGCAGCGTCATCATCGCCGTGTAAGTGCAGAAGATCCGCTTCGGACCAGCGGGGTATGCCGTGAGGAACCGTTCCAGCGCGGCCTCCAGATCGGGCTGCACCTCCTGCACGGGGACCTCGTCATAGTCCAGCCGCAGCGCCATGTCGTAGGCCCGCACGCCCGAGGTCATCGCCACCCCCGGTCCCCGCAGCGACTCGAACGACACGTCGTAGAGCCAGGACACGTCCTGACCGTCGGCGTAGTCGTCGTTGATCGCGACCATCGTCGTCACCGGTTCGTCGCCATAGGTCGACAAGGCCACGGTGAAACCCGCGGGGTTCTTGACGAGCACGAGTTCCAGCGGTTGGCCGTCGGCATCGATGACCTCACCGCGCCCGAACGCCGGCGCGACCCGCGCCAGCGCATCGGTCGCCAGGCGCGGGCTGAACGCCGACCCCAGCACGGCACGCGCCATGGTGACCGCGGCCGTGGCGTTGATCATCGCGGCCAGGCCGCGCTGGCGCAGCGTGATCGGGCCGACCACCGTCTCACCACAGCGCACCGAGAAGACGCGGGCATCGAAGGGGTGCAGCAGCCCGTCGCGCGGAGTGGGGGGCGGCACGGCATACCCGTCCTCGAAGCGCACATCGGCCTCGTGCAGCGAGGGGACCTGGTCGGCGACGTCGGGGTCCACTCCGAAGTAGCGCACCTGTATGCCGTCCGGCAGCGCCGGCGCGATGCGCGCGACGAAGGAGTCGTCGCGATTGAGGATGACGAGGTCGGTGCTCGCCTGGCCGAGCGTCGTGAGCAGCCGCGCGGTCGTGTCGATCTCGGCGAACCGGTCGAGCTGGTCGCGGGCGACGTTGAGCAGCAGGGCGTGCGTGGGCGCCACGACCTTGGCGAACTGCAGGGCGTGCCACTCGTCGAGCTCCAGGACGGCGACATCGGCCGCGAGCCGGCCGGTCACGCCGACCTCGCCGAGCATCGCTGAGATCACCCCGCGGGTGAAATTGCTGCCGGTCGGATTGGTGAACACGCGACGCCCGTGGGCCTGGATGATCGCGGCGAGCATCTTGGTCGTTGTCGTCTTGCCGTTGGTGCCGCTCACGACGACGATGCCGCCACTCACCCCGCGCAGGGCTGTGGCCAGCAGACGCGGGTCGATGCGTTCGGCGACCAGGCCGGGCAAGGCCGACCCGCCACCACGCCGCCGGGCGGCCAGCCGCACGGCCTTGCCGGCAAGGATGGCCGCACTGGTCCGGAGCACTCGACCACCCTAGTGCGGGTGTGACCGGCCCAGCGCGAGGCTGGCCGCACGGCATACCCCGGGGGGTTCTATCCTGAGAGCATGAGCGCCCCGGGTTCTTCAGCTACTGAGGCGACCGCGCGGCTGGTTCTGCACCTCGACGCGCCCGCCATCGCCAACTTCAGCACGCCGACGGTGGCCCTCAACGGCGCCCCGGTCGCAACTGCCTTGGGCGAGAACGTCTTTCCGGTCGCGCCTGGTCCCACGACGGTGTCCGTCGAGTGCGAGGGTTTATGGACCCACGGTCACGCCGAGGAGACCGTCTCGATTGCTCCCGGGCAGACGGCCCACCTCTGGTATGCCGCGCCCTACCTGTCGACGTTCGCGGGCTCGATCGGGCCGGACAAGCAGAAGCACCGCGGCCTGCTGCTACTCGCCGTCGTGCTCGCGCTGCCGATCGTGGTGACGATCATCAGCCTGTTCGTCGCACTGCTCACCGCCGACGACTGAGGCGGCGATCGCGCCGCCTCAGCGTCACTCCCACTCGATGGTGCCCGGGGGCTTGCTCGTGACGTCGAGCACGACCCGGTTGACCTCGCGCACCTCATTGGTGATTCGTGTCGAGATCTGGGCCAGCACGTCGTAGGGCACCCGGGTCCAGTCGGCCGTCATGGCGTCCTCGCTGGTCACCGGCCGCAGCACGATCGGGTGGCCATAGGTGCGGCCGTCGCCCTGCACGCCCACCGAGCGGACGTCGGCCAGCAGCACGACCGGGCACTGCCAGATCGAGCGGTCCAGCCCAGCCGCGGTGAGCTCGGCGCGCACGATGGCGTCGGCTTGGCGCAGGACGGCCAGCCGGTCGGCGGTCACCTCGCCGATGATCCGGACTGCCAGGCCCGGGCCGGGGAACGGCTGTCGCCACACGATCTGTTCGGGGACGCCGAGCTCGAGCCCGACCGCGCGCACCTCGTCCTTGAACAGCGAGCGCAGCGGTTCCACGAGTGAGAACTGCAGGTCCTCGGGCAGTCCGCCGACGTTGTGGTGCGACTTGATATTGGCCGCGCCCTCGCCTCCGCCCGACTCCACCACATCGGGATAGAGGGTGCCCTGGACGAGGTATTCGATGGGGTGCCCGTCCGCCTCGGCATGGCCCACGACGTCGCGGGCGGCCTGCTCGAAGACCCGGATGAACTCCCGGCCGATGATCTTGCGCTTGGTCTCCGGGTCGCTCACCCCGGCCAACGCGTCGAGGAAGCGCGCCCGAGCATCGACCACCACGAGCCGCACGCCGGTCGCCGCGACAAACTCGCTCTCGACCGCCTCGGGTTCACCCTCGCGCAGCAGCCCGTGGTCGACGAAGACACAGGTCAGCTGGTCGCCGACGGCCCGCTGCACGAGCGCGGCCGCGACCGACGAGTCGACCCCGCCGGACAGCGCGCAGAGCACCCGACCCTGGCCGACCTGAGCGCGCACCGACTCGACGAGTTCCTCGACGACGTGCTCCGGGGTCCAGTCGGCGGCCAGGCCGGCGCCCTTCCAGAGGAAATTCTCCAGGACCCGCTGCCCGTATGCCGTGTGCAGCACCTCCGGGTGCCACTGGACTCCGTAGAGCCGCCGGGCGTCGTCCTCGAAGGCCGCCACCGGGGCGCCGTCGGTCGCTGCGGTGACCCGCATCCCCTGCGGGGCGACGGTCACGGAGTCGCCGTGCGACATCCACACCGACTGCTGGGCCGGTTGGCCGTCGAAGAGTGTCGACGTCGTGTCAAGCACCCGCGCCGGAGTCTGCCCGTACTCCCCCGTGCCAGTGGCGGCGACGGTGCCGCCCAGGGCCTGGGCCATCGACTGGAAGCCGTAGCACATCCCGAACACCGGAACCCCGGCCGCCAGCAGCGCGGGGTCCAGGGCCGGTGCGCCGACGGCATACACGCTGGCCGGTCCGCCGGAAAGGATGATCGCGGCCGGGCGCTTGGCCAGCATGTCCTGCGCCGACATGGAGTGGGGGACGACCTCGCTGTAGACCTTGGCCTCGCGCACCCGGCGGGCAATGAGCTGGGCGTACTGCGCGCCGAAGTCGACGACGAGGACGGGACGCGAGGCGAGCGTGTCGGTCATCTCGGGCGGCTCAGTAGACGCGGGCAAGCATCGCGTTGGTCTCGGCGGTGACCCGTCGCTCGGCGAAGAACGGCACCAACGGGACGAACCCGGACAGCAGGTGCAGGACGATCCGCTTGACGCCCCACGCGCTCTTGAGCCCGAGGTTGGCGATCGAGGCGGCGTATCCCATGTAGATGAAGCCGTGGATATAGGACCAGTTGTCGGTGAAGAAGTTCTTCTGGCTCATCCCGTATTTCATGATCATCTCGACAACGAGGATGAACAGGGCGATACCGGCGACGATGGCCATGACCCGGTAGATGCCCAGCGCCTTGCGCAACTGCAGGGGCTTGGCAAGGTTGGTCGGGTACATGCTCACGGGGTGACTCCTTGGGCGGGACTCTGGGGCAACACTTCAGGCGCCAGGCTACGGCGGTGGGCGTCTCGGACCATCTTCCACCACATCCACAGGGCGAAGAGCGCGAAGATCCACCACTGCAGCGCATAGGCCAGGTTGCGCAGGGTGAAGCCGGAGGGCAGGTCCGGCGGCGGCACCCGTTCGATCTCGCCGGGAGCGGGCGTTTGGCCGGCCGCAGCCACACCCCCCGGATCGGGCGTCTCGGAGACCGCAAACAGGAAACCGTTGTAGACGTCACCACCCCACTTATTGAGCAGTGCCGGCACGTCGATAGACCCGATCTCGTTGGGCCCCAAGGATTTCTTGGCGGACGTCGGGGATTCGCTGGGTGCCAGGCTCCCGACGATGGTCAGCGGTCCGCTGGTCACCGGCGCGGGGGAAGCCGCGCCCGGCACGAAACCCCGCACGATCGCCACCCGCGCCCCGGTGGAGTCGACAACGAACGGCACCAGCACCCACGAGCCGCTACGGCCGGTCAGTCGACGGTCGACGACGAGCACCTGCGACTCGGGTTCGTAGTGGCCGGTGACCGAGACCCGCCGGTTGGAGCCATCGCGCGGGAAAGCGGTGTGCGGCGGCATCACGGTGTCGAGGGCAACGACCGGACGGGCGGCGGCCTCGTGCATCGCGGCCTGCTCGGCGTCCTCGCGGGCGACGTTCATCTGCCACAACCCGAGCAGAATGAAGCCATACCCCACGACCAGGACCGCCGCCAACAAGCCCAGCCACTTAGGGGTCAGGACGGTCCGCAACACGGGTCCCAGGCTAACGGCATACCGAAACTCGTTGGCGGCCACCCGCCTGCGGCGCCTACCGTGGACCCTCGTGCGTGCGCTTCCCTATGACCATCCCGGGACCCCGGTGCTGCGCTCCCCCTGGGCATTCCTGCGCTGGGTGGGACGCGGCCAGTGGGTCACCTTGGTGTGGGGCATTGCCTTCGGCGTGCTGTGGATGGTGTCGCAGGCCCTCATCCCCGCGACGATCTCGCGGGCCATCGACGAGGGCATTGTCGCGGGCGATTCGACGGCGCTGACCCGGTGGTGTCTGGTGCTCACCGGGCTGGCGCTGGTGACGGCAGGTGCGGGCACGCTGCGGCATCGAATGGCCGTGCTCAACTGGATGCAGGCCGCCTTCCGGGGCGTGCAGCTCATCGGCTGGAAGGCCGCCGACACCGGCCCGGCGCTCACTCGCGCGGTCCCCGCCGGCGATGTCGTCGCGACCGTCGCGTCTGACTCGATGCGCCTGGGTGGGCTCTTCGACATCACGGCCCGCTTCTCGGGGGCGGTCATCTCGTATGCCGTCGTGGCGGTCATCCTGCTGCGTTCCTCGCGGCCGCTGGGTCTGGTCGTGCTCATCGGCGTGCCGATCCTCGTGGCCCTGCTCGGGCTGCTCGTCCGTCCCCTGCAACGCCGCCAGGCCGCCCAACGCGAGGCCTCCGGGGCGCTCATCGGGCTCGGGGCCGACACCGTGGCCGGGTTGCGCGTGCTGCGCGGCATCGGGGGCGAGTCGACCTACTTGCAGCGGTATGCCGTGCAGTCGACTGCAGTGCGCGACAGCGGTTTTCGGGTGGCCGGCATCCAGGCTGCCCTCGACTCGGCGCAGATCCTGCTACCGGGGATCTTCGTGCTCATCGTCACCTGGCTGGGGGCGCGCTTCGCCATCCAAGGGCAGATCACCCCGGGTCAGCTGGTGGCCTTCTACGGCTATTCGGCCTTCCTCGTGCTGCCATTGCGCACGGCCACCGAGTTCGTCGACCGGGCCACCCGGTCGGTCATCGCGGCACGCAAGATCATCCGGGTGCTGGAGGTCGAACGCGACGACGCAGCCGTGGCCACCGCGCTCAGTGACGTCGACAGAGCTGCGAATCCTCTTGCGCCGCACCATGACTCGCAGGTTGCCCTCGCTGACGAGGCGAGCGGGTTGCAGGTGCGTGACGGCGAGTTCGTCGCCTTGGTGTGCGCCGACCCCGAGATGGCGACCCACCTGGCCGACCGGTTGGGTGGCTTCGGCGTCGACGCGGTCGCGCTCGCGGGGGTGCGGCTGCACGGCATACCCCTGGTGTCGTTTCCGACCGCGCAGGTGCGGGCCGAGATCCTCGTGAGCGAGAGCGACCCGCGGCTTTTCACCGGGAGCCTGCGCGAGCAACTCGACCCGTGGGGGCGGTACACCGACGCGGATCTGCTCGCCGCGCTGGCGACGGTCAGCGGCGCCGACATCCTCGAGGCGCTGCCCGAGGGCCTGGACAGCGAGGTGCAGGAGCGTGGCCGGTCCTTCTCTGGCGGGCAGCGGCAGCGGCTGGCGCTCGCACGGGCGCTGCTGGCGCACACCCCAGTGCTCGTGCTCATCGAGCCGACGAGCGCCGTCGATGCTCACACTGAGGCCCGGGTGGCGGCGGGGGTCCGTGCGCAGCGAGCTGGCCTCACGACGGTCGTCGTCAGCGTCAGCCCGCTGGTGCTCGACCACGCCGATCGGGTGGTCCTGCTCGGCGAGGACGGCCGGGTGGCTGCCACCGGGACGCACCGCGAACTGCTGCATGCCGACCCGGCATACCGAAGCATCGTCATCCGAGGGGAGGCCGACTGATGAGTGATCCTCGTGGCGCCCTTGACGCGCAGGAGGTCGACCCGGTGCGGCGCACCCTGCCGGTCGCGGACGGGCCCGCGGTGAAACGACAGGCGGGGGCGCTGCTGCGGCAATACCGTCGCGAACTCGGCACGGTCGTCGGACTGCACGCCGTGGCGGCGCTGGCCGGGCTCGCCGCACCTTTCGTCGTGGGCCGGCTGGTCGATGACATCACCCGCGGCACCGACCTGGCGACGGTGGATCGACTCGTCGGAGCGCTAGCGGTCGCGATCGTCGTCCAAACCGGGCTGGTGTGGGCGGCGCGACGGTCCTCGTTCCGGCTCGGCGAGCGGGTCTTCGCGCAGTTGCGCGAGCAATTCATGACCCGGGTCATGGCGCTGCCCCTGTCTGTTGTCGAGCGGGCCGGCACCGGCGACCTCGTCGCGCGCACGACCAACGACGTCGAGGCCCTGTCGCACGTCGTTCGGTTCGGTATCCCGTCGATCTTCGTCGCGGTCGTGACGCTCGCGATCACCGGCGTGGCCGCGGTCGTCACCGGCGGGTGGGTGGCCCTCCCGATCCTCGTCGGGGTGCCGATCATGTGGTTGTCCACCCGGCGGTATCTGCGCTTCGCTCCGGCTGGCTACCTGCGCGAGCGCGCCACGTATGCCGTGCTCAACGGCGTCGTCACCGAGACCGCCGAAGGGGCACGCACCATCGACGCCCTCGGGCTGAACGGCATACGGCGCGGGCGGGTGGACGCGGCGCTGCGACGCAGCTTCGCCGCCGAGCTCTACACCCTGGGGTTGCGGATGCGCTGGTTCCCGCAGGTGGAGTTCGCCTACCTCTTCCCGGTCGCCGTGACCCTCGCGTGGGGTGGCTGGCTGGTCAGTCAAGGGCGCGCGAGCGTCGGCGTGGTGACCGCGGTCGCCCTCTATGTGCAGCAGCTCAGCGCGCCCTTGGACGACCTGCTCATGTGGCTCGACGAGGTGCAGGTCGGGGCCACCTCGTTGGCTCGGGTCATCGGGGTCGCCGATGTGCCTCCTGATCGCTCGGCCACTGGAGACGAGCCGGCCGACTCGCATCTGCGGGTGGACGAGGTGCGCTATGCCTATCGCTCGGGCCGTGACGTGCTCGGCGGCATCTCGCTGGACGTGCAACCAGGTGAGCGACTGGCGATCGTCGGGCCGTCGGGCGCCGGCAAATCGACGCTCGGACGCCTGATGGCCGGCGTCGACGGACCACGCGAAGGCCGGGTCGACGTCGGCGGCGTGCGACTGGTCGACCTGACCCTGGAGTCGCTGCGCGGCGAGGTTGCGCTGGTGACCCAGGAACACCACGTCTTCGTCGGCACGCTCGCCGACAACCTGCGCTTGGCGCGGCCCGAGGCGTCCGATGCGGCGTTGCGGGAGGCATTGGAGGCTGTGGATGCGTGGGGCTGGGCATCAGGTTTGCCCCTTGGGCTGGCGACTGCCGTTGGGTCCGGGGGCCACCGGCTCACCGAGCCCCAGTCTCAGCAACTGGCCTTGGCACGGCTCGTGTTGGCCGACCCGCACACGCTGGTCCTCGACGAAGCGACGTCGCTGCTTGATCCGCGGGCGGCCCGGCACCTGGAGCGTTCGCTCGCCGCTGTGGTCACGGGACGCACTGTGGTGGCCATCGCGCACCGCCTCCACACCGCCCACGACGCCGATCGAGTTTGCGTCGTAGACGGCGGCCTGGTCACCGAGATCGGCCCGCACCACGACCTGATCGAGGCCGACGGCGCGTATGCCGCGTTGTGGCGTTCGTGGCGCGACGAGGCTCCGGTCGGCTGACCCCCTAACTGGGGCAGCCGACCAGGACACGCCGTCGAGCGGTGTCCATGAGCAGGTCGACGTTGTCGGTGCGCTGCTCGACGCTGCCGAGGCCCGGAGGCAAGTCGGGTCTGGGGCTGCCCGACTCGCTGCTGCTCTGAAACGTCGTGAGTGCCGGGTTGACGTGCACATATGGGCGGTCCCAGAACGGCATACAGGGTGGGAAAGCCGCCGGGAGCCCCGCTCGACGTTGCTCGTCCGCCATGGCCTCCAGAGCTGCCCTGAGGTGCTGCGCGCGGGATCGCCAGTCGTCAGCGCGCAGGACCTCGGCCAGTTCGATCTGGACCTCGGCGGTCAGGGGCAGCGTTCGGAAGAGGGTGCCTCGCCATTTGGCGTATGGCGCCCAGCGCCGGCTCACCAGGAAGCCTAGGTGCATGACGATGTCCACCAGACGGGCGGCGATGACGCGCGAGCCGAGATCGTCGCCGCGGTCACCGGCCCGCTGCATCAGGGGAAGCTCTTGATCGACGCGCTTCCAGTCGCAGGCCACGAGGTAGCGCCAGATGTCGTCGGGGTACCAGGTCAGCGACTGGCGCAGTGCGGTCAACTCGCCGGCGGTGTCTTCGAAGACCTCTCCGGCGGTGATTTCGAGTACGGCCTGTCCGGTCAGCGACAGCCAGTCGGTTGTCGCTGGGTGGGCGCAGGGGTCGAAGCCCAGTTGCGCGTGCAGGTCGTCGATGCTCCGGACGTCGACGGCCAGCCTCGGCGCTGGCTGACCGGTGAACGCGATGCGCGTCGGGAGGTCGGCATACCTGTCCGGCAGGTGCTCTTCGAGGGCCGTGGAGATATCGGAGCGCGCCTCAGGGCGGACCACCACCTGAAGGCGCAGACCCCAGTCGTGGTCCCGGGACATCACGTCGTCCAGTCCCAGAACGTCTGATCCCGCGCCGAGCCGAGCGACGGCTCGCGGCTCGGCCGGAGCGACCGTGTCGAGGAGGGGACCGACCACATCCGACCAGTAGGCCCGAGACAACGCGATCCCAGACCGGGCTTCCTCCATGCCCTGAGGGTACGACCCGGGTGCGCGCCCACGGGTATGCCGGGAAACCTCTCCGACCCGCAGGCGGGCCCGTGCCAGCACCTGTCACGACCGGCACCGATCAACCCGCCCACGAGAGACTCTGATATCCCTCGGATACTTGCCCTCATCTCTTGTCAATCAGACATATGTTCGATAGCATGAGGTATGGCCGCCACCCAGATCACGGAGCACGAGATCCAGGAGTTCATCTCCGATCTCGCACTGCTCGACGGCCACGGCCCGGGGGTCGAGGACGCCACCCGAGTGCAGCTGATCACCGCCCTGGAATCCCTCAAAGCAGCAGCCGCGGCAGCCCAAGCCCGGATCAGCGTGACCTTCGCCGAGTCCCAACGCGCAACCCAACGAGCCGCCGGCATGCCCCGCGACAAGATCGGCGCCGGCATCGCCGCGCAGGTGGCCCTGGCCCGCCGCGAGTCACCAAGTCTCGGCTCCCGACACCTGGGCCTGGCGATGGCACTCGTGACAGAGATGCCGCACACCCTGGCCGCCCTCACCACCGGCGAGCTGTCCGAATGGCGCGCCACCCTCATCACCCGAGCCACCGCAGTCCTGTCCCCAGAGCACCGCCGCAAGATCGACTCGCGCCTGGCCGGACGCCTGGCCGGACTGTCCGACAAACAGGTCGCCGCCGCAGCCAACGCCCTGGCCTACGAACTCGACCCCCGCACGGTCGTGGAACGTCACGCCTACGCCCGCTCACAGCGGCGGGTCTCCATCCGCCCCGCCCCCGACACCATGGCCTACCTCACCGCCTTGCTGCCTGCCCACGAAGCCGTCGCCGTCTACGCCGCCCTCACCCACACCGCCGCCACCGCCCGATCAGACGGCGACCCCCGCAGCACCGACCAAGTCAAAGCCGACACCCTCGTCGAACGCATCACCGGACAAGACCACGCCCACCACGTCCCCATCGACATCGGCCTGGTCATGACCGACACCACCCTCACCGACACCGACCACACCCCCGCCATCCTCCAGGGCTACGGACCCATCCCCGCAGCCCTCGCCCGCGACATCCTCCGCGACACGATCCGACCCACGCGCAGAGGTCAGAGGCCACGGTCACCGTCAGCGAGCAGCGGCGAAAATCATCAACCATCCCGCCAGGAAACGGCCACCCTCTCAGCCGAAGCCGCCCACCGCGAACCACCGGGTCCCCACGACCAATCGAGCACCGGCCAGGGAGCCAGTCCGCATGCCCACGCAGCGGCAAAGGCCACCGAGGTCAACCGGAACATCCACCGAGGCTCACCCACAAACCCAGATCGACTCCGCGCCGAGCGGGCCGGTCATCGACGTCTTCCAGCGGCCTGCACCCCGGTCAAAGCAACAGCACGACCAGCCTCCCAGCGACCAACAGCGCAGCGCCCCGCACGACGCAGAGCAATGGACCGGCAACGACATCCACACCGCAGCCGTCTGGATCCGCCGGCTCTACACCGACAAACGCACCGGCGTCATCACCAGCGCCGATCGCAAACGCCGCTACTTCCCCGAACACCTTCGCCAGCTGGTCATCGCCCGCGACCAATGGTGTCGCACCCCCTACTGCGGCGCCCCCATCAAACACATCGACCACGCCCAACGCCACGCCGACGGCGGGCCCACCACCCCCGACAACGCCCAAGGCCTCTGCGAACGCTGCAACCACACCAAAGAGACCCCCGGCTGGACCACCACCACCAACCACCTCCCCGACGACATCACCGTCATCCTCACCACCACCCCCACCGGCACACGCCACCACAGCACCGCACCCCCCTGGCACGCCGCCTAGAGTGCCAGCGCAGCCAAGAGCAGGTCGAGCTGCTCTTGCACGTACTCCTCCAGCGACCGCGTCGGCGCCAGGTCCCAATGCTTAAGGGCCCAGCCATGCGCGGCGAGCTTGAGATTGTGCGCGACCAGATCCGCCGGCACGGGGCGGAAGGCGCCCACCTCAATGCCCGCTTGCACGGCGGCCCGGAACGGGTCGATCGTCTCGCGTTCCAGCCGCATAATTTCTTCGCGGCCCGCCGCGTCGAGGGTCTGGCTCTCTCGATAGGCCAAGAGCACCGCATCCCGCTTGGCGTCGATGACCCGACAGAAGCGCGAAAAGCCCTGCGCGAGTTGGGCATACGGGTCGTCGCCGGCGGACAGCATCGCAGCCGGCACCTCGTCGCGGAACTCCTCCAGAATGTCGACGATGACCGCGCGAAGCACGTCCTGCTTGTTGCCGAAGTACTGGTAGATGAGCCCCACACTCATCCCGGCCGCCTCGGCCACCGCCTGCATCGACATCTCGTGGTAGCCGGTCCGCACCATGATCGCCGCGGCCGCCCGCAGGATCGCCGCCCGTCGCGCCCGGACCCGAGACTCGCGCGCGGCGGGAGAGCGCCCCGACACCCGAGGCTGCGCGACTGTCGCCTTGCTCACCCTTGACACTCTACCGATTCATGAACCATCATTCAATGAATAGCCGTTCAATGAGAGTGAGCGCGACATGTCCGACGTGGCCTTCCAAGACATCACGTATGCCGTGCACGACACCGCCGCGGTCATCACCATCAACCGTCCGGAGCGCTACAACGCCTTCCGCGGCCGCACCGTCGAGGAGCTCATCAAGGCCTTCCGCCTGGCCTGGGCCGACTCGTCCGTCCGCAGTGTCATCTTCACTGGCGCCGGCGAGAAAGCCTTCTGCACCGGCGGCGACGTCAAGCAGCGCGCCGAGACCGGCGACTACGGCCCCACCGAGTCGGGGATGTTCGAGATCGGCAACCTACACAAGGTGATCCGCGACATTCCCAAGCCGGTCATCGCCGCGGTCAACGGGGTCGCGGTTGGCGGTGGGCACGTCCTGCACGTCCTGGCCGATGTGTCGATCGCCAGCGAAACTGCCCGATTCGGTCAGGCGGGGCCGCGGGTGGGCAGCTTCGACGCGGGCTTCGGCACGGCATACCTGGCCAGAATTGTGGGCGAGAAGAAGGCGCGCGAGATCTGGTTCTGGTGCCGCATCTACTCCGCACAGGAAGCCCTCGCGATGAACCTCGTCAACAAGGTCGTGCCGCCCGACCAACTGATGACCGAGGCCAAGGCCTGGGCCGACGAGATCGCCGCCCTCTCCCCCACGGCGATCCGCTTTCTCAAGCAGTCCTTCAACGCCGACACCGACCACCAGGCCGGGTTCTCCAACCTCGCGATGACGGCTCTCGACCTCTTCGTCGACTCCCCCGAGGGCCAGGAGGGCGCCGCCGCCTTCGCGCAGAAGCGCCCCGCCGACTTCGCCGCGCACGCGCGCTGGCACTGACCCGGTCACAGCGATGGACTACGCGCTCGACGCTGACCAGGAGAGCTACCGGCAGTCGGTCCGGAAGTTCGCCACCACGGTGCTGGCACCGCACTACCAGTCCGACGACAAGGCCGCGCGGTTCCGCCGCCAACTCGCCACCGACATGGCTCGCATGGGGCTGACCGGGCTGCGCATTCCCGAAGAGCACGGCGGCCAGGACGCGAGCGCGGTCATCGCCGGCATCGCGGCGGAGGAGGTCGGGCGCGCGGACTTCAACGCGGCATACCTCATCATCAACACCGTCCTCATCAGCGACGTCATCGTCCGCAACGCAACGCCGGAGCAGCAGGCGGCCTGGTTGCCGGGCATTTCCAGCGGGCAGACCGTGCCCTGCATCTGCATCACCGAACCCGGCCACGGCACCGACGCCGCAGCGATGGAGGTCCGCGCCGAGCCCGCCCAAGGCGCCCAAGGCGCCCAAGGCGGCTGGACCCTGCACGGCGAGAAGACCTCGATCACCCTGGGCATGGACGCCGACCGCGCCGTCGTCCTGGCCCGCACCGGCGGACCGGGCGCGCGGGGCATCAGCGCCTTCTGGGTCGACCTACACCACCCGAGCGTCACCCGATCGCAATTCGACGACCTGGGCAGCCGGGCCATCGGCCGCGCCAGTCTGCACTTCGACGCCACCCCGATCCCGCCCGACGGGCTGATCGGCCAAGAGGGCCAGGGCTTCGTCTCGGTCATGCAGGGCTTCGACTACTCACGGGCCGTCATCGGTCTGGCCTGCCTCGGCGCGGCCCAGATCTCCCTGGAAGAGGCGCTGCAGTGGTGCCGCGACCGCGAAGCCTTCGGCGCGCCGATCGGCACCTTCCAGGGGGTGTCCTTCCCGCTGGCCGAGGCCGCGACCTACCTCAAGGGCGCCCGCCACGTCTGCCTGGAGGCGCTCTGGCGCAAGGACCACGGCCTCGATCACAGCGCCGAGGCCGCGATGGCCAAGTTCTGGGCACCCAAGCTCGCCACCGAGGTCATCCACCAGTGTCTGCTCACCGTCGGCCACGTTGCCTACTCCTCCGAAGCCCCCTTCGGGCAGCGGTTGCGCGACGTCATCGGCCTGGAGATCGGCGACGGCACCGCCCAGGTCTCCAAGCTCGTCATCTCCCGCCACCTGCTCGGCCGCGCCTTCGCCCCCTGACCCCGCACTCGACAAAGATCCGAAAGGACACCCCATGGGCCGCCTCACCGACAAGGTCACCGTCGTCACCGGCGCCGGCGCGGGCATCGGCCGCGCTATCGCCACCACGTGCCACGCAGAGGGTGCCATCGTCATCGTCACCGACCTCGACGGTGCCGCGGCTGCCGACACAGCCACCCAGCTCGGCGACCGCGCGATCCCGTATGCCGTGGACGTCACCGACCGCACGTCGGTCCAGGCCATGGTGAGCGGCGTCGTCACGGCATACGGGCGGATCGACGTGCTGGTGAACAACGCCGGCTGGGACCTGGCCATCCCGTTCGTGCAGAGCGAACCCGACTTCTGGGCCAAGGTCATCGCCGTCAACTACGTCGGGGTGCTGCACACCTGCCGCGAGATCCTGCCGGTGATGATCGAGGCCGGCGGCGGGCATGTGGTCAACCTCGGCTCGGACGCCGGTCGGGTCGGGTCCTCCGGCGAGGCGGTCTATTCCGGCGCCAAGGGCGCGATCATCGCCTTCTCCAAGGCCATCGCCAGGGAGGTCGCCCGGCACGGCATCAATGTCAATGTCGTCTGCCCCGGTCCCACCGACACCGCGCTGTTCAACTCGCTCGGCGGCGACAACCCCAAGCTGCGCGAGGGCCTGGCCCGCGCCATCCCGTTCCGGCGGCTGGCCACACCAGCGGATATCGCTGCGGCCGTGGCCTTCTTCGCCTCCGACGAGGCGAGCTACCTCACCGGCCAGACGCTGAGTGTCAGCGGCGGCCTCACCATGAGCTGACAGAGGATTCCCCCATGGACCTGGCCCTGACCGACGAGCAACTGGCCTTCCGACAGGTGGCGCGCGAGTGGCTCGATGCCACCGTCGTCCCACACCGACGCGACTGGGACCGTGCCGAGCAGGTGGACACCTCGATCATCCGCGGCCTCGGCGAGATGGGCTTCCTCGGGCTGACCATCCCCGAGGAGTACGGCGGTATCGGCGGCGACTACATCACCTATGCGATGGCGATGGAGGAGCTCGGCCGGGCCGACTCCTCGGTGCGCGGGATCGTCTCGGTCTCCAACGGCCTGGTCGGCAAACCGATCCTCGGCTTCGGCACCGAGGAGCAGAAGCAGCGCTGGCTCGCGCCGCTGCTCGAGGGCGAGATCCGGTCGGGCTTCGCGATGACCGAGCCCGACGTCGCGAGCAGCGACGCCACCAACATCGCGACGTCGAT
>WBZM01002236.1_pt1 | contig 16907 bp, 25 predicted proteins | sample 5204271 | NCBI WGS metagenome assembly WBZM01 (sample SAMN12344346, study PRJNA552823) | activated sludge metagenome | biome: Activated sludge suspended growth; feature: Nitrification reactor; material: Wastewater; isolation source: activated sludge from nitrification reactor of wastewater...
GGCGAATAGCTCATTGCCAATCTGAATCAGCCCGCTAAACGGAAACGCGCCGATATCGCCGTCGGCCTCTATCTCCGTCACCGTGTCGCCGCTGCTGAATCCGGTCAGTAGGTAGGTATTCGGGCAGTAAATCCAGTCCAGATTGACCCACACGCTGGTCGTCTGGCTATCGTAATCGGCAATCCAGCGCCGCGTCATCGCCCCATCGACCACGACGGCGATGTTATTCTCGCCATAGGGTGAGTAAATCTTAAACGCCGTCAGCAGCGCGTCCGTGTCCCATATGCCATCGGTGATGTTGACCGGTTCTTGCGTTTTCGTCCGGCCTTCCCATCGCACCGCCCAAAAAGTACGATACGCGAACGCATTCGACGGCCCGGCCTTAGCGTTAACTGGCCTAACCGTGTAGACCGGCCGCGCCGGAAGCGAACCGCCGTTGGCGATCACCGTCGTGTCACCGCTGGCCGTCACGTTCCATGTGGTCGTGTTGGCCGTGGTTGACCGCCAGCGCGTTTCCCCGTGCGTCACCAGCGTCGCCGCGAATTCTTGGCCCGGCCCCATGTCGTCACGTTGCTCATCCACGGACGAAACAACCACGTAGCGATAGCGGTCGGCCCCGCCGTCGTCATCTTCGACCACCAGCGCAATCGCCGCCGCCTCTGTATCCAGCGCCGCTAACAACGCCTCGCGCAGCGTCTTGGTCGCGGCTTCATTTGCGCCATAGACGCGGATACTCAATTCCATGACCAACGCCTCGCGCCGCGCCCGCGTTACTACCGGGTCGCCGCCCTCGCGTTGCGTTCGTTCCAGCTTTTGCGACGGTTGGCTGAATGGAAACTTTAAATCCATGTCATAACTAACGCCGTCGTTGGCGATGCCGCCGATGCTGACTACATTCATCGAATCAATACCCCTAGCTGCTCCAACTCCGATTCTTCGGTGTCGTATAGGTAGATGTGCTGCCCGCCGTTGATGTTCTGCGTCTGGACGTTCATGGTCGATGCCCCGCCCGTGCCCGGCGTCGGGCTGGTCACGGCCGGCGATTGGTTAAAGGCGTTATTGAGTTCGTACTGCGTATCCCTTACTATCGTTTCCATCACGGAGACCATGACATCCATCAACGCGCCGGGGTCAGCCGTCAATCCCAACTGCAACCCGCCCAGCGCCGCCAGCGGGATGTTGTTGTCACGCATCAGGCCCAGCAAATCCATTTGTTGCTTCAGGAAATCCATATCGGCCCGCGCCCGTTCGAGTGCCAAGAGCCGCTCTTGCTGTTGGATGTATTCATGCTCTAAATCATTGCGCTCAATCATCGCGTCAATTGACGCTTGCACGTCGGCGGCCAATGCGCTGCCCGGCATGACCCCGCGTTGCAGCCGGTAGAGAGAAGCCAGCACCGCGTCAAGCTGGCTGCGGTCGTTCCAATCCATCATGGTGAAGCCGGTCAACTGCTGCCACCGCTCCGCGATCCCCGGCATCCGGTCGTCCAGCGTACCCTGAAGGGTGTCCAACTGCCCCCTCATCGGGTCGAGCACCAGCCGCTCGAAGTGGTTGGCAAAACCGCCGGCGACGCTATTGGCCTTGCCGCCGAATTCCAGCATTTGCATCCATCGCTCAAACGGATCAATCAGCGTCGCATCAATCACGCCATCAACTAATGCGCTTCGGCTCTCTATCCCCTTTACAAATCCCTCGATAATCATTTGCCCGGCCCAATACATCAATTTTGACGGCGACGAAATACCGAAGAACGCTTTCACCGCCTCCCACGCGGCGACGGCGAATTCCTTAATCACGTCAATAATGGCCCCGCCCGCGTTCCGCAGTCCGTTGACAATACCGTTGATAATGTCACGGCCTAATGCGCCCCAATCCGTGGTGACAAACCATGTTTTCAGACTGTCCCATAGATTGCTGATGATTTCGACAACGGCGCTCCACGTGTTTTCCCACGCCTCAATTATGTTTTCCTTGAACGTTTCCCAATCGCCCTTAAACAGCGCCATGAATCCTTTGGCGATAAGCTGGATACTGTCCAGCACGGTCGTGATGATTTTCATAATCGAATCCCACGCCCATTGAATGACCTTCATAATATCTTCGCCGTGGGCTTCCCATAGCCTTTTAGCAGCGGCAACATACCCCTGGACGACCAACGAGATAAATTCAATAACCGTCTCTATGACCAGCTTGATGGTGTCCCACGCCTGCCGGACGACGGCCATAATCTGCTCGCCGTTGGCCGCCCAAAATTCCTGAATCGCGGCCAGCGCCCCTGAAATAAGATTTTTGACGAACTCCATTACCGCCGTCGTCTTTTCCTGAATCCCGCCCCAGTTGTTCTCCCATGCGTTACGGAGCAGCGCGACGACGGCAATCACGGCCGCCACGGTCAGCAAGATAGGGGCCATCGCCGTCACGATACTGACAATGGCCGGTATCACGACAGACGCGACCAGAAGCCCCAACGCAATGAGGACATCCTTCCATGAAACGAATTGAGTTACAGCGTTGGTTATTGGCGCGACTATCTCCATGAGACCGGCGATAAATTGCTTGACAGCCGTATAGACTTGCACCGCCTCTTGCCGCGTTGCCCCGAATGCCTCAGCCAACTTAAATGCCAGTTCGCCGAACGTAGTAGCGACCGATTGCCCGCTGGTTAGCCCGGTCACAAAATCGGCGATAGCCTGAATAATGACCGTCAGCTTTTCGGCCAGCGCCGCAATCCCCGCTTGCACGGCCGGGCCGTTGAGCAGGTCGGAGAATCCCTGCACGGCGTTCTTGGCAAGCTCAAAAAACGGCGCGAGCGCGTTGGCCGCCAACATCTGGAGCGTGTCCGACAGCGTCGAGGTGATGCCCGCCCACGATGTCGCTTGCATCTCCATAGCGCCGGTGAATGCGCCTAGTTGCCCTTCCATCGCGCCCCACACCTCGTCCACCGCCGCGCCCGATTGCTGTAAGCCTTCCATCTGCTGCCGGACTTCCGGTGTAAGTAGCCCCAACTCTTGCAACCGCATGGCCGCCTCGCCGAACGGCTGCCCGCCCTGAATGGCGCTATACATGCGGCCTACCCAGAATGCAACCTCATCAAACGGTGCGCCCACGGCCGCCGCCGCGTCGCCGACCAGTATCAGGTTTTCCTGCGTATTGAGCGCCGCCCCGCCGAACACCTGAAGATGTTTACTGGCAGCGATAATCGGCCCCGTCTCGAATGGCGTTTTCGCACCCAACTCGAATAGCATCGCCACGTGTTCGGCCGCCATGTCCGCGTCGCCCATGAGCGTGGTAAATTGCATCGTGGACTGCTCCAGCGATGCGTTCATGTTAATCGCGCTGTTCATCGCCAGCCCGAACCCGGCCACGGCCGCCGTGCCGATACCCAGCAGCGCCCCTGTCGCCACGCGCCCGGCCGCGCCCATCGCGCCGCCGATGCGCGAACGCAACCCCTCGGCATGACGCCCGGCGTCCTCAAGCCCCTGCTTGAATTCGTCGCCCTTTAGGGCCAGCGTGACAAATAGTTTCTGTAGTTCCATTAACTCAGCCCTAGCTCCTGCGGGTCGCCGCCCATCGCCAGAAATTGCAATTGCATGGCCCGCTTCATCTGCTCCGGCGTCTGCGCCGGCTTCGGCGCTTTGTACCATTGCGGCATAAAGTCCATCGGCTTCTTACCCGGCTTGCCCTTCGCGCGGTTCATGTTGTAAGTTTGGGCCATCAGCATGGCGACGTGGGCGTCGGCCCGCTTTTCGTGCGGCGGCTCAATAGAAAAATAGGCCGCCCAGGTAAAGAATTCGTCAACGTCCATTCCCTCGCTTGTCGCATCAGGCCCTTCGTTTAGTTCCCTTACCGTCCGGCCGCCTATCCCATGCGCTACTAGCCGGTAGGCCAGTAGCAGGAGCGGGTTATCTAGGAGTTGTCTTTTTTTTCCTCGATACCATCCTCGGCCATGCCGCTCAGTTCGCGTACCCGCTTGACGACGGCATTGGTGATCTCGTTGGGCATGGATTCAAGCATGGCCTCGGCCTTCGCCCGGTTACCTGCCTCACGAAACCAGATGTCACTCATCTGTACCAGGTCGCCGTCACTCATCATAACGAACTCGGCATCAGGATCGGCCGCCTCGAAAGCGCGTTCCAGGATAGCCCCGTCTTGCGCGTCGGTGACGGCCGCGGCGATTAAGAACTTAGGCCCGGCCGCCTCGGTCAGCGCCGCCAGGTCAACTTCATACGACTTGTCGGTATAGTACCGGGCCTTGCCGTTCTTCCCGCTGTAGCTGGTAATCTTGCTGTTCTCGGCGGCGGTCAGGCCGCGAACGTAGATGATGCCCTCATGCCCAACATCGGCCAGGTCAATGCGCGCCACTTTGCGCTGCTTGACCAGCCCTAGGAAATCAATCGCTGATAGCGATACTCTGCCATTGTCGCTTGCCATGTTTGCCCTCCAGTGGCTTGCTAAATTCGCGCCAGTAACTTGCGCACTTCACCGGCCAAAATCCGGTAGTGCTTCGGCGCTCGCGGGCCTTCCTGCGCGTCAAGCGCGGCGGCGGCCAGCGCCAGTAATTCTGCCGCGCTAACGGCCTGCGGCTCCGGCTTTTGAACCGTTTTGGGTTTCTCTTCTTTCTCAGCCATGATGACTAGACCAGGTTGCCCCAAGTCGGCGCGCCGCTCGGCTGAATCTCGATGGTCGATGTGACAAGCTCTTCCATCGGGAATTCATCGCCGAGATTGGTAACGAATCCGCAAAACTGATAGTAGAACTGCTCAGGGTCTTCCATCTGGACAACGCGCCATTCATAGATCACGTCGTCATTGACCATCGCGTTCAGCACAAACCATTGCGCCTTAATAAAGTTCATGTCATAAGACACAGTGCTTTGCTCGCGCATCACGCCGGGGCGATATTTGCGCCACCGGCCACTAGCGCCGCTGGTCGTTTCCAGCGCGCCGCGGGTGCGCTCAGGGAGGCTCAGGTCTTTCGTGCCGCCGACCGTCACCCAGGCATCGGTCAGCGGATTTTTGTATTCCAGCACGGCCCCATAGCCGACCAATTCTTCAGGAGGTGTACATCCACTCATTTCTCTAACTCCTTAATCCAGCGCGATAGCCGCGATTAGCACTTCGGCATGGGCCGCCGTGACGGATAAGTCTTTACCGCCCAGGGATTGCTCCCAGCCGTGCGGCTCGAAGATGCGGCCCCAGATAGCGCCGGCGGCGATGTTCGTGCCGCTGATGTCGGCCTTGCGCCCGTAGGCGTCGAAGTTCGACGCGACGGTCACAGCTCGCGGCGTGGCCCCGCTGTTACGCAGGAGCAGCAGTAACCGCTTGTTGGGGATGACGATGGTGTCGGCGGCGGTTGATGCGGCCGTCCAGGTCAACGTGCTCATGGGCGTCGTATCGGCGCTGCCGACGTATGGCCCGTTAATCTCTTGTACTGTAATCGTTGCCATGTTTCACTTGTCCTTAGACGGGAATCGCCAGTAGTTTCGCGTCGGCGCTTTCGCTGTCGACAACCAGGTTGCGGCCGCCCAGGGTCTTTTCCCAGCCATGCGGCTCAAAGAACATCGCCACCCAACCACTTGCGGGGATGCTCTGCTGCGTGATGGGCGTCGACCGGCCGTAGGCGTCGTCGCTGGCCTCGACCGTCACCCACTCGGTATTCACCGCGTCGCTATTATTGACGATGAGCAGGGTGCGCCCGCTGGACATCGTAATCACGTTTTTGTTCGTCGGGTCGGATGCGGTCGTGGTCAGCGTCGTGAATTGCGTCGACGTCTCCCGCACGTATGGCCCGTTAACCGCTTGTTCTGCTAAGGCTGTCTCTGCCATGTTTCACTCCATCGCCGACTTATCGGTCGGCGTACTTAATCTCAAAATCCGATATGGCCAGCCGGCGGCGCGTCGATGATTGGTACACGTCCGGCATGGTGAACGACTTAATCCGATACACCCACGCCGGGCAGTCGTCGCCCGCGTCGCTTATCCACCTACCCCGCAGGCCGCGCATGGCCTTCTCAATCCGGCCCTGTAGCCGCTTGGCGTCGGCGTAGTTGTCATCGACCAGTACCACCTGAATACGCGCCGTCTTGACGTTGTATTCCTCGTCTCCGGGCGACACACGCCGATAGGTGGCATACGGCAGGGCCGTATCCGGCGGCGCGGCGTTCTCGTAAATCCGCGTGCCTAGCTCGGTGGCAAATTCACCCGCCAGCCGCTGCCGGAATCCCAACTCTATCGGGTCGCTCATGACGCCTTGCCTCGGATCTGGTCGCGTAGTTCGGCCGCGATAGCTTGTAGGATGCTGTCCTTGTTATCGCTCAGCGCCTCGCGCATGAACGGCTTCTCGCTCTGGCCGCCTAAGCCCAACTCGCCGAAGATGGCGTACTCCGTCTCAGGCCCGATGTGGACTTCATCGCCGACCACCGTCGCCGCCGTGGTATTCAGCGTCGCGCCGGTGTCGATGAAGTCGTAGTAGATGATGTTCTCCTTGCCCGCCGCCTCGACCACCAGCCCGCCGGCCATGAGCGCCTTCGTTACGTCCAGGTCGGCCATGCTGTCGAGCTTGCCGAGCAGCTTTCGCAAGTCGCCTTCATCTACCTTCATCGTAAAGCCGTCGGTCATGGTACGTTCCTCGCCCACACGACGATCCCGCTAGGCCCGGCCGCCGGTTCCGATACCTGTTCCAGTACGAGCGGCTTTTCCGCCGTCGCGCCAAACGCGGTTGTCACGCGATAGCGCGATAGCGGCCGGGCGTCGGCGGCCATGTCGATGGGCAGCCTCAGCCGGTAGTGGGCCACATACGTGCCCTCGGTATCCTCGATGAGTTGGCCCTTGGCGCTGTAGTCGACGCCCAGCCGGATAGCCGTCGTCTCTTCGGCGGCGGCGTTCTCCATCTGCCCGCTGTCGGCGTCCTGCGCCGGCTGCCACGGCGTGAAGTAGGCGCGGTGTTGCATCGCGCTTTCCTGCGTCCGTTGCATCTCGGCTAGTTCACCACTGGTAAAGGCCAGCATCGATACTCCATTCGTCGGTAAGCAGCTTGTTCACCGGCCTGTCTATCTCAACGGCCGGCCAGGCGTAAGCGTCTATCCCTGCGGCGGCGGCGCGATCCTCGGCCTTGCGCCGCATGTCGGCTGCCTGCCTCGCCAGTTGGCTGCGCTGGTAACTGCCGCCGTCGGCGGAGAAGTCGTACCCCAGCGCCGCCCGGCCTTCGACCCGGCGCCACATGACCACGTCCAGCGCGAGCCGGACGTTAGGCACGTCGCTGTCGGCCAGCGCCGCGTCCGTGCCGTCGATGTTGAGCGCGTCCAGCGCCTCGCCGGCCAACATCTCTATCGTCAGCGGCGACAAGTCAAACGCTGTCACGATGCTTTCGTGCCGGGCGTCAATCAGTATCACCGTGTCGACAAGCGCCGTCATGGATTAGCCTTCCACTGTCCAGGTCCCGCGATAGCCCAGGGTTTCCCACTGTCCGGCTTTGGCGCAAATGATATGCACGTACTCGCCGGCCGCGTCGGCCGTGATGTACTTGCCCGCGGCTTGTTGCGCCCCGGACGACGGCAGGCCGATGGTCTGCGTCCCGTTCGGGTCGATTTGCAACGCCTGGGCCTCCAGGACGTAGAACATGAATTCCAGCCCCACGACGGCCGCCGGGAGCGATAGCTTGACCGTACCCGTCGCGCCGGCGTTAGTGTGAATCGAGAAGGACTCAGCCACGCCCAGGATGTCGTCGGCGGTGTGAGCCTCGTGCGCCCGCTTCCAGCCCTGTGTCATCAGGTTCGCGTCAGCCGTCAACACCTTCGAGGCCGTGGTCGTGCCCGGCGCGGATGTGTCGGTATAGTTCAACTCGGCCGCGCTAGCGGTCACGTCGGCGACTTTCGTCAGGTCGTCGGCCGTCAGTGTGGCGTCGGCGCTCAATAGTTTCTTGAGCGCGTTCCAGGGATACTTCTCTTTTGCCATGTGTTACTCCGCTTTGCCCTTTGGCTTTGCGGCTTTGGCGGCCGGTTGCGGTTCCGGTAGCTCGATAGCGCCCAGGGCACTGGCGATGGCCTCAAGTGTCAGCACTTGCTTTGTCGCCACGTCCCCGCGGCCGGACGGGAGTTTTACCTCGCCGCCCAGCCGCTTGACTTGCTCTTCGATGTTCTGGATCGCAATCGCCAGCCTAGTCGCCTGAATTGATGCGTTCATATACCCTCCGTCCCGTCAATTAGACGGCCAGCGGCGTGGTGAATCCGGTCGGGATGGCGTAAGCGCCGCCGCCGATGTAGAACGGCAAAGCGCCGACGCGGTTGTACGCGCCGAAGCCGGCGTAGCGCAGATAGCGCATCTCAAGCAGATTCCCGTCCGGGCTGTGGTTCTCGGTAAAGAGTCCCTGCAACGCGCCTGCCGGATACTGGCGCATCTTCAGCGCCTTAGAGCGAGCGCCGCGGGCCACGGCCAGACCGTAGCCGCTCGGCAGGCTCGACCACTCGATGACCCATACGCCGTCGACGTACCCCAGCACCTCGTCGCCCATGCCGCGCCCGATGGCGTTGGTCAACTGCGGAACCATAATCCCAGGGTTGACGTTGGCATCGGCCACGTCAACGAAGTTGGATAGGCCCATGACGCTCGTCCGCAGGTCGGACGCGATGTAGGCCACGAACGGCCCGGCGTTCTCCGGGTGCTCGTTCAACTCCGTGCGCAGGGTCGGGAACGGGTTAGCGGCGTCGGCAATCGCGGCCGCCTGAGCGTAGTAGTGCGTGTCGGTGGCGAACGTGCCGTTGTTGCGGGCGTAGGTCACAGCGTCGCCATTCGCCAGCGGCTGCACGGTCAGCGTGCCCTTCTCTTCGTCGACAAACGACCAGGACGTGTTGTCAAACAGCGCGGCGATGATGTGCCGGCGCATCCAGTCGGCGTCACGCCGCAGCATGTCGTAGGTGAAGCGGTCGGCCTCAGCCACGGTCATCAGGGCACGAGAGACGCGGTTGGTTCCCCACGCCGTGCCGCCGCCCTGAATCGGGAAAGCCACGTCGTAGTAGCCGGCCGCCTTCACCGGGAGCGGGTTGCCCCACTCATCCAGCGGTTGCAGCGTGCCGCTGCCGCCGACCTTGACGCGGGTCGTGTAATCGGTCGTGAATTCGACCAGTTCGGCCAGCGCCGCGTTCACCTGCCGGTTGTGTTCGGCAACACTCGCGGCGATGGCATTGGTGACGATCTCCACGCGGCCGTCGACCACGCGCTCATCAGCGATGTCCTCGTATCCAACAAAACCGTAAGAATTGAGATTTGCCATGTCTGTATATCCCCCTTATTTCCCATTCAGCCACAGCAGCTTGTCCGCCGTGGTATGGCCCCAGCCGGGGATGACCTGGCCCACGATGACGTCAACAGTCGAATCACCCACTTCCGTGGAGAATTGCCCGTCGGTGTCGCTTACATAAATGTCCGCGCCATAGTTCAGGGCGTCGAGGGCGTTACCCACATCGACAATGCCCTGGTTGATAATGGTCACGGTCGCCCCGGCAGCCGCCGCATTGACGGCGATGCCGCCGGCCTTGACTTCGGCCGCCGTAGTGCCGTTACCGAGCGTGATCTGCCCGGTCGTTGCGTCGAACCGGCAGCGGTCGCCCTCGGCAATCGCCTCAGCGGCCGGCCCGGTGAACTGCTGGATCACCTGGACTTGGTCGCAAGTCGTAATCGTTAAATCCGCCATAGTTACCTCTGTAAACTAAAATGTGCGGGCTGCCTTAGCCCGTCTCTCGTCCGGCGTCAGACCTTTCGGCCCTTGCGCCTGTGGCGTCGGCTGCGTCGCCGCCCGCGCCGGTTGCCCGTTGGCCGCCGGTGGGGGCGCGACAAACGCCGCCAACTGCTTCGCATCCTCGGCCAGTTCCTCGGCCGTCTCGCCCTGTAGGCGCTGCCACAATTGCGGAATGCCGGCCGCGGCCGCCTGTTCCTTGCGCAGGTTGTCAAACTCGATTTGACGTAACCGCGCTTCGGCCTGCTCTGCCTTAGCTTTCTCCGCTTGATAAAGCTCCTGATAACGACCTTGTTCGGCTGCCGTCGCGGCATCGGCTTCGGCTTTAGCTTTCTCGGCGGCTTCAAACTGCTTGCGCAATTTGAGATTCTCGGCGTTTAGTTCCTTGATTCTTCGCTCTGCCGTTTCTTGCGTCCTCAGCGATGGGTCGTTCCCAGGCTGCTGCGTCCCTTCGCCCGTCTCGGGCTTGGGGGTGACCGTCTCGGTCGTGTTGGTGGCCGTCTCGGCCGGGTTGTCTGACATGCTTTAGTCCTCCCAGGACTTTGGAATAAAAAAAGGCGGCGCTCTTGCTGCCGGCCTGTGGTAATCCACCAGCCTGCAAAAGAGCGCCGCCTGGTAATCCGAGCGACTTGTTTAATTGTGTGGACTCGCGTCCACTTACATCAACGCCCGGAGAATATCATGACGGGCGGGGGTATGTCAAGTGCTATCTCTCGCGTTCCCGTTCGGGTATGGTTTGCTCCCGTCCTAACAGTCGGTCAATCCGGCGCAACTTGAAAATAAGCGTCTCGCGCTCCAGCATCAACAATTGCGCCAACACGTCCGCGCCTTCCATCGGCGTCAAGCGGCGCGGCGGCCGTTGCCCTTCGTCGTCATGTTCGTCGGTCATGCGTTAGCCCTTTGGAATCGGAGCCGGGTGAAACGACCCGCCCCATACCGGATGCTCTTTGTACACGGCTATATTGTCCCACGTTAACAGGCCGTCTTGCCATGCCTGATAGCGGCCCGGCCCCATCGTTGCGATCTGGGCGTCTTTGTCCAGCCCTTCGAACCATGACTGGCCGCTCCCTAGTCTTGACTTCATCTCAACTCCACGCACGGCGGGAATCGGAACACAACGGCCCTGGGCGTGTTCTGAGAACGGAACCGACAGCGGGTAGAACTGCCCGTCCATCGCGATGCAAGCGACGCACGTCCGGCCCGCCTGCCTAGCGCACCGCCGTGTATAGCCACGCACTACGCCGCTGTCTTCGTAGCGTTGAAACGCGGCCGTTCGCGCCGCCCGGTTGTACTGGTCACGCGACACAAGCATCAGGTGGTTCAGCGCGTCGGTTAGGCCGTCGCGGGCCATGTTGCGCGCTATCTTGCGCGGGCCGTAGCCTAACGCCACGCCGTTGATCAACTCCCGGATGATACCCTCAGCGGCTTGCCCATACATCGGCTGCAACAGTTCGGCCAGCGGCTTGCCCGCCCGCGCCAGGGCGACAATGTTCTGCATCGCCTTCGTGGATAGCTGGTTGAACGTGATGCCCACCCCCAGCGCGTCGAGCGTCGTGGCCGCCTGGAGCGCCCCTAGCTGCGCGGCTTGCGTTTGGCCGGCCGTGACTACCGGGCCGGCGGCCGCCTCAAGCGCCGACAGTTGCGCCGTGACTTGCGCCTGGAGCGCCTGATAGCGTTCCATGCGTAGCACCTGCCCCGGCGTCAGCGTCTCGCCCGCCTCGAATCGCGCCGCGAACGCTTCCATGTCGGCGATGAGCGCGGCTTCCACCTGCCGCCACTGGCCGAGCATCACGTCGACGGCGGCCGCGTCAAGCCGGGCCAGTTCGTCGCGGAATTCGGCGGCGATGTCGACGGCGGAAAGGATGTCGGGCATTTAGTCCTCAGTAATGATGATAGACGCGCCCAATTGCGCCCCAACCTGTATGATGCGCGGCTCGTCCCTTTTCTGTTCCTTTCGGTACTTACGGAAGGCGGCGATTGCCCCTTCTATTGTTTTTGCCATCACCTTCTCCATGCCGTGCTGATCCTCAATCAGATAAAAATTAACTTCCTTTTTTATTTCGCCCTCCAGCGTTGCTAAATCTGTACCTGCCCATTGTCAGCCGCGCCGCTATCGAGTAGCGCCTGCTGGCGTACCAACTGCGCGGCGATGGTCGTCCGTTGGCGTAGCGCGTCCTCAGCCGCCGCCTCATCATACGCCGCAATCCGTTCCTCGCTGAATCCCGCTTCGGCCATCGCCAATTTCAGCGGCATACCGGCGGCGACGAGTTCCTTAAGTTGCGCGGCCTTTATCGCCAGTGGCGTTTCAAACACGTCACGGTCGGCAAAGGTATGTTCCAGTGTACCCGCTTCCCAACTGCCAACCGTGGCCGGGTCGAATCCGTCAAGCCCGGCGGCCTGCGCTATCGATATAGCCATCATGTGCGCCCGCACTAGCCCGCGCTCCAGGATGTCGCGCAATTCCAGCACGCGCTGCCCGGCCTGACTGAGCAGCATCTGTAGCGTGTCGGCAGCGATCTGCGTCGCGTCCAGCGTGGCGACGCGATACTCAGGCAAGGCGCTGACGACGCCCTGCCGGATGTCTTCCATCTGGCCGCGGGTCGTGGCAAAGTCCACCGGCGACGTGGCCCAATCGAATTGAGAGTTGCCCGGCACTTTAATCCAGCCGAACGTGCCGTCGGCCGCTTCCTGATAGGTCGTCTCCACTTCGGTCACGTCGATGCGCGGCGCGGGCATGGGCCGCCCGTCGCTGTCGGTGTGGCGGCCGTGGATAACGCCCGTCGGCCGGTTGAGCCGGTCAAGTTTCAACCCCAGCGCGTTAAAGCGGTCGATCTGGTCGGTCAACTGCCACCAATAGGTCGGCGTTGGCATCCATACCAGCGGGATGAAGTCATAGCCGAGTTCGCCGAACGTCTGCTCGCGCACCGGCTCGCCCAGCTGCTTGTCATCGACCGGCTGCCCCGACCGCACTTCGTAGAAGCGCACGCCGCCCGTGCCGTCGCCCCAGTCCTTGCGCCACACCTCGGTCAGCGTGTGCCGCCACTCGTCGCCGGTGAAGATACTCGTCAGCCGCGGCGTGTCGATGCGGATCGCTTTCAGGTAGCCGCGCTCGTCGGCGTCCCACCAGCGCACCTGTTCCGGCGGGATGTTCTGTAGATAGACGGCCGTCGTCGGGCCGTCGACTTCGTTCTCGCCGTCTTCCTGCCGCTCCGCCACCTTGACGAACGCATCGCCCAGCACGGCGGCCGTTTCCACTAGCTCGCGCTGAAAGGCCGGCCAATTCGACCACTGCCACACCTGGTCGATAGCCTGTTGCAACGCCTCGCCGGTCGGCACGTCCTCGTCAACCACGATCTCCAGATTGCCGCCGAGCGTGTTGGCCGTGTAGAAGGCGACCGTCGACGGAACGGGGTTCCATTCCGTTGGCATCGCCACCTCGCGCACGCCGGCCGCCCGCAGCGTGTAGTACAGCCGCCGGTTCTCGTAGTAGGCCCAACGCGTCGCGTATTCGTTGAACTTGTCAATAGCCGGCGTGCTCAACAGCGGCCGCAACTGCCGGTCGCTGAATCCGCCGAACGTCTGCAACTGGCCGCCGATATATCCCCAAAAGCGCGACCGCGCTCCATCAAACAACGTTGCCATAGTTTACCTTCTGCCCTGCCTGGCTGCCCATCCCTCGGCCAGATAATTCTCCAAGTAGAGTATGAGTTGACTGAAAGCGTCCGCCTGGTCTGCAAATGTCCCCTGCGGAAAGCTGAATAATTCGTCCTCGAAGTCCATCAACCACGGTGCGTCGGGGCCGGGGTGCGGCAGCCATACCATATCATTGCGACACCATACCGCCGCCGCGCCCGCCCTGGCTTCCTTGCTACCCATCGGCTGATACGGTGACAGCATCTCGCGCAGCCACTCCGGCGACGTGGCCTTAAGTGTCTGATTAGCGCTCTTGCCGCTGGACTTGTCCTCGATAACGATGCCGCGTAACAAGTCATTGCCCCGCCAGCGCCGGGCCTGGCTCTCGATGGTCTGCGGTAGTACGTCGAATGTCAGGCGGTCGCGGTACACGTCACGAATGACGAGCCGGTAGTCGTCCAGCACGTCACCAGTGACGCCTACGGTGTAGGCGTTCGTCGCGCCTGTCTCTTCGGCCGTGTCCCATGATTGAAAGCGGGCGATGGGCTTGGGCAACTCAGACGCGATGTAACGATTCTGCCCGCTCCACCACTCGCGCCGGAAGGTATAGCCGCCTGTAGGCGTGGGGTTGCCCTGATAGACGGCTTCGAAAATAAGTTCCGGCGTCGTGGCCCGTAGCTTTTCAATCTCCGCTATACCCTTATTGGCCGGCCACAAGGCGGGGCCGTCTGTATGCACCGTAGCCGTATAGTGTCTCATACGACGGCGCTCCCCACCGGCAAGCCAATCGGCCGCCCGGCAAAGTCATCGGGGTAGGCGATGGTCGCCTTGACTTCCTTGCTCTCGGATAGAAGGGGAATCGCGCACGTTACCCACCCCTCGCTGCGCCGGAGCCGGGCTATCGTGTCATCATGATGGTAGGTGTTGCCGATGACAACGGCCCGCCCGGTCTGCGCCATAAGACGCGACAGGAGCGACGCATGAAACCACGTATCGACCACGTTACGCTGGTGCTGGGTGCGCGTGTTGTCATAGTCCAGGATGTCGTCGGCTAAAACGAGTTGCGCCCGGCTGCCCGTCACGCTGCCGCCTGTGCCATAGGCTGAAACGGTCGGGTGCAATCGCCCTGGATGCGGCCGCCCGTCCTCGGCCACGCTCCACTCTTGCGTTGTCCACGGCATCCCCTGCGCCGGTTGCACCGTGGGGAATGTCTCGGCAAACTCAGGCGATTCGATAATGTTACGCAAGGATATGCTCCGCTTCTCTGCTACCGGCCCCGACACGGCGGCGATGATAACCGGCTTCTCTGGGTAGAACCCGATGAAGCACGCCGCGAACGCCAGCGCCCATGTTGTCTTGGCGCTTTCCGGCGTGCCGACAATCAGCAGCCGATTGATAAACGGATCGCACATCAGTCTTAGCCATAGCGTGTGATGAGCCGCCGGGCTGATTGTCCGGTTATCGGCCGTCCGCATGTGGAGCCATGCAAAATCAGATACGATGTCATGCGTCAATATTCCCCGCGCTTTCGCCCGGCGAATCCGCGCCCGCATCAAGTCCTTCGTCTTCTGGACTTCCCGTATCATCTTTGCCGACGGCCGCGTAACGTCGCCCGACGGCTTCCAGTTCGCGCCGTAAGTCATCATCGCTCATCCCGTCGTATTCGTTAGTAGCTGTCACCGTCGCCCGTACTTCCTGGCGTTTCGGCGCTTCGGTGCCGAGCAGTTCCATCTCCAGCTTGATTAGCTGCCGCACCTGATTAACGTCTTTCATCTCCCACGCCACGCGCTTGGCTTCCCCTATCTCGGCCAGTTGCCGCGCTTTGTAGTCAGCTATTTCGGCTGATGCCGCGGCTTGCCATGCCTTCTCCAATTCCTTGCAATCGCGCTGGATTATGCCAATCGACCAGGCGTCATCCGTTAGCGGATTCACTTCACCGGCCGTCGCTAGTTCGGCCTGAATTTCGCGGATAGACATCCCCTTTACTCGTAACCGGGATACTTCCAACTGTCGGGCCGCCTTTACCTCGCGTGTCGTGCCGTTATATCTACTCATGGATCATCGCTATTGTTCACAAACGTTTCAAAATGAAACGCTATCGCGCCGCAGTCTACCATGAAGGCGGCGCGTATGTAAAGCGGCTACTCTACCGCCACCTCTTCCAGTTCCAGCCGCCTTACCCGCTTGCGGTACGTGCCCTGTGCTATCTTGACTTCGGTACACGCGGCCTCGATGGTCAGCCCGTCGCGCTGTACCATCTGCCACGCCAGCAGCACAAGCCCGTTGTAATACTCATCCTGCGCCCGGTTGTGTCGCACCGTTGCCCGCCGCACGTTCGCCACGACATCGGGCGGCTTCTTCACCGCCGGCGCGTCGTGCTGGTGCGCTTGCCAGTAGTCGCGTAGTGCCACCGCGCCGGGGTGTTCGTCGTCAACCGGCGCGGGGTCGAAATGGGTGGTAGGCGGTGGGGTGGGGAAGTGGAAGTGAAAGGTCGTCATAGTGCCTCAGGCCAACTCTACCCTAACCGGCATACCCTCGAATAAACGTATGCCGCTTATGAAATCGAAATCGTCTTGTGATAGACAAAAGTAGTCTGTCCGGCGGCTAACTCTTGACCTGTAATAGTTCTTACCCAATACCTGCTTGTTGATAAAACGGGCGTGAAGATAAGACTCCAGAATAAACGGGGCATCCAGATAGAGGGCCATCAGTAGCGTGTGCGTCCTTGATCCAAGTTGCCTTACTCGCTCCCGAACGTCCCTTGATGTTGCCCCTATTTTTGTTGTATTGCCCCTGTTCGCTAGGTATACAGCGCCGCGCCTATTGTCTAAATCTACCCTCGCGCTTCTCATGAACTTCCGCGTTATTTCGCTTATTACAATTTCTCCGTCGTTATCTTCGGCTTTCCTTTCTGCCATTTCCCGTTTTCTTTCCGTGGCTGCATCGGATAAGCAGTAAGCACACACCCTTTGCTTGCCGACTGCATACATGTACAGGTATTTAGTTAGTCGGGAAGGAATCTCGTATAACGAGACGCGGAAATTGAGGCAATTGGGGCAAATCTCTTGCCCCTCTATTGTTCTTTGGGCAAACACCCTTAAGAACTCAGAGCGATGGCGGCTAGCATCTCCCAGGAATCTTCTTTCGTCCTGATTAAGCACCAGCCCGTCAATATCTGTAATTGATTCTGGGAAGTAGAAATCCATGCTACCAATTCTCCGGTGCGCGTTCGGTGCTGATACCGAACACGGCTAACAGGTCGTCAAACGTCTCTACCCTATGCCAATAATCCCCATAGTAGCGGCGGGCTGCTTTCTCGCTGTCGGTCAGCGTCTTGGACTTCGAGCGCTTAATCTCCAGCATGTGCGCCGGGCCGCCCTGATAGCGTCCCACGGCGTCGAACCCTAAGCCGGGGTGCATCGACACGTCAAGCATCTCCAGGCCGTTGACGCGCTCGGCCAGGCTGAATAGTTCGTTTTGATTACCGTCTTTTTTGCGACGGTAGCGCGGGCCGCTGGTCATCCCGCCCCCCGCAGCTCCCTAAC
>WBZM01002241.1_pt1 | contig 16873 bp, 21 predicted proteins | sample 5204271 | NCBI WGS metagenome assembly WBZM01 (sample SAMN12344346, study PRJNA552823) | activated sludge metagenome | biome: Activated sludge suspended growth; feature: Nitrification reactor; material: Wastewater; isolation source: activated sludge from nitrification reactor of wastewater...
TGTTCTTCAACAGCTAACCTAGCTATCTCGGAATCTTGTAATAGTCCATGCTTACTGTTCCTATATACATCCACAACTACACCACTCATAATAACCGCTCCTTACAACTTCATACCAGCTTCTTTAGCTTTTTCTAATAGACGTGTATACCGTTCCTGGTTGGTGCCATGAATATCACCACCACTATGTATGCCACCAGCTTTAGGATCCTGGAATATTGATATCGCACTGAGAATTGGGATATTCATCTCATTTAATAGTAGAATTGCATAATAGTCTGCAAACTGCTCACCAGCTTTAGTTCCATTGAGGGGCTTACCTTGAGCGCTCATGTGTCCAAGTTCGTGTGCAATCATAAACATAATTTGTTCATCAGTAAATTGAGACACCAATGTACTATTTACAAATATCTTACGTTCTGAAGTACTTGCTGACATCATACCATTACCAGGTTCATCAACAACTACAATATCATCATTGCGTATATTATCTTCAGAAATCACTCGCTTAAATAAGTTCATCAGACGCTGGTCGCTTAACTGTACCTGACCATATGATAGGTTAGGTGATTTAGTTGGAGAGGTTGCACATCCAGATACCACCATTAAAATTGCGAGTGTTGCTAATATATTTCGTAGATTTAACATATAAAATTCCTTATCTATATACTTGGCCAATATTTTCTGAAGCTTCTATAACATCAAATGTCATGCGGTCTATAAGCCTATACTTATAACTACTAAAACTGCTATAATACTTATTAAGTACATGCATAACGGCTTCAATATTGAATGAACAACATGAGTATAAGTCAAACTGCAGTAATGGGGTATTATCCCAACAGTGGAATGCAATGTGGCTAGTGGCTAGGTTTATTGATCCAGTCAAGCCTTCATTACCTGGAACAGCAACGTAGTGTGCTTGTGGTACTGTTACAGGTACCATACCTACAGCAGCGACTAATTCAAGTAACATCTGCTTTGCAATTTCAGGATCCGTAAAAGTTGATTGTGGTGATCCTTTAAACATTAAGTGGAAGTGTTGTGGTACAAAAACATCTACCATGGTTTATTCTCCCTTATGTGCTTTATAATGCCCGCCATACTAAACATCCCATAACAAAACTGAGCAATTATAACCCCGCTATGTCCGGATATGTAGCCTAAGTACCCAAAACAAAATGCTGCTAAAGTGTTGCTTATTAGTCCATACATGATATGCTGTGGGTATAGGCTTATGATACCTATACCGCCAACACCGGTAAGGACTCCCAGCACTTCAATAATCATCTCACTGGACATGCCCCACCCTCACACTCAAAGTTTTCTACGTCATCATCATCACTGGTGCTACTAATGCTCCCTAATGGTTGTATTGAATTAATCCTCCGATAATATTCTTCTTCAGATATTTCTTCTAGTGGGGCCTGCTTAAAGCCATGGTCAGAATGCAGTAGAAAGCTAACCGACTTAACAGAGTTCTTAAAGTTTTCTTTTAACCACTCTTTGATTTCTGGTAATTCTTCTTTCTTATAGTATACCGTACATGATACTGCATTATCAGACCATATGGTTTGAGCCCGCTTAACCCACTCAAGTTGTTGTATAGCAGTTAAATCCTTAGTAATGGTTGTACCTTCTGGATACATGAGGGGAAACTCAATAACCACTGTTCCCCTATCTGGATTGCCTTGAAAGTCGGTCACAAATTCTACCGGGTAACCTGCATCCTTATACTTTTGTACTAGCTCATTATTACTTGCCACACGTACACGACGTATTAAGTATTTGGAATATGCTGGATGTATGCCCGGTGTAACATTTGCAACCAAACTTAATGTTCCAGAAGGTTTAACTGTTGTCAATCTTATTGATGGATTAACGCCAATACGTTTTGAGTAGTTTATATCAAACTCACGAAGTCTTTGATATGTTCTACCTAACCAACCTATTTGTTCCTCAGATGCTTGAAGCCAACCAGTTACGCCAATACCCATGCGCATATTGGAATGAACGATTTCTTCTGTTTCTGGGTGATGACATGGAAGCATAAGGCTATGTTTATTGACCTTATAAAGGGTACGTACAACATCCCAAAGCTCATCCTCACTGTCAATATTTGGTAGAAAGACTTCAGCCAAGCAACAGGTCTCATAATTTGCTAGTGGCTGCTCACTGCAGTTTCCAAGATATACCCCATTAAAGAGTCCTGAGTTGTTCTTCTCATCTGTAAAACAGTATGTGTCCGCCGACCCATCTGGCTCAATACTTTCAATTTTAACATAGTGAGACTTATCACCAATTGTGTTAAGTGCTGGTATGTTGTGATTATGAATTACTAATCCAAGAGCTAACAGATCTTGTAGGCCAGTGGTTGCGGTTGTTAGCCTGAACAGGTCTTGACAAAGATATTCTTTTACCTTTATGAATCTAGGTTCCGCACTTTTCACAAGGCGTACTCGACTATTGACACCTAACGTACTAAGTAGTTGTTGCAACTTTATAAGAAAGTTCTTATCAATTGAGGTAATTTGAATTCCTCCGTCCTTAGTGATATGTCCATCACCGTCAATCAATCCCGCTAGATATAAGAGTTTATCTTGGAGTCTTGAATTATCGCTTGGTACAAAACTTTTAGATAGATTCTTAGCTCTCAAATAGAAAGTAAGTCGATGTGGTTGGGTAAATCCAATCTTACCATCTAGAAGATTAGATAGTAGCATCTTCTTACCATATAACCATATCTCATTACTTCCATTAGAACCATCAGCGGCGTATAGACCCCTATCATATGGTCGATCTACTACTTCAGTGCCGTCAATTATCGGTAGGGATGCTTTAGCCAACCTTTCCCCCGGCATCACATCTTTTAATTGTCTTCTTTCACCCGACTTCAGTATTATTGTATGATTATATGTCATACGAACCACACGTCCATCTGAGAAACTAACTTTAGATATTGGTCGGTTAACCCCTGTTATATATGGCCTTACTTGTGAAAACTCATGGCCATTCCATACTTTAACAGATTGTCCGACTAAGTCCTCAATTGGTTTATGTCCTTCTGGCGTCAGTACTAAAGTGTCACCTGTCACACATGGGTTATATGCAACAGCATTATCAGACCGCTCTTCCCCAAGTCGACCAACTCTCGTGGATAGCTCCATATTAATTAGACCAAACGGTTCACCATTACCATTATATCCTTCCCAGAAGTGTTCTGGTAAGTCTGTAATATCGTCAACTACCACACTGTTATTGGACATAGCCCTATGTGCTGGTATTTGGAATAGGTCCCAACGCTTAGATTGCATATATTGCTTATCTATAGCATCACCAATTGCGATCTGTGCTGACCGTCTAACATTGCCTGCTACAACAATAGAACCAATTATGTTCATAATATCCAATGCATCAACTGGTCTAATCTTCTTACCTGCTCTTGAATTCAGAAGTTTGTTGATTTTTGTAATACCTTCTACAAGTATACCGTCACCACTAGCTGTCCCACCAAAGCCTTTAATTGGGGCACCTTTAGAACGAATTAATAGTGTGGAATAAGAGAATGACTTACCAGTTATAAATTGAGCTTTTAAAGCTTTATCTAAAAGCTTAACCCAACCTTCCCTGGAGTCTGGTACAATAAAGTCTGCATCGTTTGATCGAGTGTGTATAAGCGTCACTTTCTTAACTGTTGGTAGTCCATATACATTCTTTAACTGTAAGTTATAACCAACACCTGACCCCAACATTAGCATATCAAATGCCCAGGTGAACGGGCGCACGGGGTCATCAATAACCGTTGCAGCACAATTCTGTAGCGATGCAAGACCAAGCCGGTCAACAGTTGATGTGCCTAGTTGCCATAAGAACCTACCAGCGACACTACCCTTCAGGTTCAAGAGAAGGTCCCTAAAGACCCCCTTCTCACCACTATCCCACTGCACGTTTAGTTGTGTGTCGGTAGCTTGTACAACACGATCGATCGCTTCTTCAAAACTTTCTAATGTACCATCTTCTTTTTTCCTTGCGTATGTCCTATTAAAGACAAAATCACTTAGCGGATTGCGGATAGTTGTCATTAAATAATCCTCTTTAATTGTCTGTATTATATACCTCAAGCACCTGACGCACCATCTCAGAGCGCTGGATATCTTCTTCAGTAAGTTCAACAAAATCTATATCTAAGTCGGCATCTGGATTCTTTAAGGTGTACTTATAAAGCCGTTCACTAAAATCTTCTAACCCACTGATGAAGCCTTTCTTATCAATATCAGACTGATCAAGATCACCTAGGGAGACTAACTTCGATCCCTCACCGATACGTGTAAGGATAGTCTTGAACTCATGTGGGGTTAAGTTTTGAGATTCATCAAGTAATATGAATGCATTCTTAAATGTGTACCCACGTAATAGGGCAACAGGAATTATCCTAACTATATCTGCTTTTATAAGCTTACCAACTTCTTCCTTACCTAGGAACTCATATAGGTATTCTAGAATGGGTGCAATGTATGGCATAAGCTTTTCAATCTCAGTACCTGGTAGGTACCCGATTGGTAAGCCAACAGTCGTCATGGCCCGGGTAATTACTATACTATCAACATCACCATTGGCTAGCGCCTTAACTGCTTGGTAGGCTGCTAGGTAGCTCTTACCAGTACCAGCACATCCAGACACTAGTGTAACAGTATTCTTCCTAATTGATTCAATGAGGTCTTCTTGACCAAGGCTCATAGGCTGAACATCTAATCTGCTCAACCGATTCTGTGATCCAAAAGGCATTGCAGATGTCTTCCTGAATTCAGGCTTCCCATGGCCGTGCTTACCTTTCTTCTTATTCCGGCTATATTCATTAGTCTCTTCTTCATAGGCTGCCATATTTCTACGATTCTTAGAAATGTGCTTACGTCCCATGATATTACTCCACATGCTTTAAAGGTTTGTAGATGGCTTTATATTTAGCCGGCTTATGTTCAACCAATGTTGGAAACATTTTCTCCAACATTAGTAAGTACTTAGATTGATGTAGAACCAATTGTTCTAACTTCTCATAGGCTTTATAACCATCACGCATACCTAATAAGTACTTTTCATATAACATCTCATATTCTTTTAAGAGGGACTTATACATCCGTATCTGTTCTGCTGTAGGTAGTTTAGCCATCGGCCCCTCCTAAATTATTAATCTATATAAACTAATATAATAACGTTAGAATAATTGTCAAGCTTTATTTTAAATTATTTTGATAATAATGCTTTACCGGCATACCCCCGATGATCGTGACACATGAAAGACTGATACAATCGTCCACCAGATATTATTGTCCCATTCTTCTTAACATTTAAACTACCGCATTTATCACATATAAAACTATCAACCAATCCTGCATGCTTTGATTGTAATGCTCTCAAACTATGTTTGGGTTTAAAATGTTTATAGCAATATTCCCAAATTGCTCGTGTATCTTCCACATCTTTTGCACAATAGAACAGCATTTTATAATATGATTCTTTACTTTTCTTCTCAACGATGTTTATCCAATCATCAAAGCCTACTGGACTTTTACCACCAAAGCCTAACAGCTTAGATATATAATCCAGTGATTGAGATGGCATATTGAAATTCTTACGTAAGTGTCGTTCTAAGTCATCCGACTTAAATGACCAATCAAACATACCATCTCGATTGTGTAACATTCTATGAAAGTTTAAGTGCTTATCATCAAATCGTGTATTGTTTTTACCAATAACAATATCAGCTTCTTTAATTAGTTTATCAAACGCTTCCGTCATTGGCCTGGAATCTTGTTCGTCATACCCCCAACCAAGGACCTGAGCTGGTTCACCATCATTCCAAGCATATGCAATACATATGATATCCGTATATGGTGTTTGCGGCATTAATTGGTTATGTCGTACGACTTGCTCCCCTAAGCTCCATATGTAGGCTTGTAGGGGTTTAGTTTCTATATCATAGAATAGTATCTTTGGTTTAGTTGTCATTAGTATCTCCAACGTTCGCAAAGAACCTATCATCAAGTTCTTTTTTATGTTTCATGTAGTGAGCTAGGAACATTAAGTTACATGCTGCATGATATAAGTGGGGTTGCCCTGTCTCTGGGTCCAAATTTTCACCAACTTCAAATGCATGAATGTGTCGCTTCAAGGCACCTATAACTCTTGAAAACTTAATACCTTTAGCCCAATTAAACTCATCATACTTCAAAGCACCAAATGTTAAAACAGATGCTACGCCTTCAACAAATGTGGGGTCAACTAACTCAAATCTTGTCTTATGTTGATCATGCTTTGTACCACTGATATTATTCTTCATCATCATATACTCCAGTGTATGTTTCTAGTCCATTCATGAAGTGTAGGAACTTTTGTAGTGAAACTATTTCACCTTGTGGGACTAGCGTTCTATATTCTAGGAAGTGTATATGATTCATAAGGTCATTAAGATCCATAGCACGTTCTATGCCAGCGAGGTAATTAACAACTTCATCACTATACTCATCAGTATCTGCAAATATAAATTCTTCCTTTGCAAGGTTATATTGGTACAGCAATGTTTCCTTTGTATTGTAAATATATATTGATATTTCTGACACGTCCATAAATCGTGTCGGTACGTATACTACAATAGCGCTGTGTCCATGTAAATGAAACAGTCCTCTTACCAAATCCTTTGGATACACCTCCATTTTTAATAAGTGGTGTAGCCTACAGGGGGGAAATATATCAGAATTCATGTACAAACTCTCCCTTATATAGGTCATGTAGAAGGTTTGGAAAAATTTGGTTAGAATACGTCATCATTATCTCCCTCATCATCTTTCTTCGATCGTGCTTTATTGGCCCTGTTTAGGTATGCTCGCACCATCTTTGGCTCAAGAACGCCATTTACTTCTAATTTAGATCCACCATATGTTTTACAATCAAAGACAACGTGAGCCTCACCTCCACGATTCTTCTTAACTTGTATAGCAAAGTTTCCTTTAATAAAGTTTAAGAATGGGTGATCTGCGAAATCTTCCTTGTTCCACACACGTAAAACACATTCAGCAGCCATATGAATATCCTTACAATCTCTTGGTGAGTCAGCTTCTGGTCTTAACTCATTAGGTGTTACCTGACTCAATACCAATCCAATGAATCCACGCCTATTGGCTAAGATTCGCAAGGGGTCCATTAACTGCTCTTTAATTGCAACATGTCTAGCAATATTATATGCATTACTAAATGGTACAATCTGTGCATTATCCACAATAACCAGTGCACCACGGTACCCATCGTTATCAAATGTTTGCATGAGCTTATCGGCATTTATCTGGGACTCTTGATCATAAATCTCAAGTTGTCCAGAATTAATGTATTCTGCAAACACCGCAAACTCAGGTGCAAGGTGAGTTTCAAAGTTATCTAGGTCTGGATTTAAGGTCTTAACAAACCTAGCAAGAAGCCTATCAGCTGGTTCTTCATATGACATGAATACAACACGCTTACCGGCCTTTAACCAGTTAACAGCTAGGGCTACTGCCAGTAGACTCTTACCGTGGCCTGTACGACCTTCAACAATCATAACACCGGAGGGCGGTAATTTAACTCTTGTGTCTATCACATCAAAACCGGTCTTTGCTGCACCTTTACGATTCTCAATCATCTCCATAATGGATTCTAATGAGATTGCACCTTTATGACCAGTCTTAACAACAGTGGCCCCTTCAAATGCTTTCTTAATATCGGTCGGTGGTGGATTATCCGCGATATCTGAACCTGGAGGTAGGTGAGATACGTCAAGTATCTTCACACTTGCTACCGGTAATAAGCCAGCTATTATGTGAGCAGCTTCAATACCAGCTGCATCATTATCAGGCCAGATTGTTATATCCCGATGAAGCTTCAACATTTCCCATGGTTGAGACTTAACATTATTAGCCCCTCCTTTCCAGGATATTACTGCATAGCCTTTACTATTCAACAATTTATTACCGAAGTCAGCGGCTTTCTCACCTTCAACAATCAGCACCTTCTTAGCTTGTTTTAAGTATTCTAACCCATATAGGGTGCGTATATTTGGATAGCTGGCTCCAGTACCGCCTTTCCACTCACCTGTTTTCATTAATACAAGTGGTGCAAACGTCTTAGATCCATCACTACGCTTCCAGCGAATTACTCCAAATAGGGCTTCACCTTCATAGTTCTTGTACCAATGCACATCCCCACTATTCCATGTAGTTGGTAGGTCTATATCATTTGGTATTGGACTTAATATGTTAGTTGTTGAGTTGTCTGTTTTACTTATTACAATGTCTGGGTCTGGGTCATCGAAGGTCGTCCAATTTCCATATTCACACTCTGATGAGTGAAAGCATTTAACGCGTACCTTCTTGTCCTCATCCCGGTGAACCATGAGTGATTTCTGTCCGGCTTTCTTACGACTAGGCCCACACTTCGGGCATACTGTTGAATAGGATTTTAATTGTCTCAATTCAAAATCTAACATCCTACCTCCAAAGGCAATTATTAAAATTGTATATGCGGCTTAAATGTTTGAATAAAATCTTTGATGCCACATGTAAAGTCGCTTAAAGCTACTAGTTCCTGGTCAGCAAAGCTAGTCCCTACAGTCAATTCACTTTTACTCGGCACCAATAAGCGAACACAGTTTTCCATCACATACTTTAGTTTTAAAGCTTCCCCTAAAGTCTTAGCAGAAATAGTTATCTCATCATGTACTGGAAAATTAATCTTAATACCGTGCCGATAACATAACACCAATGCAATCATTGTCTGATCAGCTGCACCCCCTTGTACAAGCTTATTAATGGCTTTATATAAGAAGTCTTGTATCTGACCATTGTCATCCACTAGGTCTGAGTCTTTACGAAGCTTGCGGCCTAAGAGCGTCTTTATGTAAAGATTCTTACTAAGCTGATTCTTTGTCGCTTCGGTTAGATCCTTCAAATAGGGAGCACCGGCATGGTACTTTTTAATGAGCAGACCAGCTTCTTTTGTAGATAGTTGTAAACTCTTTGATAACTTACCCAACCCCATACCGTATGAGTTATGTACGATTAAACCATTTGCTGTGAAGTTATGGTCTACATCAACCTCAATATCGTATAGGTCTCTTACGCCAACAGGATCGATACGCACTATACGTTCTACTGTTGTTGATAATCTACCCATCACATCAACATTTTTATATGTTGGTATCCGCAACATGAACAAACGCTTGGATATATTTCCAACCACGTGTACATTAATAATGCCATTTGTCAGATATCTCGCTGTCTTAAATATCTTTGCTGTTATACCTAATTTCTGCAGGTAAAAAACCACGTCATTAGCTAATTGCTCAGATGTTGTTGTATACTGAATTGTTACACGATTGCGATCACCAACACGGATGCAACCATCGCCCTCGAATAGTCCGCATAATATATGTCGAATTTCATCCTTACTATAGTCTGCTCGTGGAATATATTTACCACGTGCCTTTTGGGATATATCCAATCCAATGGATAAATACTTATCCCGTAACTCTTTCGGGTACCTGAATAGGACTTTACCGGACTTGTCTGGATTTAGTGCCCGTATCCCTATATGCTTAAACACATCCCCCAGCAGTGCTGCATATTCACCAACCTTTTGGCAGGCTTGCATTTGGTAATCATGTTTATTATAGTGACCTTCAGCCAGCCAAAATCCTAATGCATGTGCCTCCAGTATTCCTAGAACACCGGCCCCAGCAGCACGTTCTAATATGTTCGGGGTTAGGTACATGCCTACCTTTAAATCACCCACAGGGATGTACTCATATGAGCGCTTTTTCCCACCACCTTGAGGTTTGGTTACCAGTACATGGTGCTCCTGCGACGATATAAGTTCTTTACCAGTCGATGTTATGATTCTCCATGCCTCTGCTTGTCTGTGGAATTTTTGTAGTACTTCCCTATAATTTCCTTGTGATGTAAATACCAAGTCACCAACCACTAGGTCGGATAACTTTACATCTCCACGCGCTGTTTCGATTATCGTGCTCCCATCCAAGCACAGCCCAAGGTTTATGATCTTTGCATGATTTCTACCAATACCACAAAGGTTGGCCACTTCGGTATGCATGTCATAATCTGGGTTATCGCACCATCTTTGTGCCATCTCTTTTCCAGCTGGTGAACCAATACGCGCTGCATAGTGAACTTGTAGTCTTGGCTCCTGAGCAGAGAAGTCTGCACAATACCACAACTCACCTTCCTCAGGAACAACAATTGATCGTACAAGTGGTTTAGCGTATGGATCTCTCTTTGGTAATTGTTGGAAGTTCGGGTTTGATGAACTCATACGTCCAGTTGCTGTTGCACCCATAATATTGATCTCGGGGTGTAGTCTTCCGAATCTCGTCGCCTTTAACTCATCATCCGTTTCAACACTAGCTAGGAACTTTAATGAATCTATTGTCTTATTAATAAAATCATTAAGTAGTTTTGTCATCTTCTTGTATGACTTTAGTAACTCAAAGAATTCACCATCTTGTTGATCCAACCAGGCTTTTGTTATTGATGGATTGCCCTTATCTGTTACTGGATATATAACATTTAATTCATCACACACTTGTGCTAATTGAACTGTTGAGTTTGGATTACGGCCTTGTAAGTATTGTGAAAGTCTATTATTGATGGAAAAAAGATCTGATTCAAGTAGTTCTTTAGATTTGAATAGTTGATTAATATCAATCCTTGCACCGCGCTTTCTAATATCTAGCACACTTTTTAAGAGGTCTGAGTAGAATAACCAATCATGATCTGTAAAAAATTCTTCATCAGATGCAAACTTATTAAATAGTTTACGTAATAATTCAACGTCCTGATTGGCATACTCAATGACTACATTTGGATAGGCTTCATAAACTTTATCAAGGTTAATCTTACAATATTTGACTGGATCCATGGTCTTAGATTTAACAAGCTTTAACTCGACCGCTATATCTTTAAACTTTTCTTCTAGTTTAACCTCATTAAAAAACTTCTCACTAAGTTTATTTAAACTATAGCTCATATAAGAATTGTCATACAGTTTTGCCATAATTAGTGTATCATAAATGACTACCTTAGATATATCAATATTCAACATCAGCAGTATGCCGACATCATAAGATGCGTTGTGGCATGCTACAGCCTCAACACTTTCTACTAGCGCCTTTAATTTGAGAGGGCAAGTACTCCAGCGCACAGGTGAATCACCAAGCGCATAAGAGTAACCAATTACATCGACGAGATTGTTATAGGGCCAGCCTGCACCTAAGCCTGCATCTATTCCACGATCTTTAGTCTCAAAGTCAAGAAATAAGATGTCCATTACTAGCCCCCTTTTTTAAATTTACATGAACGCGTCTAGGAATGCTGGATCAACACCAGAAACATCCACTTCTGACTTCTTCATACCACTAGATGATGCACCCAATTCTTCAACCTTAATAGCTTCCAGCATTAATGCTACGCCGCCTACATAGGTAAACGGTCTAAACGCTATACGGGCTGTAGTACCTTTTGGTAAGAATGGTCCAAAGTCTTCTAACTCTTTACCGTCTTTATTGAAAATTTTGGGAGCCTTTTGCTTCTCCGGACGATTAAAGTTGACTTCCAACTTCCCATCAACCAGTTTTGCAGGTCTACCAAGTTCCAATAAAGCATTGCGAAACTTCTTTGCATCTTCACCTTCAAAGACCATCTTAATGGTAAACTTTTTAGGGAGATTTGGATCATCTTTAAATGACTTAGGTTCAACAACATTATTAAAACTTACTGACCCGATAGGACTATAGATCATTGCACTCATTATTTTGTCTCCTTCACCTTATCAACTATATATTTGCAGTGTGGATTAAGTATCCACGATGTTAACTTTTCAGCTTCATCCACTATATCTTTAAGTAGTATTTGCTTTTGCCCTCCATGCTCTGCATTATACTTCATAACTTCAACAACGTGGCGCAATGCATTCATCTTCGCCATACTCATTGATTTAGCATCAATCATCACCCATTCTCCCTACAATCTATAATCTAGAACTTTATCTATCTTTGTCAAGATAGTTGTCATTAATATATCGATGTATTCTACTTAATCTCCATTGAACGGCATCAACAGTGATTTCATACTTCTTGCTAATTAATATTACTGGAACCTTCTCACCCACATGTAGTTGGAATATGTTGTAGTTTTCTTCACCAAAATGTTTGATGATATCCAGCTTTAGATGTGTTGCATCCGTATTTGGTACATAATCAAAAGCAGGCCTGACATCAAAAAGCTTTTTATTTGGTAACGCTCCAAAGGCTTTCCAAAGAAATGTATTAAGGGCCACATGTGCTAAGCCTTCAAAAGGTCCTTTAGCTGGGTCATAGTTTCTTACCACCGCCCTAGCTGCTAAAAATGCTTCGTAACTATACTTGTTAAATTTCTTACCTAGTTTCACCTTATAGTGTTCCAGGACTGTTTCAACTGTGAGGTCTACCATGTGTCGCCCCAATTAAATTCTAATGTTGGTAGTGGCTTAATATCAGTATGTATTTTAGTTGTATTAATTAACAGCATATCCACTAATTCACCTGCTGCTTTTTTATTGATTGGAAATCGTAATTTCTTACGAACTTCAAATGTGTCCCAAAATCTGTCAATCTCAGGTTTAACTAATTTGACAAAGAGATCAGCATCTAATCTAAATTTATATATAATACTTGGTAAGTCAGGATATCGGGGCACCATTATTGTTAGGTATCCATACTCAAGATCAGCTAGGTATAGTTGTGTAGCAAGCTGCAGTAAGTAGTGTAGTGGGGGACTATCATCCCATTTGTTTAGTTTTTCTATTGATGTAGATTTAAGCTCAACTAATTCTTGGATATAGTCTTCAGTGCCTGTAAATGCATCCGGAGTTGCTGATAGTCGTAAATCTTTATTGAAGATAACCATATCCGCCCTACCATTGCTGAATTGGTGGACAGGTATTTGTAGTACATGCTCTGTCAACTTTGCTACCGCAGGTTCGAGTATCTGACCCATGCGGGTAAACTCATTGTCAGTGAAGGTTGGATGGATTTTATTCTCATAAACTTTTGATGGATTACTGTACTGGTTTAAACCAAATAGTGTTGGTAATTCAGTGCTGGTGATATTTTTACTACGAAATTCAAGCCAGTCTTTACTGCCTTTGGTAAATGATATTCTATCTGTCACTGCATCCACCCTTCTGGTATATGGCCTTCGGACCAAATAAATCCATATTTATCACACCAATCACCATACGTAGTCTTAGATGATTTTGTAATTGTTTTATTAGCTTTTTGAAACACAAGCCGTATATCGAGATCGGGATATTGTTCCTTAATGAGTTTCATCTTACGTCTGTCATCAACATCAAAGTATCCTTTAAGTTCAACAATGATACCATTGGCCAGTACTATGTCCGGCGTGTAATTGGCGCTGATGACATATTTAAGCTTCATGGACTCATACTTAAAGTCTCGACCATCCTCACGTAGTTTAGCAAGAACTTTATCCTCAAAACTAGATCTATATGTACATCTGCGCCGTCTCATATTTTAACCTCTCTTTGGCCGACCAAGACCGTCGATCATACCCATTTCAAACATCTGAGAACCTGAGAAAATCATATCTTTCTTATAATTCCCATAGATCTTTTCTTTAATAAGTTCTCGTGTCCATTTACCATTAGACTTTTCAATAAATGAGTTCCAACGATCTAAGGATCTTTCATTGATCTTCTGAAGTTCGTGATATATTTCTCGAAGTAGTTTTAGGGTCGAGGAAGTCCCATCATCTGCTTCTAATTTAGCTATCGCCCATAGTGTTAGTAGGCTAACATCCGGATATTTCTGTGCTATAGCCTTCTGTGTGTTGGATCCATCTGGCTGGCTTCTATATATTTTGGAATCCCCAGAACCAACAAAGTCAATTAGTGTTTTAGCCATCGGCTCTGTTATACCACCGGCACTAACCCCGTGAAATAAAATTTCTGCATGTTCTTCCATATATCGTCTCTTACCTTGCATGAAGGTCTCAGCACCCATTGAGGCTGCAAATGAGGGAATATATGTATCTATTTTATCACTTGATCTAAGCTCTTCGACAACCGCATCCCCAGACATTACTTCCCCTCCAGGGCTTGTTATCTCAAGTAAAATTCTGCTGGATTCACTCTCAGCCTTGATAATTTTCTCAAGGACCCTATTAACTGATTGCTCGTTGAATCCCCCAATATATAGCACCCGGTTATGGGGTTTAGGGGGTTGATTGTATGAAATCAATCCAACTCCTAAAATTCCCACAACTATACTACCTAATAAAACTTTTTTCACTTTATAAACTGTAGATTTCTTCATTATACCACCTCACCTGTAATATTTGTATGTGACGCTAATAATTTAGCGGCCTGATCTAATGATTTTTTTAAGATTTGATTATTAATCTTTTCACGTGCCTTTACTCCTATTGGCTTAATTCTAGGCTCAACAATACCGTCAATTACCCCTAACTTATAAGCTTCAGCTGGGGATACCCACTTATCTGTTGCTGGTAAGAGCTTCTCTTCAATCTCTTGCTCAGAAAGTCCAGTATGTAGTTTGTAATGTTCTAACATAAACTTATGGATAACCTTATGTTGTGCTGCGTCTGAGGCTAGCTCATGAAACTTACCAGCCATACCACTACTGAATTGATGGCTCATCAAGCTTGCATCTCTGAACGACAATCTGATATCACCAGCCATAAGTAAACAGAATCCACAAGAAGCAACCAATCCAGTACCTACTGTTGTGACCTGCATTGGTGTAAGGTATATCATATCTAAGATTGTCTTTAACGCGCTGAGCTCACCGCCCCTAGAATTAATCAGTATCACTACTTCTTGCTCGCCTGCTACTTCTAATTCTTTTAGACTCGTGTATATAAAATCAACAGCTGCTGCGTTGAAAACTCTGTTGAAGAGAATTACATTTTTACCTAATGATTCCATTGTTTAAATCCTTATCTAAAAGGTTATACTGATTTAGGTAGATCTAATTTATATGATTTCAAGTACTTCTCATAAACTTTTTCATATAGATCCCCAAAACTTAACTTTTCCTTGAGCTCACTAGCTCTCATAATATCCTCAACAGCTAGGGGTTGTCTATGTTTAACATAATTGCAATAACATTTCTTTGACTTATGTGTACAATAATCATCGATTAATATACCATCAAGATGGTCAATCTCATGTTGAAATATTGCGGACGTCTTTTCACAATTTGTTGAGTAGGTATGCAGCTCCCCTAATGCATCTTGATACTGAACCTCAATTGATCTATACCTGGGAACATGAAATACTTTCCCTGGAATTGATAAGCAGCCTTCAGTGTTTACATATAAGCCCCAAGTCTTTGTTATTCTTGGATTTATTATTAGCTTTGTCTCACCATCAATCTCACTTATGAAGAATCTTTCACTAATTCCAACTTGTGTTGCAGCTAATCCGCATCCCATATGCTCACCCATAATTTTTACCATCTGGTGGTAGGTGCCGTCCAGTCTGCGTTCAAAATAAAACTTTTTAGTAGGTCGTCGTAATATGGAAGCATTCTCACTTGCGATTGTAACTAGGTTCATTCTAAAGCCTCCATTATTTCCCCTTATACTTATATCACAGCAATTCACGATATGTCAACAACCAATTTATTTAATTTTATATAAACATTTTTTAACATCTTACTTTGAGCTTGCTGACTTGTACCTACAATTTGTGCTCTTTCCTTTCCACTGATACCGGTTAAGTGATCTTGTAGTAGTTGAGCTTCAGCATTTGTTAACTTAGCTTGTGCTTTTTTCCAGAAATTCTTCCTGTCTATCATGTGTTCTAATTGTGGGTCATAACTTTCTTCATTACCTTCTACATAAACTTTCTTTGGTTTATTTTTATTATGTTGGACAAGATCCCGCCATAGGTACCAACTAATTACTCTTCTGTAATCACTTGTTGGTAGGTGGCTACACATTTTTTCAAAGTTAAGAAATCTTTTCTCATAGTTTTTCAAAGGTTTGGCAACATCTGGTCTGCTATTCTCAATTGTTTCATACACCTTTGAGAAGATAAGAAATCTTTCAACCTGTTCTGGTGTTAGGTTATTTAACATCAGGACCTCCTCGAAGTGTTGTTAACTGTTTCACAGCCACTCGTAAGCTTGACCATAGGGCCTGCTTGTAGTCCAATGGGAACTTGTCTGAGGCCAACATGCCTTGTATATTCTTAATCTTCAACACTAAAGCTTCCTGGCTATCTAGTGGAATGTTTCTGGTGTCTGGTGTTTTAGGTTTGGTGTTCATTGGTCTGTCCTCGTTGGGGGTCTATGTTTAAACATATAAAACTTTTTACCTGACTGTCAAGATATTTTTTATAAAAACCTAATAAAAATACATATGCCTTTAGAAAGCCCTAGGAAGGTCGTACATGGGTTTTAGGTATGTTAGGCTGGGTATGTAGCCCTCACTTCTCAAAGGCCCCTAGAAACGTCTGAAAACGCGTTTAAACGCATATTTAAATCAGTAGGTAGCCCTACTTAAGCATTTTCATGTTTTTATCGGTAAATACACTAGACAGTTTAGTCCGCTAAGGACGAAGTTTGAAGAAGTTAATTTCCAGTGAAAGATAATAAACCCCTATACAGCTAGCTTCTTCAAACTTTAAGTTTTATTTATTAAAAATTTATATTTAAGTTTGAAGAAGTTACATGTTACTGAAGAAGTTAAATGTTAAGCTTTAAGTTTGAAGAAGTTACATGTTACTGAAGAAGTTAAACGTTAAGCTTT
>WBZM01001997.1_pt2 | contig 16864 bp, 17 predicted proteins | sample 5204271 | NCBI WGS metagenome assembly WBZM01 (sample SAMN12344346, study PRJNA552823) | activated sludge metagenome | biome: Activated sludge suspended growth; feature: Nitrification reactor; material: Wastewater; isolation source: activated sludge from nitrification reactor of wastewater...
TGACGTCCATAGGAGTGCGGCTGTTGACCAGATGGCCGTGGGCCATGGCCGCGGCGACGATGGTGCGGTAGTTCTTGTCCTCGCAGACGCCCAGCACCAGCCGCTCGCCGGCCGCCTCCTCGGCCACCGCCACCAGCAGCTCGTTGTCGATCTCGGCAATGCCGGGGCCGAAAACCAGCAAGGGCAGGCCCGTCGCGCCCAGCACGGCGCGCACCGTTTTGCGCGCCTCGGCTGCCGTGGGCCTTGCGCCGCCGGGGCCCCGTTGCACCGGGCCGGTCAGGCGCAGCAGGATCAAATCCGCGCCGCTGGCCTCGGCCGCCCTGGCCCACGCTGCCGGGTCGTTGACCGCTTCGCCCCAGGCTTCTTGGAGCAGAGGCGACCAGTCAACCGGCCACTGGTCGGCGATCTCCACGGCCACCACGGGGGGATGGGGCATGGCGCCCTCGTGGAAAAGGAAGGGCAGCGTCGACTCGCCGCCAACCGTCACGGTTTTGGCGCGCGTGCCGCCCTCGGCCCTGGTGGCGCCGATGGTCACCTCGCGCACTTTGCCGGCATACTTGTTTTTGGGGATGGTAACAGGCATGTGGGGTCTCGCTCCTTTGGGACAATGGGGCGTAACACGTAATGCGTAACACGTAATGCGTAATGCGTAACCGGAACGGCCGAGCACGCGTTCCGGGTTACGCATTACTCGTTACTCGTTACGAGTTACGTCATTCCATACCGATGCTTGAATAAATCCACCGCCGTGGGCCGCTCTGCGCCGACGCCGACACCCGGGGCGCGCTCAAGGCCGGCGACCATGCGGCACACGTCTTGCAGGGTGATCACGGCCGCCGGGTACTTGATGCCGCCGGCGTGGTGGGTGACGAAAAGCTGTTGCAGGCCGCGGTCGAGCATCAGGTGGGCGGCGGCCGCGGCCGGCACGTCAGGCAGGATCTCTGGCACGTGTTCGTTCATCACGTCGCCGGCCTTTAACCGGGCGTGATCACGGTCCACGACACGCGCCAGGTGCTGCTCGCCGATCCAGCCGACCATGTTCGCGTCCTCGTCCAGCACGATCAGCGCAGTCACATTGCGCTCCACCAGCAGGCGAGCGGCATCCTTGAGCGGCGTATCCTCCTGGCAGGTAGGCACGCCGACGCGCATCAGGTCACGGACCAGGGTGGTGGGCATGGGTCAACAACTCACTCGTCGTTGGTCGTGTAATCGACCTTAGGTTCGGCAATGGCTGGTGCGGTCGAAAGAAAAGGGGCAGTCGCCTGACCCTCGGCATGTGCATCCGCCCGTGCGTATGCTTGTCTCCAAAACTCGTCGCTTGACAGCGTCTTACCGGCCTTGATGCTCTCCTCTGCCTGAGCCATGAGCGCCTGAATGCGCGCCCATCCTTCCCGGCTGAAGCGCAGATCACCGTCGTCTTGGCGATGTTCCTGGGCTGCGACAACGTTTTGCAACGCCAGATGAATTACAGCCCGGTCGCCATCCTCGTCAACGGATGGGAGAGACGACTCGATGTGGCAGTTAGGCATGGTCAGATTCTACAATACTACCGGCGTGATAGGAGACACGGTCTTCTCCCAGCACAGGTTGTCGCACGTGGCCAAGTGTGATCTCCAAAGAAGCGCCGACAGCTTTGGCGTAGTTCCTCAGCGTCGATAAGCGTACGTCGTCGGCATGGTTCTCCATGCGTGAGATGGCCGACTTTTTCGTTCCAAGGCGGCGCGCCACCTCGTCCTGGGTCATGCCGGCTGCCTCGCGCGCTTGGCGCAGCAGCGCGCCGATCCTAAAGCCCTCGTAGCCGGCATCGAAGCGGTCAGCGAACTGCGCATCGGTGGTTTTCCGTCTGGCGACATAAGACCGCACGTCACTCATCGTTCCGCTCGTATTCGTTCAACAGTGTGGTAAGGATCTGCGTCACTTCGACCTTGAGCATAGGCAGGTCCTCCACGGCTGTCAGCCAGACTTTTGCGATGTCGACGCCGAAGTAGTCGTGAATGAGCTTGTGCCGCATACCGGCGATGTCAGCCCACGGCACCTGAGGATAACGGCTGCGAAGCTGAGCAGAGAGATGCCGCGTGGCCTCGCCAACGATCTCGATCTGCCTGATCACACCGTCTTGGAGTAGGCTGTTTTCGTCGAATGTCTCTTCGTCGACATCCTGCAAGTATGTCTCAACCTTGGCGAGGGCATCCAGGATATGGCGAAGATATACTGTTACGTCAGGCCTCATAGAGCACCTGAAGATCGTTCATGATCGTGTCACGCAGATAGGGACTGATTGCGGCTTCAGTCAACAGATCGACCCGCCTGCCCAGCGTCTCGGACATCTGCCGCTCCAACGCAACGAGCGCCAGCAGGCTCTTGCGCTTGGAGAACTCGACGATCAAGTCGATGTCGCTCTGTTCAGTGGCTTCGCCGCGCGCCATCGAGCCAAAGACGCCGATCTTCGAAACGTCATTCTGGCGGCAAATCTCGACGAGTTTGTTGGTGTCAAATGGGTACGTCATCATCAGAAGCCTTTCGCAATCGATAGCTTCAATCCTGATTGATGTTAACACAAATGTGAACCTGGGGCAAGTACACAATTGCCTGAGTCATCAACGCCCGCAAACGCATCCATCCTTCCATGCAGAAGCGCAGACCATCATCGTCCTGGCCAACCTCCTGGGCCTCGACGACATGGCGCAGCGCCAAATGAAAGGCCTCCTCGTCGCCATCTTCCAGCCTGACGGTCAAATGGGCCATTGGGTAGAGGGGCGGGGAAATACCATAGCGAATTCAGAACAGCGAACGAGTCTGACTCCATCATTCGCTGTTCTTCATTCGCTGTGGTAGCGCACACCGCCTAGAAAATCGGATCCATAAACAACGCCGGATGCTCGTGCTCCTCCATCCAGGCCATCAGGCCGTCGACGTCGGTGCAGATGGTCTCGTCGGCGATCTTGTCCAGCAGGTCGGGGTCGCCCTCGCGCTCGGCCACGGCCTTCCACTCCTCGGCCATGGACCTCTTGAGCACGCTACTCATCCACACCACGCGCTTGAAGCCGCCGTCGGCCGAGATGAACTTGGGGCTGGTCAGGTAGAACTTGCCCACGCCCATCACGCCCGGCGTCTGCAGGCCGCCGCCGGCCATGCCCGCCAGCGTGCTGAAGGTCATGCCGGCCGGGGTCATGCTGGTGTCCTCGCGGCTGACCACCATCACGCCGTTGGCCTCGGGGATCAGCATCACGATGCATTCGAAGCAGCCGCAGGCCGTCATGGGGTTCTCCATGATCGAGTACATGGCCACCTCGTGTACGGTGCCCTGGCTGTTCTTGACCGCCACGTCGTTGGTGCCGGTCCAGTAGCCCTTGACCGGGTCGATGGTGTCGCCCAGGCGGATGGGCTGGTTGGGTCCTGTTGGGTTGATCTCGAAGCTGGCCTTGCAGTCCAGCCAGTTGTACGCGCCGCACAGGCCCAGCCGCTCGGGGCTGACGATGCACACGTGCGTCGGCGCGAAGCTCTGGCACAGGGTGCAGGTGTAGAACTCCGGCACGCTTTCGTCCTTGAGCGAACCCATGCGTTCGTTGCGTTCGGCGTAGGCTGCGCGGGCGTTGCCCAGCCACTCGGCGTGCAGGGCCGGGTCGGTGATCACCTTGACCTGCACCTTGTCGACGATCGCGCCAAACTCGCCGTGGAAGCGGGCGTGCAGGATCTTGCCGAAGTGCTCCAAGGTGAAGCCCTTGTCGGCCGCGGCCTTGGCGATGCGGATCCAGGCGATGTCCCGCTGGCCGATGTGCTGCACGCCGCTGGCGCCGTTGATGAAGTAGTGCACCTGGCGCTCCAGCACCGGCTCGAAGTCCTTCTGCATCTTGCGGCCGGCCACCTCGATCAGAATGCCCAGGTCCAGGTAGCCGCCATCCTCCACCTCGGCGAAGCTGGGGCCGATCACCTCCACGTGGCCGTCCTCCACCTGCTCGGCCGGGACCATGCGCAGGTATTCGAAGGCCCGGCTGTACTTGCCGCCAAACTCGACGCGCATGTCCTTTTTGCGCACCACCTCGCCCTCGAAGGCCGAGCCGTAGGGCACCGGCACCGGGACCTCGGTGATCTTGATCTTGACCCCACGCGTCTCGATGCACTGCTGCACCAGCTTCTCGGCCCGCTCCAGGTCGTCTTTGCCGTGGATGGTGTTGAAGGGCAGCGATACCACGTGCTCGTGCTGGGTGACGCCGGTGGGCAGGATCTGCGGGATGACCGTGTCGGCGATGACCGGGAAGCCGTAGTTGATCGCGCCGGCCGCGGCCGCGTACTTCAGGTCGTCGATCTCGCCCAGGGCCAGCACGAAGGCGAAGACGCGGGCGCGGTTGTAGAGCAGGATCTCCCTGGCCTGGCCAGCCTTGAGGCCGCCGAAGGTCAGCGCCGAGCGGGTGGCGAAGCCCAGGGCATAGATCGCGCTCAGGGTGTCCAGGCCGAAGGGCACGATGTACGTGTCGTAGCCCATCTCCACGCCCTCTTCCTGGAGCTGGTGGATGATGCTGCGGCCGTTGACGTTGCCGCTGAGGAAGATCAGGATATTGCGCCGCTGCAGCTCGCGCACGATCTTGACCGCCACCTCGTTGCTCTTGGCCGCGCCGACGATGGCGGCAAAGCCGGGCATACGGCCGTCCACCAGCGCAATGCCCCAGGAGCGGAGTTGTACGTCGTCGATGGGGCCGTTGAGGAAGCCGTTGGCGCCGTCGCCGCCCTTGCCGGCGTCGGGACTGGTGAAGCTGCCGCCGGTCATGGTGAAGCCGGGGATGCGCTGCGGCTCCTCGCCCTTGACGAAGCGCAGGGCCTCGATGGCCTCGGCCGCGAACAGCGTGGCCATGCCGCTGTCCAGCGTCTCGCCCAGATAGGGCATCCAGCGGCAGTCGCTGGGCATGGGATGCAGGAGGCTGCGGGCGTGCTTGAGCACCGGCCCCAACTGCCCCACCGTCTCCACTTGAACGCCCATCATGCCGTTGATGGTGGGCAGGTAGTAGGCTGTATTAGGGAACGCGACCGGCGCATCGGACCCGACCTCGGCGATGGTTTTGGCCAACAGCGCGTCAGCCTCGTTCACCAACAAGTGCGCGCCGCGCATAGCTCGACTAGCGATATATCGTGACATTTCTTTACTCCTCGTGAGCGTAATGAGTAATTCGTAACCCGTAACTCGCAACCTGCGCCAGCGGAGTGCGCGTGCACCCTTCCGGGTTACGCATTACGTGTTACGCATTACGCCTCAGGCCGGCACGCCGTACAGCATGGCCTGCTGCTCTTCGATGGGCAAGCTCAGGTAGTCCTGCAGCGGATAGTCGCCGCTCTTGCCGTACTTGGTGGGGTCATAGGCCGGCAGCTTCAGCTCGGCGCGCTTCTTGTCGATGTGGGCCAGGCTGCGACGGACGATCTCCCTGGGGTCGGCCACGAACTCCATCTTGCCGCCCATCATCTCCTCCCAGCCGGCCGAGATCAGGTCGGACACTTCTTCGCTGAACTCATAGGGCGACTCGACGCCGAAGAGGACGTAGGCGCCCGAGGCCGCGGCGTAGGTGCCGATGGCCAGCGCCTTCTCGCTCATCCATTCCGGCGCAATGCCTACAGCCGGCAGGTCGCTGACGTCCTCGCCCGACTCACCTTCGGTGGCCATCTGGGTCAGCACGGTCAGGATGCGGCTGTTGTCCACGCAGGATCACATGTGCAGCACAGGCGGAATGCCCACGGCCTCGCACACCTCGCGCAGGCCCGGCCCGGCCATGTCCATGGCCGCCTCGCCCAGCAGCATGCCGTACTTGCCGGCTGCAATCGCGCCGCAGCCGGTCTGCACCACCAGCACGTCGTTCTTGAGAAGTTCGGCCGTGATGTCAATGTGGTCCTTGTCCTGCGTCACCTTGGGGTTGTTGCAGCCGACCACCGCAGCCGCGCCGCGGATGCGGCCGGACATGATGGCGTCGTTCAGGGGCCGGAAGGAGCCGCGGTAAGAGCCGCCCAGCATGTAGTTCAGGTATTCGTGGCTGAAGCCAGGCACCACGTCCGATTTCACGTCGGGAATCATGACCTCGCCGCGGTTGGGATAGTTGTCGATGGCCAGGCGCACGATGTCCTTGGCCACCTGCAACGCCTTGTGCTCGTTGAACTCCATGTGCAGCGCGCCCGGCATCTTGACCTTGGGCGAGGTGGTGATGACCTTGGTGTGGAAATTGCTGGCCACGTTGGGCAGGGCCTGCATGATGCACTGCACGTCCACCACCATGGCCTCCACTGCGCCCGTGATGATCGCCAGCTCCTGGTGCAGGAAGTTGCCCGCGCTGGGGATGCCCTGGCGCATCATGACCTCGTTGGATGTGCAGCAGATGCCGGCCAGGGTGATGCCCTCTGCGCCCTTGCTGCGGGCATAGTCGATCAACTCCGGATCCTGCACGGCCGCCACGATCATCTCGCTCAACGTCGGCTCGTGGCCGTGCACCAGGATGTTGACAGTATTCTGGTCCAGCACGCCCAGGTTGACCTGTGTGACCTTGGGGCTGGGGGTGCCGAAGAGGATGTCGCTGATGTCGGTGGCCCACATGCTGCCGCCCCAGCCGTCGGAGAGCGCCGTGCGGATGGCGCCCCTCAAGATGTGCGCCGGGTCCTGGTCGTCGCCCATATGGGTACGGTGCAGCGTGTCGATCACCTCGCGGTCGATGCCGCGCGGAGCCAGGTCTTGCTTCTTCCACAGTTCGTAGCGCTTCTTGGGCGCATGCTTGAGATAGGTTAGCTCGCCGCGCTGCTGGCCGAACTCAGTCAGGGATTTGTGGGCCACGTCCAGCGCCACGTCGTTGACTGGGCGGCCCTCGGTGCGGATGCCGACGCGCGCGGCCACGTCCCAAAGTTTGCCCACGTCGCGGATGGCGTAGCCGGGCGCCTGTCCCAGAGCTACGGCCTCCAGGGTGAAGGCCAGGTCGCGGCCGTGGTCGGAGTGGGCCGCCGCGCCGGCGGCAATGGCGCGCGCCAAGTTGCGGGCCGCAATGGTCTCCAATGTCGCGCCGCAGACGCCCACCTGGCCGTCTTTGGTGATGCGACAGGGGCCCATGAAACAGTTCTTGCAGCACATGCCGCTCTTGCCGCTGCCAACAGTGCATGGCGCCATGTTCTCGACCCGGCTGAAAGCCGTCCCGATGCCCAGCGCGTCAGCCCGGATCAGGATCGCCTGCGCCGCCGGGTCCATCGATCGCTCGTTGATGTCACGTCCCTTTTTTGCCATGAGTAGTGCTCCTCTGATGTGAAGCGCGCCCGTAATCCGTAATTCGTAACTCGTAATTCGTAACTCAGAACCGGCAACTCCCATCTGCGCATACTTCCGGGTTACGCATTACGCATTAGGTGTCAGGCAGCACGCTAATACTTGCGAAACTCTCCAGCCATCGCCATATCCGCCGGGTGCGTCTGGATGGTGCGCATGGCCAGGGCGGTCCAGGCCGGGTCGGTCTTTCCGGTGGACACGGGCACGAGTTCGACCTTGCCGTTATCCTCGAAGCCAGTGGGTGGGTAGCCGGCCGCCACCAGCGCCTTGACGATGACCTGCGCCGAGGTACGGTTGGGGTCAAAGAAAACGCGCAGCGTCTTGAATGCCGAGCTGGCCTCGACGTCGTCGACGCCAGCCAGGGCGAACATGGCAGTGCGCACGGCGAGCACGTGGTGGTCCGCCCACATGGCCGGAACACCGAGGACGAGTTCTTCCATCGTTGGTTTCTCCTTCTGAAACTGCCTGGCCAGTGCCCCGACGGCCGCGGCGTCGTAGCGGCGATGGCCCCCCAGAGTCTTGGCCGTGGGGAGCAGGCCGGCGTCGGCCCAACGGGTGACGGTGCTGGGCGACACGCCAAACATGGCGGCCACTTCGCCGCGGCTGAGGAGGCGATTTTCGGGGTGCGTCTTGATCATAGCGTCCACTCCTGCAAGGTGACATCGCCTTCATACTGGGCAAGTCGCCGGTTGTTGTACGTCCTTTGTACGGCGACTCCCGATCTCTTGTTCTGAAAAACAGAATGCGCACCCTCGCTGACATCGTTGGCAGGTAGCGAGTGCGCTGTGAATTCTGACGCAATGAGCGTTTTGAGCGTTTTGCACGCTTCTGGTAGTCTAGGTCAGTCTACCGCGCGTGATGCCCCTGAAGGAAGATGCAGATGGCTTATTTGAACTAGTGCAGATGTACTATTTTTCCCCGTTACCCGGAAGACCTGCGTTGGCTTGCGAACGCGTGCATCTCCGCCAGCCGTTGGCGGCCTGCCCATACCCGCTTTAACTCACCAATCCGTGCTCGAATGCATACGCGACCGCTTGCGCGCGTGTATGGACTTCCAGTTTCTGATAGATATTCTGGATGTGGTTGCGCGTTGTGGAGCGGGAGATGGATAGGGCCTGGACGATTTGCTGCGTACCAAAGCCTTGAGCCAGCAGTTGGAGAACCTCCATCTCGCGCGCTGTCAGGGGCTCTGGCAAGCGACGGCTGCTGGTCGAAGCCGATCTGGCCGGTTGCTGGTGCATGGTCTCGACCAGATGCAACACCTGCCGGGCGAACTGTTCGCGGCGCTTGAGATCGCCTGCGTCGCGAAAGAGATGCAGCACGGCCAGCGAGTCCTCCTCGCCTGGCGTCTCCAGGGCAAGGATGCTGACGTTGATCCAATGGAGTTCCCCGGACTTAGCCTGCGCCAGAGTATTGAACGTTTCCACTGGCTGGCCGGTCTTTGCCCGCGCTGTTACGGAGCAGTTGCCGCGGCACCAGGCGTGATCATGGTCATCCCGCCCCTGGATCACGTCATAGCACGACCGGCCCATCACCTCAGCCGGCGCATAGCCTAACATCTCCTGGGCTGCCCGGTTCCAGAAGATGATGCGCTGATTCCTGTCGATCAGAAAGGCGCCTTCGGCGGCCCGTTCCAGGGCGGCTACAATCGCATCCATGCGCGCCTCCTCGGCGGTCTAGTGCAAATGCATCATACGATCGCGCTTGTTAGCCTATTGTACCACCGAATCTCGCAATGCGGCAACCCTGCACGCTGGCGCTTTCATTGGCTCATACCAGTCGCGGCCGGCTGGCGACTGCCTCTCTGTTTTCCTCTCTGCCTGGCTTTTCCGCCTGCGCCGATTTGGGCAGCCGCTGTCTGCAAGGCTGTGCCCACGAACAACGGCGCGGGCAGGCTGGCCATGATGCTCAGAATGTCCAGCGCTGTGGCCTGCTCGTCAAGGAATCTCAGAATGCGACTCATGGGGTTGCGGTCAAACATGGCGGCGAAGGCAGGTGCAACGGCGGCGCTGTGCGTCCGCATCACCCGCAGCAATACGGCGTCGAGCCATCGGTAACAAGCCGGTTCGGCCAGCGGTTCGAAAGGGTGGCCGCAGGCGAGCAGGGAGCGCACAATCGCGTCTGAGTCGGCCTGGACGCGGCTGAAAGCGTAGCCGGTGCTGGGCTTGATGCGGCCGCCGCGCACGCCGATGGCCAGCACCCGTTTGCCCAGCCGGCGGGCAAACGGGGCGTCGGTGATGGGCAGGCAGCCGCCCTCCTCCTCCAGGATGCGGAATTCCGCAACACCGTGAACGGTTTGCAGATAGGTCGCCAGCGCCTGCTCCGTCTCCTGGCGGGTGAGGCGAGCGTCTGTGAACAGCGTGTACTCCACCAACGCCTGATTGTCGGCAAAAGGCAGCACATAGAAGAAGCGCACCGCGCCATCCTGCGGCGTGCGGAAATCCATGAACGTGGCCACCTGCGGGTCGAAGGCGCCAGGCTGGGCCTCGATCTCCCAACCGCGAAAATGCAGCTTGAGGCGGGTATGGCGTTTGTCTTCTCTCTGATCGGTCAGGCGCGGCGGCCGGCTATCGAAGACCCACGTGGCCGTGATGGCCTGTCCGTCCACCAGAACCGTGGCCGCGTCGGGGCCGTCAACAATTTGCTCCACGTGGCCGCGCCGGAACTGTACAGTATCGTGTTGCGCCAGGCGTTGGCGGGCATGCTGGTAGAAGTCGATGCCGCGTACGGTGTGATAGCGATAAGCGCCCAGATCCATGTCGCGTGCGCCGTCCGGGCCGGCCACCCGCAGCCGGCTCCAGGATTGGCAGATGGCTGCGTCGAACGGACCAGGGGCGCTGCTCCAGAAACTGAAGGTGCGGTCGTTGCGCGTCTTGGCGTCCTGATCGATGATCAGGATCGAAGATTGAGCAAAAGCGGTGGTCTCCGCCAGCCGGCAGGCCAGGCTAAGGCCAGCCAGTCCACCACCGGCAAGGACGAAGTCGTAATGAGTTGTCATAGGTTGCGCAATCTCCAGGTTCGTGTTGCGGTCATGGCGTGCCCTGCAAGGATGCTGGCCGGTGTTTCTATTCCAGTGTAGTACAACCTGCCACAAAGAGGAACGGTCAAGAGATGGGACATGTCATAGCCGTGCTGGCAGCCTTTTTCCTGGCCAGATGGCCAGTTGCGCCAACCGTAGTATTCGCCTCTTGACAGGCTGCGTGCTTTTGTGCTAAAGACTGTTTGAGAGCCGAACCGATCTCTAATGCCATGAGGAAAGCAAAATGACTACCATGCATACCACGCTGGCCACCGCCAAAACCATCCCTGCGGTGCCAGGCCAGCCCATCGTCGGCAGCCTGCGCGAGTTCCAGCGCAATCCGCTGGGCTTCAGCCTGGAGATCGTGCAAAATTACGGCGACGTTGCACGCGTTACCATGCTGGGCGAGGAGTCGATCTTCGTCAACGACCCCGACGCTATTCAGCACGTCCTGCAGGGCAACAGCCGTAACTACGACAAGCAAACCATGGACTACCAGTTGCTCTATCCGTTGGTCGGACAGGGGCTGCTGACCAGCGACGGCGACGCCTGGCTGCGCCAGCGCCGGCTGATGCAGCCGGCCTTTCACCGCCAGCGCATCGCCGCTTTGGGCCAGATGATGGTCGATGAGACGATGGCCCTGCGAGCGCGCTGGCAGGACCCGGCGCAGCGGGGCGCGCCCATCGCGGTGGACCAGGAGATGATGCGCCTGACGTTGACGATTGTCGGCAAAGCGCTGCTCAGCATCGATCTGGGCCATGAGGCCAGCGAGTTCGGCCAGGCCTTCAAGCGGGCCAATGCTCGCTTCGGCTACGAAAACATGCTGTCGATCATGTTGCCCTGGCTGCCGACGCGCCAGAATAGGCAGTACAAATCCGCCCTTCAGATCATGAACCGCATGGTTGGCGAGATCATCGCGCGGCGGCGGGCCGATCCCGGCGATTTCGATGATCTGCTGACCATGCTGCTCGGCGCGCGTGACGAAGAGACAGGTGAGGGGATGAATGATCGCCAACTGCGCGACGAGATGATGACCATCCTGCTGGCCGGCCACGAGACCACGGCCAACGCATTGAGCTGGACCTTCTTCCTGCTGTCGCAGCACCCGGAGGCCGCCGCCCGACTGTACGCCGAGGTGGACGATGTGCTGGCTGGCCGGCCGCCGGGCGTCGCCGACCTGCCGCATTTGTCCTACACCCGCATGGTGCTGCAAGAGGCGCTTCGTCTCTACCCGCCGGCCTGGAGCATCGCCCGCCGCGCCATCGAGGACGACGAACTGGCCGGCTTCCATGTCCCGGCTGGCAGTGTGATCCACATCAGCCTCTACGCGCTGCACCGCCATCCACGCCTGTGGGACGCACCCGACATGTTCCGGCCGGAGCGTTTCGAGGAGTCTGAGGCCGAAAAGCGGCACAAGTTCGCCTATCTGCCCTTTAGCGCCGGCCCGCGCAAGTGCATCGGCGACCAATTCGCCATGACCGAGGGCCAGTTGATCCTGGCAACTGTTGCTCAACGTTACGAACTGGCGTTGGCGCCCGGCCACCAGGTCGACACGGCGGCCTTGATCACCCTCACCCCCAAACACGGGATGAGGATGATCGTTCAGGAACGCAGGTAACAGGCGGCATGCGCTCGGGGGGCTTCGACGCCACGCTTGAGGGGGGCTTCCGCGTCATTGCCATTCACGAAAAGCGCCATGCGAAAGACCTACGGGCAGCGCTGTTGTCGTAGGCATGGAGACTTCGGAAGTCGCCAAGGCGGCGACTTCCGAAGTCCTGGGCTCAGCAGATACCAAAATTTAAGCTAAATCCGTGTGTTAACGTCGTGTTAACCTATTGACAAGAACAAAACTCGTGCTATACTGAAAGGGCTTTCAGAAACCGCTTTCAGACCGCTCCAGGCAGCCTTAGTTTTCCCTCGACCTGGAACACCACCCGCCATCGCCGTGACGCACACTGACCTGCGTCATTTCGCCTCCTGAACCGATCGCCGCCGATGCCCCAGGAGGTCTCCTTTTGCCCGTTTCTGAAAGCGCTTTCAGGTAAATCCCCTGCCGTCACTGGTTGACCTGATCCTCATGACTGTGCAACGCTTTCCCAAACGCGCAACAATCTCTGATGTCGCCCGCCTGGCCGGCGTCTCAATTTCCACCGTCAGCCGCGTCCTCAATGGGACGGCGCCGGTGGCCGAAGAGACGGTACAGCAGGTCAACCACGCTATTGCCACGCTGGACTATGCCCCCCATGCCGCTGCCCGCACACTGGCAGGCCGTCGCACTGATACCATCGGCCTGCTGCTGCCGGAGATCAGCGGCGCGTTTTATTCTCCGCTGATCCACGGCATCGAGAGCGGCGCGCGCGAGGCGGGCTTCGACCTGCTGATCCACACGTCTGCGGATGAGTACCGCGAGCACGGCCGCATCCAGATGCCGCTGGACGAGCACAACACTGACGGCCTGCTGGTCTTCACCAATCGCCTGACCGATGCAGAACTGGCCCGCTTTCATAGCCGCGGCTTTCCACTGGTGTTGCTTTACCGCTCCGCGCCTGCGTCGCTGGGCATCCCGGTGGTGACGCTGGAGAACAAAGCCGGCGCGCGTGCTCTGGTCGAGCACCTGATCACGGCGCACGGCCGCCGGCGCATCGCCTTCCTGGCTGGCCCAGACGGCAACGAGGACTCGTGCTGGCGCGAGGCGGGCTATCAGGAGGCGTTGCGCGCCTACGGCATCGAGGATAATCCGGCGCTGCACGATGTGGGCGCGTTCGACGACCGGCAGGGGCAGGCAGCTACCGAGCGGCTTCTGCGGCAGGGCGTACCCTTCGACGCCGTGTTTGCCGGCGACGACGAGGCGGCCATGGGCTGTGTGCAGGCGCTGACCCAAGCCGGCATGCGCGTGCCCGAAGATGTGGCTGTGGTCGGCTTCGACGATGTGTTGTTCGCCCGCCTGATGACTCCCAAGCTGACCACCGTGCGGGCGCCCATCGAGACCGCCGGCCGGCAGGCCGCCCGCATGCTCATCTCCCTGATCCAGGGCGACGATGTGGAGCGGCTGATGTTGTTGCCGACGGAACTGATCATCCGGCAATCGTGCGGTTGCGTTTAGAGGCTGTGTGAGAAGCGTCCCAAAGACTTCGGAGGTGGCCGATTTGCGTGGCAGATGGGCCTGGCTGCAGCCAAGACCGGTCCCTTGGCGCCGCTCGGCCTGGGCCGAAGTCTGGGATTGGTCTGTGATTACCGAATAAGGAGGTGATCCACCCATCGGGCAACGATGATCTCCCCCCGCTTTCTGGTTGTTTGACCGTGTTTCTCCTCTTTTTTACCGTTTGCCTTAGCTCAATTGTGAGCTACAACCACCATTTCGGTCCGAATTTCGGAAAGGAGTTCCCCTATGTTTGCTAAGAGACTGGTCTCCCTGTTGGCGCTGCTGGTGATCGCCAGTATGCTGCTGGCGGCCTGCGGCGCGGCCGCAGAGCCGACCGCCGCCCCTGCACCGGCCGCCACCGAGGCGCCGGCAGCCGAAGAAGCAGCGCCCACCGAGGCGCCCGCCGCAGAGGAAGCAGCACCGACTGAGGCGCCGGCAGAAGAAGCCGCGCCGACGGAAGCCCCCGCCGAAGAGCCGACTGCCGAGCCTGAGCCGGAAGCGACGCTGACGGCTGAGGAGCAGGCCGCCGCCGCCAGCGCTGCCGCCGCCGAAGCCGTAGCCGCCGCCGAGGCCGCCGGCAAGACCCCGATCCGCTGGTTCGTCGGTTTGGGCACCGGCACCAGCCCGGATCAGGTCGCGATCCAGCAGGAGGTCGTGGACGCTTTCAACGCCTCCCAGGACCAGATCCAGCTCGTGCTGGAGATCGTGCCCTACGACGCCGGCCGTGACACCCTGGCCACCCAGATTGCTTCCGGCGCCGGCCCCGACATCATCGGCCCGGTCGGCTGGGGCGGCTCCAACGCCTTCTACGGCCAGTGGCTCGACCTGACGCCCTACATCGAGGAGTCGGGCTTCGACACCACCATCTTCGACCCGGCGCTGGTCGACTCCTACCAGACCGAGGAGGGCCAGGTCGGCCTGCCCTTCGCCGTCTTCCCGTCCGCCACCTTTTACGTGCCTGAGTACTTCGACGAGGTAGGTCTGGAGTACCCGCCCCAGAACTACGGCGACACCTACATGCTGGACGGCGAGGAAGTGGCCTGGAACTGGGAGACCTTCACCGAGGTCGCCAAGCGCCTGACCATCGACATCAATGGCTTCAACTCGACCGAAGAGGGTTTCGATCCGACCCAGATCGTCCAGGTGGGCTACAGCCCGCAGTGGCAGACCCATCCCAACTACTTCGGCGCCTACATCGCCGGCTCGTCCGACATCGTGGACGGCGAGGAGAAGGGCAGCTACTCGGTGAACATGCCCGAGGGTTGGAAGGAAGCGGCGCAGTGGGCCTACGAAGGCATGTACGGTGAGCAGCCCTGGATGGCCACCGGCCCCATGAGCGGCGCGCCTGAGTTCGGCAACGGCAACCTCTTCAACATGGGCAAGGCCGCCATGGCCATCACGCCGCTGTGGTACACCTGCTGTCTGGCAGACTTCGCCAACGCCGGCCTCGAGTTCCAGGCGGGCGCCATGCCTTCGGACGCCGATGGTAATGTCCACGGTCGCGTGGACGCCGACACCTTCCGCGTCTGGAAGGGCACGGCCCACCCGGCGGAAGCCTTCACCGTCCTCACCTACCTGATCACCGACGGCGGCGACAAGCTGCTGCCTGTCTACGGCGCGCTGCCCGCCATCCCTGAGAAGCAAGAGCCCTTCTTCGCGGCGAAGTCGCAGCAGTATCCCTTCGTAACGCCCGAGACCTGGGAAGTCTTCAAGGCCGGTCTGTCCTTCCCGGATGCGCCCAGCGCCGAGCAGTGGCAGCCCAACTGGAACGAGGCATGGGCCCGCCAGCAGACCCTGTGGGACCTGCTGCAGAACACGCCGCCCGACCAGCTCGACTTCGACGCCGAGTGGCAGAAGATGATCGACGACGTCAACGTCATCTACAACAAGTAGTGACGCCCTGGCCTGTGGGCGGGCGCGCCTCCCCAGGTGCGCCCGCTCCCAGGCCCCTTGCGTGAAACGTGAAGAAAGTCTCCTCCTGGCTCTTTGCCTTTCACGTTTCGCGTTTCACGCCTCGCTGACACGTAACTCGTAACACGTAATTCAGAGGCGCCTCCCACCAGCTCCGGGTTACGGGTTACGCATTACGCATTACGCTTCACGTTGCGGCAGACAACCTGCCATTCCACCGCCAAGTAACTCCCAAGGAGACGCCCCATGTTTCAGGAACTGAACCGCGGTCTGCCCAAGCTGCCGACGATCAGAGCCTATCGCGAGATGACGCCTCTGAAACGCCGCGAGATGCGGGAGGGGCTGCTCTATATCTCGCCGTGGCTGATCGGTTTTCTTATCTTCACCCTGCTGCCCATCCTGGCCAGCCTGGTCTTCAGCTTCATGGATCTCAGGATCACCGATGGCATCCTGAGCAGCCCGAAGTTTGTCGGCCTGGACAACTACGCGCAGATGGTCAAGGACCCGCAGATTTGGTCCATCGGCAGCGGCACGCGCGGCTCACTGTGGATCACACTCTTCTTCGGCGCCATCTCGTTGCCGGTGGGCATCCTGCTGCCGCTGGCCATCGCGCTGCTGATGAACAGCCCGCATTTGAAAGGCAAGATGGCCTTTCGCAGCGCGTTCTACATGCCCTATATCATCCCTTTCGTCGCTGCAGTGTTCCTGTGGGGCGGCATGCTCAACCCGGAGAGCGGATGGATCAACCGGGCGCTGGTATCGCTGGGCGTCCCGCGTGAGAGCACGCCGAACTGGGCCAACGACATCAACTGGGTCTACCCCACCTACGTGATCATGGGCATCTGGGGCATCGGCAACGCCATGCTGATTTTCCTGGCCGGCCTGCAAGGCGTTCCCACCGACCTGTACGACGCGGCCAAGGTGGACGGCGCCAACGGCTGGCAAAGCTTTTGGAAGGTCACCTTCCCCATGATCTCACCGGTCATCTTCTATAACCTGGTGCTTGGCGTGGTCTTTTTGTTCCAGTATTTCCTGGTGCCACTCGTGGTCAACCAGGGCACAGGGCGCCCGGGGGGTGCGACCATGTTCTTCAACTTGTACCTCTACAAGACCTTCTTTACCTTCCAGAACATGTCATACGGCGCCACTATGGCCTGGCTGCTCTTCTTCCTGATCCTGATCGTCACCGTGTTCCTGTTCTGGTCGGCGAAGTATTGGGTCTACTACGCCGGCGAGAAGCGGTCATAAGGAGGGCGCCATGGCATCCACAGGATCTATCAAATCACGCAAGGCCGCCAAGACGATCCTCATTACCGGCTTCACGCTCGTTCTGCTGGCGCTGTTTCTCTCGCCCTTTGTCTTCATGGTGTTCACCTCGCTCAAGACGCCGGAACAGATTTCGGTCATCGGCGCGCCTATCTGGCCGGCGGCCGTCGCTACCTTCGAATACAACGGCGAAGAGCTGGACATGTTCACCGTGCCGATGGCTAAGTGCGAAGGCAGCGAAGAC
>WBZM01002244.1_pt1 | contig 16852 bp, 17 predicted proteins | sample 5204271 | NCBI WGS metagenome assembly WBZM01 (sample SAMN12344346, study PRJNA552823) | activated sludge metagenome | biome: Activated sludge suspended growth; feature: Nitrification reactor; material: Wastewater; isolation source: activated sludge from nitrification reactor of wastewater...
CCCTCGGCAGCGCCCTCGCCCTCGGTGGCGCCCTCCGGCGCGCCCTCCTCGCCCTCGGCGTTGAGGTCGATGCCCAGGTCCTCGAGCCCCAGCCCCTCCAGCCCGTCGCCGCCCTCGTCGTCGGCCACCAGCCGCTTCCGCTTGGGCCGGTTGGGCATGAGGATGGGCTTGGGCGGCGGCTTCAGGTCGAACTTGGTGCCCGGCGGCGGCATGAGGGCGTAGTCGACGAAGTCCTCGGCCACCGCGGGCGGCACGCCCAGCGACACCGCCACCTCGTTGACCAGCAGGTGGCGCGCGTTGTCGTACTGCTCGCGCTCCTTGGTCGGCAGCGGGCGGATGCGGGAGAGGGCGTGCAGCCCCTTCACCACCTCGGCCACGCCGAGCACGCCGCCCGCCACCAGCCGGTCGGCGTTGTCGCGGTGGCGCACCTTCCAGTCCAGCTCCGGGTCGTCGTACTGCGCGGCCAGGTAGTGGAAGACGCCTTCCATCAGCTCGCCCGAGGCGACGCGGCGCAGGCCGACCGAGGGGACCTTGCCCTTCGGGACCAGCACGGCCGCGCCATCCTCCTCGCGGCGCATCTTGACCAGCTCGAGCTTCTGCCCGGCGATCTCCTTCACCTCGACGCCCACGATCTCGCAGACGCCCTGGTTCGGGTAGACGACGCGGTCGCCGGCCTTCAGCTCGGACGCTTCCTGGATGACACCCTCGAGCGCCGAGAACTCGGCCTTCGGCTCGTCGGGGTGGCGGGGTGGGGAGCCTCTCACGGGAAGAGGCGAATACCATGCCCCCGGGCGCCCGTCGACCGGCCGGGTGGGCGCCCGGGGCGGCCTGCCAAGGGCCCGATCCGGCTGGTGATTCCGCCACGTTGGGGCGCGCCCCGGGCCGGCCGCGCGGCGCCGGCGCCCGGCCGCGGGCGGGTTGCACCCAGAGTGCAGTCCGGGCAAGCTGCCGACCGATGCGAGCCCGCGTCGCTGCCGAGGTGCCCTGGGTCGACGTGGCGGCCTTCGCCGGCCTCGCCCTCGCCCTGTGCTACGGCCCGCGCCTCCTCGAGGCGCGGGGCGGCGATCCGCTCTGGCGGGTCATCCCGCCCTACAGCCCGCTGCTGGCCGCCGTGGTGCTGCGCACCGTGGTGCGGCGCGAGGGATTCGGGGACGCCCGGCTCGGCCTCACCGGCATCGCCGCCCGGCACTGGCTGGCGGCGCTGGCGCTGCCGCTCGCCTGGAACCTGGTCGAGGCCCTGCCCGACCTCCTCACCGGCGCCTGCCGGCTGGAGGCCGGGGCGCTGGCGGCCGGGCTGCCGGGCTGGGGCGCCACGGCGGCGGGGGCGGCGCTCTTCCTGGCCGGGGAGGAGCTGGGCTGGCGCAGCTACCTGCTCGAGAAGCTCCGCCCCGCCGGCCCGGTGGCGGCGCCCGCCCTCTGCGGCCTGGTCTGGTTCGCCTGGCACCCCGACGTCTGGATCGGGCCGCGGGCGACCGTGGGCCACGGGGCCGCCTTCCTGGTCTACGTCCTGTGCCTGAGCTTCGTCCTGGCCTGGCTCTACGAGGCCTCGGGCAGCGTCTGGCCCTGCCTGGCGCTGCACGTCTTCAACAACGTGGCGACGCTCCGCGCCTTCAAGGGAGCCTGGACGTGCGCGCCGCGTCCGCGGGCGGATCTCGACCCGGCGGAGCTGCTGCCGCTCCTGCTCGTCGTCGCGGTGCTCTGGTGGCGCGGCGCCTTCCGGCCGCCGCCCGCTGCGGCCGCCGCGCCCGGGTGAGCGGGCGCGGCCCCGGCCGGCTCAGCCGATCGACGCGCCCTCGACGGCGCGGAGGCGGCGGGCCGCCAGGTCGATGTACTCGCGGTCGCGCTCCAGGCCGAGGTAGCGGCAGCCGGCGCGCACCGCGGCCACGCCGGTGGTGCCGGAGCCGCTGAAGGGGTCGAGCACCAGGTCGCCGGGCTGGGCGCTGGCGGCCACCACGCGGTCGAGGAGGGCGATGGGCTTCTGCGTCGGGTGGCGCCCGTGGACCTTCTCGCTCGGCTTGGGGGTGGGGAGCGGCCAGATGACCTGCTCGCCGCCGGGCACCGGCTGCTCGGTGATGGCCCAGAGGTCGCGCATCTGCTTGCCGCCGTTCTCGGCCTTCATCGTCTTGTAGTTGAACTTGTGGGCCAGCGGCTTCGACTTCATCGGGCTCGCCCAGAGCAGGATCTCGGTGCTGTGGGTGAACATCCGGCAGGCCAGGTTGGGCGAGGCGTTGGGCTTGTACCAGGTCACCGTGTTGAGCAGGTGGTAGCCCAGCTCCTGCATGGCGAAGCCGATGGAGAAGATGACGTGCTGCGTGCCGGAGACCCAGATGGTCCCGCCCGGCTTGAGCACGCGGCGCACCGCCTTGAGCCACTCGGTCTGGAAGGCGTGGTCGCCGACGACGCCGCGGGAGACGTCCCACTCGCCCTTGTCCACCGAGACGCGCTTTCCCGACTGGCAGGTCGAGCCGCCGTTGGAGAGCATGTAGGGCGGGTCGGCGAAGCAGAGGTCCACGGAGTGGGGCGGCAGCTTCTCGAGGCTCTCGAGGCAGTCGCCCTGCACCAGCGCCCAGCCCGCCCCGCGCTCGGCGGTGCCAGGGAGGCGGTCCCACGGGTGAAGATCCAGTCTTCTCGCCATGGTGAGCCATGGTAGGGGCGATATCGATCGCGTCGAGTTTTTGGCCGGTTCGCGGTAAAGAGGGCCCCGCCATGCCCGACAACGTGCCCTCGTCCTTCTCCCTCTGGCTGGAGGAGGCCCTCACCGGCTGGATCCTGCCGGTGGGCGCCCTGGTCCTCGCCGCCCTGGCCTGGGGGCTCTACCAGGCCGGCCTGGTCCCCGAGGCCCCGGCCGGCGCCGCCATCGCCGTGGTCGTGGCCGCGGTGCTCGGCCTCTACCTGGTCCGCCCGCTCCTCGGGGCGAGCGTGGAGCCCACGGTGCGGGCGGCGGGCCTGGCGGTGGCCTTCGCCGCCTTCATCCTCTGCCTCCGGCCGCCGCTCAACGCGGTGCTGCCCGGCGCCGACCTCGCCGAGGGGGAGCTGGCCCGGCAAGGCGACGCGCTGCCCCTCCCGCCCGGCACCACCGGCAACGTGCGCGTCCTGGTCCACGCCCCGCTGCCCCCGGGCGGCACGCCCGAGGTGCAGTTCCGCCTGGGCGCCGGCGCCGGCGCCATGACGGGCCACGTGGAGCGGACGGTCTCCTTCGGCCGCGCCGGCCGCGCCGGGCGCACCACCGTGCTCCACGACCGGAACGAGACCTGGGTCCACGGGTCGCTGGCGGCCGGCGCTCCGCTCACGCTGGAGAGCCTCACCGGCCAGGTGGCCGGCCCGCTCCACGTGATGGTGGTGCGCGAGTGGATCCCCCCGGGGTTGCTCTGGCTCCTCGCCTTCCTGGTGGTGGCCGCCGCCGCGGTGGTCGAGGTGCGGCTCGGCAAGGGGAACCTGGGCGCCCTGGCCGGCATGGCCGCCGCCTACGGCCTCCTCGTCTCCGGCAACGCCACGCCGGCCACGGCGGTCGGCACCTCGCTGGGCGGCGTCCTGCTGGGCGGCCTGACCGGCGCGGCGGCCGGCGCCATCCTCACGCTGGTGGCCCGGCTCTCCCCCTGGAAGCCGCCGGCCCCCGCCGCGGCCGCCGCCGACGATGCCGAGGCGCCCGCCCGGAAGCCCCGCCGCGGGAAGCGCGCCCGCGCCTGACCCGGTCTCGCGGTGCCCGGCCCGCTCGACAGCGCCGCGGTGAAGGAGGCGGCGCGCCGCGCCGGCTTCCACGAGGTGGGCGTGGCCCGGGCCGAGCCCCTCGACCCGCGCCACCTCGACCGCGTGCTGGCCGAGGGCTGGGAGGCGGGCATGGCCTGGCTCGGCACGCAGCGGGCCGAGCGGCTCGATCCGGCGCGCCTCCTCCCCGGCGCGCGGAGCGTCATCGCGCTGGCCCTGTCCTACCGGACCGCCGAGGGCCCGGCGCCGGTCGAGGGGGAGGGCGGCGTGGCCCGCTACGCCCGCGGCCGCGACTACCACGCGGTGATGAAGAAGAAGCTCAAGGCCCTGTGCGCCGACCTCGCCGCGCAGGACCCCGAGGCCCGCTTCTTCCCCAGCGCCGACCTCGCGCCGACCATGGAGAAGACCTGGGCCGAGCGGGCCGGCCTGGGCTGGGTCGGCAAGAACGGCTGCCTCATCACGCCGCGCCACGGCTCCTGGGTGCTCCTCGCCACGGTGCTCACCGACCGGGAGCTCGCCCCCGACGCGCCGCACCCCGAGCGCTGCGGCACCTGCGAGGCCTGCCTGCCCGCCTGCCCCACCGGCGCCATCCCCGAGCCGGGCTACGTGGACGCCCGCCGCTGCCTCTCCTTCTGGACCATCGAGAAGCGCGGCCCCATCCCCGAGGAGATGGCGGGCCGCCTCGCCGGCTGGGCCTTCGGCTGCGACGACTGCCAGCTCGCCTGCCCCTGGAACCGCGACGTGCCGCCCTCCGCGGACCCGGAGCTGCTGCCGAGGGATGGGCAGTCGGCGCTGGCCATCGAGGATCTCCTGCGCCTGACGCCGGCGGAGTACGCGCGGCGCTTCCATGGGACGGCGCTGGCGAGGGCGAGGATGGATGGCCTGATCCGCAACGCGGCCCTGCTGGCGGGGGCGTCGGGCGAGGCGCGCTGGATCCCCTTGCTGGAGCCGCTCGTCCAGAGCGAGTTCGAGGGTGTTCGCGCGGCGGCGGCCTGGGCCCTGCGCTATCTTTGCCGCCCATGACTCCAGACCAGCTCGCCCGCCTCGACGCCGCCCGCGCGCGGCTCGGCGTCGGCCCGGTGCAGGAGCGCGCCCTGCTGCGCGCCACCGGCAAGGACGCCCGCGACTACCTGCACCGCATGTCCACCCAGGCGGTGAACCCCCTGCCCGTGGGCGCCACCGCCTACGCCTGCTTCCTCGACGCCAAGGGGCACCTCCTCGGCGAGGGGCACCTGCTGGCGCAGGAGGAGGGGATCCTCATCGACCTCGACCCGCTGGCGGCGCCGGCCACCCGCGGGCTCCTGGAGAAGTACGTCATCATGGACGAGGTGAGCTTCGAGGATCTCTCGGAGACCCACCGCGTCGTCCCCCTCCTCGGCCCCGACGGCGAGGCGGCGGCGCGGGCGGGGCGGGGGGCCTGGCTGCGGAACGGCCGGCGCGGCCTCCCGGCGGTCGATCTGGTGGTCTCGGCCGGCCAGGCCGAGGGGGTGCGGGCCTCCCTGCTCTCCGGCGGCGCGGCGGCGCTGGAGGAGGCCGACCTGGAGGCGCTGCGCATCCAGGGCGGCTTCGCCCGCTTCGGCCGCGACATGGACGCCACCCGCCTCCCCATGGAGGCGGGGCTCACCCGGAGCGCCATCGACTTCGAGAAGGGCTGCTACATCGGCCAGGAGGTGGTCCTGCGCGCCACCGCCCGCGGCCAGCTGCAGAAGGGGCTGGTGCAGCTGGCGCTGCCGCCCGGCGCCGGGCCCGGGGCGAAGCTCCTGGCCGGCACCGCCGAGGTCGGCCTGGTGACCAGCGCCGCCGAGACGCCCGTGGGGCGGCTCGGGCTCGGCTACCTGCGGCGCGCCCACTGGAAGGCGGGCGAGCGGCTCCAGGTGGAGGGCGGCGAGGCGGTGGTGCGGCGGCTCCTCGCCGAGGAGGAGCCGGCGCCGAAGGCGGCGCTCTAGCTGTAGGCGGATGTGGCCTCGACGGGCCGGATCCGGTCGTGCTGCTGTCACCTCGCGGCCGCGCGCTCGTCCTGGAGTGACCATGCCCGCCCACCGCTCGGTCCCGACCTCCCTGGTCCTCGCCTGCCTGTTCGCGCTGGCCCTCGCCGCCGGCGCCGGCTGCGGCACGGGGAGCAGCAGCGGCGGCGGCGCGACCGGGCCCACCGGCCCGACGGGGCCGACCGGCTCCACTGGGCCCACTGGGCCTACTGGTCCCACTGGTCCCACCGGCCCGACCGGTCCGACCGGTCCAACTGGTCCGACCGGCCCGACCGGTCCAACTGGTCCGACTGGCCCCACCGGCCCCACCTGCACCGCCGACGGCCTCGCCTGCACCTTGCCGGGCGACTGCTGCTCCGGCGCCTGCGCAGGCGACCGGTGCGTGCCGGTGGACCAGTGCCGGGTGGTCGGGGCGGCCTGCGCCGGCGCCGCCGACTGCTGCACCAACGCCTGCGCCAACGGCCTGTGCGTCGAGCCGGCCGGCCAGTGCCTCACCGCCACCACCGCCTGCCAGGCCGCGGCCGAGTGCTGCACCGGCTACTGCGATCCGACGGCCGGGTGCGCCGCGCCGCCGGCCCCGGCCTGCAAGGGGACGGGCGCCGCCTGCGGCGCGCGCGAGGAGTGCTGCTCCCTGGCCTGCGCCGGCGGGCAGTGCACCACCGACGCCTTCTGCAGGTCGGCCGGCCAGGCCTGTGCCGCCGGGGGCGAGTGCTGCTCGCTCACCTGCAGCGGCGGCACGTGCGGGGCGGCGGCCTGCGCCACGGTGGGCGCCGCCTGCACCTCGGGCGGCCAGTGCTGCTCGGGGATCTGCACCGGGAACCAGTGCGCCGCCGTGCCGGCGAGCGGCACCAACTCCACCTGCACCACCCTCGGCAACGCCTGCAGCGGCCCGCTGGCCTGCTGCTCCAAGAACTGCCAGGGCGGGGTCTGCGTCCTCTCGGCCGCCTGCCACGCCTCCGGCGACGCCTGCGGCCGCGCCGAGGACTGCTGCTCCGGCCTCTGCAGCCAGCCGACCCCGGGCGTGCCGGGGCGCTGCCAGGACGCCCCGGGCGGCTGCGCCCAGGACGGCAACCCCTGCGACAACGACTCCAACTGCTGCACCCGCCTCTGCCGCGACATCGGCACGGGGGCCAAGGTCTGCCAGCCGGCCGGCGGCTGCCGCATGACGGGCGACTACTGCCAGGGCTCCGACGACGAGTGCTGCAACCTCAACCACTCGGGCATCCCGGTCTCGCAGTTCGTCCACTGCGCCGCCGACTCCAGGACCTGCGACAACGGCGGCAGCTGCAACCCGCCCGGCAACATCTGCGGCGGCAGCGGCACCGTCAACGCCTCGCAGAACTGCTGCGACGGCAAGAAGGACGTCTGCAAGGCCGACGCGAACGGCATCATGCGCTGCTTCGGCGGCAAGACCGGCACCTGCCCCGCCGGCTGGGACGCCGCCGACCCGGCCTGCTGCATCCCGGCCGGCGACATCTGCCAGTTCCGCGATCAGTGCTGCAACCTGGCCCCCTGCGTGCCGGACGCCCAGGGCGTCCTCCGCTGCGCCGCCGGGCCGGACTGCCCGCCCGGCACCACCTGCGGTCCGGCCTGCGTCACCTCCGGCGGCAACTGCACGGTGGGCGGCGACTGCTGCGCCGGCCTCACCTGCGACATCCCCGCCGGCGCCACCAGCGGCACCTGCGGGACGGGCGGCCTGTGCGCCTTCACCGGCGAGTCCTGCTCGGCGGCGGTGCCCTGCTGCGGCGCCCCCGAGGAGATCTGCGACCAGGGCGTCTGCGCCACGCCGCAGACCTGCGGGGGCGTGGCCCAGGCCTGCGCCGACGGGACGTGTTGCGCCGGCCTGGCCTGCGTGGCCGACGGCGCGGGCGGCAACCCCGTGCCCTGCCTGCCGGGGGACGTCGCCTGCTTCTGCAACCCGGCGTCCGACTGCCGGCTGGAGAACGAGGCCTGCGACGCCGCCAACCCGTGCTGCACCGGGAACTACTGCGCGCAGGACGCCGACCCGAACCGGAGCTGCGACGGCACCGGCGCCTGCCACTGCGTCAACGGGCTGTAGCCCGCGCGGGAGGGGCGCGGGCCCGCCCTGCGCCTACCCCTTCTTCCTGAAGGGGCAGTTGGCGATGGCCGAGTTCGGGTCGATGGCGTCGCTGCCCTCGACGATCTGGGCGATCTTCCCGTCCTGCCCGACGACGAAGTTGGCGCGGCTGGCGAGCCCCACCACCGGCATGGTGCCGGCGTACTGCTTCGCCACCTTGCCGCCCTCGTCGGAGAGGAGCGGGTAGGGGAGCTTGTACTCCTCCTTGAACTTCTTCTGCGTCTCCACCGGGTCGACGGAGATGCCGTAGACCTGGGCGCCCTTCTGCTCCACCTCGGCGTACTTGTCGCGGAAGTTGGAGTTCTGCTTGGTGCAGCCCGGCGTGAAGGCCTTGGGGTAGAAGGCCAGGATCACCGGGCCGCGCTTGAGCGCGTCGGCGAGGGCGACGGGCTTGCCGTCCTGGTCGGGGAGCGTGAAGTCGGGGGCCTTGTCGCCGACCTTGAGGCCGCTGGCGGCGAGCACGAGGGCGAGGAGGGGTGCGGTCGTCATGCGCCTGGTCCTAGCGGCGCGCCGGGGGCGCGGCAAGGCGCGGTCGGGAGGTCCCCAGCCGGGGGCGGCCCGTCCGGACGATCAGGCGCGCAGCTTCTCGTAGCGCGAGACCAGCAGGGCGATCTCGTCGCGGTGCCAGAAGCCGGTCTGGTCGGGCAGCTCGGCGAGGGTCCGGGCGGCGAAACCGGAGACCGGGTGGCCCGGCGCCGGATCGCCCCCCTCCACCGCGCCGGCCACCACCAGCGCCAGCTGGTGCTGGCCGTTCACCACCGTGGCCCGCGTGCCGACCACCACGGCGCCGCCGAGGTCGAGGCCGAGCTGGGCCTTCACGGTGGCGATGGCCTTCTCGCCCGGCTGCTCGCCGTCGCCCAGCACCGCCGAGGGGAGCCACCAGCGCCCCAGCGACGCCTGGCCGTGGAAGCCCCCGATCACCTCGGCCACCACCACCCGGCGGGCCTCCAGGACGATGGGGATGACGTCGACGCGGACGATCACGGCTCGTGCCTCCCGCGGGCGTTGACCCGCCCGGCGAAGCGCACCACCGCCGCGAAGGCGTGGGGCGAGGTGGCGTGGGCGGCCACCGGGTGGACGCGGGTGAAGCCCGCGGCCCGGTCCACCCGCAGGACCAGCACGCGCCCGGGCTGGGCGATGGCGGCCGCCACCACCGCGGCGGTGGGGACGTCGGGCGCCGCCAGGGCGGTGGTGGCGCGCACCAGCCGCACCGCCGGGAGGAGGCGCGAGCCGGCCGGGGCGGGGTCGCCCTGCTCGACCACCAGGTCGGCGGCGGTGACCGCCTCGTCGAGGTCGGGCGTGAAGAGGATCCCGTCGAGGATGCGCTGGCGGTCGGTGCGGGTGAGCAGCCCCCGCTCGATGGCCAGCTCCACCCGGAAGCGGACCGCCTCGAAGGCCGGCTCCAGCCCCGCCGGGTCGGCCACGTGGACGCGCACCGCGCACCCGGCCAGGGCGGCCAGGATGGCGCAGGCGTGGGCCTCCGGCCCCTCTCCCAGCACCGCCGCGGTCTCGATCTCGAGCATCCGTCGCCGCCCTCCCGGCTGGTGTAACCGCCCCGCCGGGCCGGTGGCAAGGGAGGGGAGCCGTCGCTAGGCTCTCCGCATGACCCTCCGTTCGGGACGGCCGGGGCTTGCCGCGGCGCTGGCGCTGCTGGCCGCGCTCTCGGCGGCCGGCTGCGGCAAGTCGAAGGAGCGGGAGCTCTACGAGAAGCGCCAGGCGGCCTGCGCGACCCTGGTGAGCGGCACCACCACGCTGGTGGAGGCGCGGCGGGCGCTCCTGGCCACCGAGTTCCCCTTCGGCTGCGGCAATGGCCTGGGGCGGTTTGACGCCACCGATCAGTGCGGCGGCGCCACCACTGGGCCGTACCAGGAGTCGGTCTGCCAGGTGCAGTTCATCTGGCCGGCCAACGACCCCGCGCTCTGCGACGAGTTCGACTGCGCCTACGCCTGCGAGATCCGGCTGAACCAGGCCGACTTGGACGCCAACGGCGACGGCGCCACGCTCTGCCTGCACTTCTGGATCCCCTGACGCGGCCCTTGCGCGCGGCGCGGGACCGGGGGGAAGATCGGGGCCCGATTCTCCAGGAGCCCGCCATGACCACCGCCCGCCGCACTGCCACCTTCGCCGCCGCCGTCGCCGGACTGCTCGCGCCGCTCTGGATCGCCGGGTGTGACAATGCGTGTCCGACGGAGGCGCCGCAGGTTTCGGCCGTCCCGACGTGCAGCGGGATGAAGCCGACGGGAACGCTGACGATTCAGATCCGGATCTGCCCGACCTGTAACCAGACGGCGGCGGAGTGCCAGGTGGTGCCGCCTGGCGTCGATGGAATCATCCAGCTCGATCCGATCGTGCAGGCCTGTGACCCGAGCGGAAGCTGCCCGCCCGCATGCAACTTGAACGCGCTCTCTTGCTCGTTCCCGTCTCCGGGCGCTGGCAACTACACCGTCCTCGTCGCAGACCCGGCCGGCGGTACCCCAATTCAGCGGGACTTCATCGTGGCGGCGGGTGGCAGCAGCGACAGCTGCAGCCTCTAGCGGCTAGCCCCGCACCACCCCGCGCAGCTCCCGCAGCCGCGCGATCCGATCCTCCACCGGCGGGTGGGTGGAGAAGATCGACATCAGCTTCGCCACGCCGCCCCGCAGCGGGTTGACGATGAAGAGGTGGGCGGTGGCCGGCCCGGCGTGGTCGTAGGGGATGGCCTCGTTGCCCCGCTCCAGCGCCTCCAGGGCCTGGGCCAGCGGCTCGGGGTCGCCCATCATGGCCGCGCCGGTGGCGTCGGCGCCGTACTCGCGCGAGCGCGACACCGCCATCTGCAGCAGGAAGGCGATGAGCGGCGCCAGGATGGCCCAGCCGATGGCCTCCAGGGCGCTCGGCCCGTCCTCCCGGTCGCCCCGCTGGCCGCCCAGGATGGCGCCCCAGCGGACGGCGTAGCCGATGGCGCTGATGAGCCCGGCGATCATGGCCGCCATGGTGGCGATGAGGATGTCGCGGTTCTGCACGTGGGCCAGCTCGTGGGCCAGCACGCCCTCCAGCTGCCGCGGCGTGAGGAGCCGCACGATCCCCTCGGTGACCGCCACCGCGGCGTGCTCCGGGTTGCGGCCGGTGGCGAAGGCGTTGGGCGTCATGGTGGGGATGACGTAGACGCGCGGCATGGGCAGGCCGGCCCGCTGGGTCAGCCGCTCCACCGAGGCGTAGACCCCGGGCAGCTCCTCGCGCGTCACCTGGCGCGCGCCGTGGGCCATCAGGGCCAGCTTGTCGCTGAACCAGTAGGAGGCGAAGTTGAAGACCAGGCCGATGGCGCCGAAGAGCAGGACGCCCCGGGGGCCGCCGACGGCGCCGCCGCCCACCATGAGGAGGCCGACCAGGCCGGCCATGAGGGCGGCCGTCTTGGCGTAGTTGCGCCGGGCGCCGGGCAGGCCGGCCGGGCGGCCGCCTCCCTCCACCGAGGGGACGGGACGGGGCGGAGGCGGGGGCGGAGCGGTGCGGCCGCGGGCGGGGTCGAAGGGCATGGTTCCTTCGTAACCACTCTGGCGGAAACGTCAATCCCGGCGGACGGTTTCTCGCCCGGTGTCGGCCGCCGTGCTATGGCGGAAGCGGTCGATATCACGACGCTGAGGGCTCTGGATGGCGGCGAAGAAGAAGGCGGCGGGGAAGGTGGGGAAGGGGCCGGCGAAGGCCGAGCGGCAGCTCTCGCTCATGGACGTGGCGCCGCAGGCGGCGCCGGCGCCCGTGGCCGGGAGGGCCGAGAAGGCGGGCAAGGGGGCGAAGGCCGGGAAGGCGGCGCCCCCGGCCAAGGCGGCCACCGCGGGCACCGGACGGGGCAAGGGGCGCGGCAAGCCGGCCCCGGACGCCGAGCCGGAGCTCCCGGCCATCGCGGCGGCGGAGGCCGACGTCGAGGCGGAGCCCGCCGGGAAGGCGTCCCGCGGCCCGAAGCGCCGCGCCACCGCCGAGCAGATGGCGCAGAAGCAGCGCGAGATCTCCATCTCCGAGTTCTTCACCAAGAACCGGCACCTCCTCGGCTTCGACAACCCCTCCAAGGCGCTCCTCACCACCATCAAGGAGGCGGTGGACAACTCCCTCGACGCCTGCGAGGAGGCCGGCATCCTCCCCGAGCTGACCATCGAGGTCCGCGACCTCGCCCTCAACGAGAAGGGCGAGGGCGAGCTGACGAAGGGCGAGGGGCGCTTCGTGGTGGTGGTGGAGGACAACGGCCCGGGCATCGTCAAGGCCCAGGTGCCGAAGATCTTCGGCAAGCTGCTCTACGGCTCCAAGTTCCACCGGCTCAAGCAGTCGCGCGGCCAGCAGGGCATCGGCATCTCGGCGGCGGCCATGTACGGCCAGCTCACCACCGGCCGGCCCATCCGCGTCACCTCGCGCACCGGCAAGGGGAAGCCGGCCCACGTCTTCGAGATCCAGATCGACACCCGGAAGAACAACCCCACCGTGGTGGCCGACGACGAGCTCTCCGACTGGCACCAGGACCACGGCACCCGCGTCGAGCTGGAGATCGTGGCCGACTGGCGCTCCGGCCAGCGCCACGTCAACCGCTACGTGGAGCACACGGCCCTCGCCAACCCGCACGCCACCGTCCACTACGTGCGGCCGCGGGCCGAGAAGCTCAGCTTCCCGCGCGCCACCGAGGAGCTGCCCAAGGAGGCGCTGGAGATCAAGCCGCACCCCCACGGCGTGGAGCTGGGCGCCCTCATGCTGATGGCCTCGGAGTCGAAGAGCCACGACGTGAGGGGCTTCCTGCAGACCGCCTTCAGCCGGGTCTCGGCGCAGGTGGCCGGCGAGATCATGAAGAACGCCGGCCTCAAGGAGCGGGTGCGCCCCCGCGAGATCGGCGAGGACCGGGCGCTGGCCGAGAAGCTCCACAAGGGCATCCTGGCCACCCGCATCATGGCCCCCTCCACCGGCTGCCTCAGCCCCATCGGCGACGAGCTGATGAAGCGCGGCCTGGTCTCCTTCCTCTCGGTCATCGAGACCGAGGGGCCGGAGGACGAGGACGGGCAGCTCGACCTCGATCAGGTGGGGAAGCGCGCGGCTCCCAAGCGGGCCGCCGGGAAGCGAGCGAAGGCCCGGCCGGATGAGGCCGGGTCGGAGCGAGAGGGGGGGGCGGGGGGTGCGGTTCCCCCCGCAATGGAAGAAGGCGTGGAGAAGATCAAGGGGCACAACTACTTCATCGCCACCGTGACCCGGCCGCCCAAGGTCTACCGCGGCAACCCCTTCCAGGTGGAGGTGGGCCTGGCCTACGGCGGCTCCTGGCCGGCCGACAAGACCATCGAGCTCTTCCGCTTCGCCAACCGCGTGCCGCTGCTCTTCCAGCGCGGCGCCTGCGGCATGACCGAGGCCATCGTCAAGACCGACTGGCGCAACTACCTCCTCAGCCAGCCCAAGGGCTCGCTGCCGGTGGGGCCCATGGCGCTGCTGGTGCACATCGCCTCGGTCTGGGTGCCCTTCACCAGCGAGGCCAAGGAGGCGCTGGCCCACTACCCGGAGATCGTCCGGGAGATCCAGCTGGCCGCCCAGGAGTGCGGGCGCAAGCTGGCCACCTTCATCCGCAAGAAGCAGCACGCCGACTACCAGGCGCAGCGCCGCTCCATCTTCGAGCTCTACATCGAGGAGGTGGCCGACGCGATCCACAAGATCACCGGCAAGAGCCGCGACGGCATCAAGCGCGACTTCCTCCGGGTGGCCGAGCAGGTCACCGAGGCGGAGCTGCAGGAGGAGGACGCGAAGCTCGAGGCGGCCTCGAAGGAACTGACCAAGCGGCCGCGGCGCCGTGACGAGGAGGCGGAGTAGCCATGGCGCGCCTGGACGCAGTCTCCAAGAAGACCGTCGGCAAGATCGAGAAGCTGGCCGAGACCGTGCTGGCCTCGGTGAAGGGCAGGAAGAACCCCTTCGTCGAGATCCCCATCCGCTCGCTCGCCAACGTCCACTTCGACGCGAAGAAGGGGCTGGTGCAGCTGGGGAAGCAGAAGCAGAAGCGCTACTTCTTCAACGTCTCGATGGCCAAGAAGTTCATGCAGACGTTCCTGGTGTCGGACGCCTGCAAGGAGCTGGTGGAGAGCGGCAAGACCACCAGCATCCGCGACCTCTACTACATCACCAAGCACACCATCGGCGACACCAAGCAGAACACCTTCGAGGAGCAGGACGAGTCGGATCCCATCATCGAGGACCTGGAGGTCTCCCTCGACGCGCTGCGCGAGGAGCTGCACCTCTTCGCCTCCCGCAAGGGCTCGATGGTCGGGCCGGTGACCATCCGCGACTCCGGCGACACCATCGACCTGCGGCGCATGGGCTCGGGCGGCTGGGCGGTCCCCTCCATCGTCGAGGAGAACGTCGTCCAGATCGGCAAGCACGAGGCGAAGTACATCCTCCTCATCGAGAAGGACGCCGTCTGGAGCCGCTTCAACGAGGACAAGTTCTGGAAGCGGGAGAAGTGCATCATCATCCAGGGCGGGGGCCAGCCGCCCCGCGGCGTGCGCCGCATGGTGCAGCGGCTCCACCAGGAGCTGAAGCTCCCGGTCTACGTCCTCGTCGACAACGACCCCTGGGGCTTCTACATCTACTCGGTGATGAAGCAGGGCTCCATCAACCTGGCCTACGAGTCGATGCGCATGGCGGTGCCCTCGGCCCGCTTCGTGGGGCTCTCCAGCTTCGACAAGGACAAGTACAAGCTGCCCATGAACGTCGCCATCAAGATGGACGACGGCGACAACGCCCGCGCCAGGCAGATGCTGGCCTACCCCTGGTTCGAGGGGAAGCAGTGGCAGCGCGAGATCCAGGAGATGGTCTCCTCGGGCGTGAAGTTCGAGCTGGAGGCCCTCTCCCGCCGGGGCATCAGCTTCATCACCGAGGAGTACCTGCCGAAGAAGCTGCGCGATCGGGACTGGCTGGAGTAGAGTCCCGCCCCCTTTCCAGCAACACGCACCCAGGAGGTAGCACCATGGCCGTCCAGAGGAGCAACCGCTCGAAGCGCAAGGCCGTCCGCCGTTCCAAGCCGAAGCGCGCCCAGGTGAAGCGCAAGCGCACGCTGTCGATCAAGCGGAAGCGCCGCGCCAAGAAGACCGTGCGGTAGCCGCGCCGGGGCCGTCGGGGCCCAGGACGTGAAACGGGGCGCCCAGGCGGGCGCCCCGTTCGCTTTTCCGGGAGTCCCGGCCAGGCGCTACCCCGGCTGGTCCTCCTCCTCGCGCTCCACGCCGCTGCCGCCCGCGTAGTGGAGCTCCAGGCAGAGGGCGCAGTAGCCGAACTGGGCGTGGGCCGGGGGCTCCGCCACCAGGCCGGGCACCAGGTCCCACTCCGCCGGCTCGTCGGGGCGGCGCACCCGGCGGCAGCAGCTGCACATCTCCACCGAGCCGTCCTCGTGGTGCCAGCGGGCCTCCTCGCCGGTGGCGAGGGGGTAGACCTCGTCGAGCGGGACCTCGCGCACCACCCGGTGGATGAGCGCCACGCCCACCTGCCCGGTGGGGGTCTCGATGGGCTCGAGGTGGGTGGCCACCAGCCGGGCGTGGGTGGGGCTGTTGGACTCGTTGAGCTGGACCACGCCGCCGCCGGGCGTCGGGCCGAGCCGGCGCAGCGCCCGCTCCAGCAGCAGCCGGTGCAGGCGGCGCGGGGCGTCGCCGGAGATGTGGTCGATCCAGCGGGTGCCGACCAGGGCGCCGGAGTCCACCCGCTCGCCGCCGCCGTTCTCGCGGGCGAAGCGATCCCAGGCCTCGTTGACGAAGAGGATGGTGCCCTCGCGGTCGAGCAGGAGGGCCGGATCCTTGAGGTGCGCCAGGTGGCGGATCTCGTCGGAGAAGGGGATGGGGCGGCTATGGGCACGCACGGCCATGGTCAACCCCCTGTGCAGCAGGGGTGCCAGGGGTGCCCAGCCCTGATTTCAGGGGGTTGGGCCCGGGGTGTCCCGAACCCAAGGTGGGCACCGGAGGCCGTCCCACACACCAGACCGGGCTCGGGCGCCATCGCACCCGGGCGCCAGGCCCGGCCGCGCCGTCCGCTACTCCGGCTTGGAGAGCAGGAAGAGCAGCCCCATCACCACGAAGAGGGCCCCGGCGCCACGCTTCAGCCAGAGCGGCGAGACCACCTTGGTCAGCCCCTCGCCCACCAGCACGGCGATGAGCGAGGTGGCCACCAGGGCCAGCGCCGACCCGGCGAAGACCGACCAGCGCGAGGAGCCGGCGGCGAGCGACATGGTGGCGAGCTGCGTCTTGTCCCCCATCTCCGCGAGGAAGATGGAGGTGAAGGTGGCGGCGAAGATCTTCCAGTCCATGGCGCCCTTCTACGACACCCGCGACGCCGGGCAAAGGCCCGGCCGCGGCGCCGTCAGATGGCGCGCCGGCGCGGCGCGGCCACGCCGAAGAAGGGGGCGCAGCGCTCCAGGAAGCCGGCCAGCGGCGCCTGCTCCCCGGGCCCGAGGCGGCGGGCGAAGAGCCGGGGCAGCCGCTCCCGCGCCACGGCCACGCTCTCCTCGTAGCCGTCCGGCGTGAGCGTGCCGTCCACCAGCCGGTGGCGCAGCAGCAGCAGGAAGGTCTGCACCACGTCGGTCATGCAGTAGGCGGCGATGCGGTCGAGGTCGCCGGCGGCGTAGAGCGCCCCCACGTCCTCGCCGGCCACGTCCTCCTTGCCCGGCAGGCCGACCAGCTTGGCGTAGAGGTCGAGGGGGGCGGCGCCAGAGGCGCCCGGGGCGGCCAGCAGCTCCTTCACGTCCACGTGCTCGGCGGAGCCGGCGCGGCGCGCGCCGCGGAACCAGGCCGGGGCGGGCACGCCCAGCTTGAGGGAGCGCAGCTCCAGCACCGGCAGGTCGAAGCCACGCCCGTGGAAGGTCACCACCGCGGCCCCCTCCAGCCGGGCCCAGGTGCGATCCAGGAAGGCGGCCTCGGGATCGCGCCGGTCGGTCCAGGCCTCCAGGTCGGTGACGGCCACCAGCCCGCCATCCTCCACCGCCTCCAGCAGGCAGGCGGCCACCGGGCGGTGGTAGGGCAGGGGGAGGAAGTCGCTGCGGCCGCCGGTGCGGGCGCGCCGGTCGGCCAGCACCCGCTGCAGCGCCTCGCCGTAGGGG
>WBZM01002245.1_pt1 | contig 16850 bp, 11 predicted proteins | sample 5204271 | NCBI WGS metagenome assembly WBZM01 (sample SAMN12344346, study PRJNA552823) | activated sludge metagenome | biome: Activated sludge suspended growth; feature: Nitrification reactor; material: Wastewater; isolation source: activated sludge from nitrification reactor of wastewater...
AACACATTGTGGCCTGCCTGGCCCGGCTCCCCGCCGGCCAGACCGTAGGGGGCAAAGACGCGGCGCTCGGTCAGCAGCGTCACCTGTGCATCGGCCAACAGCTCGACGTCGCGGCGCACGCCGTCGCCGCCCCGCCATTTTCCCGCGCCGCCGGAAGAACGACGAATCTCGTAGCGCTGCACGCGCAACGGGTAGGCGTACTCCAGCGCCTCGACCGGGGTGTTAAGGGTGTTGGTCATGTGGGTGTGGATGGCGTCGGCGCCGTCCTTGCCCGGCCGCGCGCCCATGCCGCCGGCGATGGTCTCGTAGTAGGTGAAAGGCTGGCCCCTGGCCGGGTCCCAGCCGCCGATGGTCAGGTTGTTCATGGTGCCCTGGCTGGCGGCCGGCACGCGGTCGGGCGCAGCCTGGGCCAACGCGCCCAGCAGCACGTCGGTGATGCGCTGCGAGGTCTCCACGTTGCCGCCCGCCACGGGCGCAGGCGGCCGGGCGTTGACCAGCGTCCCCTCCGGCGCTATGACCCGGATCGGCCGCAGGCAGCCGCTGTTAGTGGGTGCATCATCGCCCAGCAGGCAGCGAAAGGCGTAGAGCGTGGCCGACAGGGTGATGGCATAGACCGCGTTGACGCTGCCGCGGCGCTGGGGCGCGGCGCCGCTGAAGTCCACCACAGCCTCTTCACCGTCAATCGTGATGGCCACTGCAATCTCGGCCGGCTCCGGGTCCACGCCGTCGTCGTCCATCCGGTCGCGGAAGTAATAAACACCGTCGGGCAGCCTGGCGAGCAGGCGGCGGGTCATGCGCTCGGCGTAGTCGACCAAACCTTGCATGTAGGTTTGTACTTCGCTCGCACCGTAGCGGGCCACCAACTCGCCCAGACGCTGGCTGCCCTTGGCGTTGGCGGCCAGTTGCGCATGCAGGTCGCCCTGCCGCTCCTCCGGCGTGCGCACGTTGGCCAGCAGCAGGTCCAGCAGCCCCTGGTTGACCCGGCCGGCCTCCACCAGCTTGAGTGGCGGGATGATGACCCCCTCCTGGATCAACTCGCGGGCAATGGGCATGGAGCCAGGCGACATGCCGCCCACGTCGGCGTGGTGTGCGCGGCTGGCGGCGAAAGCGAAAGGTCGCGCGAAAGACCCTTCGGGTTTGCGGCAAACCCGAAGGGTCTGCGCGTCCACGAAGATCGGCGTCACCAGGGTGATATCGGGCAGGTGGGTGCCGCCGCGGTAGGGGTCGTTCAGGATGGCCACGTCGCCGGGCCCCAGATCCAAAGCGGCGACGGCGGCCTGCACCGACAGGGGCATCGCGCCCAGGTGCACAGGGATGTGCGCAGCCTGCGCGATCATCTGGCCGGCCGCGTCGAATAGTGCGCAGGAGAAATCGCGCCGTTCCTTGATGTTGGGCGAGTAGCTGGTGCGCCGCAGCACCACGCCCATCTCCTCGGCGATCGAGGTAAAAAGGTGTTTGAAGACTTCGAGGCGGATGGGGTCGGGGGTTGCAGATTGCATGGGGCAGGTCACAGGTGGCAGAGTGTCAAAGCGCCGGTTATGACTGATCACCGATCACAGGTTCGCTACCATGATCACCAGGTTGAAATGGCGATCCACCGTGGCGATGTCGCCGGCGGACAGGAAGACAGTGGTGTCCTTGTAGACGACGATGGCCGGGCCGGCAATGGCGTGGCCGGGACGCAGCACGGCGCCATCGTAAAGCGGCACTTTGGCAAGCCCATCGGACAGGACGACGGGACGGAGGCCTAGCAACGCCGCCGAGGCATCGGGGTCGCCCGGCTCGTCGGCGGGTAACACGGGCGGCGGCACGGCGCCCACGGCGCGCAGGCGCAGGTTGACGATCTCCAGCGCGGCGCCGGGCTGGCTGTGGCTGTAGACACGCTGGTGCTCGGCGTGAAAGGCCGCTGCGAAGTCGGGCGTCAGCGAGATGGTCAACTCATAGGCTTGCCCGCGGTAGCGCACGTCAAGCTGAGGAAACAGCCTGATCCGCTCCCTGGGCACGCCCTCTGCCGCCACATCCGCCACCCCGCGCTGCGCCAGATTTCCTCCCAGTTCCTCCAGTTCCTCGAAGGAGACTGTGCCCGCAAGCATCACCGTCTGCACATAGTCCTTGACCACATCGGCTACCAGCATGCCAAAGGCCGACAGGGTGGACGCGCCCGGCGGCACGATGACGGTGCGCACGCCCAGCGCCCGCGCCAGGTCGCAGGCGTGCAGCCCGCCTGCGCCGCCAAAGCTGAGCAGGGCAAAATCGGCCGGGTCGTGGCCACGCTCCACCGAGATCACCCGCAGGGCGCGCTCCATGTGCGCGTTGACGACCTGCACCACGCCCAACGCGGCAGCCTGAGCCGGCGACAGGTCCGGGACGGGCGCCAGCCTGGCCTCCTGCGCCAGCCGGGCCAACGCCGACTCGCTTGCGGCGGCGTTCAGCGCCATCTGGCCGCCCAGGAAATGGTCGGCAGGCAGGCGGCCCAGCACCAGGTTGGCGTCGGTGACCGTGGGCCGCGCGCCGCCGCGGCCATAGCAGGCCGGGCCGGGATCAGCGCCTGCGCTCTGTGGGCCGACGCGCAGCGCGCCGCCTGCGTCTACGGCCGCGAGAGAGCCGCCGCCCGCGCCCACGGTGTGGATGTCGATGATTGGAATGCGCACCGGCAGGCCGCCAATCTCACCCTCGCTGGTGACCTGGATGCCGCCGTCGCACAGCGCGACGTCGGTGGAGGTGCCGCCCATGTCGAAGGTAAGCACGCGCGGGAAGCCGGCGGCCTGGGCCACGTGAAACGCGCCCACAGCGCCGCCGGCCGGCCCGGATAGAATCGACCGCACGGCCTCGCGGCGGGCCTGCGCCGCGCTGATGCTGCCGCCATTGGACTGCATGATGCGGAAATCCACGCTCTGAAGCTGCCCGGCCAGCCGGCCAATGTAGCGATCCAGCACCGGCGAGACATAAGCGTTGATGACCGTAGTGCTCGCCCGCTCATACTCGCGGAATTCCGGCAGGATCTCGCTGGACAGGGATGGATGCAAGCCGGCCGCAGCCAGCGCAGCGCCGATCTGTTGCTCGTGGGCGGGGTTAGCAAAGGAAAAGAGCAGGCAAACCGCCGCCGACTGGACGCCGGCCTGATGCAGGCGCTCTACCAACTGCGCCAACTCTGCCTGGTCCAGCGGCGCCAACACCTGGCCGCGGCGGTCGACACGCTCGCTCACCTCAAAACGCAGATAGTCCGGCGCCAGCGGTTCCGGCCGGTCAGCGAAAAAGTCGTAGAGATGGCTGCGGTTTTGCCGGCCGATGGCCAGCAGGTCGCGGAAGCCAGCCGTGGCCACGAAGGCCGTCCGAGCGCCCTTGCGCTCCAGCAGCGCGTTGGTGGCGACGGTAGAGCCGTGGACGATCTCAGTGGAGCGTGAAAGGTGAAACGTGAAATGTGAAGCGTGATCGACCAGCCGTTCACGTCCCACGTCTGACGTTTCACCCAACAGCGCCAGCCCCGCCAATACCGCCTCCGCCGGGTCGTGCGGTGTGGAAAGGCGCTTGAAGGTCTGCAAGCTACCGCTGGCCGGGTCAAAAAGGATAAAATCCGTGAAGGTGCCGCCGATGTCGATGCCGATGCGCATGGGGTAACAAGGTGACTGGGTGGCTTGGTGGCTTGGTGGCTTGGTTCGGGCCGGTCTCAGACCGAGCCCGCACTCTGCTCTTGCTTGGGCCGGTCTCAGACCGAGCCCGCACTCTGCTCTTGCTCGGGCCGGTCTCAGACCGAGCCCGCACTCTGCTCTTGCTCGGGCCGGTCTCAGACCGAGCCCGCACTCTGCTCTTGCTTGGGCCGGTCTCCGACCGAGCCCGCCGCAGGATTGACGCGGCTGGCATTATCAGTTAGAATCCGCGCGCTGTCAAGCCATGTCTCAGCCACGGGATAATTGCATGTCTTCACTGCCCCTGACCCTCCTGGTGTTGTCTGAAACCTTCGCCGTTTGCCGGCTGCCAGTCGATGCGCCGCTGCCAGTCTGGGCGATGACCGGCGCTTTCTTCGCCATCACCCGAACGGCGGACGAGCTTTCGATCGTGTGCGCACAAGCGCAGACGCCAGATGGCGTCACGTGCCAGCCCGGCTGGCGCTGCTTGCAGGTTGCCGGTCCGCTGGACTTTGCCCTGACCGGTGTGCTGGCCAGCCTGGCCGCGCCCCTGGCCGCGGCCGGCGTCAGCATCTTCGCGCTTTCGACCTTCGACACCGACTATCTGCTGGTGCCGGCGTCCGTTTTGGACGAGGCTGTGATCGCTCTGCGCAGTGCAGGTCACGCAGTTGCCTAAACAGACATTTGCGCTACAATGTACAAGCAATTAACCTGCACCTGACATACTAAGCAAAGAGACGGAGATCTCCGTGACCACGACGAGCGCCTCAAAGACAAAACTGGGATTCCTGTCAGATATCGAGCTGTTTCAAGATCTCTCTGCCAAGGAGATCGAGGAGCTGGAGCGACTGATCACCATCAGCGCCGTGAAGCGCGGCAAGGTGTTCTACCGGCCAGAGGAGAGCGGCGAAGTGCTCTTCATCCTCAAATCGGGCCGGGTCCAACTCTACCGGATTTCACCAGAGGGCAAGAAGCTGGTTATCGCTTCGCTGGGACCAGGCACATTGTTTGGCGAGATGCCCCTGCTGGGCCAGCAGATGCACAATACCTTTGCCGAGGCGGCGGAGGATTGCGTGATCTTCGTCATGAGCCGCAAAGATCTGGAGCGGCTGTTTCTGAACAAGCCCCAGGTGGCGTTGCGCGTGCTGGATATCACCGGCCGGCGGCTGCGCGACGCTGAAGGTCGCTTGCAGACCATGGCCTTCAAGGGCATTCCGGCCCGGCTGGCCTCGCTGCTGTTGCTGCTGGCTGAGGAACACGACAGCCTCGAAGTGGTGGGCTTGACTCATCAGGACCTGGCCGAGACGGTGGGCACCTACCGCGAGACGGCCACCCAGGTGCTAAACGACCTCAAAGCGCAGGGTTTGATCGAGATCGGCCGCAAGCGCATCATTATTCTCGATCCCGAAGGCTTGCTGGCAGTGGCAGAGAGCTGATTTCCCAGAACGGTCCGGACCCGGCAAATCGTCGTACGCGCGAAGGGCCGCCTTCGCCCCTGCTGAAAGAGAGACGATTTGCCTGGTCTTTCCGCTCTTAGCATGGTGATTGTGCCATGTTGCGCTAGTTGTTTCGTTTTGACAATTGACAACATAGCGGGTACAATCTCAGCACGTACTGCGCTGGCTGGCTTAGCTGGCCGGCAATGTTCCTTCGCCAACCCTTCCGTCGAGTTCCCTTTCCGCTGTCTTGACGACATCACCTCACCCAGGAGGACATGGCTAGATGACCCACATTATCACCGAACTATGCTTGCGCGATGGCGCATGCGTTGAAGTCTGCCCCGTCGAGTGCATCGTGCCCGGCCAGCCAGAGAGCGAATGGCCCTGGTACTTCATCGACCCCGACACCTGCATCGACTGCGGCGCGTGCGTGCCCGAGTGCCCCTTCGAGGCAATATTCCCCGAAGAGGATGTGCCCGCCGACTACGAAATGAAGGCTGGCCAGCAGCGCCTGCCCTTCGACACCAAGGCCTTGGTCACTGCGGCCGGCGGCGAAGTCGTCGACCTGACCCCGGGCATCCAACCCAACTACGACTTCTTCAGCAGCGGCCCTGGTTACGACGCCCTGAACATGTAATCGGGCGGTCCCGCGTCCATCTGGAGAGCAAGCATCCATGACCCACGTCATCACCGACCTGTGCATCCGCGACGGCGCTTGTGTCGAAGTGTGTCCGGTGGAGTGCATCGTCGCCGGGCAGCCGGAGGCCGAGTGGCCCTGGTACTACATCGACCCCGACACCTGCATCGACTGCGGCGCGTGCGTACCGGAGTGCCCTGTTGAGGCAATCTTCCCCATCGAGGACGTCCCCAAGGAGTACCAGCCTTCGGCGAAGCTCAACGCCGACTTCTTCTCCAAGGGCCCAGGATACGAAGCGCTCAACATGTAGACAGGTTCGCCGGGTCGTCGTGCCCGATCTCGCGGGCGCATGCAGCGCACCGTACGATCATGTGGCGTCTGGCGCGAACCTGCTCGAACGACCGGATCGAGAAAGTCAAGGGCCTCTGCTGGCAGGCAGGGGCCTTTTGCTACCAAAGGAGATTGATCGAATGACCATAGCATATCGTACTGAGAAGGACTCGATGGGATCCGTTCAGGTTCCTGCCGACGCGATCTACGGCGCGCAGACCATGCGGGCGGTGGAGAACTTCCCCGTCAGCGGCATCCCGTTTCCGCGCAGTTTCATCCGGGCGCTGGGATTGATCAAGCTGGCTGCCGCTCAAGTCAACCAGCAACTGGGGCACCTGGACCCAACCCTGGCTGCTGGCATTGCTCAGGCCGCCCAAGAGGTAGCCGCTGGCCGCTGGGACGCCGATTTCCCCATCGACATCTTCCAAACCGGCTCCGGCACCTCGACCAACATGAACGCCAACGAGGTGATTGCCAACCGCGCCTTGCAGATTCTGGGCGAGGAGTTGGGATCGAAGATGGTCCACCCCAACGATCACGTTAACATGGGCCAGAGTTCCAACGATGTAATCCCCACCGCTGTCCACGTGGCGGCTTACCTGGAGGTGCATGAGGCGCTGTTGCCGGCGCTGCGCCATCTCCATGAGGCGCTGGCCGCCAAGGCTGTCGAGTTCGACGATGTGCTCAAGACCGGCCGCACCCACCTGATGGACGCCATGCCAGTACGGTTGGGACAGGAGTTCGGCGGCTACGCAGCCCAGATCGAGGCCAGCATCCAGCGCGTCGAGGCGAGCCTGCGGCGGCTGGCCGAGCTGGCCCTGGGCGGCACGGCCGTCGGCACCGGCATCAACGCCCTGCCTGGCTTCGCCGATGGTGTAGCCCATCGCCTGCGCCAACTGACCGGCCTGCCCTTCCGCGAGGCCAGCAACCACTTCGCGGCCCAGGCGGCCATGGACGCCGCCGTCGAGCTCAGCGGGCAGCTCAAAACCGTGGCTGTATCGCTGATGAAGATCAGCAACGACCTGCGCTGGATGAACTCCGGCCCCATCGCCGGCCTGGGCGAGATCGCCCTACCGGCCTTACAGCCCGGCTCCAGCATCATGCCGGGCAAGGTCAACCCGGTCATCCCCGAAGCTGTGACCATGATCGCAGCCCAGGTTTTCGGCAATGACGTTACCGTAACCATCGCAGGCCAATCGGGCGTCTTCGAACTGAACGTCATGCTGCCCGTGCTGGCCTACAATCTGCTGCAATCGATCACCCTGCTGGCCAGCGGCAGCCGCTTGCTGGCCGACAAGGCCATCGAGGGCACGGTAGCCAACCGGGAACGCATGGCGAGCCTGATTGACAAGAACCCGATCCTGGTCACTGCGCTCAACCCTGTGATCGGGTACGACAAGGCAGCCGCCGCGGCCAAGCAAGCCTATGCCCAGGGCCGCACCATCCGTGAGGTAGTGGTCGAGTTAGGTTATCTAAACGACGACGAGGCGGCTCGGCTGCTGGACGCGCGGCCAATGACGGGCGAATGAAACGCGAGACGTGTTACGATGCATCATGGTTTGGCGCACGCGGAGACGCGCAACACGTAACACGTTATGCGTAACCCGGAGTTGACGAAACGTTCCTCCGGGTTACGAGTTACGGGTTACGTGTTGGAAAGGACACACGGACAATGAAAGAGATTGTGGTAATCCACCTGGGCGACGGCGAGGAGGTCTCTGCCGTCAAGTTTCTTGGCCAGGAAGTGCAGATTCGCCGCATCGGCTGCCACGGCGATGCAGAGCGCGCCCGCGCTGTCATCGCCCAGTACGACGGCGCGGTGGATGCAATCGGCCTGGAGGGCTACCCGGCCGAGTTGGAGTTGGGCGGCGTGCGCGTGGCGCACGAGAGCGGCTCAACGCTTGCGGCGGCTGCCAGCCAGACACCCGTGGTCGACGGCAACGGCATCCGGCCGGGCCTGGAACGCTGGGCCGTGATCCTGGCCGACCGCGCCGAGCCCGGTATCTTCAGCCAGAAGCGCATCCTGATGGCGCCGGGGATGAACCACGGCGGTCTGGCGCAGGCGCTGGACCGGCGCACCCCCTACCTGCGCTATGCCGACCCCGAAGTGTTTTTCGCCTTGCCCGACTTTCCCGGCGTCGGCAGCCAACGCACGATGGAACAGGCGGTCAAACCTACATTAGAGAACCTGAAGAGTGCGCCCTTCCGGCGGCTGCTGCCCCAAGCCGGCCAGCCGGGCAAGGAACGCGCTGCGTCTCACTTCGAATGGGCTGATCTGATCGCTGGCGACATCGGCGCCATCCGCCGCTATGCTCCCAAGCAACTCAAGCACAAGACCGTAGCGGTCGAGTACGCCAGTGAAGAAGACCTGGACGATCTGCGCCAGCGCGGCGTGGCCATTGTTGTGACCATGATGCCGGCGCTGGATGGCTCCAAGACGCTGGGCAAGTGGTCGGCTGCGACCATCGAGGCGGTGCTGGTAGCCTTGCGCACCAACCCCGACCTGCCGCTGACCGAGGACACCTACCTCGACCTGATGGCTGACATCCATTGGACGCCGCACGTGCGCTATTTGCAGCCGCAGGAGGCGGGCATCAACCGCTTCGCCTTCGTGATCCACCCGCTCAACGTCAACTTCATCCACAAGAGCCCGCAGTTTGGCTGGACCAAATACCTGCCCAACGATCTGGTGGAGCGGTTCGCGGCCTACATGCCGCCCATGTACCTGTCCCGCATCACTGGCGGCCAGTCGCCCACCACCGGACAACGCATCGAAGGCCACCTGATCACGCTGGCTGCCACGCCGCGCCAGATGATGCAGCAGGGAGAGCGCTTCACCTACGACCGGCTGAACAAGGCTGCCCGCATCGCCGAGCGCAAAGGCGCACGCATCATGGGCCTGGGCGCGTTCACGTCGGTCGTCGGCGATGCGGGCATCACTGTCGCGCACGAGGCCGACATCGCCATCACCAGCGGCAACAGCCTGACCGTGGCCATGACGCTGGAAGCAGCTAAAAAAGCCGTGATCCTGATGGGCGCCACCGACCTGACCAAAGGCAAGGCCATGATTGTGGGCGCAACCGGTTCCATCGCATCGGTTTGCTCCCGGCTGATCGCCCAGGCCATCGGCAACGTGGTACTGGTCTCCATCGAGCCAGAGAAGCTGATCGAGCTCAAGCGCACCATCCAAAAGGAGACGCCCGGCTGCGAGGTGACCATCGCCACCAAAGCTGGCGACCTGATTGCTGACTGCGACCTGATCATCACGGCTACCTCAGCCTTCGGCCAGCGGGTGATCGACATCACCAAGTGCAAGCCGGGCGCAGTGATCTGTGACGTGGCGAGGCCGCCGGACATCAACCCGGCCGAGGCGGCGCTGCGGCCCGACGTGCTGTGCATCGAAAGCGGCGAAGTGCTGATCCCTGGCGACATCGACTTCGGCTACGACATTGGCCTGCCGCCCAAGACCTCCTATGCCTGCCTGGCGGAAACCGCGTTGCTGGCTATGGAAGGCCGCTTCGAGGACTACACCCTGGGCCGCAACATCACCATGGATCGGGTCAAGGAGATCTACAAGCTGTCGCTCAAGCACGACTTCAGGCTGGCCGGTCTGCGCTTTGGCGAGCAGTACATCACCGACGAGGATATCCAGGCCAAGCGGACGCTGGCCGACCAGTACCGCAACGACCTGGCGCTGTTCGAGCGGGTGCGCGCCGAGGCCGGAGAGAAGCTCAAGGAGGTCCCGGTCATGTCCAAGGGCGTGTCCACCTCCGGCCGGTCCAAGACGCCGCTAATCGCAGCAGCCGCCATCGGTCTCGGCGTGGTCGGTCTGGTGGCCGGCAAGAAGGTGTTAGGCGGCCGCTGAACACAATAACTCTGAAAGCCGTTGCCTGAGATTTCGGAAGTCGCCGGTGTCGCCAAAGCATGGTCATACAGCGCCCAGTTCGACCATCTCTCAACCGGCGACTTCCGAATCCTGGGCAGCACAAGAGACTCTTGCCATGACCAAAGTCACCATCTCCGACGGCAGCGGCGTGCTCAATCGTTACAGCCATTTCAGCCTGCCAGAGAGTGGGCAGCGTACGGTCGACATCTGGCGCCCACCAGGTTACGCCGATGCCGCGGACGTCCGCTACCCCGTGCTCTACATGCACGACGGCCAAAACCTCTTCGATCCCGCGCTGGCCTACGGCGGCGTGGACTGGGGTATCGACGAGGCTGTGCTCCGTCTGATGGAGCAGGATGGGCACCCCGGCGTGATCATCGCCGGCGTGTGGAATAGCGGCGAGGGGCGCTGGCTGGACTACATGCCGCAACGGCCAGCGCAGCTCTCCGGCGTCAGTGCGACTTTCGCCGGCTGGGGCCGGGCCGACTTGGGACTGGTGCGCTCGGATAGCTACCTGAGGTTTCTGGTGGAGGATCTGAAACCGTTTATCGACGCCACATATCGCACGCTGCCCGATCAACCGAACACGGTCATCATGGGATCCAGCATGGGCGGGCTGATCTCGCTCTACGCGTTGGAGCAATATCCCGACGTTTTTGGCCGCGCCGGCTGCCTGTCTACTCACTGGCCGGCCGGCGGCGATTCATTGGTGGACGATCTGGCCGCGCATCTGCCTGCGCCCGGCCGCCACAAACTCTACTTCGACTACGGCACGGCAACGCTGGACGAGCTGTACGAGCCGTTTCAACGGCGCATGGATAGGCATCTGGCCGCAGCCGGCTATACACGCAATATGGACTGGATGACGCGCAAGTTCGACGGCGCGGAACACAACGAGGCAGCGTGGCGGGCAAGAGTGGACATCCCATTACGGTTCTTATTGGAATAGAGCCCAGCGAATGAAATTCGCCGCCTCAAAGCACTAAGGCCCCACAGGGCCTGCCGAGTCAACGCCTGAGGACGCTTCGTGCTGTCAGCCGGGCGATTTTGTTGTCTGGCACATCCATCAGGAGATCATCATGAACGACTCTCCCGCCATCATGCAAGACTTCGTCTTCGGCGCGCTGGAATCCGACGCCAACACCCTGGCCGCCGAGCGCCAGCGCTGGTCGGGCATCCGCCATCACCATGCTATCGAGCCCCTGGACCCACTGCCGGGCCAGCCGGTCACGTTGACCGTCACCGTGGGCCGAGACGTCTTTACTGAGCGCGTCACCGCTTACGTGACCACCGATGGCAGCCAGCCGGCAGGCGCGCAGGGCGTCGCCGCCAACGGCTTCGCCGTTGACTTGCAACGCGTCGAGACCCGCTTCCAGTTCATCTATTGGGACTACGCCGAGGTGTGGCAGGGGCAGATCCCTGGCCAGCCGGAGGGGACGCATGTGCGCTACGTGATCGAGGGGTGGCTCGATGGGGCCAGCCTGTGGTCCAACGAGCTGCGCATCGACGGCGTCAACGAAGCAAAAACCACCTATGGCTACACCGTCGACCGCTTCCAGACCCCCGCCTGGGCGCACGAGGCCGTAGTCTACCAGGTGCTGGTGGACCGCTTCGCGCCCGCGCCTGATCGCTGGCTGGAGCCGGCCGAGATGGAAGAGTTCGTGGGCGGCACGCTGCGCGGGGTGATCGACAACCTGGATTACATCGCCAGCCTCCATGTGGACGCGCTCTGGCTGACGCCCATCTTCCGCATCGGCAGCTATCACGGCTACGACACCATCGATTACCTGGAGATCGAGCCGCGCTTTGGCACGAAAGGCGACCTGGCCGAGTTGGTGGAGAAAGCGCATGCGCGCGGCCTGCGGGTGATCCTCGACTTCGTGGCCAACCACAGCAGCGACCAGTTCGATCTCTTCCAGCAGGCGCTGGCCGACCCATCCAGCCAGGCGCGGCAAATCTACGACTTCAGCCCGGCCTATCAGCACGGCTACCGCTGTTTCTTCACTGCGGCCAACATGCCGCAGTTTAACCACGATCACCCCGAGGCGCGCCGCTATCTGCTGGATGCTGCGCGCTACTGGCTGCGGGAATTCGCCGTGGACGGCTACCGGCTGGACTACGCAGCCGGGCCCAGCCATGACTTCTGGAGCGCGTTCGGCGCGGCCTGTAAGGAGGTCAACCACGACTGCTGGATCTTCGGCGAGGTCACCCTGGGTAGCGACAGCCTGCGCACGTACACCGGCCGGCTGGACGGCTGCCTGGACTTCGGCTTCGTGCGCCAGGTGCGCCTGCTGTGCGCCGCGCCTGCGCCGCTGATTCCGATCAGCCGCTTCGCCGCCGGGATGCAGCGCGCCCAACGCTTCTTCCCTGCCAGCTTCACCCGCCCGACCTTTATCGACAACCATGACATGAACCGCTTCCTGTGGGCAGTGAGCAACGACAAGCACTTATTGCGCATGGCGACCGGGATCTTACTGGCTTTCGGCGGCACGCCCATCCTCTATTACGGCACCGAGGTCGGCCTCAGCCAGCCGCGCACCAAGGGCCACTACCGCGAAGAGGCCCGCCATCCCATGCTATGGGGCGACAGCCAGGACAAAACACTGCTGGCCGAATTCCAGCGGCTGATTGCCTTTCGTCGCAGCCATCCGGCCCTGGTCTACGGCGAGATCGAGACATTGGCCCTGAACGACGAACGCGGCCTGTGGCTGGCCCGCCGCGCTCACAACGGCGACGAAGTACTGATCGCCGTCAACAGCAGCTTGCGCAACGGCCGCATCACCCTGCCCCCCGGTCAGTGGATCGATCTGCAAGGTGAGTCTGCCGCTGCAACGCTCCCCCTGCCCGCTCGCAGCGTCGCATTTCTCGTCCCCGCATAGCGCAGAGAAACCGGGTTTCTTCGGAGAAACCCGGTTTCTTATAGTATCTCGTCCGCAGCGGCGGCTACTCGACCAACGGAGTCAGGGCTTGCACGCTGCCGTCATACCTGATCTCATAGGCCGTGTTGGGGACGAGGTCAGCGATGGTCTGGCTTGTGCCGTCCGGCCAACGGATTTCCACCGACTTAATCTCCGCCTCGCCCAACCCGTAGTGCAGCGTCAACGTGCTTCCGCCGCCCACGCTGGAGCCGTTGTGCACGTCCTGCATCTGCACGCGGCCATCGCTGGTGGTAACGTAGACCCGAGCGCCGACCGCGTCGCGGTTGACCGGCCCGCCGCCTGACAGTTTGAGGGCCAACCAGCGGTTCGCTTCGCCGGCCAGCGCCGTGTTGCGGTAGAGGTGGTAGCCACGGTCGTAGTTGCCCACCACCAAATCCACCCAGCCGTCGTTGTCGTAGTCGGCCGAGGCCACGCCCACGCTGGGGCCGGGATCGGCGGCGCCGCTGGCGGGGCCTGTGTCGCTGAACACCCCCGTACCGTCGTTGTGAAAGAGCGGATTGTACGCGCCCGGCCGGTCGGCCATCATCAGCGCCACGTACAGGTCCCGGGCGCTGTCGTTGTCGTAGTCCAGCGACACTGCGCCCCAGCCGACGCTGTTCCGATTCAGCTCGACGCCGGCCTCGGCCGCTACGTTGACAAAGGTCCCGTCGCTCTGGTTCTGCAAGAGCACCATCTTGCCGGCGTTGGTGAAGAAGATATCCAGGTCGCCGTCGCGGTCCCAGTCGTCAGCCGCCACGCCCATACCCATGACCCTGGTATCCGCGCCGGCCTCCTCAGACACCTCGCTGAAGCACCAGCCGTCACAGCCAGGCCCGTCGTTGCGGAACAGCTTGTTGCCCGGCGGCAGGATGAACTCGTCGTTGATCAGGTAAATGTCCAGATCGCCATCGTCGTCGTAATCCAGCCAGCGCGCCACAAAGCCGCCGCCGCTGTTCTTGCCGCCTAACAACGCGCTCGCGTTGCTGAAAGTGCCATCACCATTGTTGTGGTAGAGCTGGTCGGGCTGGCCTGTGCTGCCTGGCGTGCGGGCGCAGCGCGGTACGCAACTCCAGTTGGCTACGTACAGGTCCAGCCAGCCGTCGTTGTCATAGTCCGCCCAGGAGGCGGTTTTGCTGGCATAGGGATCGCTTACGCCCGCCGCAGCGGTCACGTCGGTGAAGCCCTGCCCGCCTTCGTTGTGGAACAGCACATCGGCCTCGCGGCCCAGCACCAGCAGATCAGGCCAGCCGTCGTTGTCGTAATCGGCCCAACTTGCGCCGCCGCTGTAGTGCTCGGGCAGCGCCACCAGATCGTTGAGCAGCGAGACGCTGAAGGCGCCGTCGCCGTTGTTACGGTAGAGCGTGTTGGGTCCTACGCTGTCGGTGACGTACAGGTCCAGCCAACCGTCGCGGTCATAGTCGGCCCAAGCCTGGCCGGTCACCTGATAGCCCTGGGTGTGTTTGGCGTCGATGCCCGCTGCCTCGGTCACGTGAAGAAAGGGGGTGGGTTCCTGAACGCCATCGTGCACCGGCAGCCCGCTGGGCACTGTCTCCGGGATGACATGGCTGAGATCGGCCGCGGCCGGGTCGGTCAGCGCATCCAGGAAGGCCATGAGCTGGCCGATTTGGGGGTCGGTTAACGCCAGCGGTTCGGCCACGTCAGGGTCGATGCGCTCGACCATCTCCGCCATGGCTGCGGTCTTGATCTGCAGGTCGCTGCGGATGTCGGACGGAAGCTGGCTGTAGTCATACCCTTCGCACCACTCGATCGGATTCAGGTGATGGCGCACGGCATCTTCCAGCGAAGTGTAGGCGCCGTTGTGCATCCACGGCCCCGTCAACGTCACGTTGCGCAGCGGCGGCGTGCGGAAGGCGAAGCGATCTTCCGGCGCCTGGCTCTCGCGTGCGTGGCCCAGATCGATATACGCATTTTTGCGCCCCTTGCCCGGCCCAAACTGCGGCACCGCAAGGTTGTAGTACGCCTGGTCGGTCAGGAGTGCGCCGCTGTGGCACTCGCCGCAGCCGGCCTCGCCGTAGAACAACAGCGCGCCCTGCTTGGCCTCCTCGGACAGAGCGCTATCGTCGCCGGCCAGATAGCGGTCCCACGGGCTGTCCAGCAGAGTGAAGGCGTCGATCTGGAAGGCGGCCAGAGCGTTGGCCGCGTGCACATAGGTCAGATCGCCCACTGGCACGTCGGGATAAGCGGCCTGGAACAGTTCGACGTACTCCGGAATCGCCAGCAACCGCGCGGCAAGCGCCTCCCATACGGCCCGCAGGTCATATTCCCCTGTGCCGCCCACCTCGTTGATCCTCCCGTGTACATCGAAGTCCTGGGGATTGCCGCGCATCTCGGCGCGCGAGGTCACCGGGAACATGGCCTGCGCCGCCAGGATATTGTCCAGCCCGGCGGGCAGCGGGGTGTCGAACTCGATGGGATGAACGAAGCTGCCGTCTTCGGCCGTCCGCAGGCGTCCGTCCCAGAACATGGTACGCCACTCAGGCGCGCCCCGGTTGAACAGCTCAGTGGCGTTGCGCGGCACCATCATGCGCATGGCGCCGCGAATGCGGTCGGGCGCCATGCCACTGCCGCCGGTGCCCACGGCCAGCGGCAACTCGTCGCCTGTGCCCAAGGATGGCTGGTGGCAAGTCGCACACGAGGTGTCACGGTTACCGCTCAACTCCTTGTCGAAGAACAGCGCCCGACCCAGCGCCGCCTTGGCCGGTTCGGGGGTTGGCCCCGGGTCCAGGCTGGCGAGGCCCTGACTTGCCAACATCCCGCGCAGTGCGCGATCCACCGCGTCGAGAGCGCCCTGGTCAGGCGGCGCAGTCGTGAGCGGAACCGGGGTGGCGGGGGCGACGCAGGCCCCGACCACCCACAGGATCATTATCAATGCCAGACCGATTGTCAATGGTTTCATAGCGCATGCACCAGAGGATATCAGGACACTTACAGGCTGTTTGAGAAGCGACAGAAAGACTTTGGAAGCGGAAAACGTTACTTGGTTGCGATCGAGGCGCGCTCTTTCCAGACGTTCGGCCACTTCCGAAGTCTGGGACCGGGTTTTTCAAACGGTCTCCAAGAATTCGTGACGCCGGGCATTATAACACCGCATACCCTCGCAATCAAACCTGCCCCTGCAACCTGCCGCCTGCAGCCCCCATTTTGAAATTGTTGGGCCGCGACGCCTGTGGTACAATACGCATTCGGTTGCCGCACCGCAGCGGCGCCCAGCGCAGCCCCTGGAGCAAACCCATGCGATCGATTGATTGGCGCCAGATCAACTGGCCAGCGGTAGCCCTGAACGCCATGTACGTCATGGCGCTAACCCTGGGAGTAGCCTTTGTTGCCCAAATCTTCGGCTTGTCGCAGTGGAACGAGTTCGACTCCGCCTTGACGGTCGCCATTGCGCTGATCGTGGTCTGGGTCAGCTTTCGCGTGGCAACGCGCGTGGGCCACGAGCCGTTGGTGCACGGGCTGTTCATCGGCCTGCTGGTGGCGCTGGCTAACCTGCTGCTCAACTACCTGACCACCGGCCTGAGTGTTCCCGTCGTTGCCGGTTTCTTGATCCAGATATTGGCCGGCTTGATGGGCGGCCGCATGGCCCAGCGCGCCATGGAGGGACCCACCCGATGAACCGACTCGCCGGCGTTTTTGCCGCCAACGTCACCCCCTTCGATCCCACCAGCCTGGCTGTCGATCATGGCTGGATGCGGCGCCACCTGGCTTGGCTGCGCGCGCGCGGCTGCGACGGCGTCGTACCCCTGGGCACCAACGGAGAAGGGCCGGCCATGAGCGTGGCGGAGCGCAAAGCCGTGATCGACACGGCCATTGCAGCCGCCGATGGACTGGCCGTGGTGCCCGGCACAGGTTGCGCCAGCCTGCCCGACACGGTCGAACTGACCCGCCACGCGTTTGCGGCCGGCGCCGACGCAGTGCTGGTCATCCCCCCTTTCTTCTTCAAGAACGTCAGCGACGCTGGCGTGCTGGCCTATTACCAGCGCCTGTGTGATGCCG
>WBZM01001887.1_pt2 | contig 16847 bp, 15 predicted proteins | sample 5204271 | NCBI WGS metagenome assembly WBZM01 (sample SAMN12344346, study PRJNA552823) | activated sludge metagenome | biome: Activated sludge suspended growth; feature: Nitrification reactor; material: Wastewater; isolation source: activated sludge from nitrification reactor of wastewater...
GCAGAAGGGCTACAGCGCCGGCGACAACGTAATCCGGCACGCGCGCGTCGTGGTCAGCCAGTGAAGAACGAGAAAGTGAACCCCCGGACTGGCACGGGGAGGTGACGAGATGGCCAAGGACTTTTACGAAGTACTCGGTGTCAGCAAGAAGGCATCGCAGGAAGAAATAAAGAAAGCCCACCGCAAGCTGGTGCGGCATTACCACCCGGATCGCAACCCCGACGACAAAGCCGCTGAGGACAAGTTCAAGGAGATCCAGGCCGCCTACGACGTTCTGGGCGACGAGGAAAAGCGGAAGCAGTACGACGCCGGGGGCGGGATGTTCGGGGGCTTTGGCCAGGGCGGCAATCCCTTCGGCCAGGGCGGCGCGCAGGGCAATCCGTTCGGTCAGGGTTCGCAGGGCGGCTTCGGCGACATCTTTTCGACGATCTTCAGTCGCGGCGGCGGCGGACCGGCCGGCCCGGAACGTGGTCGCGACCTGGAGACGGACACGCGGATCTCCTTTGACGATGCGATGGCCGGCACCCAGTTGACGGTGACCATCCCGAAGTCCGAGCGGTGCCCGACCTGTTCAGGCTCGGGTGCTGAGCCCGGGACGAGCCCCGAAACCTGTCCCAGATGTGGAGGGCGCGGGGTCGAGGCCCAGGGCCAGGGCTTCTTTTCGATCAGCCAGCCCTGCCCGCAGTGCCAGGGAACCGGTCAGATCATCCCGAACCCGTGCCACACCTGTGGCGGCTCGGGCCTGACCCACCAGACCAAGCGCTACAAGGTGAACATTCCTGCCGGAGTCAAGGACGGCACCCGAATCCGGGTAGCCGGCAAGGGCGAAGCCGGCGTACGCGGCGCACCTTCGGGTGACCTGTTCGTGACGATCCAGGTGGCTCCATCACCCGTGTTCAAGCGCCTTGATGACGGCAACCTCGAGGTCGAGGTCCCGGTCTCGGTGACCGAAGCGATGCGGGGCGGAACGATCGAGGTGCCGACCCTTTCGGGGACGAAACGGATCCGGGTTCAGCCCGGAACCCAAAACGGTGCGATCCAGCGCCTCAAGGGTGAAGGACCCCCGAAGCCGGGCGGAAAGGGCCGTGGCGACATCCGCTACCGGTTGAATGTGGTGATCCCGAAGGAACTGACAGATGACCAGCGTCGCGCGGTTGACCAGCTGGCCGAGTCGATGAATGGTGAGGACCCCAGGGCTGAGCTGCTGCGACGGGCGAAGGTCAAGGCAGGTTCGTGATGGCCGAGCGCCGCAGAGTCGAGACCAGCCGGGTCGAGGTCACCGTCGACGAGGATCGCGGCGTGTTCATGATTTCGGTCGCCGCGGAACTTGCCGAGATGCACCCTCAGACTCTGCGGATCTACGAAGCCCGGGGGCTGATCACCCCGAAGCGCTCTCCCAAGAACACGCGGCTCTACTCGCAGCGTGATGTGGAGCGGCTAAAGAGGATCCAGCAGATGACCAACGAGGAGGGCCTGAACCTCGCCGGGGTCGAGACCGTGCTCGAGATGGAAGCCCGGGTCGAGAGCATGCGCCGGGAACTCGAGGCGATGCGCCAGCGAACCCGAGAGCTGGAAAACCAGCTCAACGAAGAAATGGCCCGGGTTCACGACCGCCTCAACACCGAGATCGTCCCTTACGGTGCCTACGAACCGGACCCGCCGGTCGAGATCCCGGTCCGCCGCCCGGATCAATAGTCCGCAGCTTCAGTCGGCCGATAAACCTTAGTCGTACCCACTTAGATTTCTTGACAAATCGGGGTTAAGCACGTACAATTTGTTACGTGCAACCAGACAGATTTACAGTGAAATCCCAGGAAGCGATCCAGACCGCGCAGCGTCTGGCTGCCGCTTCGCGAAACCCCGAAATTACGCCGGCCCACCTGCTCGTGGCTCTGCTCGAACAGGAAGACGGGCTGGTTCCCGCCGTGCTGAACAAGCTCGGTGCCGACCTTCCGTCCACAAAGAGCCGCGCGCGTCAGGCGATGGCAGACCTCCCCACTCTGGGCGAAGGTGCAAACGCCGACCCGCGGCCCTCGTCCGCCTTCACCGAAGTGCTGCGCCGGGCCGAAGGCGAAATGGCCCAGATGGGCGACGAGTACCTCTCGACCGAGCACATGCTGCTCGCGATCAGCGACTCGAACTCTCCCCTTTCCGACCTGTTGCCCGACCGGGATTCCCTGGCGAAGGCGATCGAAGAGGTCCGGGGACCCCACAAGGTGACCTCGCCCAACCCCGAGGACCAGGTCCAGGCACTCGAGAAGTTCGGGCGTGACCTGACCGCGGATGCGGCCAGCGGCAAGCTCGATCCGGTGATCGGGCGCGACGAGGAAGTGCGTCGCGTGATCCAGGTGCTTTCGCGCCGGACCAAGAACAACCCGGTCCTGATCGGAGAACCCGGGGTCGGCAAGACCGCGATCGTCGAAGGCCTCGCCCAGCGCATCATTTCCGGTGACGTGCCGGAGAGCCTGGTCGACCGCCGCGTGATCGCTCTCGACATCGGCGCCCTGCTGGCTGGCTCCAAGTACCGAGGCGAGTTCGAAGAGCGCCTCAAGGCCGTGCTGACCGAAGTCCAGGATGCTGAAGGCCAGATCGTCCTCTTCCTGGACGAGCTCCACACCATCGTCGGTGCCGGAGCCGCCGAGGGCGCGGTCGATGCGGCCAACCTGCTCAAGCCGATGCTGGCCCGCGGAGAACTCCGTGCGGTCGGTGCGACCACCCTTGACGAGTACCGCCAGCACATCGAGAAGGACGCCGCCCTCGAGCGACGCTTCCAGCCGGTGATGGTCGGCGAGCCGGACGTTCCGGACACGATCGCGATCCTGCGAGGACTCAAGGAGCGCTACGAAGTTCACCACGGGGTGCGGATCGCTGACTCGGCGATCATCGCCGCCGCGACTCTTTCCGAGCGCTACATCGCCGACCGGTTCCTGCCGGACAAGGCGATCGACCTGATCGACGAGTCGGCCTCGAGGCTGAAGATCGAGATCGACTCGATGCCTACCGAGATCGACGAAGTCGAGAGGCGCATCCAGCAACTCGAAATCGAACGCGAGGCACTCAAGGCCGAAACCGACGAGGCCTCTCGGGGCCGTCTCGACGCTCTCGAGGAAGAGTTGGCCGAGCTGAACGAGAAGTCCTCGGCGATGAAGGCCCGGTGGCAGACCGAGAAGGGTCTGATCGAATCGATCAAGGAAGCCAAGGTCCGGCACGAGGAAGCGAACCGCGAAGCCGAGATGGCCGAGCGCGAAGCCGACCTTGAACGTGCGGCCAGGCTCCGTTACTCGGAGATACCCGAACTCGAGAAGCAGGTCGCATCGGCCGAGGAGAAACTGACCGAACTGCAGGCCGAGGGCGGCACGATGCTGACCGAGGAAGTCACCGAGCAGGATGTAGCCGAGGTCGTCGCCAAGTGGACCGGCATTCCGGTCACGCGACTGATGGAGGGCGAGGTCGAGAAGCTGGTCCACATGGAAGAGCGCCTCCACGACCGGGTGATCGGTCAGGACGAGGCGGTCTCGGCCGTCGCCAATGCGCTCCGACGCTCGCGGGCCGGGCTTTCCGATCCTGACCGGCCGATCGGTTCCTTCCTCTTCCTCGGACCGACCGGCGTCGGCAAGACCGAGCTGGCGAAATCGCTCGCCGAGTTCATGTTCGACACCGAGCAGGCGATCGTCAGGCTGGACATGTCGGAGTACATGGAGAAGCACACGGTCGCCAGGCTGATCGGCGCGCCGCCCGGATACGTCGGATACGAGGAAGGCGGACAACTGACCGAAGCCGTTCGCCGGCGTCCTTACGCGGTCGTGCTGCTCGACGAGATCGAGAAGGCCCATCCCGACGTCTTCAACACGCTGCTCCAGCTGATGGATGACGGGCGCCTGACCGACGGTCAGGGCCGCACGGTCAGCTTCGCGAACACGGTCCTGATCATGACCTCGAACGTCGGGTCACAGGAGATCGCCGGCGAGGACGTCGACGAGAGGATCCGTGAGCGGGTGACCGAGGTCCTCGAGACCACCTTCAAGCCGGAATTCCTCAACCGGATCGACGACACGGTCATCTTCCATCGCCTCTCGAAGGACGACATCGGCCGGATCGTCGAGATCCAGGTCGACAGCCTGACCCGACGGGTCGCAGAGAGGGACATCGAGATCGAGCTGACAGATGATGCCAGGACCCTGCTGGGCAACCTCGGATACGACCCGACATACGGCGCGAGGCCGCTGAAGCGGGTCGTCCAGAAGCAGCTGGTGGACAAGCTCGCCCTGAAGATTCTCGAAGGAGAGTTTTCGGAGGGAGACTCGGTCCTGATCGACGCATCGGACGGCGAGCTGACCTTCACGAAGAAATAGCTTCTGATCACAGGAACGGAGCGATTCTTGACGGGGAGCCGGAAACGGCTTCCCGTCGGCGTTTCGAAGGACTTCGCGCGACTGCACTTTCGCACCCGCTTAACCGGTCCTTTACTTCCTCTTTCGGGTTCCCGTACTACCCTGTGAAGCCCGCTACGGGTACAGGGAGAGCCCCGTCAGAAGCGGAAAAGCGGCTTACAACTCGATGCACGAAAAACCCGACGACAAACTGCAGGAACCCGAAAAGACCCCGGGCGGCTTCCTTTGGCCACTCCGGAGGGTCGGTTGGTTCCTGGAGAAACACTTTCTCTGGCCGGTCGCGGACTCCTTCCGCCGGTTCACGAATGCCTTCCGGTACCGCAGCCCCTTCGCCTACATCGGGGCAACCCTGATGATCTGCGTTACCGCTGGCGCAGTCGCAGCGGCGGTGTACTTCTACAACCAGTCCGAGGACAAGTCCGACCCGGTGGTGGCCGAGACCGCTATCCCGACCGAAACGGTCGTGCCGGCTGTACCGACCCCCACCCAGACCCCGACCACAGTCGAAGACACGACTCCGAATTCGGGTAGCGCCGACGACACGCTTCAGGGCGTGGTGCCGAACTTCGCCACCTCCGGAAAGAAGAAGTCGGGCAATGGCGGCAACGCAAACCAGAAGCTTCCCGACACCGTGGTTCGTCCCGCCCCGGTTCCGGAGTCCGCGCCCCTCAAGGTGGCCCACAGTTTCGCCACTACATTCGTCAGTTACGAGATCGGCGAGAAGGGCGCTTCGAAGAAATTCGCCAGGACGGCAACCCCGAAGCTGGCCAGGGAACTCAAGGCCAATCCGCCCAAGCTCCCTTCGACCGGACAGGTTCCGAAAGCAACGGTCGTGAATGTGGTCAAGGGCAAGAAGCAGGGCGATTCGATGGAAGTGAGCGTCTCGCTCATGCGGACCGGCGCCGCCTCGGAACTCCGGCTGAACCTGACCCGTGAAAAGGGTGATGGCTGGCTGGTCAGCGAGGTCCGGGGGTAGGAAGAAGATGGGGAGGTTCAGAACAGCTCTTGCGACGATCTCTGTCGGCGCGCTGCTAGCCACCGGTCACGCCGCCAATTCGCAGGGTGCAACTCCGATCAACGACGAGCCGGCCGCTACTGCGGGTGTCTCCCCGACCGGGGCAACCGGCAGCACAGGGTCAACCGGATCCACCGGTCCGACCGGTCCCGTCAAGCCGGACAAGCCGAGCAACGGAAACGACAAGCCCGGCAACGGCGGAACCGGAAACGGCAATTCAGGCAACGGCAAGGACCCGAAGCCCCAGACTGCCGACCCCAAGAACGAATCCCCGAAGGCTCCTGCCCAGATCGTGCCCGACACGAGCAACCCGCTTTCGGCCGAGATCACGACCAGCCCGGGCCTTGGGCTCTCCGGCGACGCGACTCCGGTGCCGGCCTGTGACGGCAGCGCAGGCCCGCCACGAAACCTGATTCCGATCTACATCGATGCCTCGAAGAAGTACGGACTCGGGGAGCGTGGGCCACAGATCCTCGCCGCGATCAACTCGATCGAAACTGACTTCGGCCGTCTCAACAACGTCACTTCCTACGCCGGCGCTATCGGCTGGATGCAGTTCATGCCTTCCACCTGGGACATGTACGCAACCGACGGTGACGGTGACGGCAACGCCGACCCCTACGACCCGCACGACGCGATCCACGCTGCCGCCCGCTACCTCCAGGCCGCGGGCGCCCCTGGTGACTGGTACGACGCCATCTGGGCCTACAACCACGCCGACTGGTACGTCCAGGACGTACTCGACAAGGCGGCCTGTTACGGCTCGCTCCAGGACACGGTTGAAGTCGAGGAAGAACTCAAGACCTATGTCTGCAAGGCCTCCGACGCCCGGGTCCTCGAGATCCCGAACTACTACATGCGCGGCTTCGAAGACGCGGCATCCCGTTACGGACTCGGCAAGCGCGGCATCTGGGTCCTCGCCGCAGTGGCCCGGCTCGAGTCCGATTACGGCCGCGGCATGACTCCGAAGCAGCTCAAGGAGCACGGCCCGATGGGCCTGTCGCGAGACGAGTGGAAGCAGTACGGCGTCGACGGCGACGGCGACGGTTTCGTGGAGAGGAACGAACCGTGGGACGGCATTGCCACCTTCGCAAGGCTGCTCTGGTCACAGCCGACTCTCGAAGCCGGACTGTTCGAACACAACCACGCGGCCTGGTACGTCGAGGCAGCAGTCCAGGACGCCGGGCGGATCGCCGGTGATTGCGACACCAGCAAGACCGAGTGGAACATCGCCTACCCGGTGCCGACCAACTCGACCGAGATCAACTGGGACAACCTCCAGATCCTCAACCCGGTCGCCCAGGATGACATCCAGAACGGGCTGATCGACCAGCGGGTGGTCAACCTGCTCGCCATCCTCACCCAGAAGTACAGCCTGCTGATCAGCTCGCTGCGCTCGGACCACAGCATGTTGACCGCGTCCGGCAACGTCTCGAACCACTACGGAGGACGGGCGATGGACATAGCCGCGGTCAATGGAGTGCCCTGCACCGATCAGTCAGAGGACAGTCCGTGCACCGAAGTGATCAGGATCCTCGCCACACTCCCGGACGGCGTGAAGCCGACCGAACTGATCTACGGATGGGATGTGGACGGCTCCGGTCCGGCTTTCGCGATGAGTGATCACACCGATCACATTCACGCCGGCTTCGGCCTCTAGCGCAGGCGATTCGCCTAGGCGCGTAGCGTCTTCTCCTGAAGCTTGCGGCAGGCTTCGAGGGCGTCCCAGCCCTCACCGCCCGCGGTCAGTCGCGAAGGATCCCCGAAGACCGCCCCGGCCTCGACCTCACGGCGCAGGTTTCGACCCGTGAGTGCGCTGGCCGACTCGACCCCGCCGACCATCGCGCCGACGATGCCGTGCCCGCGCCGGCCCGAAACTCCGCCCAGGATGAGCCCGCCGATCGGGGTCCGGTACTCGAGTCTCAGCGGCCCGAACTGGTCGGTCGCAAGCTCGATGCCGTAGGAGGAGCCGCCGCTGGAGAGCGTGTACCTCGTCTGGGTCATCGGGGTCGCCGCCTCCTTCCAGAGGATGTGTGACCGGAGATCGCCGAGCTTCTCTTCGGCCCGGTCGATCAGCTGCTCCATGACCCGGTCCTTGACCTTGCGGTACTCGGCCTGCCGGCTGTACTTCGGGGCATCATCCGACTCGTCGACGCCCCAGGCGGCCGGGTCCGGGGTTGCCCAGGTCATCAGTTCAACCGTCGAGCAACCGGGAGGTGCGTGACCCTCATGGCCGGGATCCTTGGCGCTTGCGGACGAGATGTAGACGGGCGGGTCGGTGTCGAACTTCCCTTCGGCGACCGGGGTGTAATAGGCCTCCTGGTCGTATCGCGAGTGGAGCCAGTAATTGGTCGCCGGCATGCGTTCGGTGATGTCGAAGTCCAGCCCCAGGTAGACCGTGAAGAGCGGGGTGGCCATCCGGTAGCCCTCGACCTGGCTTCTGATCTCATCCGGGACGGCTTCTTCATCGAGCAGTTCGAGAAACAGGTGTTTGATGTCACCGGTTGCGATAACCGAGCCGGTTCGAATGATCTCGCCGCCGGTCAGTTCGACGCCGCTTACCCGGTGGCCTCCCTCCCCATCCTCCTCGGCGAGGATTCGCTCTACCTCGGCGTGGGTCCGCACCCGGCCACCGTAGGTGTGAATCAGGTCGACCAGCTGTCCGGCAAGCTCCTGCCCGCCGCCGCGGACATAGAAGGCACCCTCCTGCAGGTAGTGGTCGAGAACCCCGGCATGAATTGTCACCGGCGCCCTGGAGGGAGGCGTGGCGTAGTCTCCTGCGAGGCCCAGGATGACGGCACGCGATCGCTCGCTCAGGTAGTGCTCGTCGAAGAGTTCGGTCACCGATCTCGTACCCCAGCTGACCACCGTCGGCGCCTTCTCGAGGTAGTCGGCGAGGTCCGTCTTGCGATCGGGGATACCGACCTCGCGAAGCTCCTCCATGATGTTGCGCATTACGTCGGTGACTCCGCGCAGGCCTTCCTCTTCTTCCGGGAAGGTCTCGACCAACCGGCCGACGTAGTTGTCCCAACCCTTGGGCGTGCGGAACTCGAGGTCCGGGAAGACATAGGTGTCGAAGCCATCCGGGTCCAGTTCCGGGAACTCGATCCTGTCCAGCAGTCCGATCCCCTGGAGCACCCTGGCGATCTCCCCCGTCTTGACACCTCCGATGTAGTGAAGGCCAACGTCGAACTGCCACTCGTTCTTTCGGCGGAAGGTCTGGCTGCAGCCGCCGGCCACGTCGTACTGCTCCAGGACCAGCACCTGCTGGCCGATCGCCGCGAGGTAGGCGGCCGCGGTCAGTCCGGACAGGCCGGAGCCGATCACCACCACCTCCGGCTCTTCCGGCATCGGCGGCACTACGCGTTCCCAGGTCACTTCGCTCATTCCGTCTCCGGCCTTCCTATACTCAACTTTGTGACTACTCAATTTGTTGAGTATATGGTCGGACCTGGCACGAGTCAATGGACCGTCGCGAAGGTCCTCCCCGGAGGGGCAATCACGTGGCGCTGAAACACGCCGTCCTCGCCGCGCTGACCAGCCGGGAAGGCTCTGGCTACGAGCTCTCCAAGCGCTTCGATGCGTCGGTGGCGAACTTCTGGCCGGCTTCCTCCCAGCAGGTCTACCGGGAGCTTGACCGTCTGGAGGGCGAAGGGATGGTCAAGGCGAGGACCGTCAGGCAGGAGAAGCGGCCAGACAAGCGGGTCTTCAGCATCACCAGGGATGGAAGCCGCGAGCTTCGCGAGTTCATTCGGAACACCACTAGACCGACGGTTGTCCGGGACGATCTCCTGGTCAAAGTCGCCAGCATCAACCCGGATAACCGGGACGATGTCGCGACCGCAATCCGTGACCGGCTCGAGTTCAGCCGCCGCAAGCTCGAGATGTATGAAGGACTCCGGGAAGCCATCCTCGGCAACGGAACCGAGAAGGAATTCCTCGCGGCGGGACCGGCCAGAGAAGACTTCGGTCCCTATCTGGCACTGAAGCGCGGCATCGCCTTCGAGAGGGGCAACATCCGCTGGGCGCGGGAAGTTCTCTCGGTTCTCGACTGAGCCGGTCCTCAGGGAACTCGCACTGTCATATGCTGGCCCAAGACCGGTTGCCGGTCGACGAATGTCGCAAATCAAGGAGAGGAAAGAGATGCCGACTTACGTGATGCTGACCAACCTGACATCCGAGGGTGTCAAGACCGTGAAGAGCCATCCCGGCAGGGTGGCCGAGGTGAATCGCGAAGTCGAAGCGCTTGGCGCAACGGTGGTCGCCCAGTACACCACCCTCGGCCAGTTCGACTTCGTCTCGATCATCGAAGCCCCGTCAGATGAAGTGATGGCGAAGGTGTCAATCGAGATGGGATCGCGTGGAACCATGAAGAGTCAGACGCTTGCCGCCCTGTCGGCCGAGCGGCTGGCGGAAGTTCTGGCGGGCTGAAGAACCCTTGAGCATTCGCATCCTCGTCCTTGGCGGTGGCGGCCGTGAGCACGCCATCGTCAAGGCTCTCTCCCGATCCCCTCAGTCGCCGGAGCTCTTCTGTGCCCCTGGCAATCCCGGCATTGCCGCTGACGCAACCTGCCTGCCCGACCTCGACCCGGTCGATCCCGCAGCGGTGACGGCGAAGGCCCGTGAACTCGAAGTGGACCTGGTCGCGATCGGTCCGGAGGCCCCCCTCGTCGCCGGGGTCGTGGATGCCCTTGCCGAGGCCGGTATCGCCTCGTTCGGCCCCAGCGGCGCCGCTGCCCGGCTCGAAGGTTCGAAGGCCTACGCAAAGGAAGCAATGGTCGAGGCCGGCGTACCGACGGCTGGCTACGGTGTCGTCACCGACCGGGAGGCAGCGCTCGCCAGGCTTGAGGAGACCGGGTGCCCGGTCGTTCTCAAGGCTGACGGCCTGGCAGCTGGCAAGGGAGTCCTGATCTGCCTCGACGAGCAGGAAGCCCGGGATGCGATTGAGGTCTTCTTCACCGAGCAGCGCTTCGGTGAGACGGAAGTAGTGGTCGAGGAGTTCCTTGAGGGCGAGGAGCTTTCGCTGCTCGCGATCTGTGATGGCGAACGGGCAATCCCGCTTGCACCCGCACAGGACTACAAGAGGATCGGCGAAGGTGACACCGGCCCGAACACCGGGGGGATGGGCAGTTATTCCCCGGTGCAGACGGTTTCCCCGGACCAGCTGGAGGAACTCTCGGCCATGGTGCACCAGCCGATCGTCGACCTGATGGCGCGACGCGGCCACCCCTTTCACGGGGTGCTGTACGCGGGCCTGATGATGACCGCTGACGGGCCGAAGGTACTCGAGTACAACACCCGCTTTGGGGATCCGGAGACCCAGGCGGTCCTGCCCAGGCTCGAGTCGGACCTGGTGGACCTCTTTCTGGCCGCCTCGATCCCGGGGGGCCTGGTCGAGAAGGAAGTCAGCTTCGCGAAGGACTTCGCGGTCACTGTCGTGCTTGCTTCCGCCGGATACCCCGCATCCTCGTCGAAGGGGGACGTGATCACCGGACTGGACGAGGCGGCCGGGTCAGCAGAGGTAATTCACGCAGGCACCGCCGAACAGGACGGGCAGATTGTGACGGCTGGCGGGAGGGTGCTGAACCTGACGGGTGTCGGCCCCGACGCTGCAACGGCGCGCGATCGCGCTTACGATGCGGCAGAAGCAGTCAACTTCGATGGCAAACAGATGCGACGGGACATCGCCGAACGGGCGGTCCGACGCGAGAGAGAACTGGACCAATGAGCGAAACCCCCCAGCAGCCGGTAACGATTTCCTCCGTCGAGCAGCTTTTCGAGGAGATCGAAGTCGAGGAACCCAAAGTCGGGATCATCATGGGCTCGAAGAACGACAAGCCCAAGATGCAGCCGGCCGGTCAGGCCCTCGAGGATGCCGGAATCGCCTACGAGGTCCGGGTCATGTCGGCCCACCGGGACCCCGAACTTGTAGTTGACTACTGCACGAACGCCAAGATGCGCGGCATCAAGGTGATCATCGCCGGCGCGGGAATGTCGGCGGCCCTCCCCGGTGTTGCGGCCGCCCACACCGAACTTCCTGTGATTGGCGTACCGATCCTGGGCAAGTCACTTGGTGGGCTCGACGCCCTGCTCTCGGCGGTCCAGATGCCGCCGGGCGTCCCGGTGGCCTGCGTGGCGATTGACGGGGCCAAGAACGCCGGTGTCCTTGCCACCCGAATCATCAACCTGGCTGGCTGAGCCCCGATGATCGAGCGTTACACCCGCCCCGAGATGGGCGCGGTCTGGACCCAGCAGGCGAAATTCCAGTCCTGGCTTGACGTCGAGCTCGCAGCGACCGACGCATGGGCTGCGGAAGGTGTCGTCCCAGCCGAAGCGGCCGCGATCTGTCGGGAGAAGGGCACCTTCACGGTCGAGGAGGTGAACGCTCGCGAGGAGATCACGAACCATGACGTGGCAGCCTTCGTCGACGTTGTCGCCGCCTCGATCGGAGAGGAAGGCCGCTGGATTCACTTCGGACTGACCTCGTCAGATGTTCTCGACACGGCGCTGGCCGTTCAGCTCACCAAGGCGGGTGAGATCCTGGTCGAGGGGGCAAAGGTTTACAGGGACGCCCTGATCGAGAGGGCCTTCGAGTTCCGCGACACGCTCGCCATGGGTCGAACCCACGGCGTTCACGCCGAGCCCACTACCTTCGGGCTTCGGCTCGCCGGGTTCGCCTTCGAGGCCGACCGCAACTGGAAGAGGCTGCAGCAGGCCACAGCACAGGCGGCGCGCGGCAAGCTCTCGGGCGCTGTCGGTACCTACGCGTCGGTGCCTCCGACCATCGAGGGACGGGTCATGGAGACCCTGGGTCTCGAACGCGAGGAGATCGCGACGCAAGTTGTACCCCGGGACCGCCATGCGGAACTTCTCTCGGCGATCGCTCTCGCCGGAGCCGGCATCGAGCGTTTCGCGACCGAGGTACGGCACCTTCAGCGGACCGAGGTCCGTGAGGCCGAGGAGCCGTTCGCGACCGGCCAGCAGAAGGGCTCATCGGCGATGCCGCACAAGCGTAACCCGATCCGGACCGAGCGACTCACGGGTCTCGCCCGGTTGCTGCGGGGCTACGCCCAGACCGGCCTTGAGAACGTGGCTCTCTGGCACGAGCGCGACATCAGCCATTCCGGTGCCGAGCGGGTGATCCTGCCCGACGCCACGATCGGTCTCGATTACATGCACTACATCGCTACCCAGGTGGCGACCGGGCTTGTGGTCCATGTGGACCGTCTGAAGTCGAACCTCGAGCTGACCAACGGTGCCCTCTTCAGCCAGCGGGCCCTGACGGCACTGGTCGAATCCGGGATGACCCGTGACGACGCGTACCGAACGGTCCAGGCGGCGGCACACGAAGCGTTCGACGGCGATACCCATTTCCGCGAGTTGATCGGGCAGGCAGCTCCCGAGCTCGACCTCGACGAGATCTTCGACTACAGCGCCTACCTCACCCACCTCCCCGAGGTGTTTGAGAGGTTGGAGGAGATCCGGTGACCGGATCTATCTCCAACGGACACCCGAATGGGAAGGAGATCGGATGAGGCTTTACACCTGCGGCAAGGGAACTACCGGGCCCGCCTTCATGCACCCCTGCGCCCACGCCGGTCGCGCGCTTGACGAAGCGGGCTACAAGTACGAGATCAGGAAAGTGGGCGGTTACCGGATGCTTCCGTGGACCTGGCGCAGCCGGGCCGAGGACCGGAAGGAAGTCAAGGAACTCTCCGGGACCAATGAAGTGCCAATCCTGGTGCTCGACAATGGCGAAGTGATCAGCGACTCGTCGGCCATCGCGAAGTGGGCGAAGGAGAACCCTGCCCCGAAGTCCTGAACCGATCAACCCGGCTTCAGCGAAGCCGGCAGCCGATGCCATCGCCCGCGGCTTCCAGGACAACGAAATATGGATGTGGCTGCTGCCCGACGACCGGACTCGGGCCAGGGTCGAGAAACGCCAGTACCGGTCACTGGTCAGACATGTCTTCGTGACACGCAAGTCAGGCTGGCTGACCCGCAGACCGGATGGCGAAGCTGCGGGAGGCGCCCTCTGGTACCCGCCCGGCACCAAGAAGCACAATTTCAGGGAAAGCCTGGCCGAGAGCCTTCCCTTCCTGCCCGAAGGAATTCCCCACCTCGGCAAGGCTTCGAAGCTTCAGCGACAGATCGTTGCCAGCTGGCCAAAGGAACCCCACTGGTACCTCTCGGTGCTCTCCGTCTCGCCCGAATCCCAACGGCAGGGGCATGGTGGCGCGCTTCTCCAGCCTGGCCTCGACGCAGCCGACCGCGACGGTTTCGGGTGCTGGCTCGAGACACAGCGGGAAAGCAATATCCCGTTCTATGCCCGTTTCGGATTCGAGTTGGTCAAGGAACTTGACATCGAGCGGGGAGTGAGGCTGTGGCTGATGTGGCGGCCGCCAGCTGGCGCTTGACCCGATACCTCAACCGACGATTGCCCGCCTTGCCCCGCTGATCCTGTAGAGACCGCCTCCTTCTCCCACGGCGAACAGGTACCGGCCCTGGAACCCCTTCGACCCGCGCCCGAAGGTAAGGCCGCCGAGCGCGTCGCTGATCTCGAAAACGCAGGCCTTCTTTCCCGGCCGGACCTTCCAGACGCCGCCGATCGCCCCGACGAAGAAGTTGTTGTTGTCGTCCCTGGTGATGCTGGAGAAATACGAGAACTTGCGTTCTTCGTCGGTCGACTGGTACCAGGTGGTGGTGTTGCCGGGGCTGTCCAGCTCAACCGTGCTGATCGTTGGCGGCACGCTGTAGTGGCTGGTGACGTACATGTACTCGCCGTACTTGCCGACCACCATGCCGGAAGGGGTTTTGATTTCCGCCCAGGGCCTTTCGATCCAGCCTCGCGGAGAGACCCGGTTGATGTTCGAGCTGTTAAGGAAAGAGTTGGAGGCGAGGATGGAACCGTCCGGCAATGTTGCGACCCCGTTCGCCGATCCCACACGGTGCGCCAGCACCGAATGCTTGCCGTTCGAAGGATTGACCTCGAGGATGTCCGCTTCGCGGGGCCTGGGACCTCCGTAGATCCCGTAGGGGTCGTAGCTACCGACGCCCCAGAGCAGCTTCCTGCCCCTCCATGCCAGCCCTCCCGAACCTCCGGTGGCCGATGCGAGAAGGACCCATTTGGCTCCCGGTCGGTCGATTCGCCACAACCTGGCCATCCGGTCGTACTCGCCGGACCGGCCCGAAACGTACATCCGGCCCCCGCCACCCACGATCGCTGATCTGAGCTTTCGCTCGCTGTCATCGATCTTCTTTATTGACACCTGGCCCGCGCATTCGGGGACCTTCTTCGCGGTTGCCGAAGACGCGATCGACAGCGATGCGAGAACTGCAAGTACCAGTGCCGGAACAACCCTGCCCATGGATAGAACCTACCCTGCCGCCTGTTCTGGATCCGGTTCAGCTTCAGCAGAGGCTGTCCTGGAGCACTCCGTTCGGACAAACCGAGTGGTACCAGAGCGCGTTCGGGAAAACCGTCCCGGTGAAGTCGGCGCCCGTGAAGTTCGAGTTCATGATGATCACCGAACCGAGGGAAGCATCGGTCATGTTTGCCCCCTGAAAGGCTGAAATCTGGATCGTGCTCGCATGCATGAAAGCGTCGGTGAAGTTCGCCCCTTCCATGATCGTGCTGTTCAGATTTGCCGAATAGAGCAGGGTGCCGGTGAAGTTGGCCGGGTCTGGCTGAGCGACCACCCCGTAAAGGTTGGCGTTCTCCAGGTTGACGTTCGTGAGGTCGGTGCCCGAGAGCGTCGCTCCCCACAGGTTCGCGTTGATCAGGTTGGTCGTTGTCTTCGCCGGTTCGTTCGAGAATGGAGGCGGAGGCGGAGGCTGGTTCGAACCCTTCAGGTTCGCGCCGCTCAGGTCCGCCCCGTAGAAGGACGAGTTGCTGAAGTCGCCATTGGTCAATGTGGCGGTGTCGAGGCTTGAGCCGTAGAACCGGGCGTTCTCGGCGCTGACCGCGCTCAGGTTCGCACGGTTAAGCGTCGCGTTGGTGAAGTTCGCCGTCGAAAGCGTCGCCTTATTCAGCTTCGCACCAACCAGCCAGGCACCGCGAAGGTCGGCACTGGTCAGGTCGGCTCCGCGCAGGTCGGCGTTCTTGAGATTCGCGTTCCTGAGGTCGGCCCCTCGCATCTTCGCGTTGCGGAAGTTGGCCCCGTTCAGCTTGCCGTGGAACTCGAGTTTCCAGTTGAGCTTCTTGCCCCCGCAGTTCGCCTTCTGTTTGAGCAGACAACCGTTCACGGTTTTCGCCTGGGCGGGAGCGGCCCCGATCAGCAGGGCGGCCAGCAGGACAGGCAGGAGATACCTCTTGTAAGCATCCATGCCCCGAACCTAACCGGTCTGGGCGCTCAGGTGGCCGGAACCGTGGCGTTCAGGGCGCCCTTGACCTGAACGATCTGTCCACCGAAACCGACCGCGTAGAGAGTGCTTCGGTTGAATCCTGATTTGCCACCACCGAAGGCGACATTTGAAATCTGGGGGATGCCCGAGGCAAGCTTGCAGACCTGCCTGTCCGGGGTGATCTTCCAGATCTCGCCTGGGGCCCAAGCCGCCGCATACAGGTTGTTCTCCCCGTCGCGCGTCAGACCGTCGAAGGCTGGAACCTGATTGTCCAGGCCAGCTGCGGAGAACCAGGTGGTGACGTTCGAAGGGTTCGCCAGCTCGACCCGGGCGATGCTGCCAGGGTTCCTGAAGGTCTGGTTGACGAAAAGGTACTTGCCGTTCTTGCCGACGACCATTCCGTTGCCGCTCTCAACGTCGGCCCAACCGTGAGTAGTTACTCCCCCGGGGGTGATCCGGTCCAGTTTCAGACCGAAGTCGTTTGAGGCAAACACGTTGCCGGTCCGGTCCTTGGTAACCCCGTTTGCCATGCCGAGTCCGGTAGCCCAGGTGGTGTACTTCCCGTTCTTCGGGTTCACTTTCAGGAGCCTTGCCTGCGGGTTGGCATCGCCGGACTGGCCGCCCGCCAAGGTGTTTCCGTTACCCCAGATCAACTGCCTTCCTGCCCAGGTCAGACCCCCGGGACCAGCGGGTGCGCTTGAGATGACTTCCGGAGCAGCGCCCGGACGGTCGATCCTGATCAGACTGGCGGGGTCGTCGAAGCCGGTCCTGGTGCCCGAAACGAACAGCTTTCCGCCACCACCGGAGATCACCGCTTCAAGGACCCCCTGTCCTGTGTAGAGCGTCTTCTGGGAGACAGGTCCCTCGCAATCGGGGATCGCCATGGCGTTCGGGACGAAGGCCAGAGAGGCGAGAGCAAAGACAGCAGTGATGGAGACGAGACGCTTGCGCATGTTCGAAACCCTAACGGTGCCGCCTTTGTCCGACTCGGATGCCTTGTAAAGTCGGTCGCAATGAGCACCTCGATTGAAGATCTGAAACTCGTCAATTCCGGCAAGGTCCGTGAGATCTACGAGATCGAGGACGATCTCCTGCTG
>WBZM01002246.1_pt1 | contig 16842 bp, 20 predicted proteins | sample 5204271 | NCBI WGS metagenome assembly WBZM01 (sample SAMN12344346, study PRJNA552823) | activated sludge metagenome | biome: Activated sludge suspended growth; feature: Nitrification reactor; material: Wastewater; isolation source: activated sludge from nitrification reactor of wastewater...
GAGCTCGGCCACCAGGCGGTTGCGGAACTCGGAGGCCGCATTGCCGCCGCCCCCGCCAGGCCCCGGGCCGGCGTCGGACGGCGCGGGCGCAACGGGTGCTGCGGCTGCAACCGATGCCGCAGGCGCCGCGGATGCCGCCGCTGCCGGTGCAGCGCTCACTGGGGCGCTTACAGGCCCCCGGGGTGCCGCCGAAGCCACTTTCTGGGGATCTTTCTGATCACTTCCCAGCTCCGGACGGCCACCAGCAGCTATCGGTTTTGTAGCATCTTGCGGACCACTCGCAGCAGCCGCCGGCGCGGTCCGCGCGCCGCCCTGGCCTGCCTGCGCCTGCATGGCCTCGTATTTCGTCTTCTGCGCCGGGCTCAGCATGGCGGTGATCTTCGCGCGCATTTCGGCGCTGACCTTGTCGCGAGCCGCTCCGCGCTCTTCCTCGGGCAGGTCGCGCAGCGCCACGAACTTCGGGCGAAGCTCGGCCGCAATGGCGTCAAGCCGGGTCTGCTGGTCGGCGCTCAGTTGCAGCTCGGCCACCAGCCGTTCCTTCAGCGCGGCGAACCCGCCGCCACCGCCGGCTGGCTGGGCCACGGCCTGGCCAAGCCAAGTCCAGCCCGTCGCGCTTCCGGTGCGCGTGGAGGCCGGCGCCGACGCGCCCGAGGCCGCGCCCTGGGCCGGCGGCGCGGCGGGCTCCACGCCCGCGATGCGCACACGCAGCGCCGCGTTGGGCACCTTGAGCACGTTCTCGCGCGAGTCGGTCACGATGCGCACGTTGGCCGTCATGCCCGGCACCAGCCGGTCGCCGACGTTGGAAAAACCCACCACCGCCACGTAGGTCACCACGTTGGCCACGTTCTGCGCCGCCTTGCGCACCTGGCGCACCGTGCCCTCGAAGGTCTGGCCCGGAAACGCGTCCACTGTGAACGTGGCCTTCTGCCCGGTGCGGATGCGGCCCACGTCCGATTCGTCGATGCTGGCGTCCACCTGCATGTCGCTCAGGTTCTGGGCGATCACGAACAGCTCCGGCGCCTGCAGGCTGGCGGCCACGGTCTGGCCTTTTTCGATTGCGCGCTTGATCACGATGCCGTCCACCGGCGAGGTGATGCGGGTGCGCTGCAGGTCAACCCGGGCCTGGGCCAGCGCCGCCTCGCGCTGCGCCACGTTGGCCTGTGCGGTCTTGATCTGGGCCTCGGTGACGCCGGCCTGCGCCTGGGCCAGCTTCAGCGATTCGGTGGAGGTATTGACCAGCGCGCGCGCCTTGTCGGCCTCGCTCTGGGCGATGAACTGTTTCTCCACCAGGCTTTGCTTGCGATCGAAGTCGCGCTGGGCCTCGTTCACATCCACCTGCGCCCGCGACACGCTGGCCCGGCTGGCCAGGGCGTTGGCCTGCGCCGTCAGCACGGCGGCGCGGGCTGCGTCCACATCGGCCTGGGCCGAGCGCACCCGGTATTCGAAGGTCTCCGGGTCAATCACCGCGATCAGCTGGCCTGCCTTGACGATGGAGTTGAAGTCGACCAGCAGTTCCTTGATCTGCCCGGACACCTGCGTGCCGACCGACACCTGGGTCACCGGGTTGACCGCGCCGCTGGCCGACACCGTGGCCAGCAACGAGCCGCGTTCGATCTTGCCGGTGCGGTACTGCACCTCCGCTTCGGCGTCGCGCTGCCACCACCAGGCACCGCCACCGGCCAGCGCCAGCGTCACGGCGCCGGCGATCAGGTAGGTCTTTTTCATACGGCTCATTGTAGGAAAGCGGCCGGCACGCGCGCCGCTGGCGCGTGTCCGGCGTGTAAAGAACAGGCAAAACACCGCGCCCCACCCACGCCGCTGGCGCGCGCTGCGCGCAATTCACGCCGCCTGGGCGCATTTCGTCGCATCGCGCTGGCAGCCAGCGCGGGCCGCCGGCACAGTCACGCCATCGACACGAAACACCGCCACGGAGACCACCATGCAACTCACCCCCGTCATCGCCATCCACATGACCGCCGCCCTGGGCGCGCTGGTCACCGGCCCGGTCGCCCTGTGGGCCCGCCAGGGCGCGGCAAAACGCCCACGCCTGCACCGCGCCTTCGGCTACGCCTGGGTCACGCTGATGCTGGCCACCGCGATCTCGGCGCTGTTCATCCGCGATTTCAGCCTGCCCAACATCGGCGGCTACACGCCGATCCACCTGCTGGTGCCGGTCACGTTCGCTGGCCTGTTCGGCGCCTTCTGGTTCCTCGCGAAGAAAAACATCGAAGGCCACCGCAAGACCATGCGCAACCTGTATTTCCAGGCGTGTGTCGGCGCCGGCGTCTTCACCCTGCTGCCCTCGCGATACCTCGGCCAGCTGGTCTGGGGCCAGTGGCTGGGCCTGACCTGAGTGCCAGCCCGGCCACAAGCTATCCGCCCTTGACTTCACCACCCACCGGAGATTCCACCATGCTCATCCAGCTCGTCACCCAACATCCCGAAGCCATCCCCTCCATCGTGCGCGGCACGCCGAACTGGGTCTGGGCCCTGGCGACCGCGCTTGCGGCGCTCGGCATCAGCCAATTGTTCGCCCGCCGTGCCAGCCTGACCCGCGTGCTGGTCATGCCCGCCGCCATGCTGGCCTTCGCGGTCTACGGCATCGTTTCGGCCTTCGCGGTACCCGGCCAGTCGGCCGCGGTGCTGACCGGTGTGTTCGCCGCCTGGATGGCGACAGTCGCCGCGACCCTCGGCCTGCTGTCAGGTCTGCGCGCCCCGGGCACGGCACGCTACCACGCCGACCGGCGCGAGTTCGAACTGCCCGGCTCGATCGTGCCGTTGCTGCTGATCATCGGGGTGTTCCTGACCAAGTACGCCGTGGGCATCGAAGTGGCGATGCAACCGACCCTGCCGCGCGACGCCGCGTTTGCGCTGTCGATCGCGGCTGTCTACGGCGCCTTCAACGGCCTGTTCGCAGCCCGCGCAGCCGCGCTCTGGCGCCTGTCGCGCCGGGCCAGCCCGATCCTGGCGACCGCCTGAAACGGCCACCCACCCGTCATACCCCCCGCTTTCACCCAAGGAGATCCTGATGTCCACCCTGATCCATACCCGCCCCACGATGAACCCGGCTCGCGACAGCGAGCTCGAACGCCTGGCCCGCCGACGTGCCAGTGCCCGCCTGGGCTGGTATGCCCACGCGATGGTCTACCTGGCCGTCAACGCCGTGCTGATGCTGATGGCGTTCGGCACCGGGCGCACCTGGGCCCTGTTCCCGGCACTGGGCTGGGGCCTGGGCCTGGTGCTGCACGGGCTGGGCGTCTGGCTGGGGTTGGGCGGTGGGGGCCTGCAGCAGCGGCTTATCGACCAGGAACGCGCCCGCCTGGCCAGCCAGCGCGACCCGTGGTGAACCGGGCACATCCGATGCGCCGCCTGTTCCGCGCCGTCCTGCTTGGCGCCCTCGCGCTGGGCGCCGCCCTGGCCCAGGCCACCATGGGCCTGACCGAGCTGCCCGGCCTGAAGGGCGACGGCCCGGTCACCGTGTTCTACCCGTCCGACAGCCCGGCCGCCCCCGTGGCGCGCGGGCCGTTCAGCCCCAGCGTGGCCTTGAACGGACGTGCCATCGCCGGCAACCGGCGCCTGGTCGTGTTGTCGCACGGTTCCGGCGGGGCCCCCTGGGTGCACACCGACCTGGCACGCGCCCTGGTCGAGGCCGGCTTCGTGGTCGCCCTGCCCGAGCACCGCGGCGACAACCACCGTGATGCCTCCTCCCCCGGCCCCGACAGCTGGAAGCTGCGCCCGGCCGAAGCGTCGCGCGCCATCGACGCCGTCGGCCGCGACGCGCGCTTCGCCCCGTTGCTGGATCTCGCCAGGGTCGGCGTCGTCGGCCAGTCCGCTGGCGGCCACACCGCGCTCAGCCTGGCCGGCGGGCGCTGGTCGCCGGCGCGCTTCCTGCGCCATTGCGAAGCCCACATCGCCGAGGACTTCAACGCGTGTGTCGGCACCTTTACCCTGCTCAACGGCGGCCTGTTCGACGGGCTCAAGCGGTCGGCGGCGCTCGGTGTACTGCGCCAGCGCTTTGACGACGAAACCCTGTTCGACCACCACGACCCGCGTTTCGCCGCGGCGGTGGCCGGCGTTCCGGCGGCCGCAGACTTTGACCCGGCTTCGCTGGCGCGCCCGCGCATCCCGCTGGCGCTGGTCACCGCCGGGCGCGACCGCTGGCTCACGCCGCGCTGGCACAGCGACGCGGTGTTGACGGCCTGCACCTCCTGCGAACGCATTGCGCACCTGCCCGATGGCGGGCACAGCATCCTGCTGTCGCCGCTGCCGCCGCCAGAGGTGCTCGGCGCGGTGGAACGCCAGCTGCTGGCCGACCCCGCCGGCTTCGACCGCGGCGTTCTGCCGGACGTCGACCGCAAGATCGCGGCCTTCTTCCGCCGGCATCTGCTGCCCTGAGTCCCGCGCATGGCCACCCGTTTCCAGCCACGGTACCGAACCATCCTCCACATGATCACCGCATTTGTCCTGCTCGCGCTCGCCCTGTTGCTCGGTCTCGCCGCCGCCATCGCCTGGGGCGGGCCGCAGCCCATCGCGGCGCTGGCCAGCATCAACGAACCTTTCGCCAGGGTGGACTACGCCGCCTTGCCGGCACCCCGCCACTACACCGCCCGCGACGGCACGCGACTGGCGTGGCTGCATTACCCGCCCGCCACCCAGCCACCCACCGGGCGTCGCATCGTGCTGGTGCATGGCTCATCGGCCCGCGCCCGTTCGATGCACGTGCTGGCGATGGCGCTGGCGGGCGCCGGCTTCGAGGTGGCCGCGCTCGACCTGCGCGGCCACGGCGATTCGGGCTCACGCGGGCACGCCGCCTACCTCGGCCAGCTCGAAGATGACCTGGAGGATTTCCTGCGCGCCGCGCCTTACCTGGGCCGCAGTACCTTGCTGGGCTTTTCCTCCGGCGGGGGCTTCGTGCTGCGTTTCGCGGCCAGCGAGCGCCAGGCGCTGTTCGACCGCTACGTCCTGCTGTCGCCCTTCCTGCACCACACCGCGCCCACCAACCGGCCGGCCAACGGCGGCTGGGTGTCGGTGGGCCTGCCGAGGTACATCGCGCTCACCGTCCTGAACCGCTTTGGCATCACCGCCTGGAACCACCTGCCCGTGATGCGTTTCGGCCTGAACGACGCGGCGCAGGCGCTGCTCACGCCCTCTTACGACTACACCCTGGCCACCAACTTCCGGCCCAACGACGACTACCAGGCCGACATCCGCCGCCTGCCCGCCGGGGTTCGCCTGCTGGCCGGCACCGACGACGAGCTGTTCGAGGCCACACGTTTCGACGCCGTGTTCGCCGACGCGGGCCACCCGGCGGCGGTCGCGCTGATCCCCGGCGTCAACCACATCGGGCTCACACTGGCGCCAGCCGCGGTGCAGGCGGTGGTGCGGGCCTGCGCGGAATGAACCCGTCACAGGCCTAGAATCGTCCGCAGCCCCAGAACAAGCCCTTCATGACCGCTCCCCTTTCCCCCGAACAACTCGAACGCCTGGCACGCAAGCGGGCGGGCGCCAAGCTGGGCTGGTACGTGCATGCGATGGTCTACGTGCTGGTCAACCTGGTGCTGTGGGCGATGTCGATGCACGGCTTTGGCAGCCGCCCATGGTCGGTCTTTCCGCTGCTGGGCTGGGGCCTGGGGCTGGCGCTGCACGGCATCTCGGTCTTCATGCTTGGCACCGGCAGCGACCTGCGCGAGCGCCTCGTGCAGAAAGAACGCGAGCGCCTGCAGCGCCGGCAGGGGCCCGGCGGCACGCCGTGAAGATCGACCCGATCTCCAAGCTGCAGCACCTGCTGCAGGTCATGGCCTTCTGCCTGGGCGTGGCCACGCTGCAAGTCATCTTCATGCCCGAGCGGCCCTGGGCGCCGCCGGTGGCGTATTCGCTGGCTATCGGGCTGTTCACCTGGGCCATCATCGACCTGGGCCGCCACCTCTTCCCCTCGGCGGCCGAGACCGGCTGGCCCTCGGGCCTGGCCGGGCCGCTGCTGGTGGCCGCTGGCATCGCCGTGGGTTACCTGCTGGGCAACGCGCTGGCCGACCTGGGCTGCCGCACCTTCGGCTGGTATGCCGGCGCGCCCCCGCTGGACCGCGCCACGGAGCTGCGCAACTCGATCCTGATCACCGTGCTGGCGGGCGTGGTGGGCAGCTACTACTTCTACGCCGCCAGCAAGAGCGCCTACCTGGAGCAGAAGATGCAGCAGGCCGACCGGCAGGCTGGCGAAGCCCGCCTGAAGCTGCTGGAGACGCAGCTGGAGCCGCACATGCTGTTCAACACGCTGGCCAACCTGCGCGCGCTGATCGGCGTCGACCCGCCGCGCGCCCAGGTCATGCTGGATCACATGATCCGCTACCTGCGCGCCACGCTCAGCGGCTCACGCGCCACGTCACACCCGCTGGCGGCCGAGTTCGCGCGGCTGGAGGACTACCTGGCACTGATGGCCATCCGCATGGGCCCGCGCCTGCGCAGCACCCTGGCGCTGCCCGACGACCTGCGCGACGTGCCGGTGCCGCCACTGCTGCTGCAGCCGCTGGTGGAAAACGCCATCCGCCACGGCCTGGAGCCGCAGGTGGACGGTGGCCACATCACGGTGCGCGCCCTGCGCGACGGCGCCAGCATCGTGCTGGAGGTGGCCGACACCGGCGCGGGCTTCGACCCCTTGGCGCCCGTGGCGTCCGGCGGCAGCCGCTTCGGCCTGGCACAGGTGCGCGAGCGCGTGGCCACCGCTTACGATGGCCAGGGCCGCGTGGAACTGAACGCGACGCCCGGCCAGGGCACGTTGATCCGCATCCACCTGCCGGCAGCGCGGACCGGGGGCTGACATCAAAGAAAAGGGGGAACGCATCATGACCTGGGACACCATCGTCATCGGCTCCGGCATCGGCGGCCTCACCGCCGCGGCCGCCCTGGCCCGCTGCGGCCAGCGCGTGCTGGTGCTGGAGCAGCATTTCGTGCTCGGCGGCATGACGCAGACTTTCGAGCGCCAGGGATTTCGCTTCGCCACCGGCCTGCACTACATCGGCGGCGTGGGCCCCAGGCCCGGCGCTGGCGGCAGCTTCGGACGCCTGTTGAACTGGCTGGGCGACGGCAGCCTGCAGTTCGCGCCGCTGCCAGAGCATTTCGACACCGTGCGCCTGCGCGATGCGTCGGCGCCGAACGGCGAGTTCGTGTTCAGCTTCGGCGCGCCGGAGTCCGACAACATCGCACGCCTCAAGGCTTTGTTCCCGGATGACGCGGCGGCGCTGGACCGCTACGCGCAAGACTTCCGCAAGGCCACGCGCGCCGCGATGCAGGCCTATACCCTGCACGGCCTGCCCAGGCCTGCGGCCGCGCTGCTCGGCTGGGTGCGCGGCGGCGCGCTGCGCAAGGCCGCGCAGACCACCGTGGCGCAAGCCGTGGCCGGAATCCAGAACCCCGTCCTGCGCCAGCTGCTGGCCGCGCGCGGCGGCGATTACGGCCTCGCGCCGGCCGAGGCGCCGCTGATGCTGCACGCAGCGGTGCTGGGCAGCTACACCCACGGCGCCTGGTACCCGGTGGGCGGGCCGCGGCGCTTTGCCGAGAGCCTGGGCGCCACCGTGCGCGCCGCCGGCGGGGAGCTGCGCACCACCACCACCGTGGCCGCCATCGCCACCGATCGCGGCCGGGCTTGCGGCGTGAAGTTGCTCACCGGCGAGGTTGAACACGCCAAGGCCGTGGTTTCGGCCATGGGCGCGGCCAACACCGCCCGCGCCCTGCCCCGCGACGCCGCGCCGGGCTGGCAGGCGGAAATCGCCGCCATGCCGCCCAGCAACACCTACGTGGCGCTGTTCCTGGGCTTTTCGGGCGACCTGCGCGAGGCCGGGATCGACGGCGCCAACCACTGGATCTACGAGACCCCGGCCGGCCCCGACGCACTGAACTGGCACGACCCGACCGACGCCGACGCCCCCTCGGTGTTCGTCTCGTTCGGAGCGGTCAACGACCCCGCCCACACCGGCGGCTTCACGGCCGAAATGCTCGCGCCCTGCGACTGGGCGGCGTTCGAGCGCTGGAAAAGCTCGCGCCTGGGCCATCGCCCCGAAGACTACGAGGCCACCAAGTCGTGGATCGAAGAACGCCTGCTGGCGCAGTTCAAGCGCCTGTTTCCGGCGCTGGCCGAGCGCGTGGTCTTCCACGAGCTGGCCACGCCGCTGTCGCACGCCGCGTACGCGATGGCCCCGCAAGGCGGCATGTACGGCCTGCGCATGACGCCCGAGCGTCTGCTCGACCCCGCGCTGCATGTGCGCACGCCGGTGCCGGGCCTGTTTCTTGGTGGGCAGGACGTCACCAGCCTGGGCATCCAGGGCGCCGCCATGGGCGGCTTCATGGCGGCCGCGTCGATCGAGCCGCGGCTGTGGAAGCAGATGTCGCGCTGACGGCCATTCCATGACCGCGCCTGCCCCCACCGCCCTGATCGCCGAAGACGAACCCCTGCTCGCCGCTGCGCTGCAGACCGAGCTGGCCCGCGCCTGGCCCGAGTTGCGCGTGCTGGCCACCGTGGGCGACGGCCTGTCCGCCGTGCGGCAGGCACTGGCGCTCCAGCCAGACGTGCTGTTCTTCGACATCCGCATGCCCGGCCTGTCCGGCCTCGAAGCCGCCGCCGAACTGGCCGACCAGTGGCCGGCGGGTGGTGAACCCTTTCCGGCGCTGGTGTTCGTGACCGCGTTCGACGAATACGCGGTGCAGGCCTTCGACGCGCAGGCCGTGGACTACCTGCTGAAGCCCGTACAGCCCTCCCGGCTGCAAAAAACAGTGGAAAAACTGAAGAAAGCCAGCGCCATCCGGTCACAATCCGCTATCGAAACAGAAGCATCGCTGGAGCCCGTCCTCGCCCGCCTGCGCGGCCTGCTGGCGGCCGAAGGGGGCCACGCCGCACCGCGCCTGGGCGCCATTGCCGCCAGCCTGCCCGGTGCGCTGGGCGCGTCGATCCGCATGGTGCCGATCGACGAGGTGGCGTATTTCGAGGCGGCCGACAAATACCTGCGGGTGCTCACCGCCGGTGCCGAATACCTGATCCGCACGCCATTGAAGGAACTGCTGGCCCAACTGGACCCCCAGGTGTTCTGGCAGATTCACCGCGGCACCGTGGTGCGCGCCAGCCTGATCGACACCGTGACCCGCGACGAAGCCGGCAAGCTGAGCCTGAGCCTGCGCGGCCGACCCGAACGGCTGGCGGTGAGCCGGCTCTACGCCCACCTGTTCCGGGCGATGTGAGACTCAGGGCCCGTAGCCGGTGTGGGCGCCCGGGCTTTCGTAGGCCAAGCCCGGGCGGTAATACGGCATCGCCACCGGGCGCGGCCCGTGCGGGTGGTGGTGGCGCACCCAGCCGCGCGGCACCGGGCGGTACACCACCGGCGCCGGCACCACGACGCGCGGCGCGCGATACACCACGGGCGCGGGTTGTACCCACACCGGTGCCGGCTGCACCACCACGGGCGCGGGTTGCACCCACACCGGCGCGGGCTGCACGAACACCGGGGCCGCGGCGACGACCGGCGGCGCGCTCGCCACGCCCACCTGAATGCCCGGCGCGGCCACACCCACCGACCAGTAGACGTTGCTGCCGGCCTGGGCCGCACCCGCGGCGGCCAGGGCCGCCAGGCCTACGGTGGCCAGCGCGGCCATCCGCGCGGAGCGGGAGGTCAGGAAAGAAAAACGTTGAAGCTGCAAGCGCATGGCGGTCTCCTGGTTGTTCCGTGCCTCGCGCCATCTGGCGCATCGGCTACCGGTCTAACGCCGCTGGCGCGATTTCGGTTGGCTTCCGATTTGTAAAGCCGGCGCGGGGATCGTCGCCGGATGTAACCGCCCCGCGCGTGGTTTCAGCGCATCAGGCTGTGCAGCACCCAGCCCGCCGCCGCGGCCACCACCACCAGCACCGCCGTGACGACCGTGCCACGCCCGGACCCGGGCGCCGGCTGCTCCGCCGCAACCGGCTCGGGCATGGCGCGCTGACCGGGTCCCTGGGCCGCCGCCTGGCCCGGATCGGACCAGCGCAGCCACAGCGCCTTGGCCTGCGCGCCGGTGATCACGCCGCCGTGCACCGCCGCCATCAGGTCGTCCTGGCTCACCCGCACGCGCGGGTCGGGCGGAACGGGATCGACGCTGGCCGTGGCGGGCATCGCCGTCTCCTGCCAGGCGGTGGGGTCGTTCAGGGTCACGGTCTCTTGGTCATCGCGCGTCATGGCGGATCTCTGGTAGAAGAAGAAAAGACTGTCCGCAACGATACCCGATTCGCGCCGGTCGCCCATGCCCCCCCCCCCTAAAATGAACCCATGAGCGCCCCCACCGACAAAAACACCCCCGCCGAAGCCCCCAAAGTCAGCAATTTTCTGCGTCAGATCATCGAGAACGACCTGGAAAAAGGCACCTACGCCAGCCGCCGCTGGGCCGGCAGCCCCGGCGACGCCGCGCACCAGGCCGCCGGCCAGCCCGACCCGGCCAGGATCCGCACCCGTTTCCCGCCCGAACCCAACGGCTACCTGCACGTGGGCCATGCCAAGAGCATCTGCCTGAATTTCGGCCTGGCGCGCGACTACGGCGGCGTGTGCCACCTGCGCTTTGACGACACCAACCCCGAAAAAGAAGACCAGGAATACGTCGACAGCATCATCGACGCCGTGCGCTGGCTGGGCTTCGACTGGGCCCAGCCCGGCAACGACCAGCCCTACCAGGCCAGCGACTACTTCGACTTCATGTACCGCGCGGCCGAATATTTGATCGAAGCCGGCCACGCCTACGTGGACGAGCAGACGCCCGAGGAAATGCGCGCCAACCGCGGCGACTTCGGCAAGCCCGGCGTGGACAGCCCCTTCCGCACCCGCAGCCCCGCCGACAACCTGGCGCGCTTCCGCGAAATGCGCGACGGCCAGCACGCCGACGGCGCCATGGTGCTGCGCGCCAAGATCGACATGGCCAGCCCCAACATCAACATGCGCGACCCGGCCATCTACCGCATCAAGCACGCCGAGCACCACAACACCGGCAACCGCTGGTGCATCTACCCCATGTACACCTACGCGCACCCCATCGAGGACGCGCTGGAGCAGATCACCCACAGCATCTGCACGCTGGAGTTTGAAGACCAGCGCCCGTTCTACGACTGGCTGCTGGACCGCCTCTGCGAAGGCGGCCTGCTGGCGCAACCGCACCCGCGCCAGTACGAATTTGCGCGCCTGAACCTCACCTACGTGATCACCAGCAAGCGCAAGCTGGCGCAGCTGGTGAACGAACAGCGCGTGAGCGGCTGGGACGACCCCCGCATGCCCACCATCGTGGGCCTGCGCCGGCGCGGCTACACGTCCGAGAGCCTGCAGTTGTTTGCCGAGCGCATCGGCGTGACCAAGAGCGACAGCTGGATCGACTACGGCACCCTGGAAGGCTGCCTGCGCGAAGACCTGGAAAACAAGGCCCACCGCGCCATGGCCGTGCTGGACCCGGTGAAACTGGTGCTGACCAACTGGGGCGAGGTATTTGGCAGCGACGCCTACCTGGAAGACTGCACCCAGCCGGCCCTGCCCCACTCCGCCATCGCCGAAGGCCAGACCCCGCCGCCCGACCGTGTCTTCAAGATCGGCCGCGAAGTCTGGATCGAGCGCGAAGACTTCGAAGAAGTGCCGCCCAAGGGCTACAAGCGGCTGTTCCCCGGCAACATCGTGCGTCTGAAAGGCGGCTACGTCATCGAATGCACCGGTGTGGGCTCCAAGGATGCCGACGGCCGGGTGACCGAAGTGCACGCCAAGGTCATTGCCGACACCAAGAGCGGCACCCCCGGCGCCGACCGCGTGAAAGCCAAGGCCGCCATCACCTGGGTGGGCGTGGCCGACGGCGTGCAGGCCGAAGTGCGCCTGTACGACCGCCTGTTCAAGGACGCCCAGCCCGACGCCGGCGGCAAGGACTTTCTGGAAAGCCTGAACCCCGACAGCCTGAAAGTGGTGACCGCCTACGTGGAGCCCTCACTGGCGGCCGCCAAGCCGGACGAGAAGTTCCAGTTCGAGCGCTTCGGCTACTTCGTGGCCGACCGGCAGGACCACGGGGTGGGGGGCAAGGTGGTGTTCAACCGGGTGACGGGGTTGAAGGACAGTTGGGGGAAGTGAGGCGATGTTCTACCTCGACCTCTTTGCGGCCCTGAACCGCCACCAGGTCAGCTACGTGCTGATCGGCGGCCTGGCGGTAGCGCTGCATGGAGTCGAGCGCAACACCATGGACGTGGATGTCTGCGTCGTCGTGTCACCCGACAACATGAGCCGACTGGCCGCCGCCGCCAATGAGCTGAACCTGCAACCCATGCTGCCGGTCCCCCTGAGCGCATTGGAAGACATTGACACGCTCAGGCGCTGGCATACCGAGCGCCACCTGCAGGCCTTTGCGCTGCGCAGCGACCAGCTGGCCGGTGTGACGCTGGACGTCTTGTTGTTCCCCCCCGTAGACCCGAACGACATGGTGAAACGGGCACAGCAACTGGTCATTGCGGGTGTGCCCGTGGCACTGGCGTGCATTGACGACCTGATCGCACTCAAGCAAAGTGCGGGGCGACCGATTGATCTGGCCGACATCGAGCACCTCAAACGCCTTCAAACGCCATGACATCCCGTACCGCCGCGCCCGCCCAGACGCTCCCCTCGCAGAGTCCACGCGACCAGCGCACGTACTTTGTGAGCGACGAACGCCTGCGCGCCTTTGCGCAGCTGACGCCGCTGCAACGGCTGCAATGGGTGGAGCAGTGCTCGCACTTCGTGCGGATGGGACAAGCGGCCAGGCAGGCACTGCCACCGTCGCACTGATTCATGAACAATTGGCACAGGGCCCAGCGCGTTGAACCGCTCGACCGCATCCAAGGAACCGACCGTGATCAAGTTGCTTAACGTTCGTGCCCCAAGACCCCATCAGTTGGAACTGACCTTCAGCGACCACACCCAGGGCGTTTTCGATGGCGCCGCCTACCTGAGCAGCCGCCAAGGCCCGCTGCTGGAACCCCTGCGCGACCCCGCCTACTTTGCCCGCTGCTTCGTGGACGCTGGCGCCCTGTGCTGGCCAAACGGGCTGGAGCTTTCTGCCGCGCGCCTGCATGAATTGAGCCGGGTTTCAGAGCCTGCAACGTGAGAAGCGCGGACATGAACCGGTGAAATCCAGCGCCATGAAAAGCACTTACTTCGAGAGCGACGACATCTTGCAGATTCGCGTATCGGACAAGCCCATCGTGCGCGAAGAGTCGCAAGGCTGGCACACCCACATCAGCACCGCGGAAGACGGAAGCATCGTGGAGATCGTTCTGCTCGACGCGAAGAAGGAAGGGCTGCTGCCGGTGGGTCTGTTGCAAGCCACATAAGCAAGAACGAGGACGCGACATGGCGCCGCCACAACACCTCGACCCCGATCTGCAGGTCTTGCGTGACCAACGAACCTACTGCGTCAGCGACGAACGCCTGCGCGCGGAAGTGCGCCTGTAGGACCGCCTGTTCAGAGACCCCCACCCCGACGCCGGCGGCAAAGACTTCATCGAAGCCCTGAACCCTGACAGGCTGAAGGTGGTGACCGCCTACGTGGAGCCCTCACTGGCGGCCGCCAAGCCGGACGAGAAGTTCCAGTTTGAGCGCTTCGGCTACTTCGTGGCCGACCGCGTGGACCACGGGGTGGACGGCAAGGCGGTGTTCACCCGGTTGACGGGGTTGAAGGATAGTTGAGGTAGGTGACCCAAGCGCGGGTAGGTCACCCTGCACGCCAAGTGCTACATGAACGAAGAGATGTGCATCATCACCAGCCTGAACCTGTACGAGTTCAGCCAGGTGAACAACAACGAGATGGGCATCCTGATCCAGCGCGCGGAAGATGCCCAGCTCTACAAAGACGCCTACGAAGAGGCCCAGCGCATCATCCGCATCAGTGACGAGGTCCGCATTTCGCTGGAGCGCGTCACCAGCGAGCCCGAAGCACCCGCGCCCGATGCCGACAAGACCCCAGAAGCCGAGGCGCACAACGGCGACAAGCTGACTTCGTCACGCATCGCCCAGAAGTTCGGCCTGAAGACGGCCCAATTCCTGGATCGCGCCACCGAGCAAGGTTTCCTGACCGCCAACGGTGACCGCCACACGCTGACGCCCAAGGGCGAGAAGGCGGGCGTCGAGTTCGTCGCCAAGTCGCGTTTCGGCCCCTACTTTCTGTGGCCACAGGATTTTCAGCTGGCTTGATCACTTCCAAGGCGCAGGTGGAAGTCCCGTTTCTATAGCGGCTTGTGGCCATTCCGCAGTGGGAAGAGCCAAAAATCTCTTGAAAAATCAGCCCGAAACGCCCTCCAACGCCCCCGACAGCGCATAGCGCGTCCCCCGCCCCTGCCCGCTCTTCACTAGAACACCCAAAGCCACCAGCTCGGTCAGTTCCCGGTACGCGGTGGCGCGCGAGACCTGGGCGATGGCGGTGTATTTTTCGGTGCTCATGCCGCCCGCAAAGCCGTCCGGGCCGGCATCGAACAGCTTGTTCAGCACCTTGCGCTGGCTGGCCGTGAGTTGCGGGTGGGCTGCCTGCAACGCGGCCCAGAAGGCGCTTTTGCGGGCCGCGCCTTGCACCTGCGCCACGGTGGCCCCGCAGGCTTGTTCGACGCAACCCACAAACCAGCGCACCCACGGGGTCACGTCCAGCACGGGCTGGCTGGTGGCGGCCTGGAGTTGGCGGTAGTAGCCCGCGCGATCCAGCCACATCTGGCGCGACAGGCTGAACACCCGCTGCCCGCTGCGCAGATCTTGTGCCATGGCCAGGTCGGCCAGCGCGCGGCCGATGCGGCCGTTGCCGTCTTCAAAGGGGTGGATGGCCTCCAGCCACAGGTGGGCGATGGCCGCGCGCACCAGGCCGTCCAGGCGTGCACCCACGTCGGCGTCGTTGAACCAGCCGATCAGGCGGGCCATCTGCGCGGGCACGTCGCGCGAGTCAGGGGCCTGGTAATGCACCACATCCGGCTGCCCCAGGCGAGGCGTGACGATCTGCATGGGTTCGGGGTGTTCGCGCCAGCCGCCCACCACGATGGGCGTGATGCCGCTGCGCCCGGTGGGGAACAAGGCGGCATGCCAGCCAAACAGGCGCTCGGCGCTGAGGGGCTCGGCCCAGTGCTGCACGGCGGCTTCAATGACGTCCAGCGTGGCCTCGACGCGCGGCTCCCGCTGCTGAAGGTGCACCCGGCCGCTTTGCGTCAGGCCAAGGCGGCGCGCGGCCGAGGCGCGTACCGAGTTGATCTGCAGCGCCTCGCCCTCGATCTGCGCGGTGGCGACCGCCTCATCCGCCCATTCCGCCAATTGCAGTTCGCCCAAATCGACCAGCTGCAGGCTGCCGACGAGGCCCAGCATGCGCCCCTGCGCCAGCCGCGCGGCCGCCAACGCCGGCTGCAGCGCCTGCGCGTCCACCTGAAATTGCGGCCAATCGGGGGCTTGCCAGATCCACATGAAGCGCATTTTGCCGTTTCACGCCTCAAATGTGAAGCGCAAACCCGAAAAATGCGCTTCCGCAGCCTTTGGCGTGGCGGGGGAAGCGCGTCGAATGTCCGGTCTACGCCCCCAACCGCTGCCCGAACCGCCCCCCCCCCCCCCCCCCCATGATCAGCCGGTGCGAGGCGCGTGTCGCGCCCACATAGATCAGCCGGGCGGCCTCTTTTTCATCCTCGCCCGGCGCAGGCATCTGGCCCACACCCACCAGCGCCACCACCGGAAACTCCAGGCCCTTGCTGGCGTGCAAGGTCATCACCTTGATCTTGTCGCTGGCCGGGTCGAAGTCGCCGGTACGGATGCGGTTTTCGAGCGGCAGCTTTCGCTGCCACAGCGTGTGGGCACACAGGTCACGAATCTTGCCAGTGGGGCACAGCACCGCCATGTCACCCCAGGCGTGGCCCTCCTGGTGCGCGGCGGCCAGCAGCTCGGCCACCTGCCAGGCTTCTTCTTGCAGTGTGGGCAGGCGGATGAGGATGGGCGCCTCGCCCTCGCGGCCGCAGCTCACGGGCTTGAGCAGGGGCACGCCGTCGTCGTCGTGGTCTTCGGCGGTCAATAGATCGGCGGCCACCAGGCTGGCGGTCTGCAGGATCTGCTTGGTGTTGCGGTAGTTGATCTTGAGGATGGTGGTGCGCCCCTGCGCCTGGATGCCCACGCTCTTGAAGCTGAAGTTCTTCTTCTGCGCGCGCTCGTAGATGCTTTGCGCGTCGTCGTACAGCACCAGCAGGCTGTTGGTGGCGGGGTCCACCATCTGCACCACCAGCTTCAGCCATTCGGGCGCGAAGTCGTGGCCTTCGTCGATCAGCACGGCCTGGTATTGCCCGCTGGGGATCTGGCGGCGGTCCACGCCGGTGATCACGCGCTGAACCAGTTCCGCCGTGTATTCGCGATGCCCGTCGGGCGGCAGCTCCTGCCCGAAGGTCAGCAACTGCTCGCGGCACCATTTGTGAAAGTGCACCGCATGCACACGCCCGGCGATACCCTTGGCCGCCATCACGCGGGCCAGTTGCCGGGCCAGCGGCTCGTTGTAGCAAAGAATGAGCACGGGCTTGCTGGTCTCCGTGCCGGCCTTGGCCAGGTGCTCGGCGCGGTAGCCCAGCAGCATGGTCTTTCCGGAGCCGGCCACGCCGTGGATGACGCGGTGGCCGTCGCCGAGGCTGCGGGCCAGCTGCTCCTGCTGCAGGTCCATCACGCGCATGATGCCGGGCAGCTCGGCGGCGGCGTCGGTTTCGTCAAACAGCGCGTCCTGCGTGGGCACGCGCACCTCGGGGAACATGATCCAGCGCACGCGGTCCAGCTGCGGCAGCGACATCACGCCGCCCATCAGGAAGGGGAACATGTCCCACAGGCGGCTTTGCAGCGCCTCGGG
>WBZM01001305.1_pt1 | contig 16840 bp, 13 predicted proteins | sample 5204271 | NCBI WGS metagenome assembly WBZM01 (sample SAMN12344346, study PRJNA552823) | activated sludge metagenome | biome: Activated sludge suspended growth; feature: Nitrification reactor; material: Wastewater; isolation source: activated sludge from nitrification reactor of wastewater...
AGTCGTCGTGGGCGCGCTCGAAGGCCGCGACCCGCTCATCGATGCCGACGCCGGCGGTGACGGCAAATGCGCCCAGATAGTCGAGCGCGCCCGATTCGCGCGGCGCGACCCAGTCGGCCAGGCTGTGATGGCGCTTGCCTTCCGGTTTCGGGCCTTGTTGGCGCAGGTGATGCAGCGTCATCGATACCCGGTCGCGGCTTTCATCGGCATACAGCGCGATGTCGTCCTCGCCGACCCGCTGGGCCGGGAAGAAGCCGATCACGCCCCGCGCCGTCAGCCAGCGTTCGGCGATGATTTGGTCCAGCATGGCCCGGGCGTCGGCGAACAAGTGCCGGGCCTGCTCGCCCTGTTCGGGGTCGTCGAAAATCGCCGGATAGCGCCCGCGCAATTCCCAGGCGTGAAAGAACGGCGTCCAGTCGATCCGCTCCGCCAGTTCCGCCAGCGGGTAGTCGTCGAAGGCGCGGACACCGAGAAAGCTGGGCTTGGGCGGGACGTAGCGCGTCCAGTCCAGAGGAGAGCGGTTGGCGCGAGCTTGGGCCAGCGGCAGCAACGGTTCCCGCTGGCGGCGGTTGGCGTGCTGGTCGCGCTTCTGGGCGTACTCCTGTTTGGTCCGGGCGACGAAGGGTTCGCGCGACTCGACACCGACCAGATTTTGGGCCACGCCCACCGCCCGCGAAGCGTCCTTGACGTAAATCACCGGGCCGGCGTATTGCGGGTCGATTTTCACCGCCGTGTGCATGGCCGACGTGGTGGCCCCGCCGATCAGCAGCGGCGCGGTGAAGCCTTGCCGGCTCATCTCTTTGGCGACGTTGACCATCTCGTCCAGCGACGGGGTGATCAGGCCGGACAGGCCGATCATGTCCGCGCCGTGCTCGCGGGCGGCGTCGAGAATCTTCTGGGTCGGCGTCATGACGCCGAGATCGATGACCTCGAAGTTGTTGCATTGGAGCACCACCCCGACGATGTTCTTGCCGATGTCATGCACGTCGCCCTTGACCGTGGCCAGCACGATCCGGCCATTGGAACGGCGTTGGCCGTCGGCTTGTTCCGCCTCGATGAACGGGATCAGGTAGGCGACGGATTTTTTCATCACCCGCGCCGATTTCACCACCTGCGGCAAAAACATCTTGCCCGCCCCGAACAGATCGCCGACCACGTTCATGCCGTCCATCAGCGGACCCTCGATGACGTGTAGCGGCCGTTCCGCTTGCCGGCGGGCGTCCTCGGTGTCGGCTTCGATGAATTCGTCGATGCCCTTGATCAGCGCGTGTTCCAGCCGTTTCGCCACCGGCCAGGAACGCCAGTCGTCCCGCTCCCCTCGCCCTCCGGGAGAGGGGCCGGAGGTGAGGGCTGGATCTTTGTATTGATCGGCGATCTCCAGCAGCCGCTCGGTGGCGTCCGGGCGGCGATCGAGAATCACGTCCTCGACCCGCTCCCGCAACTCGGCGGGGATTTCCTCGTAAATCGCCAGTTGCCCGGCATTGACGATGCCCATGGTCATGCCGGCCTGGATGGCGTGGTAGAGGAACACCGAATGAATCGCCTCCCGCACCGGGTTGTTGCCCCGGAATGAGAAGGAAACGTTGGACACGCCGCCGGAAACCAGCGCGTGCGGCAGTTCCGCCTTGATCCGCCGGGTGGCCTCGATGAAATCCACCGCGTAATGGTTGTGCTCGGCGATGCCGGTGGCGACCGCGAAGATGTTGGGATCGAAAATGATGTCCTGCGGCGGGAAACCGACCTGCTCGGTCAGAATCCGGTAGGCCCGCCGGCAGATGGCGAGCTTGCGTTCCTCGGTGTCGGCCTGGCCCTGCTCGTCGAACGCCATGACGATGGCCGCCGCGCCGTAGCGGCGGATCAGGCCCGCCTGCCGGATGAATTCCGCCTCGCCTTCCTTCATGCTGATCGAGTTCACCACCGGCTTGCCCTGGATGCGTTTCAGGCCGGCTTCCAGAATCTCCCACTTGGAGGAGTCGATCATCGCCGGCACCCGGCTGATGTCCGGCTCGGCGGCGATCAGGTTGAGGAAGGTGACCATCGCCTCCTTGGAATCCAGCATTCCCTCGTCCATGTTGATGTCGATGATCTGCGCGCCGTTTTCGACTTGCTGGCGGGCGATGTCGAGCGCGGCGTTGTAATCGCCCGCTTTGATCAGCCGCTTGAACACCGCCGAGCCGGTGACGTTGGTGCGCTCGCCGACGTTGATGAACAGCGAGTCGGAACCGATGTTGAGCGGTTCCAGTCCCGCCAAGCGGCAGCGCGGCTCGATGCGCGGAATCGGGCGTGGCGGCAGGTCCTTGACCGCTTCGACGATGGCGCGGATGTGGGCGGGCGTGGTGCCGCAGCAGCCGCCGACGATGTTGAGAAAACCGCTCTCGGCGAACTCGCGGATGATCGCCGCCATCTGTTCCGGCGTCTCGTCGTACTCGCCGAAGGCGTTGGGCAGACCGGCGTTGGGGTGGGCGGAGACGCGGGTGTCGGCGATACGCGCCAGTTCGGCCACGTAAGGCCGCAGTTGCGTGGCGCCCAGCGCGCAATTCAGGCCGAAGGACAGCGGGCGGATGTGCGATAGCGAGTTCCAGAACGCCTCGGTGGTCTGGCCGGACAGGGTGCGGCCGGAGGCGTCGGTGATGGTGCCGGAAATCATCACCGGCCGGCGAGTGCCGCTCTCGTCGAAAAACTGTTGGATGGCGAACAGCGCCGCTTTCGCGTTCAGAGTGTCGAAAATGGTCTCCACCAGCAAAATATCCGCGCCGCCTTCGACCAGGGCGCGCGTCGCTTCGGTGTAGGCGGCGACCAGTTCATCGAAGTGGATGTTGCGGAAGCCGGGATTGTTCACGTCCGGCGACAGGCTGGCGGTGCGGTTGGTGGGGCCGAGAACACCGGCCACGAAGCGCGGCTTGGCCGGGTCGCGGGCGGTGAATTCATCCGCCACGCTCTTGGCCAATCGGGCCGCTTCTCGATTCAGTTCTGGCACCAGGCTTTCCATGCCGTAGTCGCGCATCGAAACCGAGGTGGAGTTGAAGGTGTTGGTTTCGATGATGTCTGCGCCGGCGTCGAAGTAGGCGGCGTGGATCTCGCTGATGATCGCTGGCCGGGTCAGCGCCAGCAGGTCGTTGTTTCCCTTGAGATCGCGCGGCCAGTCGCGGAAGCGCTCTCCCCGGTAATCGGCCTCTTGCAAGCGATAGCTCTGGATCATGGTGCCCATCGCGCCGTCGAGAATCAGGATGCGGCGGGCCAGCAGGTCGTGCAACTGGGCGGTTTTATCGGCGGTCATCGGCGGAGTACTCGGCAACTTCGGCGGAACAGGGCAAATTCAAGTAAGCTGGAACGCATCCCGAATCCATTCCATTTGCGGTTCGCTGTCGGGGTGGAGGATCGCCAGCACATCGAAACGGCAGGGCAGGTCGAGATGCTGGCGTTGCAGATAGACCGCCGCCGCTCGCAACAGGCGTTGCTGCTTGGTCCGGGTGACCGATTCGGCGGGCGTGCCGAACCGGTCGTGGCGGCGGCTGCGCACCTCGACAAACACCAGCTGATCGCCATCGCGCATGATCAGGTCCAACTCGCCGACGCGACAACGGAAATTGCGCGCCACCAGCGTCAGGCCGCGCGTTTCCAGATAGCGGCGGGCCAGCTCCTCGGCGGCGGTTCCCTGTGCGACGCGGCTGGTCACGGGCGCTTCTCCAGCGATGGAAGGGTGGATCGAGTTTTCCAAAAATTTCCGCATTGTAGAGGTTTGAGGCATGGCCGTCGAATCCGGCGCGCTGTACGTGGTGGCGACACCCATCGGTAATCTGGAGGACATCAGCGCCCGCGCCCTGCGGGTCCTGCGGGAAGTGGACTGCATCGCCGCCGAGGACACCCGCCACACCGGGCGGTTGCTGCGGCACTTCGATATCGATAAGCCGCTGTTTTCACTGCACGAGCACAACGAACGCGGTCGCTTGGAGCAGATCGTCGCACGGTTGCGGAAGGGCCAATCGGTCGCGCTGGCGTCGGACGCCGGTACGCCTTTGATCAGCGATCCGGGCTTTCCGCTGGTGCGGGAACTGCGTCGGCAGGGCTTGCCGGTGATCCCGATACCGGGTCCGAGCAGTCTGCTGGCGGCGTTGTCGGTCGCCGGGTTGCCGACCGACCGTTTCGTGTTCGAGGGATTTTTGCCCGCCAAGACCGCCGCGCGCCGCGAGCGGTTGCGGGCATTGGCGCGGGAGGAGCGCACCCTGGTGTTTTTCGAGGCCAGCCACCGGATCGCGGAAACCCTGGCCGATCTGGCGGCGGAGTTCGGCGGTGAGCGACCGGCGGTCATCGCCCGCGAGCTGACCAAACGGTTCGAGGAAATCCAGGGGGCGCCCATCGGTGATCTGGTGATGTGGCTGGAGGTCGATGTCAACCGCCAAAGGGGAGAGTTCGTGCTGGTGGTGCAGGGCGCGGCGGTGGCGAGCGAGGCGGACACGCCGGAAAATCGCCGTTTGCTGGCGGCGCTGCTATCGGAGCTTCCTGTCAGCCGAGCCGTGGTGGTGGCGGCCAAGCTGACGGGCTTGCGGAAAAAGCCCCTTTACGATTTGGCGCTGACGCTCGGGGAACGGCGAGTGGCCGACGATCCGTGAATCTCGCTTGCCAATCGCGGCGCCACGATGGACACTATGCGGCGGGAACCGGCTGGACGGCCGCTGTATCGCCATGCGATATGGAGGAAAGTCCGGGCTCCACAGGACAGGGTGCCAGGTAACACCTGGGGGGCGCGAGCCCACGGAAAGTGCCACAGAAAATACACCGCCCAAGTTCGCGAGAACCGGCAAGGGTGAAAAGGTGCGGTAAGAGCGCACCGCGCGGCTGGCAACAGGCGCGGCACGGCAAACCCCACCCGGAGCAAGACCAAATAGGGGAGCGCAATCGCGTGGTCCGCGCGGCTCCCGGGTAGGTCGCTACAGGCGTCTGGCGACAGGCGTCGCAGAGGAATGGCCGTCCTCGACAGAACCCGGCTTACAGGCCGGTTCCTTTTTCCCCATCGCGAATTCGGTTGACTGCTAGCGCCGACGCCACTCCGCAAATTTCCCCTTATCCCGCTTTTTCCCCTCATTTTTTGTCGCCTTTCGGTATTGTCTGGGGGTGTATCCAGGCCCACCCCGTTTTGTTAGTATTTTGTTAAGAATATGTAATGTAATAAAATTTTAAAAATCCCTTTTTTGTAATCTTTCTTGACAGCGACAGATAGACATACCTATAGTTAGTGGAGAAAAGTGGGAGGAAGTGGGGCGCGCGAGCGGCCCGGCGCACCGAAAGGAGCCACCATTGTTCCGGGGGATTCATCGCTTAACGCTGGACAACAAGGGCCGATTGTCGATACCGGCCGCCTATCGTCAGCGTTTGTCGGAAGCCGGCGACGGCCAGATGGTGTTGACGATCGATCGCGACCGCTGCCTCCTCCTTTACCCGCTGAGCGTCTGGGAAGAGATCGAGCGCAAGCTCATCCAGCTTTCCAGCACCAACAAACGCGCCCGGGCGCTCAAGCGACTGTTGCTGGGGCATGCCGAGGAATGTTGTCTGGATGCCAGCGGCCGGATTTTGTTGCCGGAACCCTTGCGAGAGTTCGCCGACCTGGAAAAGCGGGTGGTGTTGGTGGGCCAGGGGAACAAATTTGAAATTTGGAGCGAACAGGTTTGGCAGGCGTGGCGCGACTCCGCTTTGGCCGATGGGGATGAAGATGGCGAGCCCATCCCGGATTTGGATTCGCTGGCGTTCTGAGTATGGCGGAAACGCCGCTCCCGCATCGCCCCGTTCTGTTGGCCGAAGCGCTGGCCGCTCTGGCGATCCGTCCGGATGGCTTTTATGTGGACGCCACGTTCGGGCGGGGAGGACACGCGGCGGCGATCCTGGAAAGATTGGGGTCGGCCGGGTCGCTGTTGGCGCTGGACCGGGACCCGGCGGCCGGGGAATGGGCGAGATCCGAATTCGGACAAGATGCGCGCTTCCGGTTCGTTCAGACTCGGTTCAGCCAATTAGCCGACATGATCGAGGAGCGCGGGTTGCTTGGTCGGGTGAACGGCGTTTTGCTCGATCTGGGCGTGTCTTCCCCCCAGTTAGATGATCCGGCGCGCGGCTTCAGCTTCATCCGGGATGGTGCGCTGGACATGCGGATGGACCCGACCGGCGGGATCGGCGCGGCCGAGTGGATTAGCCGTGCGGGCGAGGCGGAGCTGGAGCGAGCGCTGGCGGAGTTTGGCGAGGAACGGTTTCACCGGCGGATCGCTCGCGCCATCGCGCTGGCCCGCCAGCGAGCGCCGATCGCGACGACGGCGCGGCTGGCTGCCATCGTTGCCGCTGCCGTGCCGACTCGCGAGCCGGGCAAGCATCCGGCCACCCGGACTTTTCAGGCCATCCGCATCGCGGTCAACGATGAGTTGCGCGAACTGCGGGCCGTGTTGCCGCAGGTGGTGCGGACGCTGGCGCCGGGAGGACGGATGGCGGTGATCAGCTTCCATTCGCTGGAGGATCGAGTGGTCAAGCGGTTCATGCACGAGCAGGCGCGAGGGATGGAGTTGCCCTTGGATTTGCCGGTGGCAGGCGTGCCAAAAGGAATGACCTTGCGGGCCGTCGGCCGAGCGATTCGCCCGGATGCCACGGAAATCGCGATTAATCCGCGGGCGCGCAGCGCCTTGTTGCGGGTGGCGGAACGGCTGGGATGAACGGTCAGTTTTTGATGGTCGTGCTGCTGACCGGCACCGTGTTGGGCTCTGGGGTCGGCGTGGTTTACACCCGGCACGCCAACCGGCAACTGTTTGTTCAATTGCAGAAATTACAAGCGGAACGGGACAGCCTTGCAGTCGAATGGGAATTGCTACAACTGGAACAGAGCACCTTGGTTACGGATTCGGCGGTAGAGGAAACGGCGCGTAAGCGGCTGAACATGCTGACCCCGGATCCGAGCGAGGTTTTATACATCAAGCCCCATGAATAAATTTCCCATCAAAGCCTTGGAAGCGCCGCTGAGAATGGCGCGAGCGTTCCTGCCCGCAGCGACCCGCCAAGGCATGGTGCTGGGCCTGCTGTTTCTGGCGGCGGGGAGCGTGATCGGCCGCGCCGCCTACTTGCAATTGGTTCACAAGGATTTTCTGCAGGAGCAAGGCAATGAGCGCTTTCTGCGGAAGGTCGAGGTACCGGCGCACCGAGGCATGATCCTGGACCGCAATGGCGAGCCATTGGCGGTCAGTTCGCCGGTGGATTCGATCTGGGCGCAACCGAAGGAACTTTTGGGGCAGCGCGAGCGATGGCCGACACTCGCCCCGTTGCTCGGGCTGACCGTGACCGAAATAGAAGAGGAGATGGCGGGGCGCGAGGAGCGCGGGTTCGCTTATTTGCGCCGGCACCTGCCGCCGAGCAAGGCCCAGCAGATTTTGCAGCTCAAGATTCCCGGCGTTTACGCGATGCGCGAATACCGGCGCTACTATCCCGATGCCGAGGTGACATCCCACCTGCTGGGGTTCACCGACATCGACGATGCCGGACAGGAGGGGCTGGAAAAGGCGTTCGACGCGCAGCTCCACGGCACTCCTGGTCTCAAGCGAGTCATCCAGGATCGGTTGGGCCGGGTGGTGGAGGATGTGGAAAGCATCCGGGTTCCCCAGCCCGGCAAGCCGGTGGTGCTCAGCATCGACCGGCGGTTGCAGTATCTCGCTTATCGCGCGCTCAAGACGGCGGTCATGGAGAACAAAGCCAGCGCCGGCTCGGCGGTGATCGTGGACGTGCGAACCGGCGAGATCCTGGCGATGGTGGATCAACCGGCGGGCAATCCCAACAATCGCGCCGAATTGAAGGGCGAATTGCTCCGCAACCGGGCGGTCACCGACGTTTACGAGCCGGGTTCGACCCTGAAACCCTTCACCGTCGCCTTGGGGTTGGAGAGCGGCAAATGGAGCCCGACGACCCTGGTGAACACCGCGCCGGGCACGCTCAGGGTGGGCCGCTACACGGTTCGCGACGTGCATAACTACGGGATGATCGACGTCACCCGGGTCATCAGTAAATCCAGTAATGTCGGGACCAGCAAAATCGCGCTGTCGATGCCGATGGAACGGTTGTGGCAGCTCTACAAGAACATTGGTTTCGGGTCTTCAACCGGGCTGGGACTGATCGGCGAACAGGCCGGCGTTCTTCACCATTTCAGCAAGTGGGGAGGCGAGATCGGCCACGCCAACCACTCCTTCGGTTACGGGTTATCCGTCAACATGGTGCAACTGGCCCAGGCGTACACCGTCTTGGCGGCGGACGGCATCCGGCGGCCGCTCACGATCCTGAAACGCGACCAACCGCCCGGCCCGTCCGAAGAGCAGCGGGTGCTGTCGGCCCGCGCGGTGCGGCAGATTCGGGTGATGCTGGAGGAGGCGGTGAGCAAGGCGGGCACCGGCCTCAAGGCGTCGGTGCCCGGCTATCAGGTCGCTGGCAAGACCGGCACGGTCCATAAGATCGTCAACGGCCGCTACGCCGGCAACCGGTATTTTTCCCTGTTCGCCGGCATGGTGCCGGCCAGCGACCCGCGCCTGGTGATGGTGATCATCATCGATGAACCCAAGAGCGGAGCTTATTACGGCGGCGCGGTGGCGGCGCCGGTGTTCGGCAAGACCATGGGCGGTGTCCTGCGGATTCTGAACATCACGCCGGACGACATGCCGTCCATGAAAATCGCCGGAACGGTCTCTGCGGCGGGGGCGACACCGTGAGTCCGATCATGCCGGCGACCCTGGGCGATCTGTTGGCCGGTTATGCGGCTGTTCCGGCGAACTTGACCGCCGGTCCGGTTGCCGGTTTGGCCACGGACAGCCGGGCGGTCCGGCCGGGCGAAGTGTTTTTCGCGCTGCGCGGCGGGAGCCGGCACGGTTTGGAGTTTTTGGAGACGGTCAGAGAGGCGGGAGCGGCGGCGGTGGTCTGGGAGCCCCCTTACGAGAGTCCGATCCTCGCCGGCGAAGAAGGGATGCCGCTGTTCGCCGTGCCGGATCTGCGCCGGAAACTGGGGCCGATCATCGCCCGATTTTACGGCGAACCTTCCCGGCGATTGCGCGTGGTGGGCATCACCGGCACCGACGGAAAAACCTCTTGCGCTCACTTTATCGCTCAGGCGCTCGGCGACGCGAGCGCGGGACCGTGCGGCATCCTCGGCACGCTGGGTATCGGAGTTCACGGTAGGACCGAACCCTCGCCGCACACCACGCCGGACCCGCTGGCCGTGCAGCGCTGGCTGGCGGGACTGGTCGCTGACGGCCGGCGTTATGCGGCGATGGAAGTCTCCTCGCACGCCTTGGACCAAGGCCGGGTGAACGGCGTCGAGTTCGCGGTGGCGACCCTGACCAACCTCACCCGCGATCATTTGGACTATCACGGTGATCTGGAGTCCTACGCGGCGGCCAAGCGGCGGTTGTTCCTCGAACACCAGCCTCGCTGGACGGTGTTGAATCTGGACGATGCCTTCGGTCGCGATCTTGCCGGCGAATTGGACGGTCGAGAGAACGTCATCGGCTACGGTCTCGACCGGCGGCCCGAGCGACCGGCGCGATTCGTCTGGGGGGAAAAGCTGGAGTTGACTCCCGCTGGCTTGCAAATGGCGATCCGCTCGTCTTGGGGGGATGGCGATCTCCGGGTCGGGCTGTTGGGACGGTTCAACGCCAGCAACGTGTTGGCGACCGTGGCGACCCTGCTGGCGCTGGATTTGCCGTTCGCCGAGGTTTTGGAGCGGGTGGCGCGAACGGCCACGGTGCCGGGACGGATGGAGCGGCTGGGCGGCGGTGCCGGGCAGCCGCTGGCGGTGATCGACTACGCCCATACCCCCCACGCGCTCGAACAGGCGCTAAAGACCCTGCGGGAACACGGCGGCCAGCGGCTGTGGTGCGTGTTCGGCTGCGGCGGCGACCGCGATCCGGGCAAGCGGCCGCTGATGGGCGCGGCGGCCGAACGCTGGGCCGACCGGGTGATCGTGACCGACGACAACCCCCGCACCGAAGACCCGGATCGAATCGTCCGCGATATCCTGGCCGGGATGCGGCAACCCAAAGCCGCGACGATCGTCCGCGACCGGCGATCCGCCATCGTCCGGGCGCTGGCCGATGCCAGCGCCGGCGACATCGCGCTGATCGCCGGCAAGGGCCACGAGGACTACCAGATCGTCGGCGCCGAGCGGCTGCCGTTCAGCGACCGCGCCATCGTGCGCGAATGTCTGTTTTCCGACCGCCGGGATGAGGCCGCGTGAATGGCTGACGCCTTTGTGTCCATGCGCTTGCATGAAGCCGCCCGGTTGCTGCGGGGAGAGGTTTCCGGCGATGACGTCGGTTTTGCCGAGGTGGGCACCGACAGCCGGCGCCTGCCGGCGGGAGCTTTGTTCGTGGCCCTGGTCGGACCGAATTTCGACGGGCACGACTTTATCGCCGCCGCGCGGGAGCGAGGAGCCTGCGCGGCGCTGGTCAGCCGGCGGGTGGCCGATCCGCTGCCCCAGCTGCGGGTGGCCGACACCCTGATGGCGCTGGGCCAGTTGGGCGCGGCTTGGCGCGAGCGGTTCGCCGGACCCTTGATCGCGCTGACCGGCAGCAACGGCAAAACCACCCTCAAGGAAATGATCGCCGCCGTTTTGCGGGTTCGGGGGCCGACGCTCGCGACCGAGGGCAACCTCAACAACGATATCGGGGTGCCGCTGACCCTGTTGCGCCTCGGGAAAGAGCACGCCTACGCGGTGATCGAAATGGGCGCCAACCATCCCTGCGAAATCGCTTATCTGACCGGGTTGGCCCGGCCCGATGTGGCGATCATCAACAACGCTGGACCCTGTCATCTGGAGGGTTTCGGCGACGTGGCCGGGGTGGCGCGCGGCAAGGGCGAGATTTTCCAGGGGTTGGGTCCCGATGGCGTGGCGGTGATCAACCGCGACGACCCCTTCGCCGATTACTGGGCCGGCTTGAATCCCGGTCGGCGGATCGTGGGTTTCGGGCTGGATCGAGCGGCCGAAGTGAGCGGCCGGTTGCTCGATCCAGCCGCCAACCGGTTTCGGCTGCGTGCCGGCGGCGAGGAAATTCAGATTGAACTGCCGCTGTCCGGCCGGCACAACGTCCTCAACGCCTTGGCGGCGACGGCGGCGACGATGGCGGTGGGAGCCACGCTGGACCAGGTTCGCCGAGGGCTCGAAAGCCTGCGCGGCGTCGGCGGCAGGATGCAACGCTTGCGGGGCCGGCACGGTGGCGCGGTCATCCACGACGCCTACAACGCCAATCCGGCGTCGCTCGCCGCCGCCTTGCATTCGGTCGGCGCCGAACCCGGTCGCAAGTGGCTGGTGCTGGGCGACATGCTGGAGCTGGGGCCGGCGGCGGACGACCTGCACGCCCGGTCTGGCCGGGAAACCCGAGCCGCCGGATTCGAGCGCTTGTACGGCGTCGGCGAGCATAGCCGGGCGGCGGTGGCCGCGTTCGATCGGGGCGGCCGGCATTTCATGGACGTGACAGATCTGATCGCGGCGTTGGCCGACGATCTCGAACCCGGCGGCGAACTGCCGGTGGTGTTGGTCAAGGGCTCGCGAGGGATGAGGCTGGAACGGGTGGTGGCGGCCTTGGTGGAGCCCGGCGAGATGGCTTCGAACCGGGAGGGTCATCGCTGATGCTGACGCTGCTGGCCGAGTGGCTGACGGATAATTTTTATACCGGCTTCAACGTCTTTCAGTATCTGACTTTTCGGGCGATTCTGGGCGTGCTCACGGCGCTGTTGATTTCCCTTCTGGTCGGTCCGGGCATGATTCAGCGCTTGAGCCGCTATCAGATCGGCCAGCAGATCCGCGAAGACGGCCCCAAGAGCCATTTTTCCAAGGCGGGAACGCCGACCATGGGCGGGGCTTTGATCTTGGTCGCCATCGCTATCGCCACCTTGCTGTGGGCGGACTTGCGCAACCGTTATGTCTGGATCGTGCTGCTGGTGACGCTGGCGTTTGGGGTGGTCGGCTGGGTGGACGATTACAAAAAACTGATTCTACGCAATTCCAAGGGATTGTCGGCGCGAGCGAAGTACTCCTGGCAATCCTGCGCCGGGCTGACGGTCGCTCTGGTGCTGTTTTTTACCGCTCAGACGCCGGCGGAGACCCAGTTGATCGTGCCGTTTTTCAAAAGCGTGGCGCTGGATCTGGGTTGGTTGTTCGTGCCGCTGGCGTATTTCGTCATCGTCGGTTCCAGCAACGCCGTCAATCTCACGGACGGCTTGGACGGCTTGGCTATCGTGCCGACCGCCATGGTCGCGGGAGCAATGGCGGTGTTCTGCTACGCCTCCGGCAATCGGATCTTCGCCGATTATCTCGGCATTCCCCATGTGCCGGGCGTGGGCGAGATCGCGGTGTTTTGCGGAGCGATGGTCGGCGCCGGGTTGGGCTTTCTCTGGTTCAACGCCTATCCGGCTCAAGTCTTCATGGGCGATGTCGGCGCGTTGGCGTTGGGAGCGGCGCTGGGCGCCGTCGCGGTGGCGGTGCGGCAGGAGCTGGTGCTGTTCGTGATGGGCGGGGTCTTCGTCATGGAGACCGTGTCGGTGATTTTGCAGGTGGCGTCGTTCAAGCTGACCGGGCGGCGCATTTTCCGCATGGCGCCCTTGCACCACCACTTCGAGCTGAAGGGCTGGCCGGAACCGACAGTGATCGTCCGTTTCTGGATCATCACCATCATTCTGGTGCTGGTCGGACTGGCAACCCTGAAGATCCGATAAGGAGGAGAGGCTCGGATGCTGCGACTGGATGGAACTACGCTGGTGGTCGGGCTGGGCAAAAGCGGCCTGTCGGCGGTGCGGGCGCTGGCGGCGCTGGGCGCGGCCGTCGCGGTGACCGACAGCCGCCGCGACCCGCCGGAGCTGGCGGCGTTGCGCGCGGAGTTTCCCGAGTTGCCCTGTCATCTGGGTGGTTTCGAGCCGGCGGTGTTTGCGGATGCGGCGCGGCTGTTGGTCAGTCCGGGAGTCGCCGTCGCGACGCCGGTCATCGCCGAGACGGCGGCGCTGGGCGTGCCGGTCTGGGGGGACATCGAGCTGTTGGCCCGGCTCACCGGGTCTCCGGTGGCGGCCATCACCGGCTCCAACGGCAAGAGCACGGTCACGACCTTGCTGGGGGAGATGGCGCTTCGCGCCGGCGCCCGCGCGGCGGTCGGCGGCAACCTCGGCACTCCCGCGCTGGATTTTTGGCTGGCGGAAGAGCGGGGCGCGAGCGCGGAGAAAGCGCCGGAACTGTACGTGCTGGAACTGTCGAGCTTCCAACTGGAGACCACCCACAGCCTGAACGCGCGAGTCGCGACCGTGCTGAACATCAGCCCGGACCACATGGATCGCTACGCCACCTTGGACGACTACATCGCCGCCAAGCGCCGGATTTTTCGAGGCTGCGGTGCGATGGTGATCAACGCCGACGATCCGGCAGTTGCGGCGATGATCGAGCCGGGTCGCGAGGTGCTGCGCTTCACCCTGAACGAACCGGGCGAAGGCGAGTTTGGCCTGCGTCGGGAAGGGGGCGAGACCTGGCTGATGCGGGGACGAGAGCGCTGGATCGCGGCGGCGGAATTGAAGATCAGCGGCGACCACAATCTCGCCAACGCGCTGGCGGCACTCGCCATGGGAGGCGCGCTCGGCTTGCGGCGCGAGGCGATGCTGGCGGCGTTGCGCGAGTTCGCCGGGCTGGCGCACCGGACCACCCTGGTGCTGGAGCGCGACGGGGTGCGCTGGTTCGACGATTCCAAGGGCACCAATGTCGGCGCGACGGTGGCGGCGGTGCGCGGTCTGCCGGGCCGGGTGGTCCTGATCGCGGGCGGCGACGGCAAGAGCCAGGATTTCTCGCCCTTGCGCGCGGCTTTGGCCGGCAAGGCGCGCGGGGTGGTGCTGATCGGACGGGACGGGCCGCTGATCGCCGCCGCGCTGGGCGACAGCGTGCCGATCCAGTCGGCGGCCGACATGGAGCAGGCCGTGGCGCGGGCCGCGCAATGGGCCGAGCCGGGCGATAGCGTCCTGCTGTCCCCGGCCTGCGCCAGCTTCGATATGTTCAGCGGTTACGAGGAACGCGGCGCGCTGTTCGCCGCCGCCGTGCGGAGGTGGGCCGGATGCTGAGCGCCACCCTCTCCAACAGCGGCAATCGGAGCCGGCTGCCGAGCGCGGGCGAGCGTCGCACCGCACTGCCGTTCCCCGATCCCTGGGTATTGATCTCGACCTTGCTGCTGCTGGCGCTGGGGTTATTGATGGTCGCTTCGGCTTCGATCCCGATCGGCGCCGACCCCAGGACCGGCCAGGGTCAGCCGTTCCACTTTCTGATCCGTCAGGGAGCGTTCGTGTTGATCGGTCTGCTGGTCTCTGGCGTGGTCTTTCAAGTGCCGATGACGCGCTGGCGGCGGGCCGGGCCCTTGCTGTTGCTGGCGGCGATCGGCCTCTTGGTGGCGGTGTTGATTCCCGGCGTCGGCAAGGAAGTGAACGGCAGCATCCGCTGGATTGGCGTCGGCCCCATCAATGTCCAGGTTTCGGAAATCGCCAAATTGTGCGCGCTCATTTTCGTGGCCGGCTATCTCAAACGTCACGGCGCCGAATTGCAAGCATCCGATTTCAAAATCTCGGCCTTGGCGCTGGCCCGGCCCATGGGGGTGCTGGCCATATTCGCGGTCCTGCTGCTGCTGGAGCCCGATTTCGGCAGCATGGTGGTGCTGATGGCGACCGCGCTGGGCATGGTGTTCCTGGCCGGGGTCAATCTCTGGCAGTTTGGCGCCTTGCAGGCGGGCACGGTGGCCGTTATGGCGCTGCTGATTCTGTCCTCGCCCTATCGGCAAAACCGGGTGTTGAGCTTTCTCAATCCCTGGGACGATCCCTTCGGTAAGGGGTATCAGTTGGCGCAGTCGCTGATCGCCGTCGGCCGGGGCGAGCTGTTCGGGGTCGGGCTGGGGCAGAGCGTGCAGAAGCTGTTTTATCTGCCCGAAGCGCACACCGATTTCCTGTTCGCGGTGTTCGCCGAGGAGTTCGGGCTGATCGGCATCCTGACCGTCGTCGCCCTGTTCATGATCGTGGTGACGCGGGCGTTCGGAATCGGGCGGCGAGCCGAGCGCTCGGGCATGCAATTCTCGGCCTATCTGGCCTACGGCATCGGGCTCTGGTTCGGTATCCAGGCGCTGTTCAACATGGGTGTCAACATGGGCATCCTGCCGACCAAGGGCTTGACGCTGCCGCTGATGAGCTACGGCGGGAGCAGCGTGGTGGTGATGTGCGTGGCGTTGGCGATATTGCTGCGCATCGATGTCGAAACCCGCGCCGATGGAGCGCGCGGCGAATGAGCGAAGCGCGGCCGGTGTTGATCATGGCCGGTGGCACGGGCGGTCATGTGTTCCCCGCCTTGGCGGTGGCCGAGCGGCTGCGCGAGCGCGGGGTTCCGGTGGTGTGGATGGGCACCCGGCGCGGTTTGGAGGCGACGCTGGTGCCGAAAGCGGGCATTCCGATGGAATGGATCGGCGTCGCCGGGTTGCGCGGCAAGGGCGTCCGCCGCCTGTTGGCGATGCCGCTGATGCTGGGGCGGGCCTTGTGGCAGGCGGGGACGATTTTGCGCCGCTTGCGCCCGCGGGTGGTGCTGGGCATGGGCGGTTTCACCAGCGGCCCCGGCGGTGTGGTGGCCCGATCATTGGGGATTCCGCTGGTCGTGCACGAGCAGAACGCCATCGCGGGACTCACCAACCGCTGGCTGGCCCGCATCGCCGACCGGGTGCTGGAGGCGTTTCCCGCCACCTTCCCCGCCGCGCGGCGAGCCGCGACCGTCGGCAATCCGGTGCGGGCGCAGATCGCGCTATTGCCGTCCCCGGCAGAACGGTTTGCCGGGCGCGACGGCCGGCCGAGGCTGTTGGTGGTGGGTGGCAGCCAAGGCGCCCTGGCGCTGAATCGGCTGGTGCCGCAGGCCTTGGCGCTGTTGGGGGAGAGCGACTGCCCGGAGGTGTGGCATCAGGTGGGTGGCCAGTTGCGCGAAGCGGCGGAAACCGCCTACCGGGATGCCGGGGTGACGGCGCGTTTGACGCCGTTCATCGAGGACATGGCCGACGCTTACGGCTGGGCCGATCTGGTGCTGTGCCGGGCCGGGGCGCTGACCATCGCCGAACTGGCGGCGGCCGGCGTCGGTTCGATCCTGGTGCCGTTTCCGTTCGCGGTGGACGACCATCAGACCGCCAACGCCCGGTTTCTGGAGCAGGGCGGGGCGGCGCTGGTCCGCCAGCAGGCGGAACTGACCGCCGAGAGTCTGGCCGCGATTCTGCGCGAGTTGCTCGGCGACCGCGCCCGCTTATTGGCCATGGCCGAGGCGGCGCGACGGCTGGCCAAAGTCGAAGCCGCCGAGCGGGTGGCGGCGGCCTGTCTGGAACAGGGGCGTGCGTGACCGATGGATACAACGATGAGTCTGGGGGAAGACGATATGGGTAAACCCAGCTTGGCGGCGATTCCCGAAGCTTGGCGCGACATGCGCCGGATTCGCCACATTCATTTTGTCGGCATCGGCGGCGCCGGCATGAGCGGTATCGCCGAAGTGCTGCTGAATTTGGGCTACACCGTTTCCGGGTCCGACCTGCGCGCCAGCGCGGTCACCGCGCGTTTGACCCGGTTGGGGGCGACGATCCGCCAGGGGCATCTGGCCGGGCATGTCGCCGGCTGCGATGTCGTGGTGATTTCCAGCGCGGTCGCCGACGACAATCCCGAGGTAATAGCGGCGCGGGCGGCGCGCGTTCCCGTGGTGCCCGGTGGCGACGACGCCAGCGATGACCCAGAAACGGTGGAGGCGATGGTTCGCCGGATCGGCTTTCCGGTGATGCTCAAGGCCAGCGCCGGCGGCGGCGGCAAA
>WBZM01002249.1_pt1 | contig 16834 bp, 17 predicted proteins | sample 5204271 | NCBI WGS metagenome assembly WBZM01 (sample SAMN12344346, study PRJNA552823) | activated sludge metagenome | biome: Activated sludge suspended growth; feature: Nitrification reactor; material: Wastewater; isolation source: activated sludge from nitrification reactor of wastewater...
GGTGATGAGCCTCAAGACCCGGTTCGGCAACCTCAAGAACGTGCTGGATGAATCGAGCGCGCAGACCGAGATCCTGGTGCTGGAAAGCCCGTTCATCGCCAATGCCGAATTCGACGCGATGGTGCGCCAGTTCGGGACCGCCGTGGCAATGATCGACTGCACCTTCGCCGCCGGAAGCGGGCAGGACGCGCTGCGCCAGGGCCTGGAACGCATCCGCGCCGAGGCCGAGGACGCGGTGCGGTCGGGGGCGGGGCACATCGTCCTGACCGACCAGCACCAATCGCAGGGCCGGGTGCCGATGCCGATGATCCTGGCGACGAGCGCCGTCCATTCCTGGCTGACGCGCAAGGGATTGCGGACCTTCACCAGCCTGAATGTGCGGTCGGCCGAATGCATCGACCCGCATTACTTCGCGGTGCTGATCGGCTGCGGCGCGACGACGGTCAACGCCTATCTGGCGCAGGACTCGATCGCCGACCGCCTGCGGCGGGGCCTGATCGAGGGCAGCCTGGAAGATGCGATGCGCCGCTACCGCGACGCCATCGACCAGGGCCTGCTCAAGATCATGTCGAAGATGGGCATTTCGGTCATCTCGTCCTATCGTGGCGGGCTGAACTTCGAGGCCGTGGGCCTGAGCCGCGCGATGGTGGCCGAGTACTTCCCGGGGATGCAGAGCCGGATTTCGGGCATCGGCCTTGTCGGCATCCAGCACAAGGTCGAGGACGTGCACGCCCGCGGCTGGAAGGACAGCGCCGGCGATTCGGTGGGCGTGCTGCCGGTGGGCGGCTTCTACAAGGCGCGGCGGTCGGGCGAGAAGCATGCGTGGGAAGCCCAGACCATGCACCTGCTGCAATCGGCCTGCGACCGGGCAAGCTATGACTTGTGGAAGCAGTATTCCGCGGCAATGCGGGCCAACCCGCCGATCCACCTGCGCGATCTGCTGGACATCAAGGTGCTTGGCAAGCCGGTGCCGATCGAGGAGGTGGAATCGATCACCTCGATCCGCAAGCGGTTCGTGACGCCGGGGATGAGCCTTGGCGCCCTGTCGCCCGAGGCGCACATGACGCTGAACATCGCGATGAACCGCATCGGCGCCAAGTCCGATTCGGGCGAGGGCGGCGAGGATCCGGCACATCACCAGCCGCTGCCGAACGGCGACAACCCCTCGGCCAAGATCAAGCAGGTCGCGTCGGGCCGCTTCGGCGTGACGGCCGAATACCTGAATGCCTGCGAGGAACTGGAAATCAAGGTGGCCCAGGGCGCCAAGCCCGGCGAGGGCGGCCAGCTTCCCGGCCTGAAGGTGACAAGCCTGATCGCGCGGCTGCGGCACGCGACGCCGGGGGTGACCCTCATCAGCCCGCCGCCGCACCACGATATCTATTCGATCGAAGACCTCGCGCAGCTGATCTACGACCTCAAGCAGATCAACCCGCGCGCCAAGGTGACGGTCAAGCTTGTGGCGGCATCGGGCGTCGGCACCATTGCGGCGGGGGTGGCCAAGGCCAGGGCCGATGTCATCCTGGTGTCTGGGCACAACGGCGGCACAGGGGCCAGCCCCGGCACCAGCATCAAGTATGCCGGCCTGCCCTGGGAAATGGGCCTGACCGAGGCGCATCAGGTTCTGGCGATGAACCGCCTGCGCGAACGGGTGACGCTGCGCACCGACGGCGGCCTGCGCACCGGGCGCGACATCGTGATGGCGGCGATGATGGGGGCCGAGGAATACGGCATCGGCACCGCCGCGCTGATCGCGATGGGCTGCATCATGGTGCGTCAGTGCCAGTCGAACACCTGCCCGGTGGGCGTCTGCACCCAGGACGAACGCCTGCGCGCCATGTTCACCGGCAGCGCCGACAAGGTGGTGAACCTCATCACGTTCTATGCACAGGAGGTGCGCGAGATCCTTGCCAGCATCGGCGCGCGGTCGATGGACGAAATCATCGGGCGGGCCGACCTTCTGACGCAGGTCAGCCGGGGGCATGCCGATCTGGACGATCTTGACCTCAACCCGCTGTTGATCACAGTCGATGGCTGGAACCGCATCGTCTACGATCGGTCGAAGCCCAGGAACGTGGTGCCCGATACGCTGGATGCCGAGATCGTGCGCGACGGCGCGCGGTTCTTCGAGGACGGCGAGAAGATGCAGCTGTCCTATGCGGTGCGGAACACCCACCGCACCATCGGCACGCGGGCCTCATCCCACATCGTGCGCAAGTTCGGGATGCGCAACACCCTGCAGCCGGACCACCTGACGGTGAAGCTGACTGGGTCGTGCGGCCAGAGCCTTGGCGCCTTCGCCGCGCCGGGCCTGAAGATCGAGGTTTCGGGCGATGCCAACGACTATGTCGGCAAGGGGCTGTCGGGGGGGCTGATCGTCGTGCGCCCGTCGATGGAAAGCCCGCTGGTGGCGGCCGACAACACGATCATCGGCAACACGGTGCTGTACGGCGCCACGGCCGGATACCTGTTTGCGGCAGGCCGTGCGGGCGAGCGTTTCGCCGTCCGCAATTCCGGCGCGCAGGTGGTGATCGAGGGCTGCGGGTCGAACGGGTGCGAATACATGACCGGCGGGGTGGCGGTGATCCTGGGGCGGATCGGCGCGAACTTCGGCGCCGGCATGACCGGCGGGATGGCCTATGTCCATGACCCCGAGGGCGTGGCCGAGGACTACATGAACCTGGAAAGCCTGGTGACCTGCGCGGTGACGCATCCGCACTGGGAGGCGCAGCTGAGGGGCCTGATCGAGCGTCACCTGGCCGAGACCGGCAGCCGCAAGGCCGCCGACATCCTGGCCGACTGGGCCGAGCAGCGCGGCAACTTCGTGCAGGTCTGCCCGAAGGAGATGCTGGTCCACCTGCCTTGTCCGCTGTCGGAGGAAGCCCGGGCGATGCCGGCCGAATAGGCGGGTTTGCGATGACCGGATGAAGGGGCGCGGGGATGAACCCGCGCCCCTTTCTTCTTTGGCGCGGGTCAGCGCAGGTCGGCGTGACGGGGCAGGAACACGGTCAGAAGGCCGATGGCAGGCAGGAAGGCGCAGAGGCGGTAGACGAACTCGATACCCTTTGCGTCGGCCACCACGCCCAGAACCGCGGCGGCGATGCCGCCCATGCCGAACGCGAAACCGAAGAAGATGCCGGTTACGGTTCCGACCCGGCCCGGTACCAGTTCCTGCGCGAAGACGACGATGGCGGGGAAGGCCGACGACAGGATCAGACCGATGGCGACCGTCAGCACGCCGGTCCAGAACAGGCTGGCGTAGGGCAGGACCAGCGTGAACGGCAGCACGCCAAGAATCGAGATCCAGATCACGCTGCGTGCCCCGATGCGGTCGCCGATGGGGCCGCCCAGGGCGACGCCGGCGGCGGTGGCGGCAAGGAACAGGAACAGCATCAGCTGCGACTGCTGGGTTGTCAGATGGAACTTCTCGATCAGGAAGAAGGTGTAGTAGCTCGACAGGCTGGCCATGTAGACGTTCTTGCTGAAGGTCAGGGCCACCAGGACGGCCAGCGCCAGCATGATGTGCTGTCTGGGCAACGGCAGGTCGCGGCTTGCTGCGGGGCGGCCGGCATTGGCCTTGCGCCAGCGCCCGTACCAGCTGCCGACCTGCCACAGGATGACGATGCCGGTGAAGGCCGCCAGCGAGAACCAGGCGATGGCGGGCCGGCCGAGCGGGACGACGATGAAGGCGGCCAGAAGCGGCCCCATCGCGGTGCCGAAGTTGCCGCCGACCTGAAAGAACGACTGCGCCGTGCCGTAGCGCCCGCCCGAGGCAAGACGCGCAACGCGCGAGGCTTCGGGATGGAAGACCGACGATCCGACGCCGATCAGCATGGCCCCTGCAAACAGAAGCGCATAGCTGGGCGCGGTGGCCAGAAGCACCAGCCCGCACATCGTCGAGCTCATGCCAAGCGGCAGCGACATCGGGAAGGGGTGGCGGTCGGTCACGGTGCCGACGACGGGTTGCAGAAGCGAGGCGGTGACCTGGAAGGCGAAGGTCAGAAGCCCGATCTGCCAGTAATCGAGACTGAATTCGGCACGCAGCAGCGGGTAGATCGCGGCCAGAAGCGACTGCATCACGTCGTTGAGCATGTGGCAGAGACTGACGGCGAAGATGATCGCCCAGGTGGTGCCGGATGCGGCGCGGCTGTCGGTGACGGCCATGGTCTTCCCTCGGGTTCGCGTGCGGGTCCGACGATGCCACAGCCCGCCAGGATTGCCCATATCCCGCAGGTGCGGGCCGGCGCGGCGCGCTTCCGCAGGGTTGACGCAGCAAGGCGCCGCATGGCTAAGGTGCCGGAATGGCACGATCCGCGAAACCCGCCGCGAAACCGCGCAAGGCTGCCGCCCCCGATACCGGCCGGGCGGCGGATGCGCGGCTGATCCTGCGGCTGGTGCTGCGGGTTGTGGGGCGCGTGGCGCTGGGCATCGGTGCGGCGATCCTGTTCTTCGTGCTGGCCTTCGCGGTCGTCAATCCGCCGGTCACGCTGACGATGATCGGCGAAAGGTTGCGCCACGGCCCGCTGGAGCGCGACTGGGTGCCGCTTGAATATGTTGCGCCGGTCTATGCCCGGTCGGTGGTGGCGGCCGAGGATGCCAATTTCTGCCGGCATTTCGGCTTCGACATGGCGGCGATCCGCAAGGCGCTGGACGAGGGTGCGAACCGCGGTGCCTCGACCATCACGCAGCAGGTGGTGAAGAACGTCTTCCTGTGGCAGGGGCGCAGCTGGGTCAGGAAGGCACTGGAGGCGGCGATCACGCCGATGGTCGAACTGATCTGGACCAAGCGCCGCATCGTTGAAGTCTACATCAACGTGGCCGAGATGGGCGAGGGCGTCTTCGGCGTCGAGGCGGCGGCGCAGGCGGCCTTCGGAAAGCCGGCCTCCGGTCTGACCGCGCAGGAAGCGGCCCGGCTGGCCGCCGTGCTGCCCGATCCGAAGGTGCGCAGCGCCGGCCGGCCGGGGCCGCTGGTGCGCAGGCGGGCCGTGGGAATCATGGCGGGGGCAGAGACGATCCGCGCAGACGGGCGGGCTGCCTGTTTCGAGGATTGAACGGCCGGGGCGGGGGGGCTATCAGGGACGCAACCCCGCTTTCAGCATCGCAGTCATGGCCCGTCTTTACCACGTTCCGCTTTCGCCCTTCTGCCGCAAGGTGCGCCTGACGCTGGCCGAAAAGCGTATCGAGGTCGAACTGATCGAGGAACGCTACTGGGAACAGGCGCCGGACTTCCTGCGCCGCAACCCGGCGGGCAAGATTCCGATCCTGAAGATCGACAACCGCACGCTGTCGGAAAGCCAGGCGATCTGCGAATACCTGGACGAAACCGTGCCGACCCCGGCCCTGATGCCGCGCACGCCCGAGGGACGCTACGAGGTGCGCAGGCTGTGCGCATGGTTCGACGACAAGTTCCACGAGGAAGTGACGTCGAAGCTGCTTTACGAGCGGGTCAACAAGAAGGTCATGGGGCAGGGCTATCCGGATTCGAAGAACGTCAAGTTCGGGGCGAGCCGCATCAAGTTCCATCTGGACTACATAAGCTGGCTTCTGGACCAGCGCCGCTGGCTGGCGGGCAACGACATGACGCTGGCCGATTTCGCCGCGGCGGCGCATCTGTCGGCGCTGGACTACATCTCGGATGTGGACTGGAACCGCAGCCAGAACGTCAAGGACTGGTACGCCAAGATCAAGTCGCGCCCGAGCTTCCGGTCGCTTCTGGCCGATCAGGTGCCGGGCTTCCCGCCGCCGCCGCATTACGCGGACCTGGATTTCTGAGCAGACGGCCGGGGGCGCGGCCCCCGGACCCCCGGGATATTTGGACCACGATGAAAGACGGGCTGAAAGGGCGGCTGATTGCGCAGGCGCGGGCCGAAGGGTTTGCGGGCGTCGGCATCTGCGCGCCCGATGCCATTCCGCAGGCGGCGGAACGGCTGGCCGAATATGTCGCGCGGGGCCGGAACGGGCAGATGGGCTGGATGGCCGAGCGGATGGAATGGCGGGGCAACCCGGCGGCGCTGTGGCCCGAGGCGCGTTCGGTCATCATGCTGGCCGAGGCCTACACGCCCGGATGCGACCCGCTGGCGGTGCTGGAGAGCCGCGACCGCGGCGCGGTCAGCGTCTATGCGCAGGGCAAGGATTACCATGACATCGTCAAGAAGCGGCTGAAGCGGCTGGGGCGCTGGCTGATCGAGGAAGCGCGGAAGACAGTCTCTGATCCGGCGGAAATCAAGGTCTTTGTCGATACTGCGCCAGTGATGGAAAAGCCGCTGGCGCAGGCGGCGGGGCTGGGGTGGCAGGGCAAGCACACCAATGTGCTGAGCCGCGACCTGGGGAACTGGTTCTTCCTGGGCGCGATCTTCACCACGCTTGACCTGCCGAAGGATGCGCCCGAGCACGAGCATTGCGGGACGTGCCGCGCCTGCCTTGACATCTGCCCGACGCGGGCCTTTCCGGCGCCCTGGCAACTGGATGCGCGGCGCTGCATTTCCTACCTGACGATCGAGCACAAGGGCCCGGTGGACGAAGACCTGCGGCCGCTGCTTGGCAACCGCATCTACGGTTGCGACGATTGTCTGGCGGTCTGCCCCTGGAACAAGTTCGCGCAGGCCGCGACCGAGATCGGCTATCAGCCGAAGGTCGGGGCGCCGGAGCTGGCCGGGCTGGCGGCGCTGGACGATGCGGCGTTCCGGGCGATGTTTTCCGGCAGCCCCGTCAAGCGCATCGGGCGCGACCGCTTCGTGCGCAACGTGCTTTATGCCATCGGCAATTCGGGGGCGGCGGCGCTGCGCGGCGTGGCGCTGGCGCTGAGCGAGGATGCCGACGCGGCGGTGGCGGATGCCGCGCGCTGGGCGGCGGGGCGGCTTGCCGCCGGATGACGCATCCGGGGCGGGCCGCTTCCCGCGCGTCACCGCAACGTTGCGAAAAACCTGTAGCCGAATCCGGCGCGAGGACGCATCCTTGCGGCATAGATCGCGCAACCGGCATGGGAGGATGTCATGAGCCGACATATCATCGACCACCGCACCGCCCCCGAGGCGGCACGAAAGCGGAACTTCTGGGCGCTGGAACGGCGCAACGGCAGCGATGGGCCGCACCCTGCCGTGCGCGCCCTGCACGAACGCCCCGCGGAACGTGATTCGGCGCGCAAGGTGGCTGAATTCCTGAGGATCGACCGGGGGCGGACGACCTGACAGCAGGCGCAAGGGAACCGGCTGTGCCTGCGCCGCGTTGACGGGGCAGGCTTACAATTCCTGACGGGAGGGATCCATGTACAGACTTCTATTGGCCTTGCCTTTCGCCCTTGGCCTTGCGGCCTGCCAGACGACGGACCAGAACATCGCGACCGGGGCGCTGACCGGCGCCGCCGTGGGCGCAATCGCGAGCGATTCCGATGATCGGCTGGAGGGCGCGGCGCTGGGCGCGGCGGCGGGTGCGGCGACCGGGGCGCTGGTGTCGGCGGCCAACCAGCCGAAGATGTGCATCTACCGCTATCCGGACGGCCGGTCCTATCGGGCGGCCTGCCCCGCGGGTTACTGAACCGGCACCCGCGACAAGGAAGGGGCCCCGAAGGGCCCCTTTTTGCATCAGACGTGGCTCCGGTCAGGCGCGGACGAGCTTTTCGTAGTCCTGCGCGATCTGACGGGTGATTTCGCCGACCTCGAAGTTGTAGTCGCCGATCTGGCCGATGGGCGTGACCTCGGCGGCGGTGCCGGTCAGCCAGCTTTGCTGGAAGCCCTCCAGTTCCTCGGGCAGGATGCGGCGTTCGTGGACGGGGATGCCCTTGTCCCTCAGCATCTGGATCACGGTCTGGCGCGTGATGCCGTTGAGGAAGCAGTCGGCCAGCGGCGTATGCACCTCGCCGTCCTTGACGAAGAAGATGTTGGCGCCGGTGCATTCGGCGACATAGCCGCGCCAGTCCATGAACAGCGCGTCCGAACAGCCCTTGGCCTCGGCCGCGTGCTTGGACATGGTGCAGATCATGTAAAGACCCGCCGCCTTGGCCGCGACCGGGATGGTTTCCGGGCTGGGGCGTTTCCACTTGGCGATGTCGATCCTGGCGCCCTTCATCTTGGCGTCGCCGTAGTAGGCGCCCCATTCCCAGCCGGCGATCGCCATGCGGACCGGGTTGCGCTTGGCCGAGACGCCCATGTCTTCGCCCGAGGCACGCCAGGCGATGGCCCGGACGTAAGCGTCGGTCCAGCCGTTGGCCTTGAGCATGGCGTATTTCGCCTCTTCGATCTGCTCGACGGTGTAGGGGATTTCCATGTCCAACAGCTCGGCCGACTTGCGCAGGCGGACGGAATGCTCGACGCCCTTGAAGATCTTGCCATTGTAGCAGCGTTCGCCCTCGAACACCGACGAGGCGTAGTGAAGCGCGTGGGTCAGGATGTGGACATTGGCGCTGCGCCAATCCACCAGCTTGCCGTCCATCCAGATCTTGCCGTCCCGATCGTCGTATGCGCCCGCCATGCTGACCTCCGCGGTATCCGTTTGCGTTTGTTGCGCAAAATAGGTCCGCATCGGACATAAAGTTGCGCAAAATCGGGGGATGGCTAACAGTTGAGTCTTGGAAAGTCAACAAGGCTGACGTAAATTCTGCGGAAACTCGAGGCGTGGGAGAGGATCATGGCGGGACATGCCGGCGCGGCGGCCCTCGGGGGCGAAAGCCTGCTGTTCCTGACGGACGAGCAGTTGCGCAAGGGCATCGAGGCGATGTTCTTCGCCTACCGCGCCTTCACTGCCGATCCCGACCAGATCCTTGAAGGGATGGACTATGGCCGCGCCCATCACCGGGCGATCCATTTCATCAACCGCCAGCCGGGTCTGACGGTATCGGCGCTGTTGTCGGTGCTGGGCGTGACGAAGCAGTCGCTCAACCGGGTGCTGCGGGCGCTGGTCGAGGACGGGCTGGTCGAGGCGCGGGTCGGGCGCAGGGACAAGCGGGCGCGGCACCTTCATCTGACTGAGAAGGGCGCGGCGCTGGAACGGCAGTTGTCGGATTCGCAGCGCGCACGAATGCGGGCGGCCTATCGTGCGGCGGGGCCGGTCGCGGTGGCGGGGTTCCGGCAGGTGCTCGAGGCGATGATGGATCCCGACCTGCGGCGGACCTACATGGCGATGAAGGACGGTGCGGCATGACCGGGCGGGCCAACGGCCAGACCGAGGTGCATCTGCTGATCGTCGACGACGACGAGCGCATCCGCGGGCTTTTGCAGAAGTTCCTGGTCAGGAACGGCTTCTGGGTGACGGGCGCGCGCGATGCGGCCCATGCGCGGCGGCTGCTGGCGGGGCTGGAGTTCGACCTGATCGTCCTGGACGTGATGATGCCGGGCGAGGACGGGATCAGCTTTACCCGCGAGCTGCGCGGGCGGATGCAGACGCCGATCCTGCTTCTGACCGCGCGGGGCGAGACCGCCGACCGCATTGCCGGGTTCGAGGCGGGGGCGGACGACTACCTGCCCAAGCCGTTCGAGCCGAAGGAACTGCTGCTCAGGATCAATGCCATCCTGCGGCGCACGCCCATGCCGGTGGCGGCGGCGCCGGTGCCGAAGGTGCTGCAACTGGGGTCGGTGCGCTATGACGTAGAGCGGGCCGAGTTGTGGCGGGGCGAGGTGCCCGTGCGGCTGACCGCGACCGAAATCGCCCTGATGCGGATCTTTTCGGCGCGGGCGGGCGAGACGGTAAGCCGGGGCGAGCTGGTCGAGGATCTGGGCCGCGCGGGCGGCGCCGACGGCGCGCAGGAACGTGCGGTGGACGTGCAGATCACGCGGCTGCGGCGGAAGCTGGAAGAAGACCCCAAGCAGCCGCGCTATCTGCAGACGGTACGCGGGGCAGGCTATATGCTGGCGCCGGACTAGGGCGCGCGCGCCCTTCCCGCCTGCGCGGGGAACCCCCGGAGCATCTTGCAAAGAAGAAGCATGACGACGCTGTTTTTCACCCATGAGTCGGGTTTGAACCATGTCAACCCCCCGGGCCACCCCGAGCGGGTCGAGCGGTTGCAGGCGATCTACGACGCGTTGCGGGACGCGGAGTTCGCGGGCCTGAACCGCCGCGCCGCGCCGCTGGCGGACCAGGCCGAGGTACTGCGCTGCCATCCCGAGGCCCATCTTGCGAAGGTGCGGCGGGCGCGGCCTGAAACCGGCTGGGCGCAGCTTGACGGCGATACCTTCCTGTCGCCGGGGTCATTTGACGCGGCGCTGCATGCCATCGGCGGGGTGAATGCGGCAGTCGATGCCGTGCTGGCGGGCGCGGCGGCCAATGCCTTCGTCGCCATGCGCCCGCCGGGGCACCATGCCGAGCGTGCAACCGCGATGGGGTTCTGTCTGTTCGGCACCGTGGCCATCGCGGCCAGAAGGGCGCTGGACCATCACGGGCTTTCGCGGGTGGCGGTGCTGGATTTCGACGTCCACCACGGCAATGGCACGCAGGATCTCTTGTGGGACGAGGCGCGGGCGATGTTCGTGTCGTCGCACCAGATGCCGCTTTATCCGGGGACCGGTTCAGCCACCGAGCGCGGGGCGCACGGGCAGATCGTCAACCTGCCGCTGCCGCCGGGGTCGGGGCGCGACGCGATGCGGCGGGCCTGGGACGGCGCGCTGGCGCAGGTGGCGGCGTTCGCGCCCGACCTGCTGCTGGTTTCGGCTGGCTTCGATGCGCACCGGGACGATCCCCTGGCCAACCTGGCCTGGACCGAGGCGGATTTCGCCTGGATCACCCATGCGATCTGCGATCTGGCCGAAGATGTCTGCGGCGGGCGGGTGGTATCGAGCCTTGAGGGTGGCTATGATCTGGGCGGGCTTGGCCGGTCGGTGGCGGCGCATGTCCGGGTGCTGATGGAGCGGGGCGCATGAGCGAGATAGCGGCGATGAGTTTCGAGGCGGCGATGGCCGAACTGGAGAAGGTCGTCCGCGATCTGGAATCCGGCAATGTCGAGCTGGAGAAATCCATCGCACTTTACGAAAAGGGTGCCGCGCTCAAGGCGCATTGCGAGAAGAAGCTGCGCGAGGCCGAGGAGCGGGTCGAGAAGATCACGCTGGGCGAGGGCGGGCAACCGCTGGGCACGGTCCCGGTCGAAGGGCTTTGATGTTTCCCGAAAGGTTGAAGGCGGCGCAGGTCGCAGTGCAGGCGAGGCTTGACGCCGCGCTGGCAGATCGGGCCGATGTGCCGGTCGTCCACGCGATGCGCTATGCGCTTCAGGGCGGCAAGCGGCTGCGGGCGTTCCTTGTGCTGGAGTCGGCGGCATTGCACGGCATCGCCGAAGGTGGCGCCCTGTCGGCGGCGGCGGCGGTCGAGGCGCTGCATGCCTATTCGCTGGTGCATGACGACCTGCCCTGCATGGATGACGACGACCTGCGCCGCGGTCAGCCGACGGTGCATGTGAAATGGGACGAGGCGACGGCGGTTCTGGCCGGCGACGCGCTCCAGACGCTGGCCTTCGAGCTGTGCTGCGACCCCGCTTTGGGCCGGAACAGGGTCGAATTGATCGCGGCGCTGGCGCAGGCGTCGGGCGCCGGGGGCATGGTGCTGGGGCAGGCGCTCGACATTGCTGCCGAAACGGCGCCGCAGCCGCTGACGCTTGATCAGATCACGGCCTTGCAGGCTGGCAAGACCGGCGCGCTGATTTCCTTCGCGGCCGAGGCGGGGGCGATCCTGTCCGGGGCCGACCGCGGGCCGCTGGCCGCTTATGCGCGGGCGCTGGGGCTGGCGTTCCAGATCGCGGACGATATCCTCGACGTCGAAGGCGACCCCGCGAAGGCCGGCAAGAGGCTTGGCAAGGACGCGCAGGCCGGCAAGGCGACCTTCGTGTCGCTCCTGGGTCTGGAGGGCGCCAGGGCGCGGGCACGGGCGCTGGTGGCCGAGGCCGAGGCGGCGCTGGCCCCTTACGGTGCGGCGGCTGGGAACTTGGCAGAGGCCGCGCGGTTCGTTATTGGGCGGGAGATGTGATCCCCGGGGCCCCGCAGGGCCGCGCCCCCCGAAAGGCAGCGATGAGCGACCGACCCCACACCCCGACGCTGGACCGCGTGATGGTGCCTTCGGACCTAAGGGCGCTGAGTGACCGCGAACTGCGGACGCTGGCCGACGAGCTTCGGGCCGAGACGATTTCGGCCGTCAGCGTCACCGGCGGGCACCTGGGTGCGGGGCTGGGCGTGGTCGAGCTGACGGTGGCGCTGCATGCCGTCTTCGACGCGCCGCGCGACAAGATCATCTGGGACGTCGGGCACCAGTGCTATCCGCACAAGATACTGACCGGGCGGCGCGACCGCATCCGCACGCTGCGGATGAAGGGGGGGCTGTCGGGTTTCACCAAGCGGTCGGAAAGCCCCTACGACCCGTTCGGTGCGGCGCACAGTTCAACCTCGATCAGCGCGGCGCTGGGCTTTGCCGTGGCGCGCGATCTGGGCGGCAACGCCGAGGGTGGGCTGGGTGACGCCATCGCGGTGATCGGCGACGGCTCGATGAGCGCGGGCATGGCCTTCGAGGCGATGAACAACGCCGGGCACCTGAAGAAACGGCTGTTCGTGATCCTGAACGACAACGAGATGTCGATTGCCGCGCCGGTGGGGGCGCTGTCGGCCTATCTCAGCCGGCTTTACGCCGGCGCGCCGTTCCAGGAGCTGCGGGCCGCAGCCAAGGGCGCCGTCAGCCTGCTGCCGGAACCCCTGCAGGAAGGGGCGCGGCGGGCGAAGGAAATGCTCAAGGGCATGACCATCGGCGGGACGCTGTTCGAGGAGCTGGGCTTCACCTATGTCGGCCCCATCGACGGGCATGATATGGACCAGCTGCTGCCGGTGCTGCGCACGGCGAAGGCGCGGGCGACGGGGCCGATCCTGATCCACGTCATCACCAGGAAGGGCAAGGGCTTCGCCCCGGCCGAGCGGGCCGCCGACAAGGGCCACGCGACGGGCAAGTTCGACGTGGTGACGGGCGAGCAGAAGAAGGCGCCGTCGAACGCGCCGAGCTATACCAAGGTCTTCGCCGAAAGCCTGGTCGCCGAGGCGGCGCGGGATGACAAGATCGTGGCGATCACGGCTGCGATGCCGGACGGGACGGGGCTGAACCTGTTTGCCGAGCGATTTCCGAAACGCTGCTTCGACGTCGGTATCGCCGAGCAGCACGCGGTGACCTTCGCGGCGGGGCTCGCGGCGGGCGGGATGAAGCCCTTCTGCGCGCTCTATTCCACCTTCCTGCAGCGCGGTTATGATCAGGTCGTGCATGACGTGGCGATCCAGCGGCTGCCGGTGCGGTTTCCGATCGACCGGGCCGGGCTGGTGGGGGCGGACGGGGCGACCCATGCCGGGGCATTCGACATTGCCTTCCTGGCGAACCTGCCGGACTTCGTGGTGATGGCGGCGGCGGACGAGGCGGAACTTGTCCGCATGGTCGCCACGGCGGCGGCCATCGACGACCGGCCATCGGCCTTCCGCTTCCCGCGCGGCGAGGGCGTGGGGGTCGAACTGCCGGAACGCGGCGAGCCGCTGGAAATCGGGCGCGGGCGGATCGTGGCCGAGGGCGGGCGCGTGGCGATCCTGTCGTTCGGGACGCGGCTGGCCGAGGTGCTGAAGGCGCGGGAATCGCTGGCGGGGCGCGGGCTGTCGCCGACGGTCGCGGACGCACGCTTCGCCAAGCCGCTGGACCGCGACCTGATCCTGCGGCTGGCACGCGGGCACGAGGCGCTGATCACCGTCGAGGAAGGCGCGATCGGCGGCTTCGGCAGCCACGTCGCGCAGCTTCTGGCCGAGGAGGGGGTGTTCGACCGGGGGTTCCGCTTCCGGTCGATGGTGCTGCCCGACACCTTCATCGACCAGGCGAGTCCCGAGGACATGTATGCCGTGGCCGGGATGAACGCCCCGCAGATCGAGGCGAAGGTGCTTGAGGTGCTGGGCGTGGCAGTGGTGGCGGGGAAGCGGGCGTGAATTGCGGCTGTCCACGCGTGTACAAATCGCTAAAGCGTTGAATTAGAACGAATTCACAAAAAATATTTGTGATTTGTTAACCACGGAAGATCGCCGATTTCGACGCTCCGTTGGCTATGCCTATTCTTCGTCCCGCACCCCCAGCGCCGTCAGGAGCACGTCTGGGTCGAGGTGGAAGTTCGAGAAGATCAGCTCGCCCGCCGGGTCGATGAGCAGGAACCACGGCGTGCCGCCGGTGCGGTAATCGCGGATGATCGTGGGGAACTGGCTGCCGGGTTCGGGTGCGTCATGGCCGAAGGGCAGTTTCAGGCCGTATCGGACCTGGGTTTCGCGCAGGCGGTCGGGGGTGTTTTCCTCGAATCCTTCGAACACGGTCTGCACCACGGCGAAGCCGAAGCCGTATGGCGACAGCGCCCGAACCAGGCGGATCAGCGTCGGGAAGCCCTGCGAATGGCAGCCGGGGCACCAGTGCTGATAGCAGAAGACCAGCTTGAAACCGGGGCCAAGGTCGGCGAGGCGCAGGGGTGGGCGGTGCCGCCCCTGAGCGTCGATCCAGAAGGGCACGCGCAGTTCGGGCGCGGACCGATAGTCGGGGTCGTCCGTCATGGAAGCCCCCGGACCATCGCGGTCACGCCGCCGACCTGGGCAGCCGCCAGCCGGGGCGGGGGAAGTGGCAGGTGTAGCCGTTCGGGAAGCGTTCGAGGTAATCCTGGTGTTCGGGCTCTGCCTCCCAGAAGGGGCCGGCGGGCTTCACCTCGGTCACCACCCGGCCGGGCCACAGGCCCGAGGCATTCACGTCGGCGATGGTGCGTTCGGCCTCGGCCTTCTGGGCGTCGGTCAGGTAGTAGAGTGCCGACCGGTAGGCGAGGCCCAGATCGTTGCCCTGGCGGTTGAGTGTCGTCGGGTCGTGGATCTGGAAGAAGAATTCCAGCAACTCGCGATAGCTCAGCCGGGCGGGGTCGAAGATGACCTCGATCGCTTCGGCGTGGGTGCCGTGGTTGCGGTAGGTGGCGTTTTCGACATCGCCGCCGGTGTAACCGACACGGGTTCCCACGACGCCGGGGAGGCGGCGGATCAGATCCTGCATCCCCCAGAAGCAACCCCCGGCCAGGATCGCGGTTTCAGATGTATCCATCACTTGCCCCCCATCCGGATTGCACCGGCCCAGGCACCGTAACCTTCGGCTTCGAGGTCGTCCAAGGGGATGAAGCGCAGCGAGGCGGAATTGATGCAATAGCGCAGGCCGCCGCGATCCTGCGGGCCGTCGGGGAAGACATGGCCGAGGTGGCTGTTGCCGTGGGCGGACCGGACCTCGGTGCGGATCATGCCGTGGCTGGTGTCGTTCCGTTCCACGACATTCTCGCCGGTGACGGGCCGGGTGAAGCTGGGCCAGCCGCAGCCCGAATCGAACTTGTCGGCCGAGGAGAACAGCGGTTCGCCCGACACCACATCCACATAGAGACCGGGTGCGCTGTGGTCCCAGAACTCGCCGGTGAAGGCGCGTTCGGTGCCGTCGGTCTGGGTGACGCGATATTGTTCGGAAGTGAGGCGTGCCAGGGCCTCGGGCGTGCGGGCATAGGCATGTGCATCGGTCATGGCGGTTTCCCTTCGCTTGTGTCCGGCCGGGCCGACCCCGCAAGGACCGGCCCGGTGGAAGCGATATGGGGACGGAGGGCGGCCAAGGGAAGGCCGCCGCGCGTCACGCCTGCGGAAGCTGCGCCCTTGTCTTCCACAGCGACCAGCCGACGCCGGCGCCGAGGATGGCGAAGGTGATGGCCAGCGACAGTGCGGGCGGGAACTTGGCCAGGCCCAGCATGTCGGCCACAAAGACCTTGGAGCCGATGAAGACCAGCAGAATTGCCAGCGCCTGCTTGAGATAGGCGAAGCGGTGCAGGATCGCCGCCAGGGCGAAGTAAAGCGCGCGCAGGCCGAGGATGGCGAAGATGTTCGAGGTGTAGACGATGAACGGATCGGTGGTGATGGCGAAGACCGCAGGCACCGAGTCGACCGCGAAGACGATGTCGGCCAGCTCGATCATCACGAGCGCAAGGAAGAGCGGCGTGAAGAAGCGGGCCGTGCGGCCGGTGGAAGGGTCGGGCCGGTTGACGACGAAGGCGCTGCCTTCCAGCCTGTCGGTGACCCGCAGGTGGCGGCGCAGGAAGCGCAGCGCGGGGTTTTCGGCAAGGTTCGTCTCTTTCTCGGCGATGAACAGCATCTTGATCCCGGTCAGGATCAGGAAGGCCGCGAAGATGTAGAGAACCCAGCCGTACTGCGCGACGAGCGTGGCGCCGAGGCCGATCATGACGGCGCGCAGCACGATCACCCCGAGGATGCCCCAGAAGAGCACCCGGTGCTGGTAGGCGCGCGGGATGGCGAAGAACGAGAAGATCAGCGCGATGACGAAGATGTTGTCGAGCGCGAGGCTTTTTTCCACGGCGAAGGCCGTGAGGTATTCGGCCGCGCCGGGGGCGCCGATCTGCCACCAGACGAAGCCGCCGAAGGCGAGGCCCATGGCGATGTAGAGGGCCGAAAGGCGCAGGCTTTCGCGGACGCCGATTTCATGGTCGTCCCTGTGCAGCACGCCGAGATCGAAGACCAGAAGCGCAAGCACGATGGCGAGGAAGAGCGCCCACATCCAGACGGGGGTGCCGAGGAAGGGCAAAACCAGGATTTCCAACACAAACCTCCGTGTCGTTGTCAGGGATGTGCAGGATATCGCGGGCAACCGGGCCAGACATCGAGCACACTCGATGCGGTCCGACATCACAGCTTGCCGCTGTCAGAGGGGCCCGGTCCGCAGAGGCAAGATGGGCGGCCTGCGGGGGCGGATCAAGGGGTTGGGGGAAATTTGTCGGGCTGCGCCTTGCGGGCCGCGGCGGCTGCGGCCAAGGTGCGGCCATGTCGCTGACCGTCTTCCTGCTGGTTCT
>WBZM01002253.1_pt1 | contig 16818 bp, 23 predicted proteins | sample 5204271 | NCBI WGS metagenome assembly WBZM01 (sample SAMN12344346, study PRJNA552823) | activated sludge metagenome | biome: Activated sludge suspended growth; feature: Nitrification reactor; material: Wastewater; isolation source: activated sludge from nitrification reactor of wastewater...
CTCGACCATGGGCCAGCCCTCGACCATGGGCCAGCCCTCGACCATGGGCCAGCCCTCGACCATGGGCCAGCCCTCGACCATGGGCCAGCCCTCGACCATGGGCCAGCCCTCGACCATGGGCCAGCCCTCGACCATGGGCCAGCCCCTGGATACTGTATAGATTTACAGTGTCGAGACGGGGCAGCTTTTTGCGCGCGACAGAGTCTGGAGGGGTGGCCAACACCCTCCCAAAAATTTTTCACATTTTCAAACTTTTCTATGACCATACAACGTATCGCCACTCCTCTATGACCATACAACGTATCGCCACTCCTCTATGACCATACAACGTATTGCAATCCTCCCACCTTTACACTACAATGACATACCGCACAACAACCTAACAGGAGCCAAAACGTGAAAACAGCGCTGACAATAGTAATGCCCAAGGCCTCAAAAGAACTGGGACCTAACGTATCGAAAATGTTGACCAGGTTGATCCTAGAAGCAGACGAAGAAACACTGAAAAGACACATGGAAGGAAAAAGGACAAGCTGCACGATAGATCAAAAAGCAGCCGAGAAACTAGCAAATCTGAGCACCACCCTGAACCAACCAGCACCAACAATCGCAAGGGCTCTGATAGAATTGGAATTGTCCAGGACATCGAGAGAGTCAAAGCTATGAGCCAGCCAAATACAGTAAGGGAGTTGGTAAAATCAGCGGGAGATGCGGCAAGACGCCTGAAAGTCTCTAAATCGGCCGTGTACAGGTGGATAAGGGTAAACAGAATTCCAGGCATGCACCTTATAAAGCTCTCGACCTACTACGGCTACGATCCAAAAACTCTAATACACCTAACAGGGTCAGAAAAAACAAACGAAACCAAAGTAGTAATCAAACCAAGAACAGTCCTAGCAGCAATGATGTCGGTGTTCAGAGAAGAAACGACGCTTGAAGAAGCGGCAAAAGCAACAGGGCAGACCAAAATCTCTCTTTGTTTGATACAAAGACGCTGGGGTGACAGGCTGCCGACCCTGTACACAACCCTAGAACAACTGGATCAAGGGCGAATCACATCCAGAGAGGCGGCAGAGCGCTTAAAAGTTTCCAATTCCACAATGTACGGCATCCGAAGGAAATACGGTTATTCTCCGGGGCCTCTGCTTGCAAAGAAGCAGAAAGAACCAAAGCCCGACACATCCGAAATCAGGAAAAAAGCCGTAATCAACTGCATTTCAGGCGAAATAAAAATAAAACAAGCCGCAAAAGACGCAGGAGTGTGCGAAAGAACCATACTTAGGGAAATAGACAAGCTGTGCCCTGTGAAAATCAGGCAACTGAACAGGATGTCGAAAGAAGAAAGGGCAGTTTTTGTGGAGAAAATCAAATGAAAACGTTCATTTTCGCAAAAAACCAAAAGGCGGGGGAGCAATTCAAGGCCAGAAACTTCCTAGATTCGGCAATAGTAATAAGGAGCATGTGGCCCCTTATAGATCAAAAAAGCTGTGAACTGTACCTTGTTGGGCCATACTACCTGTCAAATGACTGGCCTGAACTGATGAGGTTCTTAGAAACAAGAAAAATAGTTCCAGAATCGAGCTTTGGACCTGGAATTCGGGTGATCAACAAGGAGTGGGAAAATGATTGATGAGTCGAAACTGGAAGCACTGAAACAAAAGCAGAACCCACACCTGTGGGGCGATCAGAGCAAAACAAGGGTTGAACAACCGAACCGTCAATCTGTAAGAAATCAGATGTCATCAATGTCTGAGGAGCAGATACGGTCGCAACTCAGCGCCTTGTCAGAAAAAGAGCTGAGAAAAATACAGGCTGTGCTAGAAGAAATGCTGCCTGAGCAATATGTGAAAGAACTCAACCTAGAAGACGAGTTGCTTCAGCAGTATAGAAAGACAAAGAGACTCATGGACGACGCGCTGGATGACGATGACGTGCCGTCGAACCAAAAAGCCCAAGTGGCAAACTCAGTGGTCAGTACGCTAGGACAGCTTGTAAAACTACAAGAAGACCTGAAATTACAAGAAGCCCTGAAGCTGATGGAAAACACGCTAATTGAGGTGATCAAGACGCTTCCACAGGCAACAAAAGACCAGTTCTTTGAAGAATATGAGATGCAAGCGAAAAAGGTAGGGCTTGCTTAAGCAGCACGAACCAAATTAAAGGTAAATCATGAGCGTACAAAAAACAGCATTCAAGAACCACCTGCAAAGACTTAAAGCAGGTGCTTCTCAAGCAACGGCCCTGAGCGAAACATCAAGGTGGATTTCTGAGAATACACTGTCCGGGGGCAGGCCTTATAGCTATAAAGGGCGTGAATTTCAAAAGAAGATTCTCGACAGCTCCGCAAGGGAAGTAGTTACGCGAAAGTGTAGCCAAATCGGCTTGACTGAAATGACGGTCAGAAAAGCCTTGGCCTTGTGCGGGATGCTTAAAGACTTCACTACCATTTACACTCTTCCGACCGCGACATTGGCAGTGATTATTGCAAAAACAAGGGTGAATCCTGTCATTAAAGATTCGCCTTTCTTAAACTCGACCATTGGCGGCTCAGATAACGTGGAGGTGAAAGAGTTCAATAACGGGTCTTTTCTCTATCTAAGAGGAGCTGCTTCGAGCAACGCACCAATTAGTATCCCGGCTGACTTCTTGGTGCATGACGAACTGGACTTTAGCGACGGCCTGGTCATTAGCCAGTACCATTCCAGACTTACGGCTTCTGAGCATAAAATGAAAATGAAGCTGTCAACCCCAACCCTGCCAGGTAAAGGCATTGACTACGAATTTATCCGCTCAAGAAGGCATTTCAATTTCGTAAAGTGCGATCATTGCGGACACAGCTTTATACCTAGCTATTACGATCATGTGAAAATACCGGGCTATACCGGCGACCTGATGGAGATCACAAAGAAGAACATCCACAAAATAGACTATCAGCACGCTTATGTTGAATGCCCTAAATGCGGCAAAGCACCTGACATGGGCGTGGACCATAGAGAGTGGGTGATTGAAAACCCGGACGAGAACCATGTTGCGGAAGGGTTTCAAGTAAGTCCGTTCGATGCTCCAACAATCATCACGCCTGGCTATCTGGTGCAGTCGTCGACCGTATACACAAACATCGCAGAATTCGTGAATTTCAACCTAGGCCTGCCGTTCTTCTCAAAAGAAAGCGTGTTGGCACCAGATGAAGTTAGAGGGACCATTATCCAAAACAGGCTTGAAGGTTCGAGATTCTGTGTTATGGGCGTGGACCTGGGTAAGACATGCCACATTGTGATTGCAAACTGCTCTTACGACGGCTCAATGCAGGTTGTCCATAGAGAAGCCGTACCTCTTGGCAATTTGAAAGAAAGATACAAGGCGCTGAGAGTGGTCTTTAGGGTAAGAACGGCTGTAATAGATTCCTTGCCGTATACGGATATGGTGATGGCCCTACAATCTTTCGATAGAAATCTATGGGCCTGCGTATACACACAGTCAAAAGGGACGGCGCTGTATACAATTCACAAGAAGGAGGACGAGGACAACGTCGGGGAACAGGTCCAGAGACAGCTGAATGTCGCGAGAGACAGGACGTTTGATGCCTTGATGTCTTATATTCGCTCTGGAGATATGTCCGTATTGACTCAAGGTGAAGAACTCGATGAAGAGTTCGTGTCGCATTGCACAGACATGAGAAGAGTCAAGGACTGGAACATGAAAACGCAAACAATCGAATTCAGGTGGCTTAAATCTGAAGACGGCAATGACCATTTCTGGTTCGCACTTAGTTTCGCGTACCTAGCTAAGTTCATTATCGGTCAAACAACCGGGGATGGTGGAGGTACACTCCAAATGCTAAATACATTTAAGTTGACAAAAGACGAGCCTGTGAGCAATGTCATGCGGCACACCTAGAAAACGACAGTGACAAAAAGAAATCCGTGCTCAATGTCCATTTTAATAGGCTGGAGCTATTGTTCGCCGCATGCTCCATAGCGTACAATCGTGAAAAATGCTATTGGGCAGGGCTGGCGAATGTTTGATGATATCGATGGGGTGTTGGAGTTCTTTGGAGCGACCCAGCTCCCGGCTGTAGCTCTGCCGCGAGTTAAGCCAGGGTCGCTGACCTTTCCAAGTTATCTGCGGACGACCACGCCATCGAAATCTGTTTTGCAGCAGACAGATCGAAGGCTGGCCAGTACAGACACCACGACTCTGCGCTACGGCGCGAACACAAACGAAATCATTCGCAACTTTGTAGCAGCTTCGCCTGACTTGTCCGCGGCAGTATGGGCTTATGTTAGGCTCGGTATCCCGCAAAAGTTCGTAGCTGTAGCAAAAAACCCGGACAACACATTTAACAGGGATGCCACCCTGCTTGTGCAGCAACTGATTGCCAGGTTCGACCTGCTTCCAGACTACGCCACTGAGGGATTTACTGGGCCGCAATCAATCAGAGCAACTTCGGAGTCGTTGGCTCGTGAGATCATGCAGTACGGGAGCTGTGCCGGAGAAGTTGTCTTGGGCAAGGACAGGCTCCCAAAACGCATTCAGCCAATCAGTACGACCCAGATCAAGTTTGTGGCTGACCCAGACAAGACTCTCATCCCTTGGCAGTATATTGGAAGCGAGAAAATCAATCTGGACTACCCGACATTCATTTATGTGTCGCTAGACCAAGACCTGCTTGAGCCGTATTCATCGAGCCCGATCGAAAGCGCGATCAAGCCCGTTGTCTATTCTGAGCAATTCTCAAACGACATCACCAGAATCGTGGGCAAAGTCATTCACCCGCGCCAAAAGGTAAAAATCAACGAAGAAAGGGTTAGAAAGTTCCTTAGCCCAGAAGCGCAGATTGATAACGACAAAGCAAACGCAGAGCTGAACGCAATTACATCGGGTATCGAGCAAAAAATCAACTCACTGTCGCCAGAAGATGTGTTAGTTTATCTGGACTCGCTGGAATTTGAAGTCGAAAACGCGAGTAATGCTGGGCTTTCTGCTGAGTACGAAGTGCTCCAGGACATGGCCAATGCCAGGCTTAGTACTGGTAGCAAGACGAACGGCACAGTCCTGGGCTTTGCCAGCGGAAGCAGCAACATTGCTTCTAGCGAAATCATGTTGTTTATGAAGTCCTGTGCTGGTGCAGTCAAGGCTCCTGTTGAAGAATTCTGGAGCCGCGCGTTTACTTTGTCAGCCAGGCTGTTCGGCTTCGATGTGGTTGTTGATTTCCAATTCGATCCGATTGATCTGAGGCCTGAAAATGAACTATTGGCGTTCAAGCAGACAAAGCAAATGATTGTGCTTGAACAACTCAGTCTCGGCATGATTTCTGATGACGAAGCATGTTTGCAGCTTACGGGTAAACTGGCACCTGTGGGAATGAAGCCCCTGTCCGGGACCATGTTCAGGACAGCTAGTGCGGAATCGACAACTACGCAACCGAGCAATAGCGGCTCAACGCTCAATCAGAAACTTAAACCGACAACCCCGTCTACTGGTCGAGGGCAGAACAAAAGGTAAACACCATGGAACAAGCTGAAGAACAAAAACGGCACCCAGTTCCATTTCGACGTACTCCGGCCCGTGGGGAGGCCGATAGTTCAGCCAATCTTTTTCCAAGCCCATCAATAGTTTCGCGCTATAATGGAAAGTGTGAAACACTTTCCATGGACGAAGCAGTAGCGCTGATTTGACTGGCCGCATGAGGAACGGAATGACCAACGGAAATACTCAATCAACTCATCAGGATCGTAGGCAAGGGGACCAGCACCTGGCGGTGCTCAACACCATTATCCAGCAACTGGCCGATGTTCATGACAAGCTTGAGAGGCTTTCGTCGTTGGAGCCAAGCTTAAATAGGCATATCGCTGAAGAAGAAGTTTTTCAGAACGAGTTGAGAGCAATGGCCACTGAAGCTTTCCCGAACGGCGATTTGGTTTTACACAGAATGGAGCATGAGGCTGCTCGCGAGCGCGCAAAGCTGTGTAAAGAGTTCTGGCAGAGTTTACTGGCCAAGCTTGGTGAAAAGTCGGTATTCGCAATATTGGCCGTGGCCGGGGCCATTATTTGGTATTGGTGGAATGGGCACATGCCTGTGCCGGGTGTGAAGTAGAAATGGACACCAAGCCTTCTATGTTTGATGAAGAAGCGTACAAGAAGGGCTTGCTTGGTCCAGTCATAAGGTTTGGCAAAACAGTCAGCGAGCATTACAGAGGCTGGTCACAAAAGCAGTATCAGGATTTAGGAGATTCACATGGCACTTGTAAGAGCAACACCTCAGTTTCTGGTTGGCACGGCAGGAGTACCTGAACTCGGTATCGAGTTTAATGGTGTAAAAGCCTCGGTGGTTACTTCTCAACCAGGTACTCCCGGACTAATGGTGAAGCTGACCCAGGCAGAGTACAACGCCATTACTCCAGATAGCAACACCATCTACCTTATAGTGGGTTAACTGCCATGCCTATTTTTGTTGGCTCTGCCCAGGTACAGAAGATGTACATTGGGTCCGCTGAGATTAGCGCTGCGGCCAATTCGGGAAGCAATGTGCTTGGACCTGCCGGCTCTTTCCCTGGCATTACGAATTCCAGTTTGTACCTCCCTCTAAAAACCAGCATTATTCCATCGAGAGGGAGCAGCACTCCGACGTTTACGCGGGCGAGCGCAGCTTGGAGCTTCGACAACGAAGGGAAGCTGAATCAGAATGTTCCTAGTGGATGTGCGAGGTTCAAAGGTGGGAGACTGGTTAGAAACTATGTGTCGACAACTAGCGCAACCCTAGCAGTTGCGGCTACAAACACAGTAACACTTTCCAGAGCAGAGACAGTAACATTCAGCATGGGAGCTGGAACAGGTACAGCAACATTCTCTGGAACGTCTGGGGCAACAGGCACGCTCACTGCTTCTCCTAGTGGTAGAACAGAAGTAACAAAGACGTGCGCCGCCGGAACATTTATCATAACAGCTTCTGTCGCCACACTAGTAGATATTCAAGTTGAAATTGTATCTGGGCAAACAGACCAAACGGCCTCTGAATACGTCAGTGTAGGAGTCCTCTCATCTCCCTATCACGGTGCTGGAACTGTGTCTGGTGCAGACGGATGCAAGTGGTTCCCAACCAATAAAGACGGAAGTGCGATACCATCTTCCACACTGGAGGGATATTTCGCTGAACCGCAAAGGACGAATAACTGCTTGTGGGGAAGAGATTTAACAAACGTCGCTTGGACAAAGACAAACATCACTGCAGCTAAAACTACAACCGGTCTTGACAATGTACCTAATTCTGCAACACGTTTAACAGCCGCAGCAACAGACGCAACGATAACTCAACTCCTAACGGCATCCACAGGAACCAGAACTCTCAGTGCATACATCAAGCGTGTTTCCGGCAGCGGTACAATAAGTCTCACTCGCAACGGCGGTATTGGATGGACAGACATCACATCCTCACTGGTCACTGGCTCTTGGGTCTTAGTACAAATGACTTCAGATGTAGGAGCTAATCCGACAGTCGGAATCAAGATTGGAACCTCCGGCGATGTGATTGATGTGGATTGTGTACAGGATGAGAATGGTGCTTGGGCTACTAGTCCGATACTGACTACAACTGCAGCTGTTACTAGGAATGCAGATGTGCTGAGTTATGCTAGTGCTTTTGACGTTGCGCAGGGGAGTGCTCTTTGTTCTATAAAGAGTGTTATACCAATTAACTCAGGATCAAATCTATATGCTCTTCAAGGAGGAACAGGTGGAAATGCTTCTTTCGTTTACACAAATTCAGCAGATGCCAGAACTATTTCAAGGGCTTATGATGGGGTGAATAGTGTAAGTTCTACTGGAAACTCAGTAAATACTATTATTAGCAAACGGTGCTCACGATGGGGAGCTGATTTGCGTAATTGTACCGACGGTAATTTAGGCACTGCAGGATCGTTTGATGGGTCTATGGGAACAGCGGGAATTTTATATGTTGGCTGCTACTACGGAGGTGTTATGCCAATCTCCGGCCCCATCCGTGAAGTCCACATCTGGCCAACTCCTCTAACCGATACACAAATGAAGCAGGTGACCTCATGAGCCAAATCAACATCCTGGCAACTCTACAAAGCTGGTCTGAAATCCCGCCAGGTACTGTTTATCGCGGAGACGGCAAGTTCGACATTCTTGACACTACACCGTATGTGGCTGTGAAAGTTAAACGCAAAGAGGTCAATGTTGCGGGCACAGCAACTTTCACTGCTCCAGGTGAAACCGTCAAGACACGCTTAGAACTTCGTAAGTTGGCACAAGCCGAGCACAAAGCTCAGAAGCAGAAAGCTGCAAAGCAGAAGCAGGATGCCGTGATTGCGGCCAGGTATCTTGACCTGACAACCCGCATTGCCACGGTAGAGGCTGCCAAAACGAAAGACGAACAAGACATCGTCTCAATCACAGCTCTGGTCGCGACCGCTGTAGCAAACCTAGCTGCGTCCGAGGCTAATCTAGCGACCAGAGCAACGGCGCTTGCCGCAGCCCAAGCGAGCCTTGCCGCTGCCGTTGGGCAGGTTCAAATTGACGCTCGAACCGCCGTACTCGCCACTAGACAGCAGCAGTACGACACAGCCCTTGCGGCACGGGACGCGGACCAAGCAAAGCTCACGACGCGGCAAGGCAATCTGGCTGCAAACCAAGCTACGCTTGCTTCTCGCACAGCAACCCTTGCTAATCTGCAGGCAACGTTCGAGACGTTCAAACTGAAAAGGGGAATTACATGATCCGTGTGATTTATCAACCTGCAGCCGACGAACTTATCCCTGATGTTGCTATGTACTACAGGCTGCCGGTTTCAGGGTTAGACGTGTTGGACGTACTTGTTGAGGACACTTGGTACACTGACGGGACAGTGTTGTATTCCTCAGACAACTTCGATGAAGACGGTGATCCGGTTCCGCTGGCAGAGCCGTTTGTCCATCATTATGCTGGGTGGGAGATCTAATATGAGCGTTAAAGAAGAAAGAGTGTGGGCAGGGTCAGAAGCCAGCCTGCAATCCGCTATTGATGCGGAAGCGAAGATTGCAGCCGGAGGTTGTCTTCCAAACGATGAGGTGTGCGAAACTCCGAGATTGCTGACAGTAGAAGATGGGCTTGGCATTGTCACAATCAAGGGTTCTTTGATGAACAACGACAGCCCCTTTCTTCGTTTGTTTGGAGTAACAGGATATCCTGAGATCAGGGAAGCATTGCTCGCTGCAGTGAATGACGATTCGGTAAAACAAATTCTCTTGGATATTGATTCTGGCGGCGGAGCTGTATCCGGCTGTGCGGACACCGGCAATCTGATTCGTCAAGTGCACAAGGTAAAGCCTGTGACGACCTATGGCGAGACCATGGCTAGTGCTGCGTACTGGCTTGGTTGTTCTGCAGGAAAGGTTTATTCTGGCAAAGCATCTCTTGTCGGCTCGATTGGTGTAAAGGCCACCTTCCGTGAATATTCAAAAGCCAATGAAATGGAAGGCGTGACTGTCACAGTCATTAGAGGTGGAAAGTACAAAGCCTTGGCCGATAGCAACGAGCCGTTGTCTAAAGAAGGCAGGGCTCAGATTCAAGCAATGGTCGACGCCAGTTATGGTGTATTTGTCGAGCATGTTGCTGAAATGAGAGGTCGGGACTACGAATACACTGACAAAACTATGGCTGACGGTCAAGAGTTCATTGGTCAGGCCGCTGTAGATGTCGGTTTAACTGATGGCATCGCAACTTACGACGCGGTCGTAGGTGGTTTGAAGAAAAAGATTCTTGCGTCATTGACAAAAAGCAAGGATAATGGCAACCGTAATAGGTTTTCGCTATCGGGTGAGCAGCCCGACCATTCTGGAGAAGCAACCATGGCCAAAAAAGCCCTGACAGAAGCCGACATCGCCGCCCTGGCTGCTGGTGTCCGGCTTGATGTCAAACCCGTGCAAGTTGAAGGAGCAACCGATGGCGTGCAAAACGAAGCGTCCACCGAAGAAAAGGTAGAGCAGTCGGCAGAGCAACAAGCAGAGCAGGTGGTGGCGCAAAAAGCTGAAGAGGTTCCGAACCAGGCATTGCAGTTCGCCCAAGCTCAGATCGCAGCCAAGGACGAGGCGCTGCTGCAAGCCGGAATCAAGATTGCAAAGCTCGAAGACAAGATGGCTGGGTTCGAGGCAACTCACAAACCATTGCTCGAAATCGCCGTAAAGAGCGTTCGCAATATGACCACGGCCATGAACGCAACTTCGGTTGTATCGGCTGACATGGATGCAACGCAGGTTCTTGCCGAGCATGTTCGGGTGTCGGAGTTGTTTCAGAAGCAGTTTCCTATTGGCGGGGTAGCTGCGGTTTCCGCAGAAGAACCGCCCAAGAAAAAATCGACTTATACCATGACCAACGTGGACAAAGTCAAGTTCAACGCAGTTCGCTAAATTAAGGACACTTAAATGGCCAAATTTCTTATCACTCCGACGACTTACGACCAACGCATCGTCACCGCTCGTGTTGGGGCGAATGCTTCCAACACCCGATTCACCGACGTTGATGTCGGTAAAGGCGTAAAGCTGGTCGGGGACTCGCAATACAACCTGCTTTCTGCTGCCGATCCGATTGAGGGTATCTGCACTTCCGTTGAAACCGGTGTTTACGACGGTTATGCTCTCGGCGGTATTCAGTTCAAGGGCTATGTCGATGCAACGGCCTACGGCCTGCAAGCAACCCCCGGTACCGGTGCAATTACGGTCGGTCAGTACGTCTTGGCGGCGGCCCCCGCCGCAGTGCAGGTTGCTGAAACTCTGAGCACGACCATTCGTGTTGTGAGTGCCACCAACCAAGCTACCGCAGCGGCGAACGTTTACAAGGCCCGCGTCGTTTCTCTTGGTCAAGTTGGTACCGGTGCTGTCGGTACTGCCATTGTCATCGAACTGCTCTAAGGAGAGCCAAATGGAATTCAAAGCAAATATTGACGACGGCACTGGCCAGCACGAAATTTCGCTGGACATGAGCCTTTACAAATCCAATCGCGGGTTTGTGTCGGAACTCAATCATCGTTATCCGACCCCTGTCGGCGCTCCGACTGCTGCCGATCAACTGTTCGCCCAGTGCGGCTTGTTTCGCCAGCCGGCAGGGCGTACCGGTCTGCGCGCCCCGCGCCTGCAGGAAATCATGGAAGGCACGGCCGGAATTTCGGTCGAAGCGGCGTCGACTGCTCCTGGCAGCACTGGCATCTCGCGATTCGTTGCCCCTGCCGCAATCCTTTCTGGTGTCCAAAACGACATCTATGAGGACAAGAGTGGTGTTCTGGCTCAGTTCATGAAGCTGGTTGCCTACACCAACTCGGTGGCTGGAAATCGCTACGAGCGACCGGTGTTCAACTATAGCCCGGCTAGGGCGAGTCGTGCGAAGCCTGTCGCTCAACTGGCAGAGCCGACGAGTATCGGGCTGCTGACGGTCGGTGAAACGTCGGGCACGATTCCGATCTTCGCTTCGGGCCTTGAAATCTCCGACCAGGCAATGGCCCATTTCGGTTTTGCCGAAGTTCAGAAGTGCATGAGCATTATGGCGACCGAAGACATCGCCGAGCGTGCGGATGCCTGGCTGCTGACGATGATGGCCGGCGACACCGACCATGGCATGGCCGCCCTTGCCGGTGAGCAGGTTCAAAAGGCCGTGACCCTGGACCCGACCATCGCTGCTGCCGGTGTGTTGACTCAGACTGCTTGGATCAAGTGGATTGCTTTCCACTCGAAGCGTGCTCCGATCACTCACATCATCACCAATATCGACGGTGCTCTCGCTATTCAAAACCGTACCGGTCGACCGACCGTGAACACGGACAACAACAAGAGCCCGCGCATCGATACGGTTGAAACGGTGATGAGTGATATGTGGCCTGGCGAACTGCCGGTCTACATCGTCACTGATCCGAACTGGCCGGTCAACACGATTCTCGGTATCAACCAGCCGAACGCAATCGTTCTTCACGAGTCGAGCACGGCGAATTACAATAGCGTCGAGCAGTTCGTTACCCGCCGTTCGACCAAGTTCCGTGTCGACTTCGGTGCGGTCGCCGGCCGATTCTACGACCGAGCTTTCCATCGCCTGAACCTGATCCTGTAACTATGAAGCAGCGAAAAATCCCCGGCCAACCGGGGATTTTTTGTTTTCAGACCGGCACGTGCTAAAATGCTTCAAAGGAGACTCGCATGCTTATTGACTATACGACTTACGACGACATTAGAGCGGCTTTGGGTGTTAGCAGTACAGACCTGCCAGACGCGGCCTTGTCTCTGAACCTATACGAATTGATGCTCACTCAGGAGTTCGAGGCAATTGATCTGACTCTGGAAGCTGTTTATTTGACAACCGAAGCTTTGCCTTCTCCTACAGCAGAAGAAACAAGGTTCTTGTCTGCGTGCGATCTTTTTGCTACCTATGCCGTGGCAAAGCATCTGACAGCATCTCTGCCGATGTTTTCTTTCAGGCAGATGAGCGATGGGAAGGCCCAGGGTACTCGTTTCGACAATCCGTATAAAGACGCGATTGCTTATGTGATCAGCCAGTACGACACTGCCAAGTCGAGGTTGATTGACGCTTTTTCTGCAATCGGCACGATAACAAACACGACTGTTGCAAAAAGCTATTTTGCTATCGTGTCGCCGTCAACTGACCCGATTGTTGGTTAAAGAATGAACCTTAAAAATATAGCTAGGCGGTTTGACACAACTGTAGCAACAGACGCTTACAGCACCGCCACCTTTATGTGTCAATTCGAGGTTTTGTCTTACAGCAAGATTGACGGCGTTGCTGTTAAAAAAAGACAAATATCGACAGATGTCAATATCGCAGTGCCGGCAAGAAGGGTTGTCGATATTGGCGGACAGAAATACCTGTTGGGAACCCCGGCACCGGACTATTGGAACAACGAGGTTATTCGCCTCAACTTTGTGATTCAAGGGGCAGATGGGCTGGCTGAGTTGACTACCATTGCCGACGAGCTTTCTGGTGCAGCTCCTTATACTGCCTACGCTGCCTTGGCTTTTGCTAAATACTTACCTGACGCCGAGGATTCAAGTCGCTATCCGCCGCAATACCAAGTGTTCCTATCTGGAACAGAGAGCGCGCCGGCTGATTCTTTGATCAGGCTGAATTCCGTTTGGTACTTAATCAAAGAGTCTTACATTTCGACCTCTGGTCTTCGTGTATCACTGGCAAACGCAATTGATTCTCCGAATTTCGAGACGGCCACTTTTTCTTCAAATGTCTACGATCCTGTTGCCGATGCAAACACTTCAACTAACCTTTCTGTAAAAATACTTAGGGTAAAGTGGAGCGAACATTTCAGATATCTGTCGAAAGCATCTGAGCAATACGAAAGAGGCGACCAACAGGTGTTTGTTCTAAAGTCAGTTACACCTGATCCTCCAGATAGCTTTACTTTGTCAGACGGTGTTTGGAAGATTGTCTCTTCGCAAGACGAGGGGTTGGTGTGGAGTTGTCATGTTCGTAGGGCTTGACAGGTTTGATGCCACAGTAAGAGCCTGGTTTAAGAATGTGGAGTCTACAACTCAACAGGCCGCTGCCGGGCTTGGTTACGCTGCTTTGACTTACATTCTTGAAGAAGGGCCTCAATATTCTGGTGACTTTGTTGCTGGATGGGAAGTTGATTTCAACGTACCTTCGAGGATATGGAGACCACCTCAGTCTGGCGGAGCAGGCCTGATTAAAAAAGGCATTGAGGAACCAAGAGAGAAGGGCGACCCGTATTCCATCGACTATGCTTTGGCAAAGGCGGCTCCAAGACTTGAGGCTGCCGGGAAACAACCGTTAGGCACGCCGATATTCCTATCAAACTCAGCTCACCACGACGAATACTACGCCTGGGACATTGAATTGGGCTATATAAAATTTAGGCCGGAAAACCCAGACGCCGCTCATTTGGTTGAGCGCTCAGTCGCCAATACATCTATTGTCTATGGGAAAATAGACAAAGGGTTGTTAGCAGTTCTTAGGAGCGTTTGATATGACCACAGAAGTACAGGCCAGAGATGCTATTATCGGGTTTCTGCACCCGGCATGGACGACAGCGTACCCTGCTGTAAAGATTTTTTATGAGACAGCGTCCGTAGATTTGGATGCCGTTGGTAGCACTTTTCTTCGAGTCAGAATTGACTTTGTGAGCAGTACGAGACAAGGTATAGACCTAAACCCGATCACGGGGAGTTACGGTGAAGTTGTGCTGCAGATGTTCATGAAGGACGGCTCTGGAACTAGAGAGCCTTTGGTGCGGATTAACTTTTTGCGAGAGCTGTTGAAATATCAGATTATATCTGGGGTGACTCTCGATTGCCCCAGACTAGGGCGTAAACAATCTCGATCTGGTTGGACCAGCCAGGACTTGATTGTTCCGTTTCAGTTCTGGCAATAAGGCTATTCTATGTTCCATTCAGAGCCGGATATATTCATCTTTTTCGGCTTTGAAACCACCAATAGAATGTGCTCCCATCTGCTTTTTGTAATTTTTCTGCTTCCGTTTAACCAGTGGCAAACCGACCTGACGTTTACTGACAAAAGCCCTGCCAGTTTTTTAGTGTTCAGTTTCCTCTCGTCCATCAGCAACTTCAGTGTTTCCGGGCTCATCGGCAATCTCCTTTTGGTTATTTTAGCACAGAGTTCTCAACTGCGAAACTCTGTTCCTCGTTGTTTGCGACAACTGGCCTGCTGGTAGTAAAATTACGTTAGGCCCGATATGGATGTTGCGGCCACCAATCATTTATAGGAAATCAAATGGCCATTACTCTTTCTACCGGTGCAACCGTATCTGTTGCCAAAACCTATTCTCCGGCCCTTGGTTCGCCCGGTGTTGCCAACACGGCTCTTACGAATGCCAACCCGTGCGTTGTCAGTTCTGCCGGTCACACCTTGTCTGTCGGTGATTATGTGCAGATGTCTTCTGGCTGGGGGCTTCTGGATCAGCGCGTGGTTCGTGTTCAAGCTGTTTCGGCTGGTGTTTCTTTTACCCTCGAAGGGGTGGATACCTCCGATACTTCAAAGTATCCGGTCGGTACGGGCACTGGCAGTCATCGAGAAATCACGGCCTGGTCGCAGTTGTCTCAGGTGAAGAGTGTTAGCGCCTCTGGCGGCGCGCAACAGTTCGCTGACATCACTTCGATTGCAGACACGGTCATTCGTCAAATCCCGACCGTTAAGGACGCGGTCAACATGACCATCGACGTGTTCGACGATCCGACGCTGGCCTGGTATGCAGACGTGGTTGCTGCGGACACAGCCCGTACCCCCTATGGTCTGCTGATGACTTTCCCGAACGGCTCCAAGCTTGTTGCGAACTCCTATTGGTCGATTATGAAGGTTCCGACCATGGAGACCAACCAAGCCCTGATGAGTCAAATCACCCTGAGTTACGCCGCCGAACCGCTGCGTTACGCGACCTGAAAGGTTGGCCGGTTTTCGGCAAAAAGAACCCATCGGCCACCAGTTATCTGGGCACGTTCCCGCCTCGCGTGCAGGCCGATGGCTTTACAACGAGGCGGACAACCACATGAGGCGATACCATGTTTACACTGAATCCAAAACCGACTTTCAAGGTCGATGTCACAATCTCAACTCCAGATTCGTCTGGCGTAATCGAAATCGAATTTAAGCATAAGGGCCGCAAGGCCCTGAAGGCTTATTTTGACTCGCTCGGAGAGGGTGAGAACGCCCGCAGCGACAAGGACGCTCTTTCCGAATTGATTGCCGGGTGGAGCAAAATCGACGCCGAGTACAGTGTCGAAAACCTGGAAACACTGCTTGACAATTATCCAACGGCAGCCAAGGCTATTTTTGAAGCCTACAACAAAGGCCTGTTCGAGGGTAAGCAAAAAAACTCGTAGAGCTGGCAGCCCGGATGTATGACTCCGGGCCGTCAGATGCTGAGTTGCAGGCAATCGGCATCTTGCGCGAAGATGTAATTGACAGAAGTGATTTTGAAGTATGGCCTGAAAACTGGCTACCGTTCAAGGTTTTTTCAGAAGTCAGTTCTCAGTGGCGCATGGGGCAAGGTGGGCCGATAGGTTTAGATTACCTAGCAGTAAAATGGGTAATGAGCTTGATGAAGGTTAAGCGCAAATACGAGGTATTGCGTGCGATAAGAGTCATGGAATCGTCCGCAATAACTCAGATGTCGAAGTCTTAGGGGATAGCAATGAGTGATACCGCAGGTACAAACGCAGCAGCAACGCTGTCCCTTGAAATCAACACTGCGGGCGCGCTTGCCAATCTAAAGGCTCTCAATGCAGAGTACATGTCGCTTCATGCGAACATGTCGAAAAAGCTCGACACTAACATCGGAAAAGAAATTGGCCAGTCTGTAAAAGGACTCCAATCTAGTCTGGTGGCGGTGTCGAGCGGCATTTTGTCCATCAACAAAGCGCTCGACGACATTGTTGCGGCTGGTGGGAGAAAGTTCAATCCGCTTTCAAGCTCTGCAAAGCAGGCGGCGAGCGAAATGGAAGCTCTTGCCGCCGCCACTTCAAAAAATTCATTAGCAGCACAAGCAGCCAACAACGCTTCGATAGCCAAGCTTCTAAGGGAGAGGGCTGAGGCTGCCGCAATGGCAGCAGAAGCCGAGAAAAGGCTGGCTCAAGCGACAGCAGCCAATATTTCAGCAGCACAAGCAGCCAACAACGCTTCTACAGCCAAGCTTCTAAGGGAGAGGGCCGAGGCTGCCGCAATGGCAGCAGAAGCCGAGAAAAGGCTGGCTCAAGCGACAGCGGCCAATGTTTCAGCAGCGCAAGCAGCCAACAACGCTTCGACAGCCAAGCTTCTGAGGGAGCGGGCCGAGGC
>WBZM01002254.1_pt1 | contig 16815 bp, 13 predicted proteins | sample 5204271 | NCBI WGS metagenome assembly WBZM01 (sample SAMN12344346, study PRJNA552823) | activated sludge metagenome | biome: Activated sludge suspended growth; feature: Nitrification reactor; material: Wastewater; isolation source: activated sludge from nitrification reactor of wastewater...
AGTCCGGCGACAAGATCAAAATTGCCGATGTCACCCTTGACGAAGATGTGGCGCGCATCGCCCCGCAGCGAGGCAAGGTTTTCGAGGTTGCCAGCGTAGGTGAGTGCATCGAGGTTGGCGACTGGCTCGTCGGACTGGGCCAGCCAGTCGAGGACAAAATTGCTGCCGATGAAGCCTGCCCCACCCGTTACGACGACCATTGCATCGACCTGTTATCTTGGAGCGACGAATTGTACCGCAGCGCCGGAACGCCATGTTGCCCGTCCGGCCGCTGACGTGCCAATACTTTCGGCAACTCGCGTTACCCCGAGTCGAAACCTTGCCACCCACCACCCCCGAAACTTGGTAGGATTCGCCCCTCGCGTCGGAAAACAGAAGGCCGCGGACCGTGAACGCGATCGAAATCAGCACCCGGTTCATTCCGTCCTGATCGAAACAACCCCCGGAGCAGCCCTCTGTGCAGCACGATAGCCCTCGCCTGAGAGCCAACAACTTCGACCTCCTCAGACTGCTGTTCGCGGGAACCGTCTGCCTGGTCCATGCTCACGACCTTTCCGGATTCAGCGAACTGGCGCCGATAACCCGATTCCTGTCAGCGGGGATGGCCGTGAAAGCGTTCTTCGTGGTGAGCGGCTTCCTTATCTTCATGAGCTTCGAACGCTCCTCCTCGCTCAGGGATTACGCCGTGAAACGCATCCGCCGTATCTATCCGGCCTATTTCACCGTGGTAATGCTCTGTGCCATAGGTCTTGTGGCGGTCGGTTCGTTGAACGTTGCGGATTACTTCTCCACTGCATGGATCAAGTATGTCATCGCCAACCTTCTTTTCCTGAACTTTCTGCACCCGACACTCCCTGGAGTCTTCGAGGGCAACAAGATGCCCGAGGTCAATGGCGCGCTATGGACGCTCAAGATCGAGGTCCTGTTCTATCTCTCTGTGCCCTTGTTTGCCGTTCTTTTCAGACGCTTTTCGCACCTTTCGGTGATTCTTGTCACCTACTGCGCGTCAGTTGCATACTTGATGCTGATGACATCGATGGCCGAGACTACCGGATGGGACATGTATTTGCAGCTTGGCAGACAACTCCCGGGGCAGCTTTCCTATTTCATGGCGGGTGCCTTCTTTTACTATTTTCTGCCCCTGCTCGAGCGCCGGCGCATCCAATTTCTGGCTGTGGCCGTCATCGCTCTCCTCATCAACTCCAGGTACCCGATGCCGTTCTTCGAACCGTTCGCCCTTGCGACCCTGGTTGCCTTCTTCGGATTGTTCCTGCATTTGGGGAATTTCGGCAAATACGGGGACTTTTCCTACGGCGTTTACATCCTGCACTTCCCTATCATTCAACTTCTTCTGGGATCCGGCCGGTTCAGCGACAGCCCGTGGGCCCTCTTGGGCACGTCCGTCTTACTGACCACAAGTTGCGCCATCGCCATGTGGCACTTGGTTGAAAAGCGCTTCCTCTTTCGCAGCAGCCATTACATCGTGGCGGTATCTGCGGACGGAGAGAGCGCAGCAAAGCCTTAGATCCGCCACCCCGCTTGTGCAGGCCGGCCGCGGCATTTCTTCATCGGTCAATCCGCGCGCACCCGCAGGAAACTGGCGAAGCGTGGCAGACCCTTGCGTGTGAGGTCGTGGTAACGATAAGTCACCGTGGTGCCAAGCGGCGGCGGGGCAAGGCGCTGCTGGTCGGTGAAGCCGGTGCCCAGCGAAAATTCCCGCCCGTCGTCGGCGCGGACGCGCAAGGCGCCCATCCTGCCGGCATGCCTGCCCTTGCCTGGAACGTAGCCGATGACGACCGCTTCGGCATCTTCCCAAGGCTTCATCTTGAGCAGGGTGTCGCTACGTCCGGTTTCGTAGGGCGCATCGGCGCGGTGCAGCATCAGCCCTTCACCGCCCGCCTTGACGACCTCTTGCATGCGCTTCTGCAGACTGTTGCGGTCGACCACCCTGAACTGCTCGATTACACCGAGCCACGGCACATTCGCCTGCCTGACCGTTTCACGGATCTGTTGGGCGCGCTCGGCAAAGCTGCCTGGCGCACCGGGCAGTTCGAAGACCATGTAGCGCACCTGCCGCCATTCGGCATCATCGGGAACCTCGCGGCGAACGATGCCGGCGAGCCGCTCGAAGGTGCCGCGGCCCATCCACAGTTCGCCGTCCAGAGGGCGCTTCGGCAGGCCCTCGAGAAACCAGGCGGGGGCGTTGATGGTCTTGCCGCTGCGGAAGCGCAGGGTCTGGCCATCCCAGATCGCGCGCACGCCATCGAGCTTTTCACTGACGAGATACTGCGCAACGTCGACTTGATTGCGATAGACCTCGGCGAGCAGGATGGCCGGGACTTCGGCGCCGACCGGGATGGCCGGGAGCGCCAGGATCAACGCCAGAATCAGCGTGCGCAACACGCCGATCAATTCAGCCCCTGTCCGCCCACTCGCGCCTTGCCTGCCGGGCAACGCCGAATATCTCCTCGAGGCGCTCGCCATCGTTGCGTGCCAGCGCGACGCGCAGCTCGTCGAGCTGGGCGCGGTAGCTGTCGAGTTCGATCAGCAGCGCGTCACGGTTGGCGAGGCAGATGTCGCGCCACATCTCGGGATGGCTGGCGGCGATGCGCGTGAAGTCGCGGAACCCGGAGGCGGCAAAGGTGAAAAACAGGTCGGCGTCCGCGCGCACCGCCAGATCGTGCACCAGCGCGAACGACAGCAGATGTGGCAGATGGCTGACCGCGGCGAACACCCGGTCATGCGCTTCCGGCGTCAGTTCGTAGATATCCGCCCCGCACAGCGACCAGGCGCGCTTGATGTGGTCGAGAGCGTCATCGTTGTTTTCCGGCAGGGGCGTGACGACGACCTTCCTGCCCCGGTAGAGATCCCAGCGCGCGGCCGCCGGGCCGCTGTTCTCGGCACCGGCGATCGGGTGCGCCGGCACGAACTGGCATATCCGCTCGCCGAATGCCTCGCGCGCGGCGGCGACGACATCGCCCTTGGTCGACCCGCCGTCGGTTACGATCGTGTTGGGTCCGAGGTAGGGGGCGATGCGCTCGAAGATCTCCGGCATCTGCGCCACTGGCGTCGCGACCAGCACGATGTCGGCGTCCTCGATTTCGTAGGTCGGATTGATGCCGGCGCGGTCGATGACGCCGAGTTCCTGCGCAACTCTCAGCGTCGATGGCGTGCGACCAAAGCCGACCACCTCCTCGACCGCCTCGGCCTCCTTGAGCGCCAGCGCGAACGAACCGCCGATCAGACCGGTGCCGAAAACGACTATTTTGCCGAATTCGGGCATCTACAGCGCCTTCTCCAGCGCTTCAAGGAAACGGGCGTTTTCCGGCTCGCTGCCGATGGTGACGCGCAACCACTCCGGCAGGCCGTAGCCGCCGATCGGCCGGACGATGACGCCCTGCTGCAGCAGCTTGTGATTCACGCTTGCCCCATCGCCGACCCTGAAGGTGACGAAGTTCCCGTGCGACGGAATGTGCTCCAGCCCCAGCCGCTTGAGTCCGGCGACGAGTTGTTCCATGCCGCGCCGGTTGAGTTCGTAGCTCTCGGCGACGAACACATGGTCGTCGAGCGCGGCGATGGCCGCGGCGATCGCCAGATTGTTGACGTTGAACGGCTGGCGCACGCGATTCATCAGGTCGGCGATCTCCGCCGATGCCAGCGCATAGCCGACGCGCAATCCGGCCAGCCCGAATATCTTCGAGAAGGTGCGGGTGACGACGAGGTTGGGAAAGTCGCTGATCCAGGCGGCGGTATCGACCCGCTCGGCCGGCGGCAGGTATTCGTTGTAGGCCTCGTCGAGAACGACAACCACATCCTGCGGCACCGCCGCGAGAAAGGCGCGCACCTCCGGGTAGGGCAGGAAGTTGCCGGTCGGGTTGTTGGGGTTGGCGATCCAGACGATGCGCGTGTCGGGCCGGATGGCGGCAAGCATGGCGCTCAGGTCATGACCGTAGTTCCTGGCCGGCGTGGCGATCAATTCGGCTCCGGTCGACAGCGTCGCCAGCGGGTAGACCGCGAAAGCGTGCTGGGCGAAAACCGCCGAGCGACCCGGCGCCAGGAAGACGCGGGCGATCAGGTCGAGCACGTCGTTGGAACCGTTGCCGAGGGCGACCTGGTCCCGGTCCACCCCGCAACGCTCGGCGACGGCCCTGATCAGTTCGAACTGGTCCGGGTAGCGCTCGCTGCCGCCGATCGCCGCCTCGACCGCCCTTCTCGCCTTCGGGCTCATGCCCAGCGGATTCTCGTTGGACGCCAGCTTGACGATCTTCTCTACCGGGATGCCCATTTCGCGGGCGAGCTCGGTAATCGGCTTGCCCGGCTGGTAGGGTGAAATGGCGCGGACGCAGGACAGCGCTTGTTCGACGAGGCTCATCAGCGGTTCCTCAATAGACGGCGACCGGGTAGGACCCGAGAATCTTCAGATAGGCGGCACGCGCGGCGAGTTCGTCCAGTGCGGTCTTGACCGCCGGGTCGTCGCGATGGCCGTCGACATCCACGTAGAAGACATATTCCCACAGCGCATGCCGGGCCGGGCGCGATTCCAGGCGCGACATCGAAACGCCGGCAGCGGCGAAGGGCAGCAGCAGTTCGTGCAGGGCGCCGGTGCGATTGGGCGCCGACATGATCAGCGAGGTCTTGTCACGACCGGAGGGGCCGGCATCGTGCTTACCGAGTACCAGGAAGCGCGTCGTGTTGTTCGGCTCGTCCTCGATGTTCTCAGCAAGGCGCGGCAGGTGGTAGCGGGCGGCCGCGGCTTCGCCGGCAATCGCCGCCGCGCCTGCCTCGTCCGCAGCATTCAGCGCCGCCTGCGCGTTGCTGCCGACCGGTATGCGCTGCGCGTTGGGCAGCATCCGGTTCAGCCACTCGTGGCACTGCGCAAGCGACTGGGCATGCGAATAGACCCGGACGATCCGGCCCAGGTCGGCTTCGCTGGACAGCAGGTGCTGGTGAATGCGCAGCACCAGTTCGCCACAGATCCTGAGCGGGGTCGCCAGCAACAGGTCCATCGTCCGGCCGACCGCGCCCTCGGTCGAGTTTTCGACGGGGACCACCGCGTATTGCGCGTGCCCCGACTCGACCTCGCGGAAGACATCGTCGATCGAGACCTGCGGCAGCAGGCGGGCCGCGTGACCGAAGTGCTTGGTCGCCGCCAATTCCGAAAAGGTGCCGAGCGGACCGAGAAAGGCGATGCCCAGGGGTTCTTCCAGCGCCAGGCAGGCCGACATGATCTCGCGGAAGAAGAAGGTGATGTTTTCGCCCGGCAGCGGGCCGGGGTTGGCCTCCTGCAGGCGGCGCAGCACCTGCGCCTCGCGCTCGGGACGGTAGATGTGTCCCGCCTCGCCGTGCGCTGCCTTGATCTCGCCGACCTTCTGCGCGCAACGCGCGCGCTGGTTGAGGAGGCGCAACAGTTCGCCGTCGATGCCGTCGATTTCGGCACGGACGCCGGCCAGTTGCTTCTGCAGTTCGTCACTCATCGGCCTCTACCCGTTGCGTTTGGCGAAGTCGTTCATGAAATCCACCAGAACCTGCACGCCTTGCAGCGACACCGCATTGTAGATCGAAGCGCGCATGCCGCCGACCGACTTGTGGCCGTTCAGCGATACCAGTCCGGCCGCCTTCGCTTCGGCGAGGAACCCGGCGTCGAGCCGGGGATCGGCCAGCGTGAACGGGACGTTCATCAGCGAGCGGCAGTCGCGATCAACCGGATTCGCATAGAAGCCGGCCGACGCGTCGATGCACCCGTACAAAATGCGCCCCTTTTCGGCGTTGACCGCAGCGATGCCTTCCAGTCCGCCCTGGCGCTTGAGCCACTGGAAGACGAGGCCGGCGACATAGATCCCGTACGTCGGCAGCGTGTTCAGCAGCGAGCCGTGCTCAGCCATCACCGCGTAGTCCATGACGCTCGGAATCGTCAGCGGCGCCATGCCGAGCAGGTCGCGGTGGACGATGACCAGCGTCAGGCCCGAGGGGCCGATGTTCTTCTGCGCACCGGCATAGATCAGGCCGAATTTCTCGACCGGTACCGGCCGCGACAGGATGTGCGACGACATGTCGGCGACCAGCGGCACGCCGGTGTCGGCGATGCGCTCGGGGCTGATCTCGACGCCGTGAATGGTCTCGTTGGTGCACAGGTGCAGGTAGGCGGCAAAGGGGTCGAGCCTGATCTCGTCAACCACCGGCAGACGGGTGAAGTTGCTCGCCTCGGTGGTCGCCGCGCAGCGGACAGTGCCCGGACTTGCCGCCACCCGCTGTGCTTCGTTGAAGGCCTTCTTCGACCACGAACCGGTGACGATGTAGTCGGCCGAACGCCCGGCCAGCAGATTCATCGGGATCTGCGCGAACTGCAGGGTCGCCCCGCCCTGCAGGAAGAGGACCTCGTAGCCGGGCGGAATGGCCATCAGTTCGCGCAGGTCGGCTTCGGCCTGCTCGATGATGCCGGTGAATTCCTTGCCGCGATGGCTCATTTCCATGACGCTGCAGCCAGCGCCATGCCAGTCGAGCATTTCTTCCTGCGCCTGGCGCAGGACTTCTTCGGGAAGGGCGGCCGGCCCGGCGCTGAAATTCCAGACCCGGCTCATCATTCCTCCCCGGCAACCTCGCCCGCCCCTTCGCCCGATGCTTCGCGCGGCGCGCTGCCGTTGGTTTCCGATTCGCTGTCGATGTCGCCGACGTTTTCGACGATCTTTTCCAGCCCGGCGAGCTTCTCGCCATCATCCAGCGATATCAGCGTCACGCCCTGCGTCGCCCGGCCCATGCCGCGGATTTCGGCAACGCGGGTCCGGATCAGCACGCCGCCGGTGGTGATGAACATGATCTCGTCTTCGTCGCGCACCAGCTTGGCGCCGACGACGATACCGTTGCGTTCGCTGTCGGCGATGGCGCGCACGCCCTGGGTGCCACGCCCGGAGTGGCGGAAATCGGCGAGCACAGTGCGCTTGCCGAAGCCGTTCTCGGTGGCAACCAGCACCGTCTGCTGGTCGCTCTCGGCAACCAGCAGGGAAATCACCGACTGCCCCGGCTGCAGGCGCATGCCGCGCACGCCGCGGGCGCCGCGACCCATCGGCCGGACGTCCTCCTCGTCGAACCAGACCGCCTTGCCGGCGTCCGAGACGAGCACGATGTCGCTCTGACCCGAAGTCAGCTCGACACCGATCAGGTAATCGTCGTCGTCGAGCGCGACGGCGATGATGCCGGCCTTGCGCGGATTGGAGAAGTCGGACAGCGGCGTCTTCTTGACCGTGCCCATCAGCGTCGCCATGAAGACGTAATGGTCGTCGGAGAATTCCTTGACCGGCAGCACGGCGTTGATGCGCTCGCCCTCCTCCAGCGGGAAGAGATTGACGATCGGCTTGCCGCGGCTGTTGCGGCTGCCCTGCGGCGCCTCGTAGACCTTGAGCCAGTAGCAGCGGCCGCGGTTGGAGAAGCACAGGATGTAATCGTGGGTGTTGGCGACGAACAGCTGATCGACGAAATCCTCGTCCTTGATCGCCGCCGCCTGCTTGCCGCGACCGCCCCGCCGCTGGGCGCGGTAATCGGTCAGCGGCTGGGCCTTGATGTAGCCGCCGTGCGACAGCGTCACCACCATGTCCTGCGGCGTGATGAAATCCTCGATGCCGAGTTCTTGGGTGTGCAGGACGATCTCGGAACGGCGCTCGTCGCCAAACTGGTCGCGGATGGCTGTCAGTTCGCCGACGATGATCGCGGTGATGCGCTCGGGACGGGCCAGGATGTCGAGCAGGTCGGCGATCCTGAGCATGACCTCCTTGTACTCGCCGACGATCTTGTCCTGCTCGAGTCCCGTCAGGCGCTGCAGCCGGAGTTCGAGAATGGCCTGCGCCTGGGCATCGGACAGCCGGTAGCCCAGTTCCGAGAGCCCGAACTCTGGCGCCAGACCTTCGGGACGCGAGGCGTCGGCCGCCGCGCGCTGCAACATCTCCTCGACGACCGGGCTGCGCCAGGTCCGATCCATCAGCCCGCGCTTGGCATCGGCCGGGGTCGCCGCCGCCTTGATCAGGGCGATGATCTCGTCGACATTGGACAGGGCCACTGCCAGGCCTTCGAGGATGTGGCCGCGCTCGCGCGCCTTGCGCAGTTCGAAGACGGTGCGCCGCGTCACCACCTCGCGCCGGTGGGCGAGGAAGCATTCGAGCATCTGCTTCAGGTTCAGCAGGCGCGGTTGGCCGTCCACCAGCGCCACCATGTTCATGCCGAAGGTGTCCTGCAACTGTGTCTGCTTGTACAGGTTGTTGAGGATGACCTCGGCGACTTCACCACGTTTGAGCTCGATTACGACGCGCATCCCCGACTTGTCCGACTCGTCGCGGATATCGGAGATGCCCTCGATCTTCTTCTCGTTGACCAGCTCGGCGACCTTTTCGATCAAGGTCTTCTTGTTCACCTGGTAGGGGATCTCGTCGATGATGATGGCCTGACGATTGCCCTTTTCCATGTCCTCGATATGCGTGCGGCCACGCATGACGACCCGCCCGCGGCCGGTCCTGTAGCCTTCGCGGACGCCCATGATGCCGTAAATCAGCGCGGCGGTCGGGAAATCGGGGGCGGGAATGTATTCGATCAGTTCATCGATACTCAGCGCCGGGTTTGCGAGCAGGGCCAGACAGCCGGCGATGACCTCGTTTAGGTTGTGCGGCGGAATGTTGGTCGCCATGCCGACCGCGATGCCGGCCGAGCCGTTGATCAGGAGGTTCGGGATGCGTGCCGGCAGAACCAGCGGCTCGTTCTCGGAACCATCGTAGTTCGGCCCGAAATCGACGGTTTCCTTTTCCAGGTCTTCGAGCAACTGGTGGCCGATCCTGGCCATGCGCACTTCGGTGTAACGCATCGCCGCCGCGTTGTCGCCATCGACCGAGCCGAAGTTGCCCTGCCCGTCGACCAGCATGTAGCGCAACGAGAAATTCTGCGCCATCCGGACAATGGTGTCATAGACCGCCATGTCGCCGTGCGGGTGGTACTTGCCGATCACGTCGCCGACGATACGCGCCGATTTCTTGTACGCCTTGTTCCAGTCGTTGGAAAGCTCGTGCATCGCGAACAGGACGCGCCGGTGCACCGGCTTGAGGCCGTCGCGCACGTCGGGCAGCGCCCGGCCGACGATGACACTCATCGCGTAATCGAGATAGGAACGCCGCATCTCGTCTTCGAGGCTGATCGGCAGTGTTTCTTTGGCGAATTGATCCATGTCTTGCGTCCGCGCCGCCCGGGCAGCGCTGTTATTGGTCGAATCGAGTGTAATTTGTTATTTTAACATGCCACGCACACCGAGTCAGACGCCGTTGCCCATCACAACCACTCGCCAATTCATCGATCTCCTGATCGAGCCACGCTGGATCGCCGCGGTCGACCCCGATGTGACGCTCAGGCACCATGCCGTCGCCGTGAACGCCGGAAGGATCGTCGCCGTCCTGCCGAGCGGCGAGGCGCGCGACCGCTTCAGCCCGGGACAACGGGTCGTGCTGGAGGACCACATCCTGATCCCCGGCCTGGTCAACCTGCACACGCACGCGGCGATGTCGCTGATGCGCGGCCTGGCCGACGACCTGCCGCTGATGGACTGGCTGCAGGGACACATCTGGCCGGCCGAATCCGCCAACGCATCGCACCAGTTCGTCCTTGACGGTACACGCCTCGCCTGCGCCGAAATGTTGCTGGGCGGCGTGACCTGCTTCAACGACATGTATTTCTTCCCGGAAGCGGCTGCCAGCGCCGCCAGCGAACTCGGCATGCGCGCCCAGATCGGCATCACGGCGCTGGAATTTCCGACTCCCTACGCCAGCGATGCGGACGACTATCTCGACAAGGGACTGGCGGTCCGCGAGGAATGGCTAGCGCACCCGCTGATCGGCTTCTGCCTCGCCCCCCACGCCCCCTACACGGTTGCCGATGCCACCTTCGAACGCATCGTCACCGTTGCGGCACAACTCAACGTGCCGATTCACTGCCATGTCAATGAAACCTGCCACGAAGTCGACGAGAGCCTGCGCCGGCACGGCGTCACGCCGCTCTTGCGCCTGCGCCGCCTGGGCCTGCTCGGCCCGGGGTTCATCGGGGTGCACGCCATCCACCTCGACGATGGCGAACTCGAACTGCTCGCGGCAACCGGCTGCAGTGTCGCGCATTGCCCGACTTCGAACCTGAAACTGGCCAGCGGCGTTGCCCCTGTAATGCGCATGCGACAACTCGGCATCAACGTCGGCCTCGGAACCGACGGCGCCGCCAGCAACAACCGCCTCGACATGTTCGGCGAAATGCGCCTTGCCGCGCTGCTGGCCAAGGTCAGCAGCGGCGATGCCAGCGCGCTGCCCGCCCGCGAGGTGCTGCGCATGGCGACGCTGGACGGAGCGATCGCACTCGGTCTCGGCCACGAAATCGGTTCGATAACTCCCGGCAAGTCAGCCGATCTGGTCGCTGTCAGCCTCAGGGGGCTGAACAGCACGCCCTGTTACGACCCGGTATCGCACCTCGTCCATGTCGCAGGCCGAGAATGCGTGACGCACGTCTGGGTTGCTGGGAAGTGTTGCGTAGACGACGAAAAGCTCTCCTGGAGTCGCCAAAATGACTTGGAATCGGCAATCACCCTATGGCAGAATAGGCTCGAGGTCAGTAGTGAATCCTGAATACAGGGCGCTACTTGGGTAAAAAAGTTTGCTAATTTTCTTCAACGAGGGAAAACAATGATCAAGAACATTGCCAAGAAATCTCTTCTTGTGGCGCTGCTGGCCGGTATCGGCTTCGGCGCCACCGTCGCTCAGGCACAGGAGCGCGTTTATGTCATCGACCAGCGCGACGTCGTCGCCCTGAGCGGCTTCGGCCTGTGCTGGCGCACCGGCTACTGGACCCCGGCGGCTGCCGCCAAGGATCCGGCCGGCTGCCAGTGCGACAAGGACCTGATTCCGAAGGAAGTCTGCGAACCGCCGGCTCCTGTGGTTGCCGCGCCGAAGCCGAGCGGTGAGAAGATCACCGTCGCTGCCGACGCCCTCTTCGACTTCAACAAGTCGACGCTGCGTCCGGAAGGCAAGGCCAAGCTTGACGAGCTGGTCGCCAAGGCTGGTGCAATCAAGCTCGAAGTGATCCTGGTCGTCGGCCACACCGACCGCATCGGTTCCGATTCCTTCAACCAGGGCCTGTCCGAGCGTCGTGCTGCCGCGGTCAAGACCTACCTGGTGTCCAAGGGCATCGAGGCCAACCGCGTCTACACCGAAGGCAAGGGCGAGAAGAACCCTGTCACCGGCGACAAGTGCAAGAAGATGGGTCCGGAAAACGGCGCCAACAAGAAGCTGGTCGCGTGCCTGCAGCCCGACCGTCGCGCCGACATCGAGATCATCGGCACCAAGTAAGCCACGGCGCTTCATCAAAAGCCCTGCTTCGGCAGGGCTTTTTCTTTTCCATTTTCATACCGACATTCCAGGCCGAATAATGCTCAACGCCGATCCAGCCGAACTCGAAAAGTTCGGCGACCTCGCCCATCGCTGGTGGGACCCGAACAGCGAGTTCAAGCCGTTGCACGACATCAATCCGCTGCGCCTCGACTGGATAGACGGAGCCATCGGCCTGCCCGGCAAGCGCGTCCTCGATGTCGGCTGCGGCGGCGGCCTGCTCTCCGAAGGGATGGCGGTCCGCGGCGCCGAAGTCACGGGGATCGATCTATCGGAGAAGCCGCTCGGCGTCGCCCGGCTGCACCTGCTGGAAAGCGGGCAGAAGGTCGACTACCGCAAGGTTTCCGCCGAGCAGATGGCCGAGGAGATGCCCTGTGCCTTCGATGCCGTGACCTGCCTGGAAATGCTCGAGCACGTCCCCGATCCGGCAAGCATCGTCGAATCCTGCGCCCGCCTGGTCAAACCCGGCGGCCAGGTCTTCTTCTCGACCATCAACCGCAATCCGAAGGCTTACCTGCTGGCTGTCATCGGTGCCGAATACGTGCTGCAGATGCTGCCCAGGGGCACGCACGACTTCGCCAAGTTCATCAAGCCCTCCGAACTGACGCGCTGGTGCAAGCAGTCCGGCCTTGAACCAGACGAACTGATCGGCATGACCTACAACCCGCTGACCCGGCACTATGCGCTTGGTCGCGATACCGATGTGAATTACCTGGTGCGCGCCACACGCGGTGTTTGACGCGGTCCTTTTCGACCTCGACGGCACGCTGGCCGACACCGCCCCGGACCTGTGCGGTGCGATGGGGATTTTGCTGGCGGAGGAAGGTCGACCGCAACAGCCCTTTTCCAGCCTGCGTCCGCATACCTCGCAGGGGGTGCGCGGACTTCTCGGCAAGGCTTTCGCCATCGACCCCGCCCATCAGGATTACCCGCGCCTCTCCTCGCGCTTTCTCGAGATTTATGCCGGCCGATTGTGCGAGTTGTCGACACTTTTCGACGGAATCCCGGCGCTGCTCGACGCGCTGGAAGCGCGCGGGCTCGCTTGGGGCATCGTCACCAACAAGCGGGCACGCTATACCGATCCGCTGGTCGCCGCGCTCGGACTCAGCCCGCGCACGCAATGCGTGGTCAGCGGCGACACGACCGCCGCCGCCAAGCCATCGCCGCTGCCGATCCTGCATGCCTGCACACTGCTCGGCTGCTCGCCGCAGCGCACGCTGTACGTCGGCGACGACCGCCGCGACATCGTCGCCGGGCAGGCGGCCGGAACCCTGACGGCGGCCGTGTCCTACGGATATATGGGCGACGGCGGTCCGCTCGCCACCTGGGGCGCCGATTTCATCGCGGACCACCCGGCCGATCTGGCCGATTTCCTGTTCACCGCAGGCGCGCCGAGATGAGCAGGTTGCGCGGCGTCAATCGGCGCTCGCAGAAACGGCGAAGCTGCACCGCGTAGCCGTCGTTCTCGAGCCGGACGGCAAGGTCAAGCGCCAGCCAGACCTCGAGCGGACGCCGAAAGGCGTGGCGCACGATAGAAAGCCGCATGACCTCGCGCTGGCGCTGCCAGCCACGGCGCTCGAGTTCATCCAGGTCGCTCGCCGCGGGGACCGCCAGCTTCTCGCGCCGCGCCATCAGTTGCATGAATTCGCCGAAGCTGCCGCGTGACCAGGCGGCGGGCACCGGGCGGAAGCTGCGATACCCATCGCTATCGTCATGCAACCGGCGCCACGTATCGAATCCAAGCTTCCACGCCATCTCCCGGTCGCGCTGGCGCAGCTGGCGGGGCGCCGCCGTTACCGCCTCGGTCACCGCCAGCCTGGCGTCGTCGCCACTGACCGCGGTCAGCAACGGGCGCGACAGCGTCCGGTAGTTTCCTTCTATCCCGAGATGGTAACAGCAGGGCACCACATCCAATGCGCCCAGAGCGGACGGAGCCGCACGCGCGACCAGCGCGCGGTGCAGATCGCCACAGGCATGCAGGGCCACCGCGTGCCGGCCGCGATCCAGGCAGGTATCGGGCAGGGTCGCGTCAGCCACCACGAAATCCTGTTCGACGCCGGCACGTGCGGCCAGATCCCGGCCATCGGCACACAGCGCCGGATCGCAGTCCAGCGTGGTCACCGCGACCATCCATTGGCTGGCCAGCAATCGTCCCAGATGACCCTTGCCGCCGCACCAGTCGATCACGGGAAGGCCCGACCCATTGACGGTCGCGGCAAACGCCGCGATCTGCGCCCGCTTGCGGCCGGGGATATCCCGGTCCCAGAAGCGGTCATGGTGCGCAAACGATTTTTTCCGGCCGACGGCCACATCGGCGAGTTCAGGCAGCACCGCCACCGCGGGAAGATGACGGGCAACCAGGGCCGCCGCCGCCTCGCCGTCGTCGGCAAGCCGCGCCTGCTCGTCATCGTCGAGCGCCAGCAGGTCGGCCGCCAGTGCCGGCCAGCGGCGGCACCAGTCAGGGCGAATCTCGCGAAACGGCTGCGCGTGCCAGAGCGGATGGTACTCCGACAGGACGCGATCGAGTGCCTGCTGGCGCGCGGCAAGATTCATCTGACGCCAGCCTGGCGCTCCCGTCGCCGGTAACCGACAAGAGCGGGAACGATCGCCAGCAGGATCGCGGCAAGTCCGAGGACGAGCGGCCAGAGCACCGGCCGGTTCCATTCGCGCCGGGCATTGGCGCGGTCGACCGCGTCAATGCGCTGATATTTCAGGATGTTATTGCCGACATCGCTGGGCTTGCGGTTCTTCAGCCAGCGATGGGCCAGCGTGTAGCTTTTCGGATGGAGGCCGAAGTCCCACGGCGCATCGTGGTGCAGGATGCGATTCGTGGCGCGGATGAGATGCAGGCGTTCGGGGGTATTGTCCATGTTCTTCATCGCGGCAAACAGCCGGTCGAACTCGGGATTGGCGTAGTTGGAAGCGTTCTCGCCGCCCGTCGCGACCTTGCCTTCCCGGCCGTCGAGCAGGAAGAAGAAGTTCTCGGGATCCGGGTAGTCGGCATTCCAGCCGAGATAGTAGAGCTGGACATTGCCCTTGCGGATCTTGTCCTGGAATCGGTTGAAATCGGTGGAACGCACAACAAGTTGCACGTCGATCTTGGCGAACTGCCGGGTCAGCCAGTCGAGCCGCGATTTTTCGCCCATGCCGCCGCCCGTGGTGTCGAGGTTGACCACCAGCGGCTCGCCGGTCTTCTCGTCGCGCCCGTTCGGATAGCCAGCATCGGCCATCAGCTTTCTGGCGACCGCGACCGGCTTGCGCTGCGGCTTGCCGTCCACCCAGTCATAAACCACCGAATTGAGTCCCTCTTCGCCGCCCTCGTAGCCGAAGATGCCCGGCGGCAGCGGGCTCTGGGCAGGTATCCCGCGGCCATTCTGGAAGATCGAGATGTACTCCTCCTGGTCGATGGCGATCGATATCGCCTGCCTGAGCCGGGTCGCGCGCTCGTTCAGCCCGCCGACGACCGGGTCGAGCATGTTGAACCCCAGGTAGAACGTCGCAATCTTGACCGAGGTCAGCAAGCGTATTCCCTTGTCGCGCATCTCGTCGGTCAGCGCCACGTCGCCACCGACATTGATGCGAACCGCCTGATCGAAGCTGTCCGAGGAAATGCCCGAGGCGTCGTAGTATCCCTGCAGGAACTTGTTCCAGTACGGAATCGCCTCCTTCTCGCGGGAGAAGACGGCCTTGTCGATCAACGGCAGCAGCTTGCCGCAATCCGCCAGCAGGCCGGCCTCGCGGTCGCCCGCCTCGCCCTCGCAGGGATAGGTGTGGCGGCCGTCAAAATTCGGGTTGCGCGAAAGGACCATGCGGCGGTTCGGATCGTTCTCGCTGAGCATGAACGGCCCGGTGCCGACCGGCCACCAGTCCAGGGTCAGGTTCTTCGCAGCCATCCCGGGCTGCGCGAAGAAGCGGTCGACCTCGCGCGGCACCGGGGCGAAGAAGGGCATCGCCAGCCAGAAGACGAACTGCGGATACTTGCCCTTGATGCGGATGCGCCACGCGTGGCGATCGACCTTCTCGACCCCGGACAGGGGATAGGCATCGAGGTCGATCCAGGGATCGGCCGGATTGGCCTTTGCGGCCTTGCGCAATGCCTCTCCCAGTTCGCGTAGACCGATGATCCTGTCGGCCATCATGCCGAAGATCGGCGAATGGATGCTCGGCAGCGCGAGGCGCTTGATCTGGTAGATGTAGTCATCGGCGGTCAGTTCGCGGCTGCCGGTCTGCGGAAAATCACCGACTTTCTCGCGCCCGGCCGCGACGTCATTGCCCAGATAAAGCGGCCTGCCCTCGGCATCGAGGGCAAAGGCCGGGTGCGGCTGATAGCGGATCCCGGGCTTCAACCTCAGTTCATAGACACTCTCGGCAATCATGTCGACCGGAGTATCGGCGCCCACTTCGCGACCCTGCGCATCGAGAAAGCGCGGCTGCGGCACCTGCTCGAGGGTTCCCGGAATCAGTTGATAGGGGCGCTTCAGGTAGTGATACTGCAACGGCGGCTCGTAGATCTGCGCCGTGAAGGTGATTTCGTCTTCGCTGTAGGACTGCGCCGGATCGAGATGCTTCGGCCGATCGGTGAATGCGGCATAAAGCACGTTGCTCTCGACATCGGCCGCCGGATAGGGATCGTTCCACGCCTGGCTGCAGCCGGCGAGAGCGCCAATCAGCAGGAACTGCACGAGTATTTTCCGCATGCCGCGAAGTGTAACAACTTGACCGCATGCCTGCCCATTGCCGACAATTGCCGGGTTCCGGAAAAGAGGAGACGAACCCATGCTCGATGCGAAAGTTCACGACTTTACGCTACCCGCCACCGGCGGCAGCGACTTCAGCCTGGCGGCACAGGCCGGCAAGGTCGTCGTCATCTATTTTTACCCCAAGGACAGCACGCCGGGGTGCACGACCGAGGCGCAGAAGTTTCGCGACCTCTACCCGCAGTTTGTCGCGGTCGACGCGGTGATTCTGGGCATTTCCCGGGACAGCGTGAAGTCACACGAAAACTTCAAGGCCAAGCAGTCGCTGCCCTTCGAGCTCGGCTCAGACACCGGTGAAACCGTCTGCAACCTGTTCTCCGTGATCAAGATGAAGAACATGTACGGCAAGCAGGTCCGCGGCGTCGAGCGCAGCACCTTCGTCATCGACCGCAACGGCGTCCTGCGCCGCGAATGGCGCGGCGTCAAGGTGCCCGGACACGGCGAGGAAGTTCTCGCTTTCGTCAAGACCCTGTGAATCCCGACCAATGCAACGTGCCATGACGCGCAAGCCCGCAACCGTCAAGAAGCCCGCCGTCACCAAGCTTTTCGTACTCGATACCAACGTGCTGATGCACGATCCGAGTTGCCTGTTCCGGTTCGAGGAGCACGATATCTTCCTGCCGATCATGACGCTGGAGGAACTCGACAGCCACAAGAAAGGCATG
>WBZM01002257.1_pt1 | contig 16802 bp, 12 predicted proteins | sample 5204271 | NCBI WGS metagenome assembly WBZM01 (sample SAMN12344346, study PRJNA552823) | activated sludge metagenome | biome: Activated sludge suspended growth; feature: Nitrification reactor; material: Wastewater; isolation source: activated sludge from nitrification reactor of wastewater...
GTGGTGTCCGTTCCCGAAGGCGACGTCTACCGGGTGCCAGACGGGATGTCCTTCGAGGAGGCTGCCGCGCTGCCGGTCAACTACTGCACCGCGCTCGCCGCGCTGGTCCTGATGGGCGGACTCATGGAAGGCCAACGGGTGCTGATTCACGCGGCGGCCGGGGGTGTCGGGATCGCAGCCACCCAGATCGCCAGGAAGTACGGGGCCGAGATCTTCGGGACTGCCTCTGCCTCGAAGCACGAAGCGATTCGCGCCCAGGGAGTGAACCATCCGATCGATTACCGGAGCAAGGATTTCGAATCCGAGGTGCTGGGACTGACCGGCGGGGAGGGAGTGGACCTGATCATCGACGCGACCGGACCGACGAACTTCCGCAAGGACTACCGGCTGCTCAGGCCCGGCGGCAAGCTGGTCATGTTCGGCTCCTCAGAGGTTTCCGGCGCGAGGGGGTTGCTCGACCGAAAGACGATCTCGGCCCTGGTTCGAATGCCGACGGCGACCATGCCATGGTGGAAGAGTTTCGGTGCGATCAGCGAGAACAAGGGGGTTTTTGGCCTGAATCTCCTCGACTGGTGGAAGAACGAAGGGCTCACCAGGCTCGGGGCGGTGATGGAACGCGAACTCGAGGCCGGAACATTCCAGCCGGTCGTGGACCGGAGCTTTGCCTTTGATCAGGCCCCGGAAGCCCATGAGTTCATTCGTTCCAGGCAGAACGTTGGCAAAGTGGTTCTCGTTCCTTGAACCGAAGCCCCGGTGCGCTACTCTTGAACGCAGGTATGAACCACTGGTTCCACAGCCCGAGCCTACTTCTCCTTCTCCCCCTTTCGGGGGATATATCGCCGGGCGGCGCGACAGCCGCGAGCTGAACCAGATTCAAGTACCGACCTTAGAAGGAGAAGCAAATGTCCAGCCAGGACGAAACAGACGCAAATCGCGTCCACATCTTTGACACCACCCTGAGAGACGGCGAGCAGTCGCCGGGAATCTCGCTGAACGCATCCGAGAAGATCGAGATTGCCCAGCAACTCGCCCGGCTCGGGGTCGACGTGATCGAGGCCGGCTTCCCGATCGCCTCGCCCGGTGACTTCGAGGCAGTCCAGCGAATTGCCCGGGAAGTACACGGGCCGACGATCTGCGCGCTGGCTCGCGCACAGGCCCCCGACATCGACTCGGCGTGGAACGCAATCAGGGATTCCGAACGGCCCAGGATCCACACCTTCATCTCGACCTCGGACATTCACATCGAGCATCAGATGAGGAACACCCGGGAGGATGTCCTGAAGGGCGCCCGGGCGGCCGTGGCCCAGGCCAGGTCCTACTGCGAGGACGTCGAGTTCTCGCCGATGGACGCCACCCGAAGTGAGGTCGAGTTCACCGCCGAGGTCTGCGCGATCGCGGTCGAAGAAGGTGCAACCGTCGTCAACATCCCTGACACGGTCGGCTACACCACGCCGGCCGAGTACACGAAGTTTTTCGAGGATCTCTACCGGTACGCACCCTCGCTGAGGGACATCCGGCTTTCGGTTCACTGCCATGACGACCTGGGACTGGCCGTGGCCAACTCGTACGCCGGGGTGCTGGCAGGCGCAAGGCAGGTTGAGTGCGCGATCAACGGCATCGGCGAACGGGCCGGAAACTGCTCGCTGGAAGAGATCGCGATGCTGATCAAGGTTCGCGAAGACGTGCACGGCCTGCACACCGGCATCAACTCGCGGGAACTGGCCCGGACCAGCCGCCTCGTGTCCCGTGCCACGGGCTACGTGGTCCAGCCGAACAAGGCAGTGGTGGGCAGGAACGCGTTCGCTCATGAGTCCGGCATTCACCAGGACGGCGTACTGAAGGAACGCGAAACGTTCGAGATCATGGACGCGACCGAGATCGGGTTCGACTCGAACCAGCTGGTGCTCGGCAAGCATTCCGGCCGTCATGCGCTGAAGGATGCCCTGGAGCAGCTCGGCTTCGTTGTCGACGGTGAAGCCCTGAACCAGGCCTTCAAGCGGTTCAAGGACGTGGCCGACAAGAAGAAGCAGGTCACGGCGCTGGACCTGGAGGCGATCGTCTCGGACGAGATGCGCGAACGCCCGCAGTCCCACGAGCTGGAATGGTTCGAGGTCCACGCCTCCAGCGACAGCGAGCCTGTCGCCAAGGTGAGGGTGAAACTGCCGGAGGGCGACGTTTCCGCGGGCGAGAGCCGTGGAGATGGCCCTGTCGAGGCGATATTCAGCGCCATTCTCGACGCCACCGGAGCCGAAGCCGAGCTGCGTGAGTTCCACGTCGGCGCGGTGACCGGGGGAGAGGACGCTCTTGGAGAGGTGACCGTCGTGCTCCGCGCCGATGGCCGTACCGCATCCGGTCAGGGGATTTCGACGGACATCATCGAAGCCTCCGGCCGGGCATATGTGCGGGCGCTCAGCAACCTGCTGGACGGTGCGGCGATAGCCGAGGCTGAGGAAGCGACCGCCGACGCGGTCAAGGAACACACTCCCTGAGATTGGGGTGGGTGGCGGTCTGGGGGTGCGACCCCCGGACCGTCGCCTTGCTCTGGGGTGGACGGCGGTCTGGGGTGCGGCACCCGGACCGTCGCTTCGCTCCCCATCCAGAGGTCCGGGGACCGCACCCCAGACCGCCGTCATCGAGATCAGAGGTCGTTCCTGGACCTTGGGGTAAAGGTTTGTTAACGAGTGAGGGCGGTCACAGACCTGGCCTCTGGGGGCCCTTATCTTGCTCTTGCAGGGTTTTCCTGCCACATGAACCGCAACATAAGTGAGAAGTGATACTCATGATGGGCAAAGCTATCTTCAGCCTGCTCAGCGCCAACGCTCCGGTCGACCACAGGAAGCCGAAGCAACCACGTAAGGGTCGGTAGGCGCAAGGGGATCCACGATCCCGGACGCTTCGAAAGCCCCGCCGAAAGGCGGGGCTTTCTCCTTGCAGGGAGAGCAAATCCCGGACTTGACAGTACGTTTGTGCGTGATAACGTACAACTGATGTCGCAGATCACTCCCACAGTCGAATCTCCGGATGCCGGTACGGTTTCGCCCGGAACTGGCACCGAGAACGCAGTCGGCATGCGGGTGAAGGCCCTCAGGGAAGCGATGAACTTCTCCCTGAGGGATCTTTCCGATCGCAGCGGCGTCAGCCCGACCATGCTCTCTCAAGTCGAGCGGGGCAGCACCAGCCCTACTTTGGCGGTCGCCGAGAAGATCGCTGCCGGGCTTGACCTGAGCCTGTCGCAGCTGCTTCGCCTTGACGAGGTCAGGCACCTGGTCATCAGCCGCTCGGAGGATCATCTCGTGCGAAGCAGCGGAGGCCACCGGATCGAGGAGCTCACGCCTCCGCTTCCCGGGCAGAGGGCAGATGTCTCTACTCACCGCCTGAATCCGGGCGCGAGTACCGGCGGAGAGGGTGACGCCCCGATGCACGAACCAGGCAGCCGCGAGACAACCGTCGTGCTCGACGGAAGCGTGACGCTCGTCTTCGAGGGAGAACGCCATCAGCTGAACGCAGGAGACAGCGTCACCTTCGACGCTGACCTGCCACACCATTTCGAGAACCAAAGCGATGAACCGGTGGAGTTCATCGCTGTGATCGCGGCGGGACTCCGCCGCGGATAGGAAGGAGATCAGATGCCAAAGACAATGTTCGAAAAGATCTGGGAAGCCCACGAGGTCAAGGAGAACCTGATCTACATCGATCTCCATCTCGTCCACGAGGTGACGTCGCCACAGGCCTTCGAGGGCCTGCGGATGAGCGGACGCAAGCTGCGCCGCCCGGACAAGACAGTCGCTACGGCTGACCACAACGTTCCGACCGACGGAACGCCCACCGCCGCCCTGATCAAGGATGCCCTGTCGCGCAAGCAGGTCGAGACTCTGGAGAAGAACGCCGCCGACTTCGGTGTGCCGGTCTACAGCCTCGGGTCGGAAACCCAGGGGATCGTCCACGTGATCGGCCCTGAGCTGGGGCTGACCCAGCCGGGAATGACCATCGTCTGCGGTGACTCCCACACTTCAACCCACGGTGCCTTCGGGGCCCTCGCTTTCGGAATCGGTACCTCCGAGGTCGAACATGTGATGGCCACACAGACGCTGGTCCAGAACAAGCCGAAGACCATGCGGATCAACTACTCCGGAACGCTCGGTGAAGGGGTCACCTCCAAGGACCTGATCCTCGCCACGATCGGCAAGCTCGGAACTTCGGGAATGACCGGCTACGTGGTCGAGTACGCGGGCGAGGCGATCGAGGCCCTGACTATGGAGCAGCGGATGACCATCTGCAACATGACCATCGAAGGCGGCGGCAAGGCCGGAATGATCGCCCCGGACGAGACCACCTTCGAATACATGCGTGGCAAGCCCGGCGTGCCGGCGGACTTCGATGCGGCGGTCGAGCGCTGGAAAGAGCTGCCGACCGATGAGGGGGCCACTTTCGACACGGAGGTCGAGATCGACGCAACCGCGATCTCGCCGATGGTCACCTGGGGCACGACCCCCGGCATGGTCATTCAGGTCACCGACACGGTCCCGGACCCGGAGCAGATGGATTCACCGGCCGACCGTGAGGCTGCGGAACGTGCGCTCCAGTACATGGGGCTGGAGGCCGGCACCCCGATGGAGGAGATCCGACCCGAGCGGGTGTTCATCGGTTCCTGCACGAACTCCCGGATATCGGACCTGCGTGAAGCCGCCGGAGCGATCAAGGGCCGCAAGGTCGCCGACAGCGTTCGCGCCATGGTCGTTCCGGGTTCCGCCCTGGTCAAGGCCCAGGCGGAAGAAGAAGGACTCGACAGGATTTTCGAGGAGGCCGGATTCGAGTGGCGCGGAGCTGGCTGCTCGATGTGCCTCGGGATGAACCCGGACATCCTGATCGAGGGCGAACGCTGCGCGTCAACATCGAACCGCAATTTCGAAGGTCGCCAGGGCAAGGGCGGCCGGACCCATCTCGTCAGCCCGACCATGGCCACCGCCGCGGCCATCGAGGGACACTTCGTCGACATCAGGAACTGGAGCTAGAAATGGAACCGATCAGCACAATCGAAGGCGAAGTCGCCTTCCTGGACCGCAGCGACGTCGACACTGACCAGATCATCCCGAAGCAGTTCCTGAAGAGGGTCGAACGCACCGGCTACGGAGAGTTCCTCTTCTACGACTGGATGCGGGATGGCGAGATAGAACTCGAGCCGCATCCGATCCTCGTCTCGGGCAGGAACTTCGGTTCCGGTTCCTCACGCGAGCATGCCGTGTGGGCGCTCCATCAGTTCGGCTTCCAGGCCGTGATCGCACCCTCGTTCTCGGACATCTTCTATTCGAACAGCACCAAGAACGGCTTTCTGCCGATCGTGCTGCCGGAGGAGGAGTGCAGGGCCATCGCGACGGCTGGAGCGGCGAAGATCGACCTGGAATCGCAGACCGTGAGCTGGGAAGGGGGAGAGGCCTCCTTCGATATCGACCGCGAGATCAAGCGGAGGCTTCTCGGCGGGCTGGATGACATCGCTCTCACCCTGCAGTCCGAGGATGAGATCGAGGCCTTCGAAGCCGGTCCCGGCGGGACCTACGGTCCGGTCACTACAGCCCTGTAGGAGCAAAGCGATGTCGTCTCGTGAAACCCGGCCTGCCGACTGGGAGGCCACCAAGTACTCGCGTGTGGCTACACCACAGCGAGAGTGGTCCGGTGCCGTGATCGATCGGCTGAAACTGGCGGGAAACGAGACCGTGCTTGATGCGGGCTGCGGATCCGGAAAGGTGACAGAAGACCTTCTCGGGAGGCTGCCGGAAGGCAGGGTAATCGGCGTCGACGGCTCTCCCAGCATGATCAGCGAAGCGGAAGCGCGGCTCGGCGATGATCCCCGGGTCAGCTTTCTCTGCCAGGACCTGACCTCGCTGGAGGTTGGCGAGCCGGTGGATGCCGTGTTCTCGAATGCGACCTTTCACTGGATCCACGACCACTCCGCACTGTTTTCTGCAACAGCCGCAGCAACCAGGCCCGGAGGCTCGCTGGTCGCGCAATGCGGCGGAAAGGGAAACGTGTCTGAAGTCGTCGATGCCCTCCGGACCGTGAGTGCCCAGGAGCCGTTTGCCGGAGTCTTCGGAGATTTCGAGGAGCCATGGAATTTCGCCGGACCCGAAGAGACCGAGATCCGGCTGGTCGAGGCCGGTTACGGCGAAATCGACTGCTGGCTGGAGGAGAGAATCGCCCACCCGGAAGACCCGAGAGGGTTCTTCGAGGCGTCCTTTCTGGCTCCGGCTCGCGAGATGCTCGAACCCGGACTCTTTACCGAGTACACAGACCGACTGCTGGCCGAGATGGGTCAACCGACCAGCTTCAACTATGTTCGCCTGAACATGACCGCGAAAAGGAAGAACGAGAATGAGTGAGACAAGACGGATCGTCGTGCTGGCCGGTGACGGAATCGGTCCCGAGATTGTCGACGCAACCCGGCAGGTCCTCGATGCGGTCGGGAACTTCGAATACGAGGAGCACCTGATCGGCGGCGCCTCGATCGACGAGCATGGTGTCGCACTCACCGACGAGGTCGTCGAGGCCTGCAGGGCCTCGGATGCCGTGCTTCTTGGCGCCGTAGGTGGCCCCAGGTGGGATGAAGCGGTTGCCAAGGATCCGACCGCACCGAGGCCCGAACAGGGCCTTCTCGGCATCCGCAAGGCACTAGGCCTCTATGCAAACCTGCGGCCGGTCAAGCCTTCTCCGGCCCTGATCGACGCGAGCCCTCTCAAGCGAGAGCTGATCGACGGGACCGACCTGCTTGTCGTCCGTGAGCTGACCGGTGGCATCTACTTCGGCGATTCCGGCCGTCGGGATGATGGCAATGTCGCCTATGACGAATGTGCCTACTCGATCGCCGAGATCCAGCGGATTGCGAGAGCGGCATTCGACGCCGCAAGGCAGCGTTCGGACAGCCCCAGGGTCCTGTCGGTTGACAAGGCGAACGTGCTCGAGAGCTCGAGGCTGTGGCGGGAAACCGTCAAGCAGGTCGCCGAGGAGTACCCGGATGTCCAGCTTGACCACTTGCTCGTCGACTTCGCCGCCATGAAGCTGGTTTCGGCGCCGGCGGAGATCGACGTGATCGTCACCGAAAACCTTTTTGGCGACATCCTCAGCGATGAGGCCGCCATGCTGACCGGCTCCCTGGGAATGCTTCCCTCGGCCTCGATGGGGGCCGAGGGTGAACCCGGTCTCTTTGAGCCCGTTCACGGCTCCGCTCCGGACATCGCTGGCCAGGGCGTCGCAAATCCGCTCGCCACAATGCTTTCGGGCGCGATGATGCTCCGCTACGGGCTCGGTGACGGTGACGCAGCGGACCGGGTCGAGGCAGCGGTGGACGCGGTCCTGGAGAAGGGCCTGAGGACGCCTGACATCTACGAGGGCGGCGCCGGCGAAACCAGGGTCGGGACCGTCGAGGTGACCGAGGCAGTTCTGGCCGAGCTGGCTCAGGGATAAGCTGCAGGGGTGCGCCGGAGCAATCTGGCGTACCATCATCGAACCGTCAAATCGAAGGAGAAGACTGTTGGAAAAGGCTGAGTACATCTGGCACAGCGGCAAGTTCGTCCCGTGGGACGAGGCGCAGGTGCACGTACTGAGCCATGGTCTTCACTACGGCACCGGCGTGTTCGAGGGAATCCGCTGCTATGACGGTGAAAAGGGTCCGGCGATTTTCAGGCATGCCGAGCATCTCCAGCGCTTCGAGGATTCCGCCCGTATGTACTTCCTCGATCTTCCCTTCTCGAAGGAGGAGATCGGCGAGGCAACCCGGGAGCTGATCAGGAAGAACGGGCTGCGTGACTGCTACATCCGACCGCTGGCTTTTCGCGGGTACGGCGAGATGGGCCTTTACGCGAAGTCGGCTCCGGTCGAGATCATCATCGCGGTCTGGCCCTGGGGCGCGTATCTCGGCGAGGACGGCAAGAAGCACGGAATCCGTGCGAAGGTCTCCTCCTGGCGACGGGTCTCTTCGGCCAGCCTGATTCCTCACGCCAAGGCTTCGGGCCAGTACCTGAACTCGATCCTGGCCAAGACGGAATCGGCGAAGGCCGGTTACGAAGAGGCGATTCTCCTCGACGAGCGCGGCATGGTCTGCGAAGGCTCGGGCGAGAACATCTTCATGGTCAAGGACGGCAAGGTGTACACACCGCCGCAGGTCGCATCGATACTCGACGGGATCACCCGCAAGTCGGTCATTCAGATCCTCGAAGACAAGGGCTACCCGGTGATCGAGCGTGACATCGCCCGGTCCGAGCTGTACCTGGCTGACGAGGTGTTCATGTGTGGCACCGCCGCCGAAGTGGTTCCGGTCAGGGAAGTTGACGACCACCCCCTTGGTGATCCGGGCGAGGTCTGCCGTCTGGTCCAGCAGGGCTACGAGGATGCGATCTACGGCCGGTCGCCGGAATACACGGAATGGCTCGATCTGGTCGGCGAACCGGTGGCCAAGACCGAACCCAGTACAGTCTGAGACCCATGCTTCACGCTTTCAACGAAATCAGGATCGCCCGAATTACGGGGGCTGCGGGACGCTGAGTCCACGCGGCAGCGCGGCCTGTGCCGCGTTCGGTCCTCCCGGATCCGACCGGTCCGGGCCTCCTGATTTCCTGAAAGGCAGTATCCGATGACAGCAGTGAAGCTTTACGACACGACCCTCCGCGACGGCATGCAGGGCCATGGCATGTCCCTTTCCGCTGCCGAGAAGGTGAGGGTGGTGCACGCCCTTGACCAACTTGGCGTGCAGTTCATCGAGGCCGGCTTCCCCGCATCCAACCCGAAGGAGGCCGAGCTTTTCGAACTGCTCGCGGCCGAGGAATTGAGGCAGGCAGCGATCTGCGCCTTCGGCATGACCCGTCGCCGTGGAATCGAGGCCGACCGGGACGAAGCGCTGCAGCTCCTCGCGTCGACCTTCGCTCCGGTGGTGACCCTCGTCGGCAAGACATGGTCTCTCCACCTGGAGAAGGTCACAAAGGTCTCTCGCGAAGAGAACCTGGCGATGATCGGCGAATCCATCCAGTACCTGAGGGGCGAAGGCAAGCGGGTCATGTACGACGCGGAGCACTTCTTCGATGCCTGGGCGGATGACCGGGAGTACTCGCTCGAATGCCTGAGAACGGCGCAGGAAGCCGGGGCCGAGGTGCTGGTCTTGTGCGACACGAACGGGGCCAGCCTTCCTGATCAGGTCGAAGCGGCGGTCGCAGGTGTTCATGAGGCGATCCCGCAGGCGGAACTTGGAATCCATTGCCACAACGACGCCGAATGCGGTGTCGCGAACGCCCTGGCGGCAGTCAACGCAGGCGCAAGGCAGGTTCAGGGCACGGTGAACGGCTACGGCGAGCGCTGCGGAAACTCGAACCTGATCTCGATCCTGCCATCGCTGCAGCTGAAGATGGGCTACGACGTCGTGCCCCCCGAGAACATGAAGGAGCTCTCGAAGGTTTCCCATTTTGTGGCGGACCTGCTGAACGTTCCGGTCGACCCGGACCAGGCCTATGTCGGGCGAAATGCGTTCGCCCACAAGGGGGGAATGCATGTAGCCGGTATCGCGGCCGACGCACGCACCTTCGAGCACATGAACCCGGAGGCGGTTGGCAACAGCCGCTCGGTCCTGCCGTCGGAGCTCTCGGGCAAGGCGACGGTCCTCGCCAGGGCGGAAGAGATCGGACTCGACCTGGACGATGAGGCGACCAGGGACGCGGTCGAAACCCTCAAGCAGAAGGAGCACGAGGGCTACCACTACGAGGCAGCCGCTGCTTCCTTTGACCTGTTGCTCCGTCAGGAAGCGGGTGAGTACAAGCCTCTCTTCACGTTCGAGTCATTCAAGGTCCAGACCGAACTCCGGGCCGGGGAGGAAGTGGAGACAGAGGCGATCGTGAAGATCCGGGTCGGTGATCAGCGCTACGTGACCGTGGCCGAAGGCAACGGACCGGTCAATGCCCTCGACCGGGCGCTGCGAGCCGCGATCACCCGCCACTACCCGGAGCTCGAGGACATCGAGCTGACCGGATACAGGGTGCGGATCCTCGACACCGCGCACGGAACCGGGGCCGGAACCCGGGTGCTTCTCGATTCCAGGCGGGCCGGCGAGGGCGACTCCTGGGGCTCGATCGGAGTTTCCGAGAACATCATCGAGGCATCCTGGGAGGCTTTGGTCGATTCTCTCGAGTACGCGTTCCAGAACGGCAGAGGGGCCGGAGGTGGCTGAGCAGCTGCCGCCGCTGGATCTCGCGAGGCCCGAGATCGGGCCTGAAGAGGAGCGGCTGGTGGTCGAGGTTCTCCGTTCGGGCCGCCTCTCGCTGGGGCCCGTGCTGGAGAAGTTCGAGCGTGATTTCGCAGCATGGCTCGGCGTGGATGATGCGGTGGCCGTATCCAGCGGGACCGCCGCTCTGCATCTCGGGGTGAGATCGCTGGGCTGGAAATGCGGCGACGAGGTCGTGCTCAGTCCTTTCACCTTCGTCGCCAGCGCCAACTGCCTGCTCTATGAAGGTGTGAGGCCGGTCTTCGCGGATATTGACCCTGAAAGCCTGAACCTCGACCCGGATGCAGCGGAAGCCGCGATAACCGGCTCCACCGTCGGGCTGCTTCCGGTTGACATCTTCGGTCAACCAGCAGACCTGCCCGCTTTCGAAAGAATTGCCGCCAGCAGGGGACTCTCGATACTCGAGGATTCCTGTCAGGCGCTCGGGGCGATTGACTCCGAGGGTCGCAAGGTCGGGACCCGCGGCAACGCGGCCACCTTCGCGTTCTATGCGAACAAGCAGATGGCGACGGGAGAGGGAGGGATGATCATCCCTGCTGGCCCGGACATGGCCGAGGTCCTGCGAAGCGAGCGAAACCAGGGTCGGGCGATCGACATGGACTGGCTCGACCATGACCGGCTCGGGTTCAACTACCGGATGTCGGACGTGACGGCTGCGATCGGAGTGGCCCAGGTATCGAGGCTCGACGAACTTCTGGCGGGAAGGGCTGAAGTCGCCTGCATGTACCTCGGTCGACTCGCCGGGATCCCTGGCCTGGAGCTTCCCGCTCCCGATCAGGCGCCGGCGAGAAGGAGCTGGTTCGTCTTCCCGGTGCGGCTCCCCGAAGGAATCGATCGTGACGGCGTGATCCGCCGACTGGGCGAACAGGGAATCCCGGCCAAGGCCTATCTGCCGTCGATTCACCTCTTTCCGCACCTGGCCGAACTCGGTTACCGCGAGGGCCAGTTTCCGGTAGCCGAGTCAGTCGCCGCCCGTTCGCTCGCATTGCCTTTCCATACCGGCCTCGACGAGGGCGACATCGACCGGGTCGCCACGGCGCTCGCCGAATCGCTGGCGGCCGGGGCATAATCCGCCCGTGGCAAGGCACACCGACAAGTCGACTTCCCGCTTCCGCGAACCGCCGGACCCGAGGTTCTGGCGTCTCAACCGGTCGATTGAATTCGACCGGCACCTCGCTCCCTACGATGTCGCCCAGTCGCGCGCTCACGCCCGGGCGCTGAACCGGATCGGAGTCATCGGCGACGATGAAATCGCCGTGATCGACGACGGGCTCGCCACGGTCGCTGCCGAGATGGAGGCTGGCGAGTTCGGCTTCGAGCCCGGTGACGAAGACATCCACATGGCGGTCGAGCGTCGCCTTGGAGGACTGATCGGCGAACTCGCCGGGAAACTTCACACCGGGCGCTCGCGCAACGACCAGGTTGCCACCGACATCTGCATGGCGGTGATGGACGCATCCGAATCCGCAGGCGAGCGGATTGCCGGGGTCATGGAAGAACTGCTCCGTCTGGCGAAGGAACACCGCGATTGGACGATGCCTGGCTACACCCATCTTCAGCGTGCCCAGCCCGTCTACCTGGGCCACCACATCCTGTCCTGGTTCTGGATGCTCTCTCGTGACTTTGATCGTTTCGCTGCCGCCCGCAAGGCCGCTTCGGTTATGCCCCTGGGCGCCGGGGCCCTGGCCGGCGTCAACTGGGAGATAGATCGTCGAGCGGTCGCCTCGGAGCTCGGTTTCGAATCGGTGACGGTGAACTCGCTCGATTCCACCTCAAACCGGGACATGGTCCTCGATTACCTGTCGGCCGGTTCGATCTGCCTGACGCATCTCTCGAGGGTCGGTTCCGAGCTGGTCATCTGGTCGAGCACCGAGTTCGGCTTCTGCCAGTTGAGCGAGCCGTTCACTTCCGGCTCAAGCATCATGCCCCAGAAGCAGAACCCCGATTCGGCCGAGCTGCTCCGGGCCAAGGCCCCGAGGGTGATCGGCGATTTCACGACTCTGCTCGGGGTGCTTCACGCCCTGCCTCTGACCTACGGCAAGGACATGCAGGAGGACAAGGAGCCGTTCTTCGATGCTGTCGAGACGGTAGAAGCCTCGCTCGAGATGACCGCCGGGATCTTCGAGGGAATCGAGTTTGACCGCGATCGGCTGGCCGACGCTGCGAGTGACGAAATGTTGGCTGCGACCGAGATTGCCGATCTGCTGGTAAGGCGGGGAGTCCCATTCCGGGAGGCCCATGGAATCGTCGGGGACCTGGTCAGGCAGTGCGTCGAGGAAGGTCGGGACCTGAGTGACCTCCGCCCGGAGGAACTTTCCGCGCGTTCGTCCGAGCTGGACGATGAGTACTACGAGGTCCTGAAGCAGGGAAGCTGGCTTGAGTCGAAGCGGAGCGAAGGCGGAACCTCAAGCGCCAGCCTCGATGCGCAAATCAAGCTGGCCGGCGAGCGCCTGCAGCAGATCAGCTGAATCTAGCCGGGCGAGGCGCCACCGGTCGACGGGGTGACTCCGCCCCCGGTGCTGGGTGCCGGGGTCGTCGGCACTGGCGCAGGTGCCGGTGCGGGTGCCGGAGCCGGGGCAGGCGCGGGCGCCGGAGTCGTCACTTCGGGGACTGTCGTGGAGGTGTCGGGGACGGTGTAATCGGGCGTGCTGTAGTCGGTGCTCGGAGCGACGTAATCGGTGCTGTCAGTGCTGTCGGTGCCGTCCTCGCCGGCCGCTTCCTCAGCTGCCCTCTCCGCAGCCCGGTTGGCCTCGATCTGCTGCCATGCCTCGACAACCCGGGCCCAGATCAGGGCGGGGAAGGTGCCGCCATCTACCGGTGCTCCCGAGTATTCGGTGAGCATCTGGACGTAGCCCTCCGGGTAGCCGACCCAGACGCAGACGGTGATCTCCGCGGTTGCGCCGCAGTACCAGGCGTTCGTGTTGTCCTCGGTGGTGCCGGTCTTTCCCCATTGGGAATCATCACCGATGTAGGCGTTCTTGCCGGTTCCCTGGGTCACGACCTCGTGAAGGATGCTCTTGGCGGTGGTCGCGGTCTCGGGACTGATCACTCCGGTGCTGAGGACTTCGTTGTCACCACCCTTGATGGTCTTGCCGTCTTCGTCGGTGACCTTGGTGTATGCGACCGGCGAATCACCTGGGTCGGGGGCCAGGGTGCCGGAGACCCGGCGACCGTCATTTGCAAGGGTGGTGAAGGCGTAAGTCCAGCCAAGCGGTGTGACTTCGGACGTGCCGAGGACCATGGCGGGGTTGGTTTCGATCTTGTCCGAGTAGCCCATCTTGTGGATCGTCTTCGCGATCGCCTTGGGCCCGCCGTCGATGGCCTCGATGCCGAGCTGCGCGTAGACGGAGTTGTCCGAGTTGATGGTCGCGCTCACGAGATCGCTTACGCCGGCATATGAGTCGCCGTAGTTGCTGACCTCGTAGCCCTCGGGGATCCACTTTTTCTTCTTCTTGTCGTAGACCTTGCGATAGAAGACCTGCGGGGCGGATTCAAAGGTCGTATACGGCGAAATCCCCTGCTCGAGCGCGGTAGTCAGGATGAACGGCTTGATCGTCGAGCCTGGCTGACGGTAACCCTGGGTCGCGAGGTTGAAGGGGGCCGTCTCGTAGTCCTCACCGCCGACCATGGCGTCCACGGTGGCGTCCTTGTTGTTGATGATGACTACTGATGCGCTGGGGCCGATACCGCCGATGGTGCTGTAGATCGCATCCTCGGTCGCCTGCTGGACTTCCAGGTCCAGGCTTGTCTTGATCTTGAGCCCGCCGAAGAAGGCCCGGCCGGCGCCGTACCGGTCAACCAGCTGCTGGCGCAGCCAGGAGGTGAAGTAGGGCGCCTCCGAGTCGAGGCTTGGCGGGTCGATGTCACTCTCGGAGGGCAGTGCTTCGGCTTTGGCCTCGTCGTACTGCTCCTGGGTGATGTAGCCCTGCTCGAGCATCTTCTGGAGCACGGTGTCCCGCCTGAAGAGGGCGTCGTCAGGGTTGATCTTCGGGTCGTAGCCCCAGGGGTTCTGAATGATCCCCGCCAGCAGCGCGGACTCGGCAGGCGTCAGCAGCGCCGCGCACGGTTCCTCTTCCGTGCCGCAGGAAGGGTGGGCGTAGCCGAAGTAGGTGCGGGCGGCAGCTTCGATCCCGTAGGCGCCCGACCCGAAGTAGACGGTGTTCAGGTACTCGGTGAGGATCTTGTCCTTGGTCCACTGCTGTTCGATGTGGTACGCGATCGACATCTCTCGAACCTTCTGGAGGGGAGAGCGGTCGTTCTGTGCCTCGAGTGCCTGCTTGACCAGCTGCTGGGTGATCGTCGAGGCGCCCTGTTTCGCGCTTCGGGCGATGATGTCCTGAACCAGCGCGCGCCCCAGGCCCCGCCAGTCGATGCCGCGATGCTCGTAGAAGCGGGCATCCTCTATCGAGACCACCGCGTTCTTCATGTTGGGCGAGATTTGCTCGGCGTCGAGCAGCATCTGGTTCTCGTTGTTGGAGAGGGTTCCGATGTACTGACCCTGGCTGTCCACCACGACCGAGTTCTTCGCGGTCCTGAACTGCGCGTAGTTCTCGATCGACGGAAGGTCCTGGGAGACCGCCATCACCATGCCGAAGAAAGCGGAGCAGAAGCCGAGGAGGCCGAGGCCCATCAGGATGAAGAGGATTCGAAGCTTCTTGATCTTCGGCTTCGGCGGCTTCGGAGGGGGCACCGGTAGCGAAAGGACGCCGGGTGGAAGCCTGTTTCCGTTCCCGTTCCCATTGCCGTTTCCGCCGGCCGAGCCCGGCGCGGCCGGAATCGAAAGGGGCTGGCCCTTGCCGTTACCGGCTTGTGCTCCGGCGGCAGCCCCGCTCTTCTTTCCCTTCTTGCCGAACTTCGGCAGGCTGAACCTCCGACCGGATTCCTTTGGCTTCCTGGTTCTGGCCGTTTGGCGGCGGTTTGACTGTTCCGACTGTCCGTAGGGGCGGAGGACGCTGTTTTCTCCGGCCAGGGGGCTACCCTCCGGCTTCGCGGGGCCGGAACCTGAAGGCGCGCCATCGGCGCGCCCGTTTTGCCGGGAGGTCGGACCCGACGGTTGGTCTGTCTTTCGGGAAGCCATCAGATGGCGAAAAGTGGGTAAGCGCCTAGGCAGAACGGCCGTGTCATTGCGCTGCACACGATGAAAGAACAACGCGGGCACGACCAAGTAGCGCTGCTCAGTCTAGCATTGGCTCTCCCGTGTCCAACGTCACTCAAGAAGCCAGCCAACCCTCGGAAGAAGCTGCCCGCCAGGCCGCTGCGCTGACCGCCACGGCGGTCGAAGCGCTACCGGAAGGAAGGCTGGCGCAGCAGATAGACGCTGGGGCCCCGTTGCGCATCAAGCTGGGTATCGATCCGACCGCCCCTGACATCCACCTGGGGCATACGGTCGTTCTCAACAAGCTCCGTGAGTTTCAGGAGGACGGTCACAAGGTCGTTCTGATCATTGGCGACTACACGGCAAGGGTGGGTGATCCGAGCGGCAGGTCCGACCAGCGGCCGATGCTGGATCCGGAAGCGATCGACGCCAACGCCGAGACCTTCATGGAGCAGGCCTTCAAGATTCTTGATCGCGACCGCACCGAGGTCCGCTACAACAGCGAGTGGCTGAAGATGGAGTCTGACCAGCTGTTCGCCCTGATGGCGAGATCCACAGTTGCCCGGCTGCTGGAGCGGGATGACTTCCAGAAGCGGATGGCAGCCAGCCAGCCGATTTCGATGCTGGAGCTGATGTATCCGCAGCTTCAGGGCTACGACTCGGTGGAAGTCGATGCCGACGTGGAAATCGGCGGCACCGACCAGAAGTTCAACCTGCTTTTCGGTCGGGACATGCAGGCTGCCTTCGGCAAGCCCCAGCAGTCGATCCTGACCCTGCCAATCCTGCCCGGGATCGACGGCGTGAAGAAGATGTCCAAGTCCACCGGCAACTACATCGGGGTTACTGACTCTCCCGAGGAGATGTTCGGCAAGGTGATGAGGGTTCCGGACGCGAACCTCGAGGAGTACTGGCAGCTGCTGTTAAGCGAGGACCCACCAATGGAGGAAGGGCCGAACGAGGCGAAGCGTGAACTGGCGCGGCGTCTGGTTGCCAGATTCCATGGTGAAGAGGCACCCGCCGCCGCCGAGGAGCACTTCAACAGGCTGTTCGTCCGCCATGAAGCCCCGGAAGACGTCGAGGACCTCGAATTCGGCGAGGACCCTGCGCACCTGCCGGCCCTGGTTGCCGCCGCCTTTAATGTGAGTCGCAGCGAGGCACGTCGATCAATCGCCCAGGGTGGAGTCAAGCTTGACGGGGAAACCCTGCCTCCGGAACCTCTGGACTACCCGGCGAACGAGCTCGATGGCAGGGTCCTCCAGCTCGGAAAGCGCCGCTTCCGGCGGCTCGTCAATGGGTCCTGATCCCGCTCTGCCATGGGATTTGGCTTGCCAGAGCCAAATGGGAATTCTCTCCCGGGATTCCCGCCAGACCGCTCGACACTTCTCCGGAAATCCTGTATAGTTCTCCGTCCGCTCAGTCGAGCAGGTTGCCCGGCTGAAGTGCCCTGTGCGG
>WBZM01001367.1_pt1 | contig 16801 bp, 12 predicted proteins | sample 5204271 | NCBI WGS metagenome assembly WBZM01 (sample SAMN12344346, study PRJNA552823) | activated sludge metagenome | biome: Activated sludge suspended growth; feature: Nitrification reactor; material: Wastewater; isolation source: activated sludge from nitrification reactor of wastewater...
GTGAGGACGAACCCCCCGTCGATTGAGCCGACCGCTAAGCGGTCGAGGTCTACCCCTCCGTCGATCGAGCCGGTCGAAGCCACCCCTCCGTCGATCGAGCCGGTCGAGGTCTACCCCTCCGTCGATCGAGCCGGTCGAGGTCTACCCCTCCGTCGATTGAGCCGACCGCGAAGCGGTCGAGTCGAAATCACGGAGACTCTCGGCCAGGTCTTGTCCAGTTCGCAGACCACACGCTGCTGCCACACTTGCCCACATCATGCGAATGTTCGTAGCGATTCGGCCGTCTGAGGAGGCAGTTGCGGATCTCGACACCTTCCTCGACGTACGCCGAGAGCACGGTGCCTTCAGGTGGACCGACCCGGAGCACTTCCATCTGACGTTGGCGTTCTGTGAGCACGTGGCCGAGCGGAGTCTGGACGAGTTGATCGATCGGTTGGCCGCAATAGCCGAGCGAACGCCGTCCTTTGACCTGCGACTGAGCGGTGGGGGTGCGTTCCCCAACGTCGCCTTGGCGAAGGTGCTGTGGGTGGGAGGCGAGGCACCGGAAGGGCCCCTGCGGCGCTTGGCTGCGGGTTCGCGAGGCGCTGCCAACGCGGCCGGGATCAGGGTGGACGGCGCTCGGTTCCACCCACATGTGACCGTAGCCCGAACAGGCTGGCCGATAGAGGCAACGTCGTGGATCCGGGTGCTCGATACCTATCGCGGTCCGGTGACACGGGTGGAGCAGGTGGAACTGGTGGCGTCGTACCTCGGCGAGGGGCGGCGGCGGCGCCCGCGCTACGAGACCATCGCCCAGATCCCGCTAAGCGACTAACCCCCTACTCGACCCGCGATAACCCCCTACTCGGCGGTCTATAACCCCCTAATCGGCGGTCTATAACCCCCTACTCGGCGGTTGATAAGCCCCGACTCGGGGGTGGGGGCTATCGTCAAGGGGTAGACAACTGGTGGAGGTGCCATGTCCTACCTGTTGCGAGTCGAACTTCCTGACGTACCCGGTTCGCTTGGTCAAGTTGCCTCGGCAATCGGTTCTGTAGGCGGCAACATCGACGCGATCGAGATCGTCGAGCATCGTGCCGACGGCAAAGCGGTCGACGACGTCTTTTTGGCCGCTGAACACGGGGTGATGCCGGACTCGATCATCAGCGCACTGCATGCCCTAGAGGGGGTGCGCGTGCACTGGATCAGCCGTTATGCGGCTGGGGCCAACCTGATCTTGGACCTAGAAGCGGTGGAGGAGATGTCGCGCGAGCCCGAGCGGGCCGCCGACGTGATGGTGGACCTAGCGCCGCAGATCTTCCGGGTGGACTGGGCGATGCGGTTGCGTCGTGACGGTGACGGCTTTGAGGTGGTGCATCGTTCGCCCGCGGCCCCCGAGCGGGTCCCAGAGGGAATCACCTGGCCGCGCAAGTTCAAGCGCGGTACGAGGTTCGAGTTGCCGGCGCCGTACGACGACGTGATCGTGGCCGGCTGTCCACTGAGCGGGGCCGATGAAATGGTCGTGATGGCTCGCCGCGGTGGTCCCGAGATTCTGGATTCCGAACTGGCCCGACTGGTGCATCTGTGTGGGCTAGCTCGGTCGATGGCCGCTGTCTGAGTCACTGCCTGAGTCCTGCCAGCGCCGGTCGAACTTCTGGGCGCACAAACTGTCGGGGCACCCGGATATGGTCCCCTCGACGGAGGTGAGCCATGGCTTTGCACGTGCACCGAGCACCCAGCACTGATCTGCTGGCTGACCGGCTTGCCGACGTCTTGGCTGAGCGGGTCGCAGATCCGTTCGTGCGTGAGGTCGTAGTGGTCCCTGCCCGTGGTGTGGAGCGCTGGCTGACCCAACGCTTGTCCCACCGATTGGGCGTCGGCCCACGTGGTGGTGATGGGGTCTGTGCAGGGGTTGAGTTCCTCCACCCGTCGTCGCTGGTAGCGCTGCTGACTGGCACTGAGCGCACCGACCCCTGGCATCCAGATCGCTTGGTCTGGCCCGTGTTGGCGGTGCTGGATGAGCAGATCGACGAGCCGTGGTGTCGACCCGTGGCCGTTCACCTTGGTGCCTTCCACACCGGTGTCGAGCAGGAGTTGCGCCGCAACCGGCGCTATTCGGTGGCGCGGCGAGTGGCCCAGTTGTACTCCGACTACGCGGTTCAACGTCCCCAAGTGCTCAGCGACTGGCAGGGCGGCAACGACACCGACGGTGCGGGCGTCGTGCTGGCCCCTGACTTGGAGTGGCAGGCCGAGTTATGGCGCCAGGTGGTGGCGCGTGTTGATGCGGTGCCCCCTGATCGGCGTCACGCCGAGACAGTGGCCGCGTTGCGTGAGGGTCGGGTGAGCCCGGATCTGCCGGATCGTCTGTCGATGTTTGGGCACACCCGCTTGGCGACCACCGAGATTGACCTGCTCGATGCCTTGGCGGCCCATCGCGAGGTCCGATTGTGGCTGCCCGATCCGTCGCCAGCGGCTGGCCAGCGCTTGGCGGAAGCCCTCGCTGGCGGCCCGGTTCGGCGTCGAGACGACACTTCGGCGGAGTTGGTCCAGCACCCATTGCTGGCCTCGTTGGGTCGTGACTCGCGCGAACTGGTTCGCAGCTTGACCAGGGTGGAGAGCGCGACCGAAGTTCTGCCCAGCTCAGAAGCTAGGACCGACACACTCCTGGGGTGGTTGCAGCAGGACCTGCGTCACGATGCCGCCAGCGGCAACCCGGCTCGTGTGCTCGCCGAGCACGACCGATCGATTCAGGTGCACGCCTGTCACGGCCCGGCCCGGCAGGTCGAGGTGTTGCGCGAGGTGCTGGTCGGGCTTCTCCAAGACGACCCGACCCTGGAGCCGCGCGACATCTTGGTGATGTGCCCCGACGTCGAGGCCTACGCGCCACTAATCCAGGCTGGGTTCGGTCTTGGCGCAGAGGCTGGAGTCCCCGCAGTGGCCAGCCACCCGGCGCACAGGCTGCGAGTCAGACTGGCCGATCGTGGGTTGGGCGCGACCAATCCCCTGCTCGGAGTGGCCCAGCAGTTGATCACGCTCTCGATGGGCCGGGCCACAGCCAGCGAACTGCTCGACCTCGTGGCCGCCGAGCCCGTCCGCCGCCGTTTCGGCTTCACCGACAACGACATCGAGCAGATCGCGAACTGGGTGCAGGATTCCGGAATCCGGTGGGGAATCGATGCCCGGCACCGCACCGCATTCGACCTCGACGGTGTCGCCCAGAACACCTGGCGCCGGGGCCTCGACCGGGTGCTGCTCGGAGTCGCGATGGCGGACGAGCCGGAATGTCTCCCAGTCGGTGACACGGTCGCTCTCGACGCAGTTGGATCAGGCGCCATCGACCTGGCTGGCCGGTTTGCCGAGTTGCTCGATCGTGTGGAGGCCGGTGTCGATGCCCTGACCGCTTCGGGTCCGGCCCCGGACTGGATGGGGGCGCTGCGCGAGTCGGTGGCTGCGCTGACCGCCGTACCCATGCGTGGAGCGTGGATGACCGCACAGTTCGAGCGTGAACTAGCCACGATCGCGGCCTCCGGGTCGGGGGCAGACGAGGTGCAGATTCGCCTGGCCGACGTGCGTTGGCTGTTGGAGCGACGGCTGGAGGGTCGCCCGACGCGGTCCAACTTCCGCACCGGCACCCTGACCGTCTGCACGATGACGCCGATGCGCTCGGTGCCGCACCGCGTGGTCTGCCTGCTTGGACTCGACGACGGCGTCTTCCCGCGCGGACGCGACGTCGATGGCGACAACGTGCTGGCTCGAGACCCGATCACCGGCGAGCAAGATCGTCGCAGCGAAGACCGCCAATTGCTGCTCGACGCGCTCATGTCTGCGACCCAGACCGTGGTGATCACCTACTCCGGCGCCTCGGAGCACAACGGCCAACCGCGCCCACCGGCAGTGCCGGTGGGGGAGTTGCTCGACGCTTTGGACCGTACGACGGGAGCGCCGGTGCGCGACCGCATCCTGGTCAAGCACCCGCTGCAGCCCTTTGGCGAGCCGAACTTCGTCGCGGGCGCACTTGGTGGGCAGCCGCCGTTCAGTTTCGACCAGATCTCCCTCAGCGGTGCGCGCGCTCGCCGCCATCAACATCCCGCGCCACCGCTGGCAACGGGCCCGCTCAAGGTGGACCAGCCGACCGAGATCACGCTCACTGACCTCAAGGACTTCTTGCGCAATGCGGCCAAGTTCCACCTCAAGGCCCATGACGTCGGCGTGCTTTGGGAAGACAACCCAGTCAGAGACGCGATCCCGATCGACCTCGACGCGCTGGAGAAGTGGGCCATCGGTGACCGCATGCTGGCGGCCGCCGCCGCAGGCGCCGACCCGTTGGCGTTGATTCGCGATGAGTTGCTGCGGGGTGGTCTGCCTCCTGGGGTGCTCGGCGAGACTGCGCTTCATGGTGTGGTCGACGTCGTTCAGCGACTAGTCACCAAGGCCGCCCAGGATCCGGCTGTGCCCGCGCGATCGGTTGAGGTTTTGGTCGAGTTCGATTCGGGCGTCGTGCTGACCGGCACGGTGCCACGAGTCCACGACGACGTGGTCGTGGTGACGTCGTACTCATCGCAGGGACCCAAGGTGATCGCGCCGGGTTGGGTCGACGTGCTCGCGGTCGCGGCCGCGACTGGTCAACCTGCGCGTGGACTGCTGGTGGCTCGCTTCGGCAAGGGGATCCGACCAGTCGAACTCGGTCCAGTCGACCCGGAGTTCGCCCGTGCCCACTTGGAGACGCTGACCAGCACGCTGCGACAAGGAGCGGTTGAGGCTCTCCCGTTGCCGGTGGTGACCAGCATGACCTGGGCGCGCAATGCGGGGCGCCCCAACCAAGTGCTCGCGGCCCGTGACAAGTGGTTGGGCGAACGAGGTTCATCGATCCCCGGCGAGGCGCAGGATGCCGCCTGGGCATTGCTCTATCCCGACGCTTCGGTGCGCGACCTCACCAAAGCCGGGCTGGATCAGTGGGCCATGCGGGTGTGGGGTCCCCTGCTGCCGATGACAGGGGGCCGATGGTGATCCCCGAATTCGACATCACCGGGCCTCTGCCCATGCCCGGGACCACGCTGCTCGAAGCCAGCGCTGGCACCGGCAAGACGTGGACCATCGCAGCTTTGGTGGCCCGATATGTAGTCGAAGGAGTGATCGGCCTCGACAAGATGCTGGTGGTCACCTTCGGCCGCGCAGCGAGTCAGGAACTTCGCGAACGTGTCCGGGATCGCCTGGTCGAGGTGGAGCACGCGCTGGCTGCACCTCCTCAGGGCAAGATCAAAGATCCCGTTCTGGCGATGGCTCTCGATGCGGATGAGGTCGAGCGTGGGGTCCGACTTCGGCGCGTACGTCGAGCGCTGACCGAGTTTGATGCTGCCTCGATCGTGACGATTCACCAGTTCTGTCACACGGTGTTGCGTGGTTTGGGCGTGGCTGGCGACACCGACCCGTCTGCCCAACTGGTCGATGATCTCGACGACCTGCTCACTGAGGTGATCGATGACATCTACCTCAAGGCGGTCACCGGGCCGGGTGGGTCTGAGGTTGCGGAGCGCTTCTCCCGCAAAGACGCAGGTCTGGTCGGTTTCGCGGCCGCCCTACGCAATCGTCTGGCTCGTTTGGAGCCGACCAATGCCCCGCCAGGCAGCCTGGCCTCGCTGCGCCGCGGTTTTGCCGACGCGGTCCGGACTGAGTTCGACCACCGCAAACGGCGCCTCGGTCTGCTGTCCTATGACGACCTGCTGGCCCAACTCGCCAATGCCCTCGCCGACCCCACATCCCCGGCCCGACAGCGGATGCATGACCGGTGGAGTCTGGTCTTGGTCGATGAGTTTCAAGACACCGACCCGACCCAATGGCAGGTGTTTGAGCGGGCGTTCCACCACACCCCGCCTGGAGCGGTCCCGACAACGTTGGTCTTAATCGGTGACCCCAAACAGGCCATCTACGCCTTCCGCGGCGGAGATGTGGTCACCTATCTGCGGGCCAAGCAGGTGGCGGTGCAGACCGCGACGCTGACCCAGAACTACCGCAGTGATCAGGCTGTGCTCGACGCGGTCAACGTGCTGCTCAGTGGGGCCGAGCTCGGAGATCCTCGTACACCCGGTGACCGCCCACCACACCGGCACCCGACTGGTCGGGGCCAAGGCCGAGCCGTTCCGGATGCGCGTGCTGACCCGGAGCATGTTTGAGGGCCAAGAGGCCGACAAGCCGATCAAGATGGAGCCGGTTCGGCGCCGGATCGCCGACGATCTGGCTGATGACGTTCATCGCGTGCTCCGCGAGCACGCGACGTTTGATGGCCAGCGGATCGAGGCTGGCGACATCGCCGTGCTTGCCTATAAACGCGATGAGTTGCGACGCATCGCCAACGCATTGGCGGCTCGTGGCATCCCCTCGGTGATGGCCGAGTCACACACCGTTTTCACCACCTCCGCAGGCACCGACTGGCTCACGCTGCTGGAGGCACTGGAGCAGCCACATCGCTCGCCGCGGGTGCGGGCGGCCGCATTGACGCCGTTCGTCGGCGAGACCCTCACCTCACTTGCCGAGGGTGGCGAGGGGCTGACCGAGTCGCTGGCCGAACGGATGCGCGACTGGATCGAGATTCACAGGGCGCGAGGCATCGCCGCGGTCTTTGAGGCGGCATTGGAGGAGGGCCTGGATGCGCGCCTGCTGGGTCAGGTCAACGGCGAGCGTCGCCTGACCGACCTGCGCCATGTGGCCGAGATCCTGCATCAGGAATACATGTCTGGGCGCACCGGGATCGTGGCGCTCACGTCGTGGTTGCGCGACCAACTCAGAGACGACCGGCCCGAGGTCAACGATCAACGCACTCGGCGGCTAGATAGTGACGCTCACGCCGTGCAACTGGTCACCATTCACGGCAGCAAAGGTTTGGAATACCCGATCGTCTACCTGCCGTTTGCGTTCTCACATTGGGTCAGCGACAAGGGCGATCAGGTGATCGCCTATCACGACGCTGCTGGGCAGCGGGTGCTCGATCTGACCCCTCCAGGGGCTCGTGATGAAGCGCTCGACGAGCGGGCCCGCCAGGAGGATCTGGGGGAGCGACTCAGGTTGTTGTACGTCGCCATGACCCGCGCCAAGGCCCAATTGGTCGCTTGGTGGGCGCCCACCTTCAACACTCCCGCCGGTGAACTTCACCGGTTGTTGTTTGGGCGCAAGTTGAGCGATGGCCCAGTGCCGGCGCGGGTGCCGTTGCTGTCTGACGAGGAGTCCTTGCGGTGGCTGCGCGCGTGGCAGGGGCATGAGGCGTTCGTGGTCGAGCAGGCGGTCCCGGCGGGAACCTCTGGGCCAGTGGCCGCGCCTGAGGCGCCGGCCTTGGCTGCTCGACAGTTCACGAGAGAGATCGACTTCGGCTGGCGACGCACGTCGTACTCCTCGCTGACCAGTCCAGCCGAGCAGATCATGGCGGTCGGCAGTGAGCCAGACATCGAGATCCTCGATGACGAGCCGGATCTCGAGGCCGATGAGGCCCTGACGCTCACCGATGAGCAGGCCGTACCCGATGACGCAATCGTCTCGCCGATGGCGGACCTGCCGGTGGGGGCGCAGTTCGGTTCGCTGGTGCACGCGGTGTTGGAGCATGCCGACCCCGCTGCCCCCGACCATGGTGGCGACCTGCGTGCCGAGCTGCGGTCAGTGATCGAGGAGCAGTGGTTGGCCTGGCCGCAAGAGGTGGATCGCGATGTGCTCGCCGAAGCTCTCGAGATGGTCTGCGACACGCCGTTAGGTCCCGCGGCGGATCAGGTCACTTTGCGCGAGATTGGCCGCTCCGACCGGTTGTGTGAGCTGGACTTTGAGCTCCCTCTCTCCGGCGGCGACACGGCGCAGACCAGGTCTGGCCCACGGTTGGCTGACATAGCTCCGTTGTTGGTTCGGCATCTCCCCGAGGGTGACCCGGTGCGAGGTTGGGCCTCCGCCCTGGCCGACCCTGTGCTGGGCGACCAGTCGCTACGTGGCTATCTGACCGGTTCTGTCGACGTGGTTCTGCGGGTCAACGGCCGCTATCTGGTGGTGGACTACAAGACCAATTGGCTGGGCACCTCAGAGCAGCCGCTCACCTCGGCTGACTACTCGCCGCAGGCACTCGACGCGGCGATGGCGCATAGCGCCTACCCGCTGCAGGCACTCCTGTATGCCGTGGTGCTGCATCGCTTCCTCCGGTGGCGCTTGCCGGGCTACGACCCCCACACCCATTTCGGCGGGGTGCTCTACCTCTATTTGCGTGGTATGTGTGGGCCGGATACACCGGTGATCGAGGGCAACCCGTGCGGCGTCTTCACCTGGCGGCCCCCGGTGGCCCTGGTGGTTGAACTCTCCGACCTCCTCGATGGAGGTGACTCGTGACCGAAGTTTTCGAACCGGTCGATGCCCACGACCGACGCTTGGTGCTCGGCGCCACGGGTCTGCTCGCGCAGTTCAACGAGGCCGGGGTGTTGCAAGCAGCCGACGTGCATGTGGCGTCGCGGATCGGTGCGCTCGCCGGTGAGCGCCGCGAAGAGGTGCACTTGGCCCTGGCCATGCTGGTCCGAGCGGCTCGCAATGGGTCGGTCTGCTTGGAGTTCGAGTCCCTCGAACCCCCTCCCGAACCGCTGGCCTGGCCTAGTGACTGGCTCGCCCTAGTCGCCGACTCGCCCCTGGTTCCGGCCGGCGTGATTCGGATTGATGAGGGGCTGGCCTATCTCGATCGCTACTGGCGCGAAGAGGGTGCCGTCTCGGCTGATCTGCTGTCCCGAGGGCTGCGCTCGGCCCCGTCGTACGGCGAAGCGCGGTTGGCCGACAGCCTCGACGCCCTCTTTGTCGGCGAGACCTACGCCGAGCAGCGGGCGGCCGCGGCCGACTCTGTGGCTCGACTGACGTCGGTGATCACCGGCGGACCAGGCACCGGCAAGACCACCACCCTGGCCCGCTTGTTGGCGCTGCTCGTGTCGGTTTCCGACCAGCCGCTGCGAATCGGGTTGGCTGCGCCTACCGGCAAGGCCGCCGCCCGCATGACGCAGGCGATCGCAGACGCCGCCCAACATCCGGACTTCCCGGAGGCACATCGTGAGTCTTTGGCCGGCCTGACCGCCTCGACGCTGCATCGACTGCTGGGATTCAAGGGGCTCGGCACCAGGTTCCGCCACGACCGGAGCAACCCACTGCCCCACGACGTCGTGGTGATCGATGAGACCTCGATGGTGTCGCTGACCCAAATGGCGCGGCTGATTGAGGCAGTTCGACCCGACGCCCGGCTGATCTTGGTGGGTGATCCCGATCAGTTGACCAGCGTGGAGGCGGGTGCGGTGCTGAAGGACCTGGTCGCTGGGATGGCTAACCGTGGTGCCGTCAGCGGGTTGACCAGAACTTTCCGATTCGGTGATGCGATCGGCACTTTGGCCAGTGCCATTCGCGATGGCGACGACGATGGTGTTTGGACGCTTCTGCAGTCGGGCGTCGGTGGCGTGGAGCTGCTTGATCCGGCAGATCTGAGTGCGATTCGCGCCTCCGTACTCCCACCTGCGCTGGGACTCCTTCGTGCCGCTGAGGCAGGAGATGTCAACGCGGCCCTGCAGTCAGTGGAGGCGCATCGCCTCCTGGTCGCACATCGCGAAGGGCCGTTCGGGGTGGGGCAGTGGAACCGCCAGATCGAACGCTGGCTGTTGGAGGCGACCGGTCGGGATTGGTTCCCGCACTGGTACGCCGGGCAGCCGCTGATCGTCAACAGCAACGACTACGGCTTGAAGTTGTGGAACGGCGACACCGGGGTAGTGGTGCACAGCGACGACGGCCTCACGGCGGTGTTTGCCGATGGGCTCGCCGGGCGTCGGCTGGGACTATCTCGCCTCGCCGACGTCGACACCGCGCACGCGATCACCGTGCACCGCAGCCAAGGCAGTCAGTTCGACGAGGTCACCGTGCTGCTGCCCGACGTCGACTCACGCACCCTGACTCGCGAACTGCTCTACACCGCAGTCACGCGAGCCCAGTCCAAGGTGCGGGTCGTCGCCACCGAGGAGTCCATCCGGGCCGCAGTCACCCGCCCGGCCCAACGAGCCACCGGCCTGGCCAGGCGACTGGCTCGCTAGCCGCCGCGGGTTTCGTCACGCCGCCCCGGGGGCGGGCTGCTCAACCAGCGGTGCGCCCCGTTGATTGAGCAGCCCGCAGCAAAACTCCGCCGTTGATTGAGCAGCCCGCGGAGCGGGCGTGACGAAATCAGCTCCCGCTCCGTGGTTTCGACAGGCTCAACCGACGGAGAGGGCCGTGGTTTCGACGGGCCTGTCCTGAGCTACGACGAAGGGCTCAACCGACGGAGTGAAGCCGTGGTTTCGACGGGCCTGTCCTGAGCTACGACGAAGGGCTCAACCGACGGATAGAGGCCGTGGTTTCGACAGGCCTGTCCTGAGCTACGACGAAGGGCTCAACCGACGGATGAGGCGGTCAGCCGATCGGTTCCAACACAAACACGGGGATGAGGCGGTCGGTCTTGGCTTGATATTCGGCGTACGTCGGCCAGGTCGCCACCGCGTGCTGCCACCATTGCGCGCGCTCGTCACCCTCGACTTCGCGGGCGGTGTAGGTGCGCTTCACTGCACCGTCCTGGAGGTCCACCTCGGGGTGGGCTCTGAAGTTGGCCGCCCATGAAGGATCCTCGGGGGCGCCCCCTTTGGAGGCGATCGCGGCATAGCTGCCGTCGCGCTCGACCCGCATCACCGGGTTTTTGCGCAACTTGCCTGAGTGAGCGCCGATCGAGGTGATCACGACGATCGGGTCGTTGGTGCCAGGCAGGGTGTTGCCGCGGGTTCCGTTGCTGGCCTCGAACTCCGCCACGTTGTCGCGCACCCACTGGCTCGCGCTGGGTTCATATTCACCTTGAAGTGCCATGCCTCCCCACGGTACGCCGTCGATGGTGAGGCCGTTACGGTTCGGGACATGAGTGCTTTGCCGGGAGTTTCTGACACTTTCGACCCCGACGCCTGGGATGACGTGGCAGGGTTCGAGGATCTGACCGACCTCACCTACCACCGCGCGAAAGCCCACGGAACGGTGCGGATCGCCTTCGATCGCCCCGACGTACTCAATGCCTTCCGACCGCACACGGTCGATGAGTTGCTGCGGGTCTTGGAGCATGCGCGTACGTCGGCAGACGTCGGCTGCGTCCTGCTCACCGGCAACGGTCCGAGCCAGAAGAACGGCAAATGGGCGTTTTGCACCGGTGGCGACCAGCGGATCCGGGGTCGCGCTGGCTATCAGTACGAGACCGCCCACGGCACCGAATCCGGCGAGGCGCCCAACCCGATCGATCAGGCGCGTCTGGGCCGGTTGCACATCTTGGAGTGCCAGCGGCTGATTCGGTTCATGCCCAAGGTGGTGATCTGTCTCGTCAACGGTTGGGCGGCTGGTGGCGGCCACTCGTTGCATGTGGTCAGCGACTTGTCGCTGGCCTCGATCGAGCATGCTGCCTTCAAGCAGACCGACGCCGATGTGGGGTCGTTCGATGGCGGCTTCGGCTCGGCGTACCTGGCCCGCCAGGTGGGCCAGAAGTTTGCCCGCGAGATCTTCTTCCTCGGCCAGACCTACTCTGCTGAGGATGGCGTGCGGATGGGCACGGTCAACAAGGCCGTCCCCCACGCCGAACTCGAATCGACCGCCCTCGAATGGGGACGCCTGATCAACGGCAAGTCCCCGACCGCCCAGCGCATGCTGAAGTACTCCTTCAACCTGATCGACGACGGCCTCGTCGGCCAGCAGTTGTTTGCGGGCGAGACCACGCGCCTGGCCTACATGACCGACGAAGCCCAAGAGGGTCGTGACCAGTTCTTGGAAAAGCGCGACCCCGACTGGTCGCCGTACCCCTGGTATTACTGATTGCCCCCCGGTGGTTGAGCCGGACGAAACCCGCAGGTCAGGGGCCTAACAGGGCCTCGTGCGTGGCAGATGCGTGGCAAGAATCGCGACTGACCATCGGATTCCGAGAGTTCCGGGACCTGCAGTGCCACGATGGGTCTATGCGATGGAGATCTCGGCCGAGTCCGACGGATCCAACGCATGACGACAACTGGCACGGCAGCTATTACGAGCTGGCCATCAAGCTGGGACCGGCGAACGACTCCCGTCTAGAAGCGGCGTTGACCGCTCTTTGGGATGGGGCGAGGCTGGGCGAGCCTTTCCGGCGCGACGGCAGCAACGATGTCGCGCTCACTGCGCCGGCGTTGCTCGGCGGGCATCTCAACTCGGTCGCCAACATTCCTGGCCTCGGGTCGACTCTCGCCTCGGTCATCGTCGTTCGTGAAGAGTTCGATGAAGCAGGTCGCGCGGTCCTCGGCAGCGACTGACTGGACCTGTGCCTGCCGCTCGGGGCGCTCGGGAATCTCGATCAGCGTGTCGGGGCGTATCCGTTCGACGACGACTCAGACTCCAAGGCATGGCGACAGCCCATCGAGGACTGGTTCGCCGCGATCGCAGCGGCCGTCTTCGCAGTAGTCCCCTTCGAGTATGCGATCACGGGCGAGGAGGTATCGGGCATCGAGCCATCCGACCAGACGAGGGGACGAGTCGGTGTATTCCGGCCCGGGGTCGACGGAAGCCTGGAGCTCGAGCCGGTGAGCGTCTGGTCGTGGTGACGAGGGACGCTGGGGACGGGACGCAATGACCAGTTGGATCGACTCGATCGTCTTTCCGGAACCGTGGATCGATCTCCGTCGGGTGAACGACCGCCTGGCGCGACGAGACTTGGTTGCTGGGCATCGAAAAGAGTTGAAACGGGAGATCGCACGCGGCCACGTCCTCCACGGTCGCGACTGGGAGATCATCGGGCTCGGGGTTCCCGCGCGAGACGACGCGCTGCTCCTACTTGACGATGGCGCTGTGGCCCTGGTGCACCTGACTTGGCGCGGCGCACCCGAGCCGCCGACGTGGCCGATGACGGTCTTCGTGAGCTCGGTCGATGAGTTCCGGGCGGAGTTGGAGGATCGAGGCTACGACCTGGCCTGAGGTCAACGGCGGTCGAAGCATTTGATCTATCGGATCGAGTCAGGTCCTCGTTGACGCGTGAGCGCACTCCTCGTCGAGCCCCTCGACGACGGTCCGAGCGTCCGGTCGACGCTCGACCTGCCGTTACCTGAGCAAGCCATCTGGCCAGTGTCTTTCGTGGTCCTTCTTAAGGCGCTTCATGTCGCCGAGGATCACCTTCAGGTCCTGCGAAGCCGGAACGTCATCGTCATGCGCGCTCGGGTTGAGGCTTCGCTTCCAAAGGTTCCAACGGCCTCGCTCGTCGTTGCCGAGGGCAAACCCGAGCACATCTGGGATCAGGTCTCCGAGAACCTTGTCTCCGACTTCGGACACTCTCGTAGCGGTCCCGGCTTGGGTTCTGCCGGTGGCGATAATCTGTTTTGCCAGCCTCTCGGCCGCACGGCGGAGTGCGTTCGAGGCGTTGCGTCTCCCCTCGACCGTCAGGCTCGCGATGGAGTCCTGCGCCTCGAGGAGATACCTGCCGAAGACATCACTCTCCGATGTGATCGCTGTCCCCTCGACCATGTCTGACAGGGCCAGCTCATAGTGCTCCAGGCCGCGATGGCTGTGCACCTCGACAACGTTGACCGCCAGCTTCGGGTCGTGGGTGCAGACGATGACCTGCACGCCTTCATCGAGGAGGGAGCCCAGGGTGTTCAGGGTGAATGTCACCCGATGCTCGGGGTCGTATCCTGGCAACGGATCATCGAGGACCACTACAGGGCTGTTGAGCAAGCGTTGCCGCGCCAGGAATGCCGCCAGCCCCAAAGCGTTGAGCTGGCTGTCGCTGAACACTCCGACGGCATCGCGGACCTGCGGCGTTGCATCGCCGGCAACTGCAAGTTCGGCCGTGAGATTCACATACCTGCGCCCCGATGCACGCCGACCAACGCCGCCGAATCGGACCAACTCGTCCGGCCGCAGGGTGGCCCACCATCGGTCGATCTCCGCACCCATGTTGTCAAAGCGTTCGTCAAGAACGGCCTCTTCGGCAGTCTGGATCAACCGAGCAGTCGCATCGACCCGCTGCCTTACCTTCTCCCGCTGTCGGGAGATTCTCAGCTCATGATGTAGTTCGTCTCGGTGCTCCAGCAGGTCGAGTATCTCCCGGGTTCCCGGCGGTAGTGTTGCGGATTGCAGCTTCTCGCCGAGTTCCTCATATAGGCCGGTGACCATCGTCGACAGAGTTTCGGCTTCACGCCGAGCGACACCGATGCACTCGTTAACCTGACCCAGCAAGCTCGCCAGTTCGTTCTGGATCTCTGCACGCTGGCGAACCTTCTCGACAGCCGCGTCGACGATGCCCTTGACCTGAGTCCAGATCTCTCGGAGTCGCTGAATCTGGTCGGCCGAGCGGGCGACTGCTCCCCGCACAGACTCATCGGAGTTGAGCCTCGGCCCCTCGGGTGGAGACCCGCCGAGAAGACCATCCCGGTGTGCTGCAACCTCGTCCCACTGTCGCTCGTCCCAGTCCTGCGCAGCGGGCAGAGCAGTCCGGAGTGCCCGTCCTACGCCAGCAACGTCGCTCAGCGCAGACTGCAACTCACGGCTGACGTCGGATGCGGCCGTCTGCATGTCGACCGATGCAACCAACTGCTCACGGATTCGCTGGATCCGATCGGGACGGAGAGTCCCCTCCTCGCACACGGGACAGATGGTGGACTCGGGCAAGTTGCCGAGGTGCGGATGATTCACAACGGCCTCGAAGATCGGTGCGAGGCGGGCAACCTCTACGTCCACGTCACGGAGCCGTTCCACGTATGTGTCGATGGCACGTCCGAGTCGAGCGCCGTCCACGTTCGCCGGAATATTGGCGGGAGTTGGTGTCAGCGCCGAAATCGGGAAGACCCTCTCCTCGGCTTGCTGCTTGATTGCGTGCAACTCAGCGATGACGCCTTCGGCGGTGTCGCTGCCAACCGTGGGAGCTACAGCCTTCGCCACCGACACAAGCCCGGCAGTCACCGACTGCTGAGCGGTTGCTCGCGCGATGCTGTCGAGGGCCGCGACGGTCACGCCATTCCCCGCCACTGTGCCACGGAGCCCCGAGAGCGCGACGGCCCGGGGAAGCGGAGGAAGCCCTGCTACTCGTGCCTTAGCGCGGGCAACCGCATCGCGGACCTGGTCGAGATCGGTCAGTTCCAGGAGTGCCCGGAAGTACGCCGCCCTCTGCTGCGGTGCCGTGGACAGCACGTACCGGAGGTTGTGCTGCAAGAGGACCGGTGCCGCCAGGGGTGGCTCACCGAAGGGGATCCCAAGTGACTCCAGATTCCGGACTGGCTGAGAGTCGATCGTGACAAAGCTCTCGCAGTCGGCCGAGGCCGAGTAGTCCGCCGTTAGCTTGCGCCGGACAACTCGCTCCACGCCGTCTCGACACCTGACGTCGGCCTCGACCCAGACCTCGGAGTCCCCCTGCGGCAAGTGCACGTTGGCGAGCATCCGCGCGTACTCAGCCCTGGCACCGCCGACAAGATCACGCCTACTGCTGAGCCCGGTGAAGAGGAACTCCAATGCCTCAGCTGTGGCGGACTTTCCTTGGCTGTTGTCGCCCTTGATCACCGTGATGGGTGAATCCAGTTCAACCTCGCGGATCTCAGCCCCGTAGGAACGGAAGCCTCGAATGCGCAAACGGAGGATTCGTGGAGCTGACCCGGTTTCGGGATCACTCGCCGTCATCGGGCACCTCCAGCCAACGATCCACCAAGGCGTCGACGCTGGCGACAATCTCGGCGGGAGTAGCCGCCTTCGACAATTCCTCCACGAACTCCCTGGCATCCGACGCGGACTCGTCCTGTGGCAGCTTGGCCCGAAGGTCGTCCAGGTTCGGGATCAAATCACTCATCGCCGTCCTCGGCCCCACCTGCGACTCGCTCCCGCAACATGTCGACGTAGTCCGCCCTCATGACGCTGTTTGACCTGGGGCGCTTGCCCGCGTTGATGTCCGAGACGTACTTGGCCAACCTCTCTGGGTTCTTCCCTGACCAGCCATTGGCGAGAGCCCAGCCCTGGATCGCAGCACCGTCCATCGGGATGCGAGCGTCGTGCAGCGCAAGGAGCACGCCCACGACCTGATCCTTCTCAAAGCCCGCCGAGATCGTGTTGTTGTGATTGACCGTCAGCGTGAGGCTCTTGAGGGCCTCGACAACGAGCGGATCAAGCTCCGGGGTGAGGTCCTCCCACTCCGAACCGTCGCCAAGGATGTCCGGTCCCACCTGAGTCACCCAGGGACGGATGCGGTCGGCGTTCCAAGTGACGACGCACAGCCCCCGGATCATATGACTGCTGAAGCGGGCCAGCTCACCGATGTCGTCCATGTCCGGCCACGCCATCAGCACTGGGCCGGTCCCGTGTACGTAGGAACCTCCCCTGCCAGTCACATGCGCGACGTTGGAGTTGCGGTTCACGAGGCGCTCCAACTCGCCACAGTTCCGCAGGTTCGACTTCAGCTTGGTCCAGACGGTCAGGGTGTCGCCCTGCTCCATGTGGGAGGCACACCATCGGATCGCGGCGGCTACGCCTTCGTCGTCATAGCTGGCAACCGCCGTGGGGTAGTCGGCCTGGTCGTCGAACATCGGTACTCCTGCACGGGGAATCTCGGACCATGCACGCTATCGGCGTCGCCCGACAGATTCGATGATTCGGCGCCGTTGGTGCTCGCCCAATATTCCGTTTCGCTCGACGAGCCCTACCTCTGAGCACCCGCGGTTGATCCATGCGGGTTGCGTGCCTCTGAGGGTGACGGCCTCGTCTGGATCGCGATAGCCAAGATCTCGCAGCTCCTGGTTCCACCGCTCGACGAGCTCCCGCCCGTCGCGCGGGACCACCTTGT
>WBZM01002259.1_pt1 | contig 16783 bp, 15 predicted proteins | sample 5204271 | NCBI WGS metagenome assembly WBZM01 (sample SAMN12344346, study PRJNA552823) | activated sludge metagenome | biome: Activated sludge suspended growth; feature: Nitrification reactor; material: Wastewater; isolation source: activated sludge from nitrification reactor of wastewater...
CACCGCCCAGCCGAGGAAGGTGGCCCACAGCGGCCACTCGCTCCACAGCACCGGCGACGACAGCAGCGCCCCGCACGCCAGCAGCATGAAGCCGATGCGCACCGCGGTGCGCGTGCTGATGTCCTGCCGTTTCGCGATCACCGCCTGTCCGGCGGTCCAGGTGAGCGCCGCGCCGATGATCGTGAAACCTTGCGCCATCGGCGACACGCCGTGGATGCGGTCGGCCGCGAGCGGGATGAAACCGTCGACCCCCATGAACGTCGCCGTCGCCAGGAACCGACACGCCAGCACCGCCGGCTCGCCGGCCCGGGCGCGGGCCACCCCGGCCGGCAGCAGGCGCCCGAGCATCTTCACGGCCAGCACGCCGCCGACCCCGAGGCTCGCGACGACCGCGATCCAACTCGCCGAGCGGATGCCGACCACCACGAACGCGACGCCCAACGCCGCTGCACCCGCGGTGAGCATCCGGCGACGGTCCTCGGCGAGGATCGCCGGGTCGTCGGTCGGCGCCGACGGACCGAACCGCCGCATCTGCGAGCTCGTCACCACGGCCACCGCCAGGGCCATCGGGATGATCGACGCGAACACCCAGCGCCACCCGAGGTGGTCGGTGACGAGCCCACCGAACGCCGGGCCGATCAGGCTGGGCATCACCCACCCTGCGGACAGCCACACGTACATCGTCGCCTGCCTCGACTCGGGATACGCCCGCTTCACCAACTGGTACGAGATCGGCGAGAACCCGCCCGCTCCCGCGCCCTGCAGCGTGCGGCCGAGCACCACCACCACCATGTTGGGGGCGAGCGCCGCGACCACGAGCCCGAGCGAGAAGGTGATGACCGCGGTGAGGAACGTGGGCATCGGGCCCTTGCGATCGGCGAAGCGGCCGGCGGCGACCAGCGACAGCATGTTGGCCAACGTGTACGCGGCGAGCGCCACGCCGTAGAGCGAGTCGCCGCCGAGCTCGTCGGTGATGGTGGGCAGCGCGGTGATCACCGCGGTGGTCTCGAACGCGACGAGCGTGACACCGAGGACGAGCCCGACGGCGAGCAGCTTGAGCGACGGCGACAGCGGTTCGCGCGCGTCGGACCGGCGCGGCGTGTCGATCGGCGGCGGGCCCGGCTCGACGGGCTCGGCCTCGCCCGTCACACGGGGGCCGCGGGAGCCACCAGCGGCCAGGGGCGTGTGCGCTCGACGACGAGCGCGAGATCGAGCAGTGCCTGCTCGGAGAAGTGGCGGCCCACGACCTGCAGCCCGATCGGCAGACCGTCGACCGTGCCGGCCGGGATCGAGATCGCTGCGTTGCCGTGCAGGTTGGCGGGGAAGGTGAGCTTGCCGTTGTTGCCGGCGCCCGCCTTGATGCCGCCGAACGCTGACGGGAGCGGGCCGTCCGCGTCGAATGCGACGTCGGGGTTGCTCGCGGTGATCACGAAGTCGACGCCCGCCACCGGGTCGAAGATCTCGGCCATCCGCTCGTTCAGCTCCATGCGGCGCCGTTCGATCTTGGCGCGGGCCTCGATGCCGTAGCGCTGCGGCGCGTGCTCGAGCCCGCTGCGCATCTCGGGTGTGAGGATGTCGGCGCAGTCGGGCCAGGCGTCGCCGAGCTCGGTGAAGATCGAGATCATCCCGCTGATGCTCCACGCCGCGCCCATCGACGGCAACGACGTGTCGAGCTCGACGAGCGTGAGACCCACCTCGCGGACCAGGTGCTCGCCCCATTCCTCGAGCTGCGCCCACATCGCCGGCGACACCACCGCGCCACCCCACTCGGGGGCGAACACCACGCGGGCGCCGCGCAGCGACTCGAGCGTCGAGCCGAGCTCGCGCTCCCAGCCCTCGACCCGCGGCAAGCTGAACTGGTCGCGCGGATCGTGTCCGTTGCACACGTCGAACCAACGAGCCACGTCGCGCACGCTGCGCGCCATCGGGCCGACGGCGACGGTGTAGTTGCCGTTCTCCGCTCGCGGGCCGCGCGGGATGCGACCGAAGGTGGCCTTCAGACCGACGAGCCCGGTGAAGCCGGCGGGGATGCGGATCGAGCCGCCGCCGTCGCCGCCGGTCGCGATCGTGACGAGCCCGCCGGCCACCGCCGCGGCGCTGCCGCCGCTCGACCCGCCGGGCGTGCGACCGAGCTGCCACGGGTTGTGGGTCGACCCGTGGATGACGGTGCGCGTGACGTTGACACCACCGAACTCGCTCGCGGTGGTCTGCCCGGCCAGCACCGCACCACCGCGGCGTCGCATGCGGTCGACCATGAACGACGTGCGGGTGGCCACCCGGTCGGCGAACACGGCGCACGCCTCGGTGTCCGGCCAGCCCTCGACCTGGTCGAGTTCCTTCACCCCGATCGGCACACCGCCGAAGGGGAGCGACACGTCGGCGGCCCGCGCCTCGGCCTCGGCGGCGTCGCGGGGCAGATGGCAGAACGCGTTCAGCCCGCTCGCGTCGATCGCGTCGTAGGTGGCGCGCAACTCCTCGACGGGTGATCGTCGGCCGGCCCGGAACTCCTCGACCAGACCACACGCATCGCCCTGCCACGGTGTTGCTCCCATGGCGCCGACGGTAGTGCAGCGAGCGTCGGGACCCGTGCCCGGCGCCCGGGCGCGCCGCCGCGGTGGCGCCGGATCGCCAGGGTGCACGGAGCGTGCAGTGATACCGTCGCAGCGTGGCCGAGCTTCCCCCGCCCCCGCCGTCGTCGCCGCCGCCCCCACCGGGTGGCACGCCGGGTCCGATGCCGCCCCCGGGGGGCCAGGTGCCCCCGCCAGCGGGCGGGTTCCCCGGCGCGATGCCGCCGCCGGGCATCGGTGGACCTCCCGCACCGGCGGCCGGGTGGGGCAGCACGCCGATCACGGTCGCGCAACCGACCACGCCGTTCGCCGGACCGGGTGGGCCGGGCGGATCGGGCAAGGCGTCGCGCACGTCGCTGTACGTCGTGCTCGGGCTCGTCGTCGCGATCGTCGTGGCCGTCGTCGGTGTCGTGGTCTTCACCGGCGGCGACGACGACGGCGACGGTGACGCCCGCACCGACGACACCGAAGCGGTCGAGGACACCGAGGCCGACGACACCGAGCCGGACGACACCGAGCCCGACACCACGGTGGCCGAGACCACCAGCCCCGACACGGTGGCGGAGACCACCGAGCCCGCCACCACGGCTGCGGCGCCGCCCACCACGGCCGCCCCGGCCGGTGACGTGATCGCCGGCGCACCCGTCGGGGTCCAGGGCACGCCCGACGCGCCGGTCGCGGTGGGCGAGATCGCCGACATCGGCGCCGGGTGGCGTCTGCAGGTGCTCGACGTGGTGCCCGACGCCACGGCGGCGGTCGCAGCCGAGAACTCGTTCAACGACCCGCCGCCCGCGGGTGGCACGTTCACGCTCGTCCGGGTCGCGCTCGGGTACTTCGGACTCGACGACCCGCAGTCGTTCTTCATGCCCACCATCTCCGCCGTCGGCGCGTCGCGTGTCGAACTCGACACCGGTTGTGGGGTCATCCCGCAGCCGATCGACCTGTTCACCGATGCCTTCGCCGGCGGCGTCGGTGTGGGCAACCTCTGTTTCGTCACCACCCCGGCCGACCCGCCGGCGCTCATGCTGTACGGCACGGGTGACTTCTTCAGCGACACCCAGGTGTTCCTCGACGCGAAGCAACCTCCGGCGCCGGTCCCGCCGATGGCCCCGGTCGTGGGCGCCCAACCCGGGGCCACCGCGACGGCGCTGCGCACCGCCGCCACACCGGTCGGCACCTCGGCCGACGTGGGCGAGGGCTGGTCGTTCTCCGTGGTCGCGCCGGCACGCGACATCACCGATCAGGTGATGGCTGAGAACTCTTTCAACGACCCGCCGCCCGAGGGCTACCGGATGCTCGGGGTCGACGTGGCGATCGCCTACAGCGGCGCCGGCACCGGCTCGGCGTTCGACCTCACCACCAAGTTCGTCGGCGACGGCAATGTGCAGCGCAACGGCTACTGCGGTGTGGTGCCGAACGAACTCGACACGTTCGCCGACGTGCTGTCGGGGGGCTCGCTGACCGGCACGATGTGCTTCCTGGTCCCGGCACCCGAGCTGACGAACGGCGTGTTGTACGTGACGGCCGGCTTCGACACCGACCCGATCTACTTCGCCACCCTCTGAACTCGCGATGACGGCGGCACCACCGACCGAGTGACGCCGACCGTGTGACACTGGCTGTGTGACACCGACCGGTGGCCGCACGCGGCCGCCGGCCACCCACCTAGCATCGCCCAGGACATGGACACTCGAACCTTCCTCGGCGTGCAGCAGAGCCACAACCCCTTCCGCTGGAGCATGGAGGTCACGCCGGGCGTGAGCACCACCGGCGGATTCCTGTTCGGCGGCTCCGGCCTCGGCGCGGCGATCAGCGCCCTCGAGGGCACCAGCGGTCGCCAGACCATCTGGGCCACCGCGCAGTACCTGTCGTACGCGAAGCCGGGCGAGATCCTCGACATCGACGTCACCCTCGCCGTCGAGGGCCATCAGATGACCCAGGCGCGAGCGGTGTGCCACGTGGGCAACCGCGAGATCCTCACGGTGAACGCGGCCCTCGGCGATCGGCCGCTCGAGGCGGCCGGCCAGTGGGAGCGGATGCCCGACGTGCCGACACCCGACGAGTGCGGCGTGCGCACCCACCGCCATCCGATCGACGGGACGATCAACGACCGACTCGAACAGCGCCTCGCCAAGGGCCGCGACTGGGAGACGATGGATGGCACGCCCGGCGACGGCCAGACCCTGATGTGGGCCCGCATCCCCGACGTGATCGAGGGCGTCGACGCGGCGGCGCTGGCGGTGCTCGGCGACTTCGTGCCGATGGGTGTCGGTCAAGCGCTCGGCGTGCGCGGCGGCGGCAACAGTCTCGACAACACGCTGCGACTCGTGCACCTGGTGCCGACCGAATGGGTGCTGCTCGACATCCGCGTGCATGCCGTCGAGCGGGGTTTCGGCCACGGCCTGGTGCACATGTTCGCCGAGGACGGCACCCTGCTCGCGACGGCCAGTCAGAGCTGCATCGTGCGTTTCTGGAAAGGTTGAGCCCATGACGTCCTCGCCCGACACCGCTGCCTCGCTGCCCGACGCGCTCCCCGTGCGCCCCGGTATGACCGTGCCCCTGCCCGGCCCGCTGCACAGCCACCGCGACAAGCTCGCCGAGCTGGCCGACATGGGCTACACCGACATCTGGTCGGCCGAGAGCGACGGTGCCGACGGCTTCACGCCGCTCGCGCTGGCCGCCGCCTGGGAGCCGCGGCTTCGGCTCGGCACGGCGATCATCCCGGCCTACACGCGGTCGCCCGCGTGTTTCGCGCAGAGCGTCGCGTCGATGGCCGACGCCGCGCCCGGTCGGTTCGCGATCGGCATCGGCAGCAGCAGCAACGTGATCGTCGAGCGCTGGAACGGCGTGCCGTTCGTCGAGCCGTACAAGAAGGTGCGCGACGTGGTGCGGTTCCTGCGCGACGCACTGAGCGGTGAGAAGGTCGCGAAGTCGTACGACACGTTCGAGGTCAACGGGTTCCGACTCGGGGTGCGGCCCGAACAGCAGCCGCCGATCCTGGTGGCCGCCTTGCGCGAGGGCATGTTGAAGCTCGCCGCCCGCGAGGGCGACGGGGCGATCATCAACTGGCTCTCGCCCGACGACGTGTCGAAGGTGGCCGGCGTGGTGCGCGACGCAGCCGGCGGCGTGCCGAAGGAGATCGTCGCCCGCATCTTCTGCTGCCCGAGCGAGAACGCCGAGGCCGTGCGCGCGGCCGGCAAGTTCGCGATCGCGGCGTACCTGAACGTGCCCGTCTACGCCGAGTTCCACCGGTGGCTCGGTCGCGGCGACGTGCTGCAGCCGATGTGGGACGCCTGGCAGGGCGGCGATCGCAAGGCCGCGCTGGCGGCCATCCCGGATTCACTCGTGGACGAGTTGATCGTGCACGGCTCGCCCGAGCAGTGCCGGGAGACGATCCAGCGCTACTTCGACAACGGGGTGACGACCAGCAGCCTGGCGATCATGCCGTTCGACCCGGAGCTGAAGCACTGGGACGCGGTGCGCCTGCTGGCGCCCACGGCCTGATCAGGCGGCTTCCTGCATCCAGGCGGGGGTCGTGCCGCGGCGCGCGGCCATCTGGCGGCGGATCTCGGCGATGTGGGCGAGGCCGCGCTCGCGGGTGCGGCGGTCGAGCCGGAACTGGAGGGGGACCTCGGCCGGGGCGAGCAGGGTGAGCTGCTCGGGCTGCTCGTCGTGCTGGCGCTTCGTGCTCATGAGCTGATCATGCCCAAGGGGTGTCACACGGAAACCGTGCGCCCCGTCACGCCACCGCGATCGGGTGGTCCGCGGGTCAGCGGCGGTGGTTGCGGCGGGAGATGTCGTCGAGGAGCGAGGCGACCGACAAGATCGCGAACCACACGGCGGTCACCAGACCGACCCACTCGAGCTCGCTCGGCGTGGCCGGCACCAGCACCACGCACACCACCGCAGCGATCGCGAAGAACACCGCTCGACGGTCGAGCCCGGTCACGACAGCACCGCCACGATGCCGTACGTGCCGGCCGCCACCAGTGCGCTGCCGGGGATCGTCAGGATCCACGCCCACACCACCTGGCCGGCCACGTTCCACCGCACCGCACTCAGCCGGTTGGCCGACCCGACGCCCACGATCGCACCCGTGATCGTGTGCGTGGTGCTGACCGGGATGCCCTTGTACGACGTGAAGAACAAGGTGGCAGCCGCGGCGGTCTCGGCGCACACACCGCCCATCGGCTGCAGCCGGGTGAGCTTGTTGCCCATCGTCTTCACGATCTTCCAGCCACCCATCATCGTCCCGAGCGCGATCGCGCCGTGGCACGAGAGCACGATCCACATCGGCAACCCGTCGGCCTCCTCGAGCACACCGGGGTCGAGGCGGTTCGCACCGACGAGCAGTGCGGCGATGATGCCCATCGTCTTCTGCGCGTCGTTGGCGCCGTGCCCGAGGCTGAACGCCGCTGCCGACACCAGTTGCAGGCTGCGGAAGGTGCGTTCGACCCGTCGCCGCGCTCGCATCCGGTGCACGATCCACATCACCAGCACCACCAGCGTGAACCCGAGCGCCAGCCCGATCAACGGCGAGTAGATGATGAACACCGCGGTGCGGCGCACCTTGTCCCAGTTGACGACGTCGGGGCCGGCCTTCGCCACGCCGGCGCCGATCATGCCGCCGATCAGTGCGTGCGACGACGACGAGGGCAGACCCAGCCAGGCGGTGAGGACGTTCCAGAAGATCGCCCCGGCCAGCCCGGCGAACACCAGGCCGATCGACACCACGCCGCTGTCGATGATCTTCGCGATCTCGTTGGCCACCTTGAGCGGCAACACCAGGAAGGCCGCGAAGTTCCAGAACGCCGCCCACAGCACCGCCTGCCACGGGCTGAGCACGCGGGTGGCGACCACCGTCGCGATCGAGTTGGCGGCGTCGTGGAAGCCGTTGACGAAGTCGAAGATCAACGCGATCCCGACGACGACCACGACCAGCAGCAGCGGAGTGGACACGGTGTTCCGCTCAGGCGTGCTTGACGGCGATCGACTCGACCACGCCGCTCGCGTCCTGGACGGCGTTGATCGCGCGTTCGATCGCTTCGACGACGTCTTTCCACTTCAGGATGTCGAGCGCGTCGTGGCCACCGTTGAACAGCTCGCCCATCACCCGGCGGTACACACCGTCGGCCTCGCGCTCGAGGGCGTCGATGCGGTCGACGACGTCGTTGAGCTTCTTCAGCGTCGACAGCTTGCCGATGAGCTCGACGTTGACCTCGGCGATCTGCCGCAGCAACGACACCAGTTCGCTCACCCCCGGCAACGGCGTGGTCACCTGGTGCACCTGCGCGAGATCGGCGGCGGCCCGCATCTCGTCGAGCACGTCGTCGAGGTGGTTGGCGAGGTTCTGGATGTCCTCGCGATCGAACGGGGTGACGATCGACGTCTCGAGACGGCTGCGAACCTGACGCATCACCTCGTCGCCGGCACGCTCGGCGGCCACGATGCTGTCGACCCGGTCGTCGAGGACCGGCAGCGACTTCATCAGTTGCTCGAGCTGGAGGGCGGTGCCGGCCGCGTGCGCGGCCTGCTGCTCGAAAAGCGGGTAGAACCCCTCGTCACGGGGAATCAGACGAAAGCGCACGGTGGCCTCCCGGGTCGTTCGTGCGATGCAAGCGCAGGATAGGCGCGCGCGTTCACCTCGACGAAACCTGTCGTACATCCACGCGCCATCACACGTTCACCGTCGGCTGTGCCAGGCTGCGGCCGTGATCGTGGTCGAGGTGGCAGCAGTGGTGGCGGGTGTGGCGCTGGTGCTCGTCACCCTCGGTTCGGCCGTCAAGACGGTGGTCGTCCCCCGGGCGTACCAGAGCGGTCTCACCCGGTTCCACTTCGTGGTCTGGCGTCGGATCTTCGACCTGGTGGCCCGGCCGGGCCGGTCGTTCGCCGAGCGAGACGCGGTGCTCGCCCTGTACGCGCCCGTGGGCCTCGTGACGTTGCCGGCGCAATGGGTGACGCTCGTCGTCGTCGGCTTCTGCTCGATCGACTGGGGGACCGGCGTCCGGCCCCTCACCGAGGCGTTGGTCACCAGCGGGTCGTCGCTGCTCACGCTCGGCTTCGTCCGGCCACCCGGCACGTGGCGCGTGCTCATCGCGTTCGCCGAGGCGGGCATCGGCCTGGTGTTGGTGTCGCTGATGATCTCGTACCTGCCGACGATCTACGGCGCGTTCAGCCGGCGCGAGGCGCTCGTCGGCATGCTCGAGGTTCGTGCCGGACTGCCGCCGTCGCCGGCCGAGCTGCTGGTGCGCTACCAGCGCGTGCAGCTGCTCGACCAGCTCGACGACGACCTGTTCCGACCGTGGGAGAGCTGGTTCGTCGACGTCGAGGAGAGCCACACCAGCCATCCGGCGCTGGTGCACTTCCGGTCGCCGCACCCGGAGCGCAGCTGGATCACCGCGGCGGGCTGCGTGCTCGACACCGCCGCACTGGCAGCGTCCGTGCTCGACCGGCCGTACAACGCCAGGGGTCCGCTGATGATGCGCACCGGGTTCTTCTGCCTGCGCCGGGTCTCGGACTACTTCGGCCTGCCCTACGACCCCGACCCGGCGCCCGACGCGCCGATCTCGGTGACCCGGCGCGAGTTCGACAACCTGTGCACCGAGCTGGTCGCGGCGGGCGTGCCGTTGAAGGCCGACCGCGACAAGGCGTGGGCGGACTTCGCCGGCTGGCGCGTCAACTACGACGCGGTGCTGTTGCAGTTGTGCGCATTGGTGACGGCGCCGCCGGCACGCTGGTCGAGCGACCGGATGCCGCCGCGCACGACGCCGAAGCTGCGGCCCACCCGGCGAACACGCGTGGCGGGCACCGCGATCCGCTGACGCTCGCGACTCAGTCGGCCAGACCGGCTGCGGTGAGGGCTCGCTGCCTGGCCCGGTCGAGGTCGTAGTGGCGGCGGGTGACGATCCGCTGCGCGTACAGGCCACCGCCCGACTGGATGTTGGTGACCGCCTGCCAACCGCCGAACGCATCGGCGGTGAGGTCGCGGATCGCGTGGAAGAGCCGGGTGCGGTACTCGCCGTCGACGCCGTCGCGAGTGGCCATGTACTTGCGCACGTACGGGCCGGTCTCGGGGTTGTCGAGGTCGGCCCGCGACGGTGCGGTGAGGATCGAGCCGCCGGCGATGTCGTGCAGGTGGCGCACCATGAGGTGGTAGTTCGCGGCGCCGGTGTACTTGCCGGCGTTGGTGTAGAGCTCGCTCGGGAACGCGGCGCCCAGCGGCCCCGACTCGGCGTTGGACAGCGCGGCCTCGAGACAGGCCCGGATCACCGTCGCGTGGATGATCATCTCGGAGATCTTCTCCTTGATGTGCGCCTCGCCGCCCAGACCGTTCGCCTCGGCGATGAGCTGTGCGAACCCCACCAACAGGTCGGCGCCGTCGGCCATGCCCGACAGTCCGCCGAGGCGCTCCCACAGGCCGAGCGAGTGGGCGAACACCGCGGCGAGCGACACCTCGCCGTCGAGCAGGATCCGGTCGTTCGGCACGAACACGTCGTCGAGGATGACGAAGCCTTCGGGTGAGGGCGAGGTGCCCGAGATCGGGAAGTCGCGCGTGTCGTGGTGCCGTGTCGCGTAGGTGGTGTTGATGATCTTCACACCCGGCGCGTTGACCGGGATGAGGGCCGCGATCGCGTAGTCCTCCTCGCCCGCCTTCATCGCCTTGGTGGGGATGGTGAGCAGCTCGTGGCCGAGCGACGCGCCGGTGATGTGCAGCTTGGCGCCGCGAACCACCACACCGTCGGACGAACGGTCGACCACGTGCACGTAGGCGTCGGGGTCGTCCTGCTTGAGCGGCGGCCGCGACCGGTCGCCCTTCGCATCGGTGATGCACTGGGTGATGCGGATGTCGGCGGCGTGTGCGTGCTCGATGCGCGCGTCGATCGACTCGATGTACTTGGGTGCGCTGTCGGCGATGCGGCCGGCCGCGGTGGCGAGGGTCATGATCGACGTGTACGTCACGTGGGCCATCATCCCGGCCTCGTGCACGACGTCGACCATGTGGCGCAGCTCGTCGGGGTTGGACGGCACGGTGGCGAGTGGACTTCGCCCATCGACCGCCTTCGACGCCAACCAGTCGTAGCCGTCGGCCACCTGCTGCACGGCGGCACCCAGCAGCGGGTGCCCGGGCAGATCGTGGACGCGCTCGCCTTCGAAGTAGGTGGCCCGTCCGTCGTTCAGCGATTCGAGGTACTGCGCACCGGTCAACATGGACCGGTTCTACCCGACGACCAGCACGCTCCCCAGTACGGAGATGACCGCCACCCCGACGGGTGCGGCCCACCGCGCCCACGACGGCACGGGCTTCCAGCGCGGCGCCAGCATCACGAACCCACAGATCGCGCCGGCGATCGCGCCGCCGACGTGACCGCCGATCGAGATGCCGCGGATCGAAAAGGTCAGCACGATGTTGATGAGCAGCGTGGTGCCGAGCCCGGTGCTCATCACGTTCACGCCCTGACGCTGCAACCCGATCGCCGCAGCGGCCATCAGGCCGAACACCGCACCCGACGCGCCGCCGTGGATGCCGGACTGCTGGTCGCTCAGGATCAGCACGCCGAACGAGCCCCCGAGCAGGCTCGCCGCGTACAGCAACGCGAACTTCGCCCGGCCGAGCGGCCGCTCGAGCAGCTGGCCGAGCTGGTACAGCATCAGCATGTTGAACGCGAGGTGGATGACGCCGAAGTGCAGGAAGCCGGCGGTGACGAGCCGGTACCACTCGTGGCGGCCGCCGGTGAGGAAGAACTCGTTGAGGCCGAGGTCGAACTGCGCCTTGGTGATCCCGCCGCCGCCACCGAGCGAGCCCGGGTCGGACACGGTGGTGTACCCGAACACCGCCAGGTTCACCGCCATGATCACGTACGTGACGAGCGTGTGCTGGCGGGCGTTCCAGTACCGGGCACGGGTCTGCACGTCCGGACGACTGGCCTTCGCGCAGTCGAGGCAGTGCGAGCCGACCGCCGCCTGCACCAGGCAGTCACTGCACGCCGAGCGGCCGCAGCGGGTGCAGCTGCGTCCGGCTTCTCGGTCGGGATGCCGGTAGCAGCGGGGGAGCGGCGGTGCACTCGGCGCACTCGGGGCCGGTGGCGGCGGCGGGGGGAGTGACATGAGGTGAGGCTACCGAGGCTCGTCCGGGGAGGGGTCCGCGACCAGCCCGCCGATCAAGCCCCGGTCCCACCAGTCGCGCAGGACGCTCCAGGCGTAGATGCCGGTGCTGTGGCCGTCGTCCCAGTCGATCGACAGCCCCCACGCCCCGGTGAGCTCGGCGTGCGCGATCGTGACGGTGTCCGGCATCGCCGGCCGTGGCCACGCGAGCTCGCCCCGTTCCCGCCAGCCACGACAGCTGGCGCACGGGCACGCCGCGCGCAGCATCGCGACCGGGTACTCGGCCACCTCGTCGTCGGCGAAGGTGACGGTGACCGAGCGGTCGCGCACGATGTCGATGTCGATCGGTGTGACGGCGGGGGAGGGTTCGGCGGGCGGCATGGTGTCAGAGCGCCGTCGACGCGAGGGCGACGAGCACGACGACGATGATGACACCGTTGTAGACGGTGTGCGCGGTCGTGGACTCGAGTGTGGCGTCGGCGGTCGAGCCCGACCGGGCGTACGCGTGCAGGTAGGTGCGCAGGAAGTACGCACCGCCCACCGAGAGGGCCAGCGCGGCGCCGATCGGGATGCCCACCAGCGCGTGCACGAGACCGAACTGCACCGTCTTCAGCGCTCGACGACGGGCACTCCAGTGCTCGGCGCCGCGCCGGAAGATCCGCTCCTCGGCATGAGCGAACAAGGGGAGCGCCGGCAGCAGCAACGTCATGAACACGAGCGGTACCAGCCACTCCCACACGGTGCCGGCCGTGCTGTCCGTGCTGCCGAACACGGGGTTGCCCTCGCCCCCGATCGCCGACCACCAGCCCCACTCGAGGCCGGGGATCATCATCAACGGGGTGGCCACGGCGATCACCGCGGCGAGCACGAACGGTACGGGCCACACGTGCCGCCAGCGGATGCGGCGCACCACGTCGTGCACGATCGCCCGACCGGACGCCGAGCGTGACACCCGGACGCCGGTGACCAGGCGGCTCGCCATGAAGCCGAGCACGGCCACCGTGAGCACGGTGCTGAGCAGATCGGCGTCCACCTCGGGGGAGTGTACGGATGCCGCACTAGGTTCGGCCTCCGGACCACCGCGCGCGGCACGTGCGCCACGACCAAGGGGGAAGCCAGCGATGGCCTGGGATTTCGAGACCGAGCCCGAGTTCGAAGCCAAGCTCGAGTGGATGCGCGGCTTCGTCCGCGACGAGATCATCCCGCTCGAGACCCTGACCGACGTGTGGCGCACGCCCGAAGGACGTCAGCGGTTCCTGCAGATCACCGCGCCGCTCAAGGACGAGGTGAAGCGCCAGGGCCTGTGGGCCGCGCACCTGCCGCCCGACATGGGTGGCCTCGGCTTCGGTCAGGTGAAGCTCGGCTTGATGCACGAGATCCTCGGCCAGACCCCGTACGGCCCCAGCATCTTCGGCAACAACGCACCCGACAGTGGCAACGCCGAACTGCTCGCCGTCGGTGGCACCGACGCGCAGAAGGCGCAGTGGATGACCCCGCTGCTCGAGGGCGAGATCCGCAGCTGTTTCTCGATGACCGAGCCCGGCGCCGGCGCCGACCCCACGCTGCTCACCACCAGTGCGATGCGCGACGGCGACGAGTGGGTGATCAACGGGCACAAGTGGTTCTCGTCCAACGCCTCGATCGCCGACCTGCTGATCGTGATGTGCAAGACCGGCGACCACGAGACCCCGTACAAGAACTACTCGATGATCCTGGTGCCGACGTCGACGCCGGGCGTCAACATCCTGCGTGACGTGCCCACGATGGGCGAGCCGGACCACAAGACCGGCGAGCCCGGCGGTCACGCCGAGATCCTGTACGAGAACGTCCGCGTGCCGTTCGAGAACGTGGTGGGCGGCGAGGCCGGCATCGGCCAGGGCTTCGCACTCGCGCAGAAGCGCCTCGGCCCAGGTCGCATCCACCACGCGATGCGCTGGCTCGGTCAGAGCCAGCGGGCGTTCGACCTGCTGTGCGAGCGAGCGCTCACCCGCTACGTGCACGGCTCGATCCTCGCCGAGAAGCAGATGGTGCAGGACTGGATCGCCGAGAGCTACGCCGAGATGCAGGCCGCCCGGCTGCTCACCTTGCAGGCCGCCTGGAAGATGGACCAGCTGCACGCGGCCGGCAAGCACTACAGCGACGCCCGCATCGAGATCGGCGTGATCAAGTTCTGGGGCGCGAAGGTGCTCTACAACGTGATCGACCGGGCGATCCAGATCCACGGTTCGCTCGGCTACACCACCGACCTGCCGCTCGAGGGCATGTATCGCGCCGCCCGTGCCGCCCGCATCTACGACGGGCCGGACGAGGTGCACAAGGTGACGGTCGCCCGCCAGGTGCTGAAGCGCTACCGCCCGAGCGAGCCGTCGATCGACCACGTGCCCACTCGGCGTGCCGCAGCCATCGAGAAGTTCGCCGACGCATTGGACGGTCTCTCCCTCAGCCACTGAACACCACATAGTGTCGTGACCGTGGACGAACGTGTCGCCCGTCTGGTCGCGGGCCTCGAGCACGGGCTCGCCTACGTGACGGCGCTGGCCGACCCGGCGATGACGATCGAGTGGATCAGCCCGTCGGTGCTCGGGCTCACCGGTTGGTCGCCCGACGACCTGGTCGGTCGGAACGCCGTCGAGCTCGTGCACCCGGACGATCTCGACGGCGTCGTGCGCATCCTCGCCGCCGAAGCCGAGGCACCGCGCTCGTACGAGCCGTCGTCGGGCAGTGCGGCGGTCAACCGCATCCGGTTCCGCACGGCCGACGGCGGCTGGCGCGCCTTCGACATCGGCGCCAACAACCGCTGCGACGACCCTCGGGTGCGCGGCTTCGTGTTCGTGCTCGCCGACGCCGCGACACACGGCCTGCTCGACGAGGTGTACGACTCGATGATCGGCGATCGCCCGGTCGTCGACACCGCAGCCCGCGTGGCCCGGCTGCTCTCGCACCAGCTGGGCGGATCGTTCGTCCGCATCGCGCTCGGTCGTGACGTGGTGGTCTCGGCCGGCACGTCGGCGGTCGACCGCCTGCTGCACGACGTCGCGATCGAGCCCGACGGGGTGCTCGAGGTCGAGCACGAGCGCGCCCGTCCGCCCGGCGAGTGGGAGCTGGTGCTCTGCGAGCGGGCGGCCGGCCTCGTCGCCATCGCGGTGGCCCGCGAGCTCGGCGAGCGCGACCTGCGCCGGCGGCTCGACGAGAAGACCGCTCTCATCGCCGCGGTGTCGCACGACCTCCGCTCGCCGATCGCGGCGATCCAGCTGATGTCGTCGCTGCTCGACCACGGCGCCGTCGACCCGTTGCAGCAGAAGGAGCTCGCCGCCCGGATCGCCGTCGACGCGAGACGCACCTCGCGAGTGCTCTCCGATCTCACCTCGGTCGACCGCATGCTGCGGGGCGACCTGCAGCCGCAGCCGTCGCACACGGCCGTGCGCGCCGTCGTCGCCGACGTGCTCGCCGACCTCGACACGCCCGGCCGGCGTGCCATCGGCCTCTCGTCGACCGATGCGGTCGCGCTCGCCGACCCGGTCCTGACCGCACGCATCGTCGACAACCTGGTGAGCAACGCGCTGAAGTACACAGCGCTGTCGGCCGCGATCGAGGTGACCGTCTCGACCGACGGCCGTCACGTCGTGATCGACGTCGACGACGACGGCCCCGGGGTGCCGGACGACCGGCGCGAGGCGATCTTCGAGGCGTACGTCCGCGGTGACGAGTCGACCGATCGACCGGGCTCGGGCATGGGGTTGTTCCTGGCGCGCACCTTCGCCGAGGTGCAACACGGCTCCGTGGTCTGCGAGCCGTCGCCCCTCGGTGGGGCACGCTTCCGTGTCCGGCTGCCGGCGGCCCCGGAGGCCCCCTCGGGTCTCCCCGAGAAGCACGGCGCGGACACCGACGGCTGACCTACTGTTCGCCGCCATGGACGACCTGGAGGCCCGCCTCGCGACCGGTCTCACGCGTGGCACCGCACACGTCGTGTTCTTCCTCGACGAGGAGTTCGTCATCCGTTGGGTGAGTCCGTCGTCGACCGACATGCTCGGATGGTCGCTCGACGAACTCGTCGGGCGGTCCGGCCTGCACTTCGTGCACCCCGACGACCTCGGCGACATCGGCCGGCTGGTCTTCGAGGAGATCCGCTCACCTCACGAGTACGGGGCCGACCCGGCGCGTCGCACCTTCGACGAGGTCCGCCTCGCCACCGTCGACGGCACCTGGAAGGCCTTCGAGTTCGCCGCCAACAACCTCATCGCCGATCCGGAGGTGCGCGGCTTCGTCGTGGTGATGCGCGACGTCACCGAGCGGCGGATGCAGGACGACGTGTGGTCGAGCATGGCGGCGGGGTCGCCGATCGAGGTGACCGCCGAGCTCGTCGCCCATCTGCTGTCGTGGCAGTCCGGCGGCACCGCCGTCTCGATCGACCTCCCGCTCGCGGTGCCGATCACGGTCGGCGAACCGCCCCGCGACGTCACCCCGGTGACCGTCGACCTGTCCGACGGCATGGGCCGTGTCGTGATCCACCACCCGGTCGATCCGACGCCGTCGGCCTGGGTGGGGATGCTCGTCGAGCGCGCCGGCGCGCTGCTCGACCTCGCGGTCCGCCAGGCCGTCGGTCAGCACGAGATGCAACGCCGTCTGGCGCAGAAGACCGCGTTGATCTCCGCGGTGTCGCACGATCTGCGCTCGCCGCTCGCCGCGATCGAGTTGATGTCGACGTTGCTGGACGGTGACGGCCACGGCGACGGCGGCGGTCGGCTGACCGACGATCAGCGACGGCAGCTGGTGTCGCGGATCGGTGAGGACGCCCGTCGGACCTCGCGGCTGCTGACCGATCTCACCGCCGTCGACAAGATCCTGCACGGCGCCGCCGAACTCGTCGCGCAGCCGGTGCGGTTGAGCCCGCTCGTCGAGCGCGTGGCCGCCGAGGTCACCGTCGACGGGTTGCGGTCGGTGCACACCGAGCTCTCGGACGTCACGGCCCTCGCCGACCCGGTGCTCGCGGAGCGGATCGTCGACAACCTGGTGTCGAACGCCCTCAAGCACGCGCCGCTCGACGCTCGTGTTCGGATCGTCGTCGAGCCCGACGACGACCACGCGCTCGTGCACGTCGACGACGACGGTCCGGG
>WBZM01002260.1_pt1 | contig 16782 bp, 5 predicted proteins | sample 5204271 | NCBI WGS metagenome assembly WBZM01 (sample SAMN12344346, study PRJNA552823) | activated sludge metagenome | biome: Activated sludge suspended growth; feature: Nitrification reactor; material: Wastewater; isolation source: activated sludge from nitrification reactor of wastewater treatment...
GCGGCCGCATTCCTGGAGCCGGCCGAAGCCGGTGTTGCAGGTCGGTCGCAACACCGTCATCGGCCACATTCTCGATAACCTGGCCGCCGTCACCACCGAAGAAGTCATCCTGGTGGTCGGTTACAAGGGTGAGCAGATCGAGCGTTGGGTGCGCGAGCATTATGGCCACCTTGAACTGCGCTTCGTCTATCAGCATGAACCGCTGGGCCAGGCCCACGCGCTGTGGCTCTGCGACGATTTGCTGGATGAGGGCGAAGTGGTCGTCTTACTCGGCGATATCATTATTGAGGCTGATTTCGAACGCATCGCCCGCGGCGACCTGCCCACCGGCGCGCCGCCGGCCGATGCCGTCTTCCAGACGATGGCGATCGACGACCCGCGCCATTTCGGCTGCCTGACCACCGATCCCGATGGTTTCATCGACCGCATTATCGAGAAGCCCCAGACGGGTGATTACCAGCTGGCCCTGGCCGGGGCCTACTGGTTCCGCGATGGGCGCGTCTTGTGGAAGACGCTCGACCAGACGCTCAAGTCCGGCCGCCAGACGAACGGTGAATATTTCCTGGCCGACACGTTCCAGATCATGCTGGAGCGCGGCGACCGCATCGGTACGCAGGCCATCCGCTCCATCGTCGACATCGGCTCGCCCGGCAACCGGCTGGCGGCCAACCAGCGTATTCTGGCGCGTGACGCGGGCCGACATTCCGCGCCGCCGACCCTCGGCGATTCGGTGGCGATTGTGCCGCCTGTCTTCATCGATCCGTCGGCCGTCATCGAGCGCTCGGTCATCGGGCCGAACGTGACGATTGGCCGCGACGCTCGCGTTACCGATGCGGTCATCGCCGACAGCATCATCGATCCGGGGGCGACGGTGACCGGCTGCGTGCTCCGCGGCTCGATCATCGGGGAGAACGCGGCGATCAATGCCCAGGCCCAGGCACTGATACTGGGCGACGACAGCAAGGTGGCGATCGCCGGCGGTCAGCCCTGAAAGGTTTTTGCATGAAAGTACTCTACATCTGGTTCTACTCACGTAGCTTTCCCGACTACCCCAAGGTAGCCGCCGTTCTGCGCGAGCGGGGCCATGAAGCGTGGGTCGCCAATTATGACGACGCGGGCGATATCGTCTGGTATCGCGGCGATGATCTGATGGCCAAGGTCAAGGGGCCGGGCCGGACGCCGCGATTGGCGATTCGCATCCCCGGCCTGCGCTCGTTGTGGCAATGGTTCGCCTTTGTGCGTTTTATGATGCGGCTGCGCGGCTTCTTCCGCCGCGAAAACGCCGACGTCGTTCACGTCTGCCCCAATGCCGCGCGAATGGTGTGGCTGCTGCCCCTGGGTATGCCGCGCCGTATGCACTTCGTGATCGACTACCGGCAGATCGCCCAGCGTGAAGGACGGGGGTTTGTTGGCCGCCTGAAAAGCGGCTACGCCAACAGCCTGCGCGTGGTCTATTGCCGCGTCTTCTACGACCGCGCCACCTTTCTGCACGCCCTCGGCGCGGAGAAGGTGCTTGGACCCGATTGGCCGCGCTGGGCCGATGTGGCGCCGCTGGCGGTGGATGACCCGTTCCTGGCTTTGTCCAACGACCGAGGCCGCAACCCCGGCGCGCCGGTGACGTTCCTGTATCTTGGTTCCATCGCCCGCATCCGCAAGCTGGAACAGATCATGGAAGCCGTACGGCTTGTCGCCACCGAAACCGATGGCTTTTGCCTCGATTTTATTGGCCCGGATGTCTCTGAGGGATATTATCACCGGTTGGTAGAGGAGATGGGGTTGAGCCGTTTTGTGCGCCTGTTGCCGCCCATCCCCTATGACCAAGTGCCGGAAACCGTGACTACATACGACGTCGCTCTGACCATCGTGCCTGAAAGCCCGTCGGACTGGCAGTACCAGCCGACCATCAAGGGGATCGAATATCGCGCCCTGGGCATGCCGGTTATTGCCACCGACTTCGCGCCGAATCGCGAGTTGGTGGAAGACGAGGTCAACGGGCTGCTGGTGTCCAATACGGCGGCCGGTATCGCCGGTGCCATGCGGCGCTTCGTTTGCGAGCCTGGATTCCTGGCCCGCACCCAGGCCAACGCCCGCGCCATGCGCGAGGGGCCGACCTGGGACGAGATCGCGACTCGCTACATGATCATCTATCAGGGGCTTTAATGGCAATGGCGCTACGAATTTCAACCACCCGGCTGATTGGTGACGTCGGTTCAACGAGGTGTTGCGTTGAGTAATCTCAAGCTAAGAGCGGCGCGGGGCAGTATTTACATGACCGCTATTTCGCTGGGGCTGCGGCCGCTATCGATGGCCCTGGCTATTGTGCTGGCACGGTTGCTCAGCCCGGCCGATTTCGGCTTGCTGGCCCTGGCCATGATCGTTTTCAATGCGGCCAACTTGTTCACCGATTTGGGCATGCGGCCCACCGTCGTTCAGACCAAGCAGGACCTCAACAAAGTCGCGCACTATGCCTTTGTCATGGTGATGGCGGCCAGTATCTTTTTTACGACGCTGGCTGTTATCCTGGCCCGGCCCATTGCCCAGTTCCTGGGCGGCAGCGCCGAGCTGGTGCCTATCCTGCAGTGGATGGCGATCTATGTCACCATCGACGGCTTGTGGATCATTCCCGAAGCGTTGCTGCGGCGCGATCTGCGCTTTAAGGAATTGGGGCTTTCCCAACTGCCGGGCGAGTTGGCCTCAACGATCATTGCCATCCCCCTGGCCCTGATGGGCTACGGGGTGTGGAGTCTGGTCATCGGGAATTGTCTGGGCCAGCTACTGCGAGCCGCATTGCTGTGGTTCTATTACCGGCCGTGGATTTGGCTAAAGCCACAAAAGTGGGACAAAGAGATCGTGCGCAGCATGTTGAGCTTCGGTCTGCCCAGCCTCGGCAGCGGATTGCTGCGCTATGTCCAGAGCCAGCTCGACACGTTCATCGTCGGCCGCCGCCTGGGGCCGACGCCCGTGGGTCTCTACAATAAAGCCTACACGCTGACCGGACGCATGTCCGATCTGCTCACCAACTCCATCTTCGGCAACGTCTTGTTCCCCTCTTACGCCAAAATCCAGGACGACAGACCGCGTCTGGCGCGCGCCTATCTGAAGAGCACCAAGATGGTGTTCCTGATGATCGTGCCGGTGTCCGTCGGCCTGGCCATCACCGCGCCGCTCCTGGTGCCGGTGCTGCTGGGGGACAAGTGGATACCGATGATCAGCCTGTGGCAGATTTTCTCGCTCTATGGCCTGACGCGACCCATATCGACCAACTCGGCGCCGGTCTTTCTGGCCACTGGACAGCCGCGCCGCAATCTGACCGCCAGCCTTGTCCTCATGGGCACCCTGATTCCCTTGCTGATCTTGCTCATCGGCCCTTATGGCGCTGAGGGCGCGGCGGTGGCTGTGTCTCTCTCCAGCATTATCGGCATGCTTTTCAACGTCATCCAGGTAAACCAGATTTTGCCCGGCACGGCCGTTAAAACATTCACCCAGGGCCTGCCGTTCTTCGTAGCCGGCGGCATGATGGCTCTCGCTGTTGCGCTCACCCAGAAGCCTATCATCCACTTGTCCGGCGGCGAAAACTTGGTCTCTCTCCTGCTGATCGTCCTCGTCGGGGCGCTGGTTTATATCGCCGCCATCCTGATCCTGCAACGGCCGCTCGTTATGGAACTGTACGAACTGTTAATCAAGGCCCTCGGCTTCGACAAGCGCTGGCCGCGCTTGTTACCCGCCCATCTCCGTTCCGGCAAGTAGCCCTACAATTAACGATCTGTAAGCAGGAAGCCGCGCGGCGCCATCCCGCGCGGCCCCGCTGTTATACTTCAGATCGCGCTTGTTGTTTCAAAGTGTTGACCTAACAACCGCATAGCAGCCACGAATAGGCCGAAACTGTTCACGTTGGGCCGTTGATCTCTGCGTGGCAATGGGAGCCGGCATCGAATCTTGGGCTCAAAGACCGTTGGCCAGTCCGGCGCATTGAAAAGATGCGGCGGATCGGTGCTGTTGGTCGGTGGCTGCTTCTCTTCCGGCGGGCGGCGTGAAAATTGCGCGAACGCCGGTTACTCGTAAGAAAAGTTGTAAGTGTGGCGCTATAACTTAAACAGAAGCGAAGGAGTAAGGGCAAAAATGAAATACTTGAGAATCACTCTGTTGCTGCTGACGGTCATTTTGATCGTGTCAGTATCTCCCACTTTTTTATTCGCTGAATCGGCTCTCCAGGCAAACCCGGACGGCCGCATTCCGGCTCCTACCGATCCGGAAATGCTGGATCCCACGATTCCGCCGATGATCGGCGGCTCGCCCTATCCGTTTCCTATCGTCATGTACGAACCGCCCGCGGTTGTCGAACCCGCTGCGCCGGACGCCCCTGCCGCGCCGGTCATCAATGTCTGGTACGGCAACACTCAGAATTTCGGCCAGCTCGGCACGCCTCAGGAATGGATCAATATCCTGGGCAACGTTTCGGGCACGCCGCCGGTGACCTCGCTCAAGTACTCTCTCAACAACGCGCCGGATAAAACTGTGTCGATCGGCCCCAACGGCACCCGACTCGAAAATCCGGGCGACTTCAATATAGAATTGCACTATTCCGACCTGAATGACGGCGCGAATACGGTCCTTATCAAAGCCAGCGACGGCGCGAGCCAGACTACCCAACTCGTCACGGTTAACTACGACGCCGGTAACGCCTGGCCATTGCCCTACACGGCCGACTGGAACGCCGTCGCGGGCATCCAGTCTTCGGCCCAGGTCGTCGACGGACTGTGGTCGATCAACGGCGAGAAATTGGTGACGGTCACGCCCGGCTATGATCGACTGGTGACGCTGGGCAGCATGAACTGGACGGATTACGAGGTCGAGGTGCCCGTCATCGTGCACTCGCTCAACCCCGCCTCCACCCAGGGTTCCGGCGTCGGCCTCATCGTGCGCTGGCTGGGCCATTACGATACCGGCGATAATTCGCAGCCGCTCTCCGGCTGGCGCCGTCTGGGCGCGCTGACCTGGTATCGCTGGGCCGGCAACGGAACGGCCCGGTTTGAGATGCGCGGCAACGGCGGCCAGGATATCGTCACGCCCCAGAACGATCGCGATATTCAGTTCGAAGTGCCGTACGTTTTCAAGCTGAGCGTGCAGTCGTCTGCTTTTTCGGGCAATACCGCCACCTATCGTTTTAAGTTCTGGCCGGAAGGCCAGCCGGAGCCGCCGCAGTGGTATATTACCGCCACGGGTAACACCGGTGAACCCACGGCCGGCTCGGTCGTCCTGGTGGCCCATCACGCGATGGTGAGCTGGGGCAACGTCAAGGTGACGCCCATCCAGAACGAGACCTTCACGATCAACGTCCAACAGCCCGCCAATGGCAGCATTATCGTCACGCCCGAAAAGCCAACCTATAACTATGGCGAGAGGGTGGAGATTCGCTCCCTGGGCCAGGGTAACTACGTCATGTCCAACTGGACCGGCAGCTTTACGGGCAACGAGAACCCGCTGGTCTTCGACATCACCGAGAATATCACGGTAGGCGCTGCTTTTGAGTTAGGCTCAAAACCCAAGTTGAACATCACGACCAACGGCCAGGGTTCGGTCGATGTCTCGCCCACCAAGCCTAATAACACCTATAGCTATGGCGATCTGGTCACGTTGACGCCGAAGCCCAAGCTGGGCTACATCTTCGCCGGCTGGTCGGGCGCTCTGACCGGCGCGAACAATCCGGCGCAGATCATCATGGACACGACGAAGGATATCGTCGCCAATTTCATCTCCTCGAACCCGGATTCACCCATTTCCGACGACTTCAACGCCTGCGCGTTGAATACCAACCTGTGGACGTTCGTCAATCCCGTGGGGGACGGCTCGTATGAAATGAACGGGACGCAGTTACGGCTCAATGTGCCGGCCAACGTCTCCCACAACATCTGGGCCGACGGCAACCGATCCGTGCGCGTTATGCAGCCGACGCAGAACGTCGATTTCGAGATCGTCACCAAGTTCGAATCGTCTGTTTCGAAACGCTTCCAGATGCAGGGCATTCTGGTGGAAGAAGACAGCCGGAATTTCCTTCGGTTTGAGGTTCACTTCGACGGGACCAGCAACCGGCTCTACGTCGCCCGCATCCAGGACGGCAACCCCAAGGCGATCATCAACGGGGTTTACCTGCCTTCCACGCCGCCCTATCTGCGGGTGACCCGTGTCGGGCCGTTGTGGAGTTTCTCCTCCTCCGACGATGGGAATACGTGGTTCTCGGCCGGCAGCTTTAATTATCCGATGGCCGTCACCAAATCAGGCGTGTTCGGCGCGAACCACGGCACGCTGCCCGGGCAGCCCGCCCCGGCGCACACGGCGATCGTCGATTACTTTTTCAATAGCGCCGCGCCCATCGCCCCGGAGGACGGCAACGCGCTGAATAATTTGACGGTAACGGTCAACAAGGTCGGCCAGGGTACGGTGAACGTGAGCCCGGCCAAACCCACCTACACCTGCGGCGAAAAGGTCACGCTGACGGCTGTGCCTGCCAACGGCTGGATCTTCAGTGGCTGGAGCGGTGACCTGACCGGCACAAATCCGACCCAACAAGTGACCGTCTCGCGCAATCTGGCGATCACGGCCACCTTTACACAATCGACTGGTTACAAAACGTACATGCCAATGGTCGTCGATCGTTAATAAGCGGCCTCTACCCGGAGCTCGCAGCCCGCTCGACATGATCATTGATGCCTGTACATCGACGAGGAAGAAGAATGAAGCGATTTAATGGATTGGTACTGTTTCTCCTGCTGGGGCTGGTTGTAGTAGCTCTGGGTAGGGCCCCCGCGGCAAGCGCGGGCCTCTATAACGCAGATGGTGAGGTCACCTACAAAGAATACTGGATGTCTCATAAGGAGTTTACAGCCGGCTGCGCTGTCCCCGGCATCAATGACAAGCCGACCGGAAACTCCTGGTATAGCGAGCCTGACACGATGGCCAAGTGTCCCAAGACGATGAAGCTGAACATTCCGGACAATTTCAGTGGGGCATTGAAGGCCGAGCTATACGTTGATCTGTGGCGCAACTATGACACCAAGAGCGCGCGGCTGCGCATCAACAACCATCCATCGAAAGTTTACCAGGCGCCAGTAGGTTACGACTGGAGCCGCACGCCCTGGATCCAGGAGATCCCGCTCAACGAACTCGCGCCCGGCGACAACACGTTCCTCTTCTGGGGGGAGAGTGGGAAGTATCACATCCATGACGTCGCCTTGCGTATTTATTATGATGACACCCATCCGCTTGTCCCCGGCGGCGTCTCGGCGGATACCACACCGCCGGACGGCGAGTTGGTGAGTGTTCAATCCAAGGATGCGGGCCAAGCCATCATACCGGCGTACGACGGCGGCACGTTATGGGCCAACAATAATCAGATAGAACTGACGGCCAAGGTCACTGGTGCAGCCTACGTCGAGTTCCATGCCTACTACGACGGCTACGACGATGACAACGACGGCGAAACGCGTGATTGGCACAGCGTCAATCGCAATAACTGGTGGTCGGGCGGCAAGCCCGATGGCGGCGCGGACCCGCCACCTACCGGTGGCACGATTAACCATGTCGGCACCAAAAAGGCCAACCCGGCTCTGACCGATGAAATAGTTAAAATCGTCTGGGATATTCCCCATGTGATTAACCAATCCGGCCTACGGTTCAAGATCCGGGTAGTCGACGTCAACGGCAACGCGCGCGAGGCAGCCGGCGGAGTGACGCCGGGCTATACGCTGGTGCGTAATTACCCTGTGGTTTACTACACCATGCCGAATTTTGATGACTTCGGCCTGCACATGAGTGGCAATCGGCCCGACGTCGTCAACTATACATTCCCGCTACCGGCCGATCTGAACCTGGCGGAATACTCGAAAGCCTATCTGGTCGGTATGTACTGGCGCGTGCCCCAGTTTGTTCTAAACGGCGCTGCTCCATCTTCGGTTCGCGAAAAATGGACCAACAATGCTGATGTTCAGTTATGGGTGACGGACCAATGGTCAATGGGCATCCGCACGCTGAACAAGAATTCCCTGTTGCCCGGGAACAACGGGCTATCTTTCCTCTATAGTAACGGTACGGGTAATTTCATCGAGCATCCCGGCCCGATGATTGTCCTGCACGGCAATAATACGCCGACGGCCGACTTGATTCCGCCCAACGTCATCAGCCGCTCTCCCGCGCCAAGCGCCACCAACGTCGATATCTTCGCGCCCGTCATCGTGCGCATGGGCGATTCCGGCGTCGGTGTGAACAAGGACAGTATCATCATGTCCGTCAACGGGGCTCAGGTGAATCCCGTTTTCTCCGGACCGTCGAATAACCTCACGCTCACCTATACGCCTACCCAGCCGTATGCGACCGAGGCAACCATCCCGGTTACTGTCTACGCCTGTGACCTGTTGAATAACTGCATGACGGGGGCCGATCAGTTCTCCTTTGAGACCGAAGCGCCGGACCTGACCCCGCCGGTCATCAGCAACGTGCTGGTCAACAGCACCAACAACTCCGCTACGGTCACCTGGATGACCGACGAAGCCGCGACCAGCAAGGTGGAGTGGGGTGCGTCGACAGGGTACGAGAAGCCGGCCGTCAGCGATAATTCTTTGGTAACCAAGCACTCGCTACTCCTGAGCGGGTTGCAGCCGGACACGACCTATAACTTCCGGCTGACCTCGACCGATTTCTTCGACAACACCGTCATCACCGGCAATCTAACATTCAAGACCAAGCGAAACCCGGGTGGCATTGTGTCGGACGAGTTTAACAGTTGCGCGCTGGATACGTCAGTCTGGTCTTATGTAAATCCGTTGAACGATTCCCTGCTGGCGATGACCGGCGCCGGAGCGCGGATTTCCGTGCCGAGCGGCACCGGCCACGACCTGTGGAAACAGGGCTTGCTGGCGCCGCGTCTGATGCAATTCGTCACCAATCAGGATTTCGATGTAGAGGTCAAGTTCGATAGCACCATCGACAAGAAAACGCAGACGATGGGTGTGTTTGTCCAGCAGGACACAAACAACTGGCTGCGCTTCAACTTCCAGAATGACGGGGTGGGGTTGAACAGCCTGGTCGTGGTCAATAGCGTCAATAATAACCCGGTTGTTGTCTCCACGACGCCGATAACGGTGGGATCAGCAAATTATATGCGTCTCAACCGCGCCGGCGATTTCTGGAATCTGCAATACTCGACTGACGGCGCGAACTGGATATTCGCCACAACCGTCACTCGTACCCTGACCATGAACGAAATTGGTCCATTCGTCGGCAACACCAGTTCCAATCCGGCGTTTACAGGCGTCATCGACTACTTCGAAAACATGGCCAGCCCGCTGACCGGCGACGACCAGCCCCTCACGCTCAACGTGAATATGGTCGGCGTAGGCACGATCACGCGGGTGCCTGAAAAGACGAGTTATCAATGTAATGAAGCCGTGCAGTTGACGGCCGCCTCCGATCCCGAATGGGAATTCCAGGGCTGGAGCGGCGCCATCAACAGCACCAACCTGACCGAATCGATCGTCATGACCCAGACCACCGAGGTCACAGCCACCTTCACCAACGACACACCCTACACAATGATGCTGAATGTGGTCAGCCAGGGCAATGGAACGGGTGGCACGGTTGGCAAAAGCCCCGATCAGGGAACTTATCTCTATGGAGATGAAGTCACACTGACGGCCACTCCCACGCCGGGCTGGAGCTTCCTCGGTTGGTCGGGCGATTTCACCGGCACCGATCCGATATCCGTCGTTCCGGTCACCGGTGACATGAACATCACCGCCACCTTCAAAGAGGATGAATACACGATCGAAACCTTGATCGTGGTGGACGAAGGCTTTGGCGATGGGGCGACTATCACGGTCGATCCCGTCCAGGATACCTATCAATACGGTGATGTCGTTACGCTGACGGTGACGCTCAATCCCGGCTGGACGTTCGTCGGCTGGGAAGGCGAAGGCGTCAGCGGGACGAGCACCAGCCTGGAACTGACCATGAGTCAGAACGTGGTGGCCATCGCCCACATCTCCCAGACCCAGTACGATTTTGATGTCGACATCGTCAATAATGGCGTCGGCGGCAACATCGGTAATGGCGTGGTACGCGATCCCGACCAGCCCACCTACGGTTATGGGCAGATTGTCACCCTGACGGCCGCGCCCGACCTCGGCTGGGAGTTCGGCGGCTGGGGCGGCGCACTGAGCGGTACTGAATTGATCAAGACCGTGGAGATCACTCAGGATAACGCCATCACCGCGACCTTTAACCAGATCCAGTATGAACTGGTGGTAACCGCCGCCGGACCCGGTTCGGTGACGGTGGAGCCGCAGAAGGATCACTACGTCTATGGCGAAGTGGTGACCCTGACCCCCGTGCCGCAGAAGGGCTACGAGTTCATGCTGTGGACCGGCGACGTCACCGGTTCGGCCGATCCGCTGTTCCTGGCCATCACTCAGGATTACACCCTGGAGGCCGTATTCGAGGTGGATACCACGCCGATCGAAATCCTCGACTACAAGGTCGAAGTGTTCGGCGGCACGGTGGCCGTCATCTCCTGGACGACGGACGTACCCGGCACCAGCCGCATCGACTACGGCGAGACGACGTTCTATGAAGTCGGCACGGAGACAAAGGAAGATCTGGTGACCAGTCACAAGATCACCCTGACGGGACTGAAGGGCGAGACGTTCTACCATTTCCTGATCAAGTCGTCCGATGAGGACGGCAACGAGGTCGTGTCCGAAGACCTGACCTTCTCCACCAGCGCCTCGTCGGGCTTGGCGTCCGACGACTTCAGTTCGTGCGATTTGAGCGACCGCTGGACGTGGGTTAACCCGCTAAACGACTCGAACTATGCCATGGCCGGCCGGCAGGTCTCGATCTCGGTTCCGGCCACGACCCACAACATATGGTCGACCGGCATCGACGTGCCGCGGCTCATGCAACCCTCAAATGACACCGACTTCACCATCGAGGTCAAATTCGACTCGAACCTGGTCGGGCTGGTGGCCATGCAGGGCATCCTTGTCCAACAGGATGATCAAAACTTCATCCGTTTCGACTTCTACAAGCGCAGCCCGGAGGAGACGGCGCAAGAGATCAACATCTATGCCGCGTCCTTTGAGAACCTGACGCCGCGGGTGCGGGCCAATAACAAGGTGCCCGAACAACTCCAGCCAATGTACATGCGCATTGTGCGCGAGGGCGACAAGTGGACCCAGCTCTACTCCTATAATGGGACAACCTGGACGGAGAACGTCTCCTTCACGCATGAGATCACCGTCGAGCAAGTCGGCGTCTTCGCCGGGAACACACCTTACAAGGGCCAGACCCCGGCGCATACGGCCCTTATCGACTACTTCTTCAACACCGCATCGCCCATCGTGCCGGAAGACAGCTTCTACAAGCTGACAACCAGTGTCGAAGGTAGCGGCAACATCCAGTTCGCGCCGAACAAGCCCGGCTACTACTGCGGCGAGGAAGTGACCCTGACGGCCGTCGGCTCGCCCGGGTGGGGGTTCATCGGTTGGGGCGGCGACGTGACCGGGTCTAACCCGACGCGTTCCATCACTGTCGATGGTCATATGAATATCGTCGCCCGCTTCCAGCAAGGGGCCGCGAGTTATCGCCAGTTCATGCCGTTCATTCACAGACCGTAACGTCGAAAGGGCGCGGCGGCCGAGTGGGGAGTCATCTCGGCCGCCGCGCCCGCGGCGATCCGGCTTCGCGACCGTTAGGCGCGCTGTTAGATTGCCGCCTTATACTGTTTTCACTGTTAACTTATCTGCCATATCCCCTTTCGGCTCGACGCAGCCGCCTGCCCAATTTTGGTCGCGACCGGCTTCTGGACAGCGGGGGACCGTGTGAGGAAAATGACCAATTCATCTCCTGTTAGAACATTCGCATTTGTAATTATCCTGCTCATGAGCCTGACGGCCCTCACCGGCGCAAGCGTGCTGGCCGCCCAGACCGCGCCATCATCATTCCCCACACCCACAGATGAGCAACTCAATGATGCCTCTATCCCGCCGCTGACGGGTGGCATCCCCGCCGGCTCCAAGCCGGCCGTCTATGTGCCGCGCGGCGCGGCGGCCAATCCAGGAACATTGTTCCAGACAGCCCCCGATGCCCCGGCCATATTTGTGTGGTATGGCACAAACCAGACCTTCGGTCCCAATGGCGACCCGCAAAAGTGGGTCAATATCGTGGGCAATGTGACCAGCGCCGCGCCTCTGGCCGGCCTGACTTATTCCCTGAACGGCGGGCCGACCAGAACCCTGGCGGTGGGCGGCAATGGCAGCCGTCTGGTGCGTAGCGGTGACTTCAATATCGAAATCGACTATACCGATCTCCTGCCCGGTAATAACACGGTCAATATCATCGCTACCGACACGGCCGCCGGCGTGACGCCGGCCGCCGTCACCGTCAACTACCAGGCGAAGGCCGGCAACTGGACCCCCGGCCCCTATACCATCGACTGGAGCGCGGCCACCAAGGTCAATGACGTCGCTCAGGTCGTGGACGGCAACTGGATGATCAGCGCCGGGAAAGCGCGGCCGGCCTCTCTGGCGGACACCGGATTCGACCGCCTGATCGCCGTCGGTGATATCTCCTGGCGCGATTACACGGTCACTGTGCCCGTAACTGTGCACGCGATGGATCTGAACAAAAGCCCCGGCGTTGGCCTCATCGTGCGCTGGCAAGGCCACTTCGATAACGGCGCCGGCCTGCAGCCGCTGGTCGGTTGGCGCCGACTGGGGGCGATGGCCTGGTATCGCTATGAAAAAGGCACGCCGGCCATCGAGGGTCTGCAACTTCTCGGCAACGGCGGCACCGCCATTGGAACCAAAGGCTTCACCCTGACGATCGGCCAGACCTATATGTACAAAGTCGGTATCACCTCGGCCGCCGACCCGACGAAGCCCGCGACCTACCGCTTCAAGGTGTGGAACGCGGCGCAATCCGAACCGGCCGCCTGGGATATCGAATCAGTCGGCGTATCCGGCGAGCCGCGCAACGGCTCGATTGTGCTGGTGGCCCATCACGCCGACGTCAGCTTCGGTAATGTCGCCGTCAATCTGGGAACCACCGAACCAAAGCCTGAACTGACCCTCGGCACCATGGGCACGGGCAGCGGTACGGCCACCGCCAATCCGCAGAAGGCCACATACCGCTTTGGCGAAGATGTCGTCCTGACGGCTACCCCGAACGGCGGCTCTACTTTTGCCGGCTGGCAGGGGGACGCCACGGGCACAGCGAACCCTACGACTGTGGAGATGTTCGCCGATCGCACCGTCAAGGCCCAGTTTACCGATCCTGCCATCCAGACACCTCTTTCCGATGACTTCAATGGCTGCTCGCTGAATCCGCAGTTGTGGACGTTTGTCAATCCACTGGGCGACGCCTCCGTGGCTTTGACCGGTGGCCACGCCGAGATCAGCGTACCGGCCGGCACGACCCACGATCTGTGGACCAGCGGCCGCGACGCGCCGCGCATCATGCAATATGCCGATGATGCCGACTTCGAATTCGTCGTGAAGTTCGACTCGGCGATGGGCACAAAGAACCAGGCCCAGGGCGTACTGGTGGAAGGCGACGCGCAAAATTATTTGCGCTTTAACTACCTGCACGATGGCTCCAGCTACAAAATACAGGTCTATACCTTCACGGCCGGCGTGCCTACAACGAAGGTAAATAGCAACATCACCATCACGCCGCCTATGTATTTACGCGTGAAACGTGTGGGCGACGTCTGGCAGCTTCATTATTCGGGCAATGGCGCGACCTGGAGCTTTGGCGCCGGCTTCACCTATGCGCTGGACGTTTCCGCCTATGGCGTCTACGCCGGAAACTCCAATTCGAACCCCGCTCACGTGGCGAAGGTCGACTACTTCTTCAATACCAAAAGTCCCATTAACCCGGAAGACCCCGCGCGCAAGCTGAACATCACCACCAGCGGTAGTGGGTCTGTGCTGCGCAGCCCGGACAAGGAGAATTACGCCTGCAACGAGGTGGTCACCCTGACGCCCGTCCCGGCCCAGGGCCAAAAATTCGATTCGTGGACCGGCGATCTGACCGGCAGCGCCAACCCGGCGCAGATAACGATGAATGCGACCAAGAACGTCGTCGCCAACTTCGTCAGCGATACGCAATACACCCTGGCGCTGAGCGCGAACGGCGCGGGCACGGTGTCCAAATCACCTGAGAAGGCCACCTATGGGGCGGGGGAGCAAGTGACCCTGACGGCCACGCCAAGCCTGGGCAACACGTTCGTCAACTGGTCAATCGATGGCGTGCTCAACGCAACGAACCCGCTGGTCGTGTCCGTCACCAAGAATATGACCGTCGTCGGCAACTTCGCCGCCGCTCCGCCGCGCACGCTGACGGTGACGCCCGACGGCAACGGCTCGGTGACAGTAGACCCCGTCAAGCCGACCTATCTCCACGGCGAGACGGTGACGCTGACGGCCGTACCCGGACAAAACGCCAGTTTCACCGGCTGGAGCGGCGCATACGGCGATGTGAATCCCCTGGTCATCACAATGGATGGGGACAAATCCGTCACCGCCACTTTCCTCGATAACATCTACACCCTTACTACCCTGGCAGACCCCACCGGCACCGGGTCGATAACGGTCAGCCCGCAAAAGGATGCCTACTACGAAGGCGAAGTGGTGCAGTTGACGCCGGTTCCGATCAGCGGCTACAAGTTCGCCGGCTGGAGTGGCGATGTGACCGGAACCGTGGAGCCGGCCGAACTGGTGATGACCAAGAACTCGACTGTGACGGCCGCCTTCATCCCCGGCGATACTTTCACGATCGAGATAAGTATCAGCGGTGGCGATGGAACCATCTTGAAATCACCGTCCAAGACCGAATACGGTTACGGCGAGCAAGTGACCCTGACGGCGATCCCCGGCCCCGGCTACGAGTTTCTCGACTGGAGCGGCGACCTGGAAACGAGCGATAATCCGGCGGTCGTCACTGTCACCAAAGATATGCAGATCGCGGCCAACTTCGCCGGCGAAGGCATCTACAGCCTGACGATCTTGCCGCCGACCAACGGCTCGGTGACGGTCGATCCGGTGCGCGACCTCTACGCCCAGGACGAGGAAGTGACGCTGACGGCCGTGCCGGAGTTGGGTTACGTGTTCAGCGGCTGGGGGGGCGACGCGCTCGGTTTGGACAACCCGCTGACCATCACCATGACCCAGAACACCACGGTTTCGGCCAGCTTCATCGTCGCGCCGCTCTACAATCTGAGTGTGACGACAAATGGGCCAGGCAGCGTGACGGTGGATCCGCCGGGAACGCAGTTCGTTGCCGGCAGCACAATCACCCTGACGGCTACGGCCGAATCAGGCTTCGCCTTCACCGGTTGGACCGGCGACCTGATCAGTAATACCAATCCTTACCAACTCGTCATCGACGGCGATAAGAACATCGTCGCCAATTTCGGCGAAGCAACCGATGTCGTCTCCGATGATTTTGACGGCTGCGGCACGCTCAATCCTATGTGGACCTGGGTCGACCCTCTGGGGCAGGCCGATTATGAATTGACCGGCACCCAGGCCAGGATCGTCGTCCCGCCAAACGTCAATTACGAGATATGGAAGGACGGCAACAACAGCGCGCGACTTGTGCAGGACGTGGCCAATACAAACTTCGAGATCATCATCAAGGTCGATTCACCCGTTGCGCAGGGTTATCAAACTCAGGGAATCCTGATCGAAACGGACGATGATACATTCTTGCGGGCCGACTTCCATAACAATGGCGCGGGCTTGCGTTTCTTCGCCGGGACTGTGGATAACGGCGCGAGTCGCAATCGCTTCAACGAAGCTCTACCGGCGCCGGCATCACCGGAGATGTACATGCGCCTTCAGCGGAATGGCGACACCTTCCGGTTGTTCTATCGTTTCAACGAGACGGATCCCTGGATCGGGTTTAAGGGTAGTAACTTTAAATTCCCCATGGATGTTAAACGGGTGGGTATCTTCGCGTCCACCCAGCCTCTGGGCAGCCAGCCGGCCCCCGGCCACACGGCATTGTTCGATTTCTTCTTCAACGCCGTGTCGCCCATCACGCCGGAAGACGCCAACGCCCCGGCCATCAACGTAACACCGGTAGGGCAGGGGACGGTCACCCTGACACCGAATAGCCCGACCTACACCTGCGGCCAGCAGGTCCAGTTGCAGGCTACCCCGGCGCAAGGCTGGCGCTTCCAGAACTGGAGCGTCGACCTGAACGGGAGCAGCCCGACCCAGACCCTCACGGTGTCCCGAAAGCACAACGTGACGGCCACCTTTATCCGTATCGAAGGGTATAAGCTCTTCCTGCCGCTAGCGATTCGCTAGACTTCGATCATGCCGAGCGGCTGCCTCTTAACCAGGCGGCCGCTCGGCAATGTCCGCGCCACTTAAGAGGCATCGTAAGCTTATTTGGATACCCTTTTAGCAATAGGACGAACCTTGTAGGGTAAGGGTAGCCACGTGCAAAGCGGGTAACCCCAGGCTAAAAAAGCTAATAATCGCAACGAACCGTAGTGTTGCATCGCCCCGAACAATTCCATCCGGCCCAATGACTGAATGGGAGCGGCTCCAACTGTACTGGTAGAAAATTAAGACTGTCCGGGCGCGTAACGAGGATTCACGCAGGAGTTTATGCCGTATGAAAATGTTGCACATGACCAGGGAACGGAAAGGAAAATTTCATCCGGAGCACATCAGAAATGTAATGCGCCGCCGTTACTACCTGGACCTATCATCAGATTAT